>Ga0335085_10008546_pt1 | contig 15610 bp, 17 predicted proteins | sample Lox_Sample_45_FD_206712 | JGI IMG/M metagenome (GOLD analysis project Ga0335085, IMG submission 206712) | Soil microbial communities from Loxahatchee National Wildlife Refuge, Florida, United States - Lox_Sample_4.5 | ecosystem: Environmental > Terrestrial > Soil > Wetlands | place: USA...
GCACGAATCCGAGCTCACTTGCCCGCTCGAGAATTCTTGCGGCCGAGTCCGTGGCCTGCGATGGGGTTTCCCTCGTCTCCATGATCGGCGAGTACCCCGCGGCACGGGAAGGGAAACTCTTCGACCGATGAGTCCGGCGACGCGGTGGGCCGAGTCCGTGCCGGGCCTACGAGCACCGGTAGCGATCGATTCCCGGTGTGGTCAGTACGACGTGATCGTCGGTGATCGCCAGGCCCTCGTACCCGACGCGCGTCTGCAGCCAACGCAGGCCCGCGTCGGGGCCGAGGACCATCGAGGCGGTCGCGTACGCGTCGGCGACGGCAAGATCCGGTCCGACGACGGTGACCGACGCCAGCCCGGAAACGGGTCGACCGGTACGCGGATCGAAGACGTGCTCGCCCCGCTCGTACGCGCCGGAGGTCGCCACCGCCCGGCCGGAAACCTCGAGCACAGCCGCCACGCGGTCGCGATCCCAGGGGTGCTGCACGCCGACGCGCCAGCCGGGCGCGGAGGTATCGGGTCGTCCGAACGCGACCAGGTCGCCGCCCGCGGTGATGAAGAAATTCTCTGCACCCCACTCGCGCAACAGGATTGCGGCCTGTCCGACCGCCCAGCCCTTCACGAGCCCCGAGGGATCGAGCGGTGCGAATCCGAGGCGACGCGGAACATCAGGATGCGCCCCGACGGCGACGTCGAACGCTCCGTGCGATTCGAGCCTCATGTCCTCGCAGAGTTGTAGTACGTGCCCCACCTCCGGGCTTGCCTCCTCGACGGCGAGCGTTCCCGCCACGATGCGCATGATCTCGGTGTCCGGCCGCCATGTGCTGAAGAGCTCGTCGACGCGCCGGAACCACGCATAGCAAGCGTCGACCGCACGCTCGTCGATCGCGTCGCGTACGTCTACGGTGATGACGGTCCCCCACTCCTCCTGGGCGCGCCGCACTCCGGTCGTGGTGCTCTCGTCGCAGTTAGCCATGACTCTTGTCGAGCGCGCTCTGGAGCGACTGCGCGTAGCTCTGGCTCGTGTAGGTCGCGCCCGAGACGAGGTCGATCTGCGCGCTCTGCGCTTGCAACGCCTCCTGGCGCAGGATCGGCGCGACCGCCTGGCTGATCTCGACGGAGCGCTGGTGACTGTCGGGCAGCTGGAGCGCCTGGACGTCGGTGATCTTGCCACCCTGCAGCGTGACGCTCACCTGGACGGTGCCGTACTGATTGTCGTAGGGATCCCCGGTGATCGTCGTGGTCGCCGGGGTCGTGGTCGGAGTGCTGGAAGGACTGCCCGAAGGCGCCGTCGCCGGGGTGGTCGCCGGGGTCGTGGTCGCCGGGGTGCTGGCCGCCGGGGTCGTGGAGGTCCGAGGCGTGGCCACCTTGAGCGAATGCGTGGTGGGCAGGCCCGGCGACGAGCGGAACGACGCGATCGCGCCGAGCCCGACGGCGGTGATGATCAGGGCAGGAGTGGCACGCCGCATCGCCCGGTGCTCCTACAGCTCGAACCGCTCGAAATGCACGCGGGCGCGCGGGACGCCCAGCCGCGCGAGACGGCTTCGCATCGCGGTGATCAACGCCGGCGGACCGCAGACGAAACACTCCCGCGTTGCGATGTCGGGTACGCCCTGCTGCAACGCCGGGATCGAGAGGTAGTCGGTCTGATCATCACCAATCTCGTTTCCGGCAATGATGTGGATGCGCACGTTCGGCAGGTCGGCGAACATCCGAAGCTCTGAGCCGAACACCGCGTCCTCCGGCTTGGCGATCCGGTACAGGAGCACGACGTCGTCTGGTGGGGCGAAGGCGTCGAGAAGTGCGCGCAGGGGCGTGATTCCGATTCCGCCGGCGACGAGGAGGATGCGCCTGCTCGCGCGACGCGCGGCGGTGAAGGTTCCGTAAGGGCCTTCCACGATCACGCGCGTGCCCGGCCGGATGGACTGCATCCGGCGCGTATCGTCGCCCAGATCCTTCACCGTTATCCGCAACGAGTTCTTCCGAGGCGCGGCCGACAACGAGAACGGGTGTGCCTTCCACCAGCCGTCCCTGGTGAGGAAACGCCAGAGGAAGAACTGACCGGGCTCGGCGCCGAGCGCCATGACCCGGCGTCCGGTGAGCGTTATCGACACCACTCCCGGCGCCTCTTGGTGCACCGACCGGACTCGCAGGCCGTGCCGCGCGTTCGCGACTGCGGGAACAAGTACACGCCACAAGAGGATCGCGCCGAAGACGAGAACGTACAGCCCGACCCACCAGACCCGTGCGGCGCGATCGCCGTCGAGGTCACTGCCGACCGCGAGTTGGTGGGCGAACGACAGCACGACCGCGAGATACGCGCCGAGATGGATGAAGTACCACGTCTCGCGCCGCATCCGGCGACGCGCCGCGCGCATCGAAACCACCACGACGAGGACCAGAAGGAGGAACCCGATCCAGGCGATGAGGACGTCGGGATAATGCGAGATGAAGTCGCGCGATTGTGCCCACAGCGAGACACGATCGCCGCGTGCATATCCGATCGTGGTGAATACCACGTGGCCTGTGATCAGCCACACGGTCGCGAAGCCGAGCCATCGATGCCACACCGCCAGGCGGTCGAGGCCGATACCGCGCTCGAGCCAGGCGATACGCGACATCAAGAGGATCTGCACGAGCATCGCGTACGTTCCGATGAGCGCGGTGACCTGCCCGATCGCGGTCGGGAGCGAGCCTCGACCGGAGATGGCGCCGATCCCGCCATGGCGCAGCCAGAGCCCCATGGTCACGACGGCGCCGACCGCGATGGCGTAGCCGACCATGGACGCCTGGTGGACGGCACGGCGCCTCCGAGGGGCGACGGGGATCACCGGCGGGGCCGAGGGGGAAGCAGGAGGGAGGGTGGTGGTCATCTCGGAAAGGTCGCCCGATCAGGCGTTGAACACAGGATCGTCGAGCCCACTGTGCGCCATCTGAGGAGTGGGTAAGCGCCGAGCAAGCGTTGCGGAAACCCATCTCGCAGCCGTCGTCAAAGCTTGATCCGGGCCGGCTCGCGCGCGGCGGGGAGCGTCACGACCGCCTCGATACCGCCGCCGGGGCGCGCGTCCAGGCGGCACGTCCCGCCACCGGCTTCGGCCAACTGCCGAACAATCGCGAGACCGAGGCCCGTGCCGCCGTCGGCAGCATGCGGCGCCCGCCAGAACCGGTCGAATGCGCGCGTCCGTTCATCGTCATCGAGACCCGCGCCTCGATCCAGCACGCGCAGATCGACGGCATCTCCCGCGCGCTGCACGACAACCGTGATCGTCGCCCCAGGAGGCGAAGCGTTGAGCGCGTTGTCGATCAGGTTGTCGAGCAGCTGCTCCGGCGTGGTCGGGACCGTGAGCGCCCACATCGCGTCAGGCGCCTCGACCGCGAGCTCGACGCCCTGCTCCCCGGCGAGGTCGCTCCACGCGCCGGCGCGGTCGCGGGCGATACTCGCGACGTCAACGGGCTCGGCGCGCTCACGAGTCGACTCTTCGTTCGCCAGCATCAACAGACCATCGACCAGACGACTCAGGCGCGTGACCTCGACGGCAGCCGCGTCGATCGCGTCCCGATCGTTCGCGCCCGAGGCCGCGGTCATGTTCTCCAACCGCAGCCGCAACGCCGTCAACGGTGTCCGCAGCTGATGGGACGCATTCGCCACGAACTTCCGTTGGGATTCGACGAGCTCACTCAGCTGTGCCGCCATGCGATTGAACGTGCGCGCAACGCGGCGGAGCTCGGCCGGTCCGTCGGTCTCGTCGAGCCGTGCGCTGAGGTCGCCCTCACCGAGCCGGGCCGACGCGTTCTCCAGTCGTCGGAGCGGCCGGGTGACTCCGCGTGCGATCAGGAGACCGACGAGGGCGACCGCGACGAGGACTCCCGCGCACAACACCCCGAGTTGAAGCCACACATCGCGTACCCGTTCGTCGAGCGCGGCCGTGGGGTACGTGACGCGAACCGCGCCATTGACGCGACCATCGGCTGTGGTGGGAACGGTGGAGTATGCAACGACCTGGTCCTTGACACGAATTTCGCCCTGGCCTGACACGCGCCGCCCGCGCAATGCCGCGGTGATGTCCGCCGAAGGTGCGATCGGCTGACCGGCGGCTCCGGGCGCCGCGGTATCGAGAAGGACGATCCCGTGCGCGTCGACGATGACCACGCGCGAATGCGATGAACGGGTCGAGGCGATGATCGCCGCCGCCGGAATCGGCGTGTGCGCTTCCAAGGGGTCGTCGATCATCCGTACGACGGCATCGGACTTTCGCTCGGCGTCGAACAGCAATCGGTCATGCTCGCGGTGAGCGAAGGTGACACCTAGTGGTGCCGCGAGCAGCGCGAGGGCCAGCGCGGTCAACGCGAGATAGGCGAGAATGATCCGGCGGGTCATGGCACGCAGTCGAGCCGGTAGCCGACGCCGCGAATCGTCGCGATCAGCGACGCGTCTCCCAGCTTCTTTCGCAGGCTCGCGACGTGGACGTCGAGCGTCTTCGTCGAGCCCCACCAGTGCTCGTCCCAGACCTCTTCGAGGATCCGCTCGCGGCGGACGACAGCGCCCGGGTCTTCCGCGAGCCGGGCGAGCAGGTCGAACTCCTTGCGGCTGAGCACAACCTCGCGCTCTTCGACCATAACCCGGCGCGACCGGTGATCGATTCGCAGCAGGCCCAGCTCCTGGATGCGGTCCTCGTTCGAGCCGGGTCCGGCATTCGCGTTTCCCGCGCGTCTGAGAACGGCGCCGATACGCGCGACGAGCTCCCGGAACCCGAAGGGCTTGACGACGTAATCGTCGGCGCCGATCTCGAGCAGCCGTACGCGTTCAGCCTCGTCGCCGCGAGCTGTCAGAACGATGATCGGGACGTCGAACTTCTCGCTCAACAGCCGGCAGACGTCGACACCGTCGACATCGGGCAGGCCGAGGTCGAGGAGGACGAGGTCTGCGTCCGCGGCCGCGGCCACACCCGCTGCGCCAGTGTGCGCGACGCGCACGTCAAAGGACTCACGCCGCAGACCGTCGGCCAACGGGACCGCGATCGATTGTTCGTCCTCGATAACAAGGATGCGTGTGGCAGCTCGAGAAGCCATCCGGAGTTCCGCAAGAAGGGCGGCGGCCGCCCGTGCACCTTGATCCTACCGACGGTTTCGTCGCAGACCGGTACGACCCGGCGGGTTCGCGGCTCTCTTTGCCTTCCCCTAACCTCGCGAGCGTCGGGCGTCCAGATCGCGACCGGAAGACAACGCGCCGGGTTATGAACGGGGCGAGCGCGCGCGTCTATCGGGACGCGTCACCAAGTAGATCAGCGCGCCCAGCGGTCCGAGGACAGTGACGACGACGACCGAGGCCAGCCATCCGTCGGGTGACGACCCCGAGGGCCCCTCGCGCAGGAGCGTGACCAGGATGCGGAGCCACCAGAGGAATAGCGCAAGACCGAGCGCCGCAACTATGACCATCGCTGCCATGAGGCGAGATTACGGCGCCGGCGGTGGTCCTCGCCTTTTCGCTGACGGGGGCTCGTAGGCTTGCCGTCGTGGACGCGGCGGAAATCCAGTACACCAAGAGCGGGGATCTGCATGTTGGCTACCAGGTCTATGGCGACGGCCCGATTGATCTCCTCGCTCTCAATAGCGGGTGCAACATCTGGGTCGACCGAGACGACGAACCGCACTGGAGTCGTTTCGATCGCCGGCTCGCGTCGTTCAGTCGGCTGATCCGGTTCGATCCGAGCGGCGTTGGAGTCTCGGACCCCATTGTGGGCGGATCGGACCCGACGGTCGAGGGTTGGGTGCGGGATGCGCTGGCCGTACTGGATGCGGTTGGGGCGTCGCGTCCTGCGCTATTCGGTGTGAGTGCCGGAGGTCTGGTCGCCATGTTGCTCAGTGCGACGTTTCCCGAGCGGGTTTCGGCCCAGATATTGATGCACTGCTCGGCTCGATTGGCCCGCGATTCGGACTATCCATGGGGCTGGCCACAAGAGGTTCTCGACCAGTTCGTCAACGCCGTGACCGACCCGTCCTACCAAGGCGTCCGGGTCGATGATGTCGCGATGAGTGCCCCGAGCCTTGCCGACGATGTCGAGTTTCGCTTGTGGTGGAAGCGTGCCGGCGAGCGTTCCGCCAGTCCCGCCATCGCCCGGGCGATCGATGTCTTGCAGATCGGCGCAGATCTGCGTGCGGTGCTCCCGTTGATCAAGGCGCCGACACTGGTGCTGCATCGGGTCGACAATGCATTCCTCTCGATCGCCCACGGCCGGTATCTCGCCGAAACCATCGCGGGAGCCAAGCTCATCGAGCTGCCGGGAGAAGACCATCTCCCCTTCGCCGGCGACACCGACGCGGTGCTCGGAGAGATCGAGGAGTTCCTGACCGGAACGCGGGGCGCACCGAACAGCGACCGCGCGTTGGCAACGATTCTGTTCACCGACATCGTCGAATCAACGAAGCAGGCGGCGAGCACCGGCGACCGCCGGTGGCGCGAGCTCCTCGATAACCACGATCGCATGGCAGACCGTCAGGTGCATCGCTTCGGCGGCCGGCAGGTCAAGACGACCGGTGATGGCATCCTCGCCACCTTCGACAGTCCCGCGCGTGCGATTCAGTGTGGGCTCGCTATCTGTGACGGCGCACGACAGCTCGGCATCGAAGTGCGGGTCGGAGTGCACACAGGTGAGGTGGAACGGCGAGGCGATGACGTTGCCGGGATGGGCGTGCACATCGCGGCGAGGGTCCAAGCATGCGCGCAACCGGGAGAGGTCTGGGTGTCGAGAACGGTGACCGATTTGGTCACAGGATCCGGGATCGCCTTCCGCGGGCGCGGCGAGTACCCGATCAAGGGTGTCCCCGGAACCTGGCAGCTGTTCACCGTGGCGATCTGAGCGACCAATGACAGCCGACGCGACGTGGGACTTCCGAGACTCGGCCAGTAAAGACCGGCTGCTTGCCGTGCTCCGGCGAGAGATCGACGAGATGCTCGAGCTCGTGGCCGAACCCGCACGCTGGCACACTCCGACGGCGTGTACGGGCTGGGAGGTCCGCGACATGGTCGGCCATCTACTCGACGCGACCGAGAGCTATCTGGCGGGCTTCGAGATTGCACGGTGCGGCGCGACCGCACCGGAGCCGATCGGGGTCGCGGGCATGGCGAACGAGTCCGACGCGGCCGCTCGGGCGTACCGTTCGGTGCCGCGTGAGGAACTGCTCGCGCGCCTGCATGACGACACGGACCGGCTGATGCAGGAGTTCGCGTCGCTGTCAGATGCCGACTGGTCTGGGCTCATCGTTGCAGACCGCTACATGGGCCAACTCCCCGCGATGATCGTCGTCGTCGGCCTTCTGGGCGGGTACACCGTGCACAGCTGGGACGTCCGCGAAGGCCTCGACGCACCTCACGGCATCGCGGGTGACGCAGCCGACCTGTTGGTGCCGTTCGTATATCTGGTCTGGTGGGCTACAGCCGAGACCGCCGCCGTCGAGGTGCCTTACTCGATCGGCATCCGCACTACGGGAAACAACGGGGGCGACACGCGATGCGATGTCACGAACAACGGTTTGCAGTTCTCACCCGGCAACATCGACGACTGCCCCGCGATCCTCGAGTTCGACCCGGCCACGCTCGTACTCACCGCATACAACCGGATCAACGGCGGCACAGTCCGCGGCGACCATGAGCTCGCCTCGAGCTTTCGTTCCCTCTTCATCTCGATCTGACCCGATGCGCCCCTGCCGATAGGGCTCAGTATCACGCCGCCGCGTAGTAGCGGAGTTCGATGAGGTGTTGGTTCGGGTCCATCAGATAGATGGCCTTCCCGGGACCCCGGGCACCGTCCTCGTCGCCGGGACCGCGCCCGTTGGTCGAGTCGTGGAACGTGTCCCCGAACGGGACTCCCGCATCGCGCACCCTGGCGAAGACCTCGTCGAACTTGCCTGGCGTCATCGCGAACGCGAGGTGCATGTGACCCTCGGTCCCCCACGGCGCGAGTTGCAACGTGCACCGTTCCGAGACACGTACCACTGTGAACGGCGGCCGAACCCCGTCATCGTCGAACCCGAGCACACAGGTATAGAAGCGCAGGCTTTCGGTTGCATCGTTCACCGGGACGATCAGATGATCCAACTCGACCGACACCGGTGTCACCACGGCCGCATGCCGGGGTTGGTAGAGACCAAGGCCTCCGCTGGAGGCACACCGAAGATCAACCACCCGCCGCCCGCGTCGACGTGGTCGGAGCCGAGGACGTCGGCAAGGAAGGCGCGATCGGCATCGGCATCGCGGCTGAACAGGACGTAGCGCGAGCCGAAGATCATCCGCGTAGATTGCCCGATCCCGGTCCCGCCCGGTAGTCCCGAGCGGCAGCAGAGCGAACGAAGTCTGCCCACGTCTCGACCCAACGGTCCCAGACCGCAGCGGGGTAGTCGTGGCCCATGCCTTCGATCTCGACGTAGCGCGCGCCGGGAATCAACTCGGCGGTGCGGCGACCGCCACTCGGATCGACCAAGGTGTCGCGATCGCCGTGGATGACGAGGGTCGGAACAGTCAGCGAGCGCAAGTCGTCCGCGCGATCACCGTCGCGCATCATCGCCTGCATCTGACGCCTGATGCCGCCGGGGTAGTAGCAACGGTCGAACGCCCGCGCGGCGCGTGCACGCAGGTACGCCTCGTCGATCCACTCCGGCTTCGACCCGTAGACGCGCCTCTCGGCGACCTGGTTGTCGACGTACTCGTCACGAGTCCTCGCAGGCTTGACCATCAGCGCCGCCAGTGCCTCCGGTGAACTCTGCCCGTAGTCCGGCTCGCCAGTGCTCGACATCACGGAAGTGAGCGACAGCACTCGGTCACCGTGATCGATCGCGAGTCTTTGCGCGATCATGCCGCCCATCGACACGCCCATTATGTGGGCGCGCTCGACGCTTGCCGCGTCGAGGACGGCAACGGCATCGCCGGCCATGTCGCGCAACGCATACGCCCCCTGGTCGAGTTTCGACGAGAGGCCGACGTCACGGTTGTCGAACCTGATGACTCGATAACCGAGAGCCGCGAATTTCTCGCACCATTGCTCGTCGTAGTTGATGCACTGCGAACCAAGGCCGTTGATGAGCAGCAGCACCGGGTCCGTTGCGGAACCGAACACTTCGAAAAAGAGATCGACATCGCCACGGTGCGCAATGGGCATCTCGGCAGAATTGCTGAGACTGCTCCGCCCGTCAACCGGCGCGCACGTTGGCGCAAGTCTCTCCGGATACCGCGGCCGGGTTTGGTCACGAAGATATGCTTCGGTCATGAATCGGCAGGCCTCGTTCGTGGCCGGCGTCTTGATCGGCGGCCTGGCGATGACGGCGTGCGGATCGGGGAACAGTCATTCCGCCAGCCCGCCGCCCTCGACCGCCCCCGCGGGATCGGCAACCACTGCCCCATCGGGCACTACCGCCCCGTCGGCGACCAGTGCACCCGTGACGTCGGTCGCATCGACCTGTCCCACATTGGCGCAAGCGAACACCGCGCTCGGAGTATCCGATCAGGGGCCCATCCAAACCTCGACCCCCGGCGGCGGTGTGGTCTGTGAATACACCGGTGCGGGCGGCAATGCCGGTGTGACGATCTTTGCCAACCAGAGTCCGGTGGTCTTCGCCGGGCAAGTCGCCAACGCCGGGAAGGCACCGGGGATGCAGGCGATCTCCGGCATCGGCGACGGAGGCTTCGCGCTCACCGCGGGCGGTCGTTCGGTCGTGAACGCGTACTCCAACGCGAGCCGGACCCTCGTCGCGGCCCAAGCTCCCGGCGCGCTTGCACCGACCGAAGCTCTGGCGCGGGTCGCCCTCGCCGACAACTGATCAGCGAGAGCAGCAGTTCCCTCGTCGCCGACGACCTCTGGCCACGCGCCACCTACCGGGAGATGATCTTCATTCTCTGATGCCCCGTTGCGGCTTGCTCATAGATGTCGACGGTGTGCTCACTGTCTCCTGGACGCCGATCGTGGGTGCTCCGGGCGCATTGCAACGACTGCGCGATGCCGGCGTGCCGGTGGTCTTTGTCACCAATACGACATCTGTCGGCCGCGCGACCATCGCACGGTCGTTGCGCGAGGCCGGCTTCGCGGTTGAGGCCGAAGAGATACTGACGGCTCCGGCCATGACCGCTTCCCTTCTACGCCGAGAGTTCCCGGGCGCACGTTGTCTGGTGGTAGGAGCGGGCGATATCACCGCGGATCTCGGTGATGTCACGTTGGTGGCTCCGAGGGACGATCCGGAGGTCGTGGTGCTCGGCGGCGCGGGCGACGGGTTCGACTACGCGACCCTGAATCGCGTCTTTCAGCTCGCCGCGTCCGGCGTCCCGGTGGTCGCGATGCACCGCAACCTTTCCTGGGCGACCACAGAAGGACTCCAACTCGATACCGGCGCGTTTCTCGTGGGCATCGAACGGGCCGCGGGCGTACAGGCAACGACCGTCGGCAAACCCGCGCCGGCGTGCTTCGCCGCGGGGCTCGAACTCCTGGGCGTCGATGCACGCGATGCGTGGATGGTGGGCGACGATCTCGACGCCGACGTACGTGGAGCCCAAGGAGTCGGGATCACGGGTGTGCTTGTACGCACCGGCAAGTTTCGACCCGCGGTCCTCGAGGATCACGGTCCCGTCCCCGATCACATTGTCGATTCCTTCGCCGACATTCCTTCGCTGCTCGACCGCGCAGGAGTACTGTGATCGTTGAACGATGGGGCGGAGGGCATCGAAACGCCTGACCCGGCTTGGTCGCGACTGACGACACGGACCTCGCCGCCAAAGGCTGCCACCGTGAAGAGGCCGTCTTCCCGAGCAGCAATCCTGGCGTCGCTTGCCGCCGACGACGTCAGAGATGCAGCGAGAATCCCGGCGCGAGATCAGAGGTTGCAACGTCGGACGCCGCGGCGGTCGAGGTGTCGCTTGTGGACGTCGGACTGTTCGGCGCCGGGCTCGCACTGGCTGCCTTCGACGTCAGACCGCCTGTCGTCGGGTCCGAACCGTCAGGCTTCGGCGTCGGATGGGTAAGTGCGTAATACGCGTCGCCCCGATGGCGCGCCGCGCACGCCGCCTCGGCGCGCGTCCAACTCGTCTGGAGCTGCGGAGCGCCGTTCGCTCCGACCGCGCCTACCGTCACAACCCGTCCTCCAAAACTCGACTACGTATATCTGGACATCGACCGCTGCCCAGATCGGGTTTAGCGGCGGCGAGTACGAGCACCCGCTCGACTCATCTCACTCGAAGGGCATGAAGGCATCCCGGCGCGCCTGGTGCGAGCCCAGGGCGGCGGATCTGCCGCGTTGTTCGCTCATCGCTGGTGGCGGTTACGCGTCCCGGGTGGCCATTCGCCAGGCGCCGAGGACAGTCCAGCCGACGAGCCAGGCGACGATCACGATGACGGCGACGGTGGTCGATTCGTGCAGGAGGTCGACGCTACGGTCGCCGCCGAGGGCGAGTGGGAGCGCGCCGGGTTCGATATGGGCCATCGCGAGTCCGACGACCGCGCGTTGCAGGTTTCCGAAGTGCGGGATGCGCGCCCGCGCGAAGATGGGTGTCAGGATGATTTCGAGCACGATCATCATGACGACCGCGATCGTGCGCTGACCGAGCAGCGAGGCGAGTCCGAGTCCGACGACGAAGCCGATGATCGCTTCGAGTTCGATCCACAGTCCTGCTTTGATCATGAGTGAGGTCGGTGGGCGCAGGAAGAGCCGCGAGTAGTCCGGGTAGTCCTCGTCGGCGATCCGTACAGCCTCGGCTTTGAGTTGCGCCGATGTTGCGATCGCAGCGCGTGGGGGCGCGGTGGATGCGGTACCGGTTGGCCCCTTGGGGCTGACCGCGATGGAACCACCGAATGGATTCCTGCCGCAGGGCGCATCGACGACGATCGGCCCATCGGTCGGGAAGTCGCAAACGATGGCGTGCGCGTGCGCGCTTGCCCAGGTTTCGAGCGCAGGCTGTGACAGGCCGGCGGGAAGACTGACGCCCTGATAGTCGAGTGTGGCCGGGGCCGCGAATACGCAGATCGCGCACACGACCGTGTATCCGAACGCGACGATCGGCACAACGATCGCGAGTCCCGCGGGGATGCGCGCGAAATAGAGCGCGAGTCGCGAGCGGCCCGTGATAACGAGGTGGCGGAACATACCTTCGCTGAGGTCCACTGCCCCGGCCGTGCAGCCGAGGGTCGCGGCGACGATGAATCCGAACACGTACAACACGCCGCCGACGAGGTGCGAGAACACGTTGTAGCCGCCGGCGGGCGAATAGGTGTGTGGTGCGATCGCATGCAGCAAGAGGCGGATGAGCAGGAACACGGTCGGTATTCCGACGGTCACGCCGATCAGCGCGCTCATAACGCCGCGTCGTTTGCGCAGTTCCATGAACCGGGTCGTGATCATCGGCATCGTCGGTATCCATGAACCGCGACGGTCCGGTGACACGTCCGGCGCCGCCAGCGCGCCGGCGTCGGTAGCCAGACTCATTTGGCCGCTCCGAGACGGCTCGTGACCTGCAGGAACCAGGATTCGAGCGACGCCTGAACCGGCTCGAGGCGATACACGGCAATGCCGCTTTCCACCAGCACGCGGTTCACCTCGGCGATCACTGTTCGGTCAGTTCCCACTGGCAATGTCACATCGACGCCATGGCCATCGACCTCGACCGCGATATCCAACGCCGACACGGCCAGCACTGACGCCGCGCGATCGGCATCGGAGCACTCGACCTGCACGTGCCGGGAAGTACCGGCAAGCAGTTCCGAGATCGGTCCGTGACGAATGATCTTGCCCTGATCCACGATCGCGACCGCGTCGCAAGTCCGCTCGACCTCGTCCAGCAGGTGCGACGACAGTACGACCGTGCGGCCCTCCGCGACTAACGAAAGAATCATGTCGCGCATGTCCCGCATGCCTGCCGGATCGAGCCCATTCATCGGTTCGTCCAAGATCAACAGCTGTGGGTCGCCCAGCAGGCACGCCGCAACACCAAGCCGTTGACGCATCCCCATCGAGTACTTGGAAACGCGATCATCAGCGCGACCCGTCATGCCGACACGATCCAACGACGGACCGACTCGATCGCGCGCTGCGGGTTCGCGCGCGGCCGCAAGAAGCTGCAGATTCTGACGGCCGGTCAAATGCGCGTGAAACCGTGGTTCATCCACGATGGCACCGACACGCGCCAGCGCGACATCGCGATGCTTGGGAACCGGAAGTCCCAGCAGGGACATCGTGCCCGCGTCCGCGTGCGTCAAGCCCAACAACATCCGGATCAACGTCGTCTTCCCGGCACCGTTCGGACCCAAGTAGCCGAACGCGCTCCCTCGCGGAACGAACAGGTCCACGCCACTCACCGCGACATTCGGTCCGAACTGCTTCGTCAACCCGTGCGTTTCGACAGCCCAGTCACCGTCGACTTGTCTGTTCCCCTCCTGGGTGGCGAGCCCAGCGGTCATCGTGCAGACACGCCGGGAATCGAGACCGCCCGCGAGCGGTCAGATGGCATGGACGCTCCAGAGCTCAACACGTGTTCGACCTTCCTAGGTCCCAGCCGATCGCACCATCGGGATCTTCCCTTACTGGAACCCCGAGTGGGTGTCACCACCTCGAGCGCGTAGCCTCTGGGAAGCCACTGTGAGCCATCGAAGCCGCTTTCGCAACGGAGCGAGTACCAGGCCACGACAGTGGACCGAACGACGTCTGCCCGAGTAGACCTCAGCGGGAATCCCGCGCGCCAGAAGCGCGTCGCTCGAAAACCACCGTCACGGCCAGAACCCAGTTCCATGAGTGCTCCAGAGCAGGCAGTATGCGTGCGCGCCGAGCGTGCAGATGTGAGGGAGCGTCATGCCAGTCATCGTTGCGATCTTGTCGTTCGGTGGAATCACCGTCGCCGCAACCAGCCTTTGGTCGACGCTGCATCGCTACACGGTCTGGCATCGCTACGAGAGCCTGCTTCACGCCGGGCCAAAGTCTTGCCGATGATGGCGTGACGCCGGACATCCGACGTCCCGCGCGATCACGCACTCACAATGCCCGATCAACGCGCCTTTCCGGCGGGCGCGGAGCGGCGGTTCTATGTGCGGGCTGGACGCGCGGGGTGTCGCCGTGCCGATCTCCTCGACGGTGGCCCGGCGAGTGGTGAAGACTTTGTCGCGTTCCTCGGGTCGGATCGGAGGCGGCGATGAAGAACGGATTGTTGAAAGGTGTCGTCCTGGGTGCATTCGTGAGCACTGCCCTGACCATCACCACATCTGCGTTCGCGGGTACTGGGATCGGTCAGGTCCTGAACCTCGGCAGTGCCAACCGGGTCAACGCACCGACCGAACTCAGCGGTTCGGTCGCAGGGAAACAGCTCAGTGTCGCCAACTCGAGCGACGGATCCGCCGCGACCGGGATAGGCATCTCGGTCCACAGCGGCAAACCTCCACTGACGGTGAACTCACCCACCAAGGTGAACAACCTCAACGCTGACCTGCTCGATGGGCTTGATTCCTCGACGTTCCAAAGACGAGTCACCGGCCAGTGCACCAATCGGACTGCGGTCTCCGCCGTCAACGCGGACGGCACAGTCGGTTGTACGAGCTTTGCCGTGTATCCCATCTACCACAGCATGAGCATCGGGAGTCCTGACGCTTCCGACACGTTCGCCGGGTCCGGACTCATCCTCGGTGAACAATGCTTGAATTCCATTTTCGTCGACCTGGCGTTCACCAGCTCGAACACGAGCACTCTGAACGAGATGTACAACATCGACGGACAAGCCATGCCCACCGTCGATAGTCAACAGCTTTCTCCCGGCAAGATGTCGGAGGGTCTTGACGGCACCCAACTCGGGGGCCAGGTCATCTGGGTGACCACGACCGGTACATTCCCCTTTTACACGCGATGGATCGTCACGATCAACATCCACGAGTCCGTCAGCGCGAGCGGATGCGAATACAGCGGCACCGCAGAAGTGGTGACAAGCCCATACAGGGTCGGAATACCTGGGTAGGTTCGATCCGGCCCGGCCAGAACCACATGTGCACAGGTTGGCCGATCGCACGAACCGCTATGTGGGCTGTAGCGGCCGACGATCACTCTCGGGCCGACGCCGACCTCGGTCTCAGATGTTGAGCCCGAACAAGGCTGTCGCATTCGCTGACGAAAACTTCCTGCGATCAGCGTCGGATGAGAGGTGCTCCAGGAAGGTTTCGATCTCCTGCCGTGTCGGATGTTGGAACGGGTAGTCGGTCGAGAAGATCAAACGATCAATGGAGGTCACCGACAGGGCATGCTGCAGCAGTGCCGGGTTGAGCATGCCGGAGGAGGTGATGAAGAAGTTCGACCGCATGTAATCCGTCACGGATCGTTGCAGGCCGGCGATACGGGAAAGGCTGTCGGCTCGGTCCAACCAGAACAGCAGCATTTCGCCCCAGTGGCCGAGCACAACTTGCAGGTTCGGATGCCGGTCGAAGGTCCCTCGGAGGATCAGCCTCAGCGCCGCGATCGCGGCGTCGAGATGCCAGCCCCACCCGAACGTGGCGAGGGCAAGATCGGTTGTGAGGTCGAATCCGCGATACGACGCGTCGCGCACGGCTGGTGCCGGCAGTTGCGGGTGGATGAACACCGGTTGGCCGAGTTCTGCCGCGGCGCC
>Ga0335085_10008547_pt1 | contig 15609 bp, 13 predicted proteins | sample Lox_Sample_45_FD_206712 | JGI IMG/M metagenome (GOLD analysis project Ga0335085, IMG submission 206712) | Soil microbial communities from Loxahatchee National Wildlife Refuge, Florida, United States - Lox_Sample_4.5 | ecosystem: Environmental > Terrestrial > Soil > Wetlands | place: USA...
TGGTGGCTTCGTGGCCGGCGACTTCGCGGGGGGGGGAGCTTCGGCAGAAGGCGGTTCTTGCCCGGCGGAATGGAGCAGACAGACGAAAAATGCGACAAGCGCGAGCAACAGCAACTTGTTGAGGAATGACATGGATGCCTCCTCAGGGGAAGGACCCGAGCCTCATCGGTGCAGGATATGCTGGGCGGAGGGCCGGTTCAGCCGACGCGGCGAAATATTCTACGGGGTAAGGGCGCCGAAATGGGAATCACCGCACGGATGGGAAAAATCCATTTCAGGAAATTGCGGTAGAGGTTGCTTCCAGGCCGAAGTTTGGGCCGGATTTTGCCGACAGAAATCAGGTAAGAGCTGCCTAATGAAGAAGCAGCTTGTGCTGGAGGGAATCATGGCTTTGGTGAAGTGGGATCCGTCTTACAGCGTGAAGGTCGTGCGCTGCGATGAAGATCATAAGAAACTGTTCGCACTGATCAACACGCTGCATGACGCGATGTTGGCGGGCAAGGGCGGCGAGAAGGTCAATCAGGTAGTTAAAGAACTGGGGGATTACACCAAGTACCATTTTTCCGGGGAGGAAGGGCTGATGCAGAAGGCGAATTATCCCGGCCTGGAAGGGCATAAGGCCCTGCACCGGGAGTTTGAGAAAAAGGTGGACACATTCCACGCGGATCTGAAAGCGGGCAAGGGCGGGAACACGATTGCGGTGCTGGAGTTCCTGAAGAACTGGTTGACCGCCCACATCAGGCAGGTGGACCAGAAATACTCGGGTCATCTGAATGCGGCCGGGGTGGTGTAGAAAGGCGGCGGAAAGAGCGTGGCAGGGGTGGTTGCGCGACCTCGTTGTTTTTTCTATAGAGGGACGTGAACGGTTTCGAGAATTTCGCGGATGACCTGCTCGGCCTGCTCGGATTTTTTCAGGGTGGAGGAAGCCAGGGCGTTGACCGCAACGCGGTGGGCGAAGACGGGAACGACGAGAGGCTTGAAATCTTCCGGTACGCAAAAGTTGCGTCCTTCCAGGAAAGCCATGGCCTGGGCGGCGCGGTAGAGCATCTGCGAGCCGCGGGGAGAAACGCCCAGCGCGAGCTTGTCGGATTCGCGGGTCTTTTTCACGATGGCGAGGCAGTAATTGACGAGAGAGTCGTCGACTCGAACGTGGCGGACAGCGCTTTGCATTTCGAGGACATCGGTGCCGCTCAAGACGGGCTGCATGAGTTCGAGTTGGGCGGTGCCAGCCTCGGAGCGGAGAATTTCGCGCTCGGCATTGCCGTCGGGATATCCCATCTGCACGCGCATGAGGAAGCGATCGAGCTGAGATTCGGGCAGGGGATAAGTTCCGTGATGTTCGACGGGATTCTGGGTGGCGATGACCAGGAAGGGTTGCGGCAGAGCGTAAGAATGGGCGTCGACCGTGACCTGGTTCTCGTTCATGGCTTCGAGCAAAGCGGACTGGGTCTTGGGCGTGGTGCGGTTGATCTCATCGGCGAGGAGAATATTGGTGAAGACGGGACCGCGTTTGAACTCGAAGGCCTGCTCAACTGCGGAGTAAATCGAGATGCCCAACACGTCAGAGGGCAGCATGTCGCTGGTGAATTGCACGCGCTGAAAGGTGCAGTCGAGGGCACGGGCGATGGCCTGGCCGAGGGTGGTCTTGCCGACGCCGGGGACGCCCTCGATCAGGATATGGCCGCGGGCCAGCATCGAGACCAGGCATAGGCGCAGGACATCGTCCTTGCCGCGAATGACCTTGCGGAGGGCGGTTTCCAGGTGTACCGCGCGGTGCGAGACGGCCGTGGCGGTTTCGGCTGACATTAAGACGATTCTACTATGCGGTGGCACGGGAGTCCGGTCGCCGTCTGACGGGCGGAAGTACCAAAGTTACCCATAACGGACCTTAGACCCCAGCCCATCTCGGAACGTTGGCGAGGGAGTTTTCTTGCGAAGCCCGCAAGAATTTTGCCCACGGCTTACGCCGTGGGCTTTGCTTTTCCACGGCTACGAATTCTCACTGGTTATGCCGCCGGGCGTCCGGTAAGGCGCTCGATGCGCTTGGCAATCGGCGGATGCGTGGAAAACAGGCTTCCGAAGTTCATTCCCAGAAACGGCTGAATGATGAACAAATGGGCCGTCGAAGGCGTGGCCATCATGGGTGCACGCTTGGAATAGGCATCCAACTTCGCGAGGGCGCTGGCCAGAGCGTAAGGGTTCCCGGTCAAATGGGCCCCCGTGGCGTCGGCCTGATACTCACGCGAACGGGAGACGGCCAACTGAATCAGCATGGCGGCAAAGGGAGCGAGAACCAGCATCAGCAGCGCACCGATTCCGCCGCCACGGCGCTCGTTGCTGTCGCCACCGAAGAAAAATCCGAAACGAGCGAGATAGGTAACTGCGCCGGCCAAAGTGGCAGCGATGGAGCTGATCAGGATGTCTCGATTGTTGACGTGACCGAGTTCATGGGCGAGCACGCCCTCGAGTTCTTCATCATTCAAAAGATTCAAAATACCCTGGGTGACGGCCACGGAGGCATGTTGGGGATTGCGGCCGGTGGCGAAAGCGTTCGGAGAATCAGTCGGGATGACGTAGATCTTAGGCAGGGGAAGCCCGACTTTTTGCGTGATGCGTTCCACGGCACTATAAACGCGCGGGAGTTGTTCGCGCGTCACGGGCTGTGCCCGGTACGTCGCAAGCGCGATCTTATCGGAATAAAAGTAAGCGACGAAGTTGGTCACTCCCGCGATGATGAGCGCCAGCAGCATGCCACGCTGGCCGCCGAAGGCGCCGCCGATCGCAAGCAGCAGCAAGGTCATCGCCGTCAGAAGCAACGCAGTCTTGAAGGTATTGCCCATAGAAATTCACCTACGTGTTAGATGCGAGCTGAGGATTGCGGACGCAATAGACCGGGTCTGAGATTAAGCCCTTCGCGGCGAAAATTGCCGGGGGAGGCTTAAGGAGCAGCCCAACCAGAACCATGCCCGTAACTAATAGAAAACATTAAGCTTTCTGTGTTTCCCTTTTGAGGGCGCGCTCCAGGGTCTGATCCAACGCAGCCTTGGCCTTGTCGTATTCCTGCTGCGAGATACGTCCTTGCTTGTGATCAAGTTCTAGTTGGAAGAGTTCTTCTTTCAGCGCCTGGAGCAGCATGCCGGAGTGGCCCGTGGCGGGCGCCAGCGGCTGGGGCGCAGGGGAGACTAGCGCAGCGGGCAAGCCGGCCTCGACGTCGGAATAGTCGGGGACCGGAACCGTCTTATTACGACCGGAGATGTAGATAGCGCCGCCGGCCAGGACCACGGCGAATCCGCCCAGGAAATACCAGCGGTATTTGTCGAGAGGATCAGGGGCTTCGTTGGGCGGACCGAGTCCTCCGCCCGGGCGTCCAACCTGCTGGCCACCCACGGCCTGGGCGTTACCACCGCCATTGTCCTGATCGCCACCCTCAGGCAATAAGCCAGTACCCGAGATCTTGAAGGCCAATGCTTGACCAACCTTGGTGTTGGAGGCGACCTGCACGACAGCAGAGGACTGCTGAGGATCGTTCATGGCCTGGAAACCAGCGCCGGAGGCCGAGAACTGCATGGACTTCGGCAGCATGACGACGAAATGCTCGGCGGGATAGAGCGGTTTGGGATCGATGCTCAGCGCGCCGCTGTAGGGCATGTGATAAACAACCTGGAACTGGGTTTCGCCGGGACGAAGGGGAAAGATGAAGGCGTAAAGATTCTTCTCTTTTTGCGGGACGGGCGCAGAGTTGACGGGTTGTCCGTTGGCAGTTTTCGCGAGCGAGGTGTCAATCTGAGCGCCCTCAGGCAGATAGAACTCGAAGTTCTGATCGTTCATCTGGGTGCGCGGAGGTTGCGAATTGTTATCCACTGCGAACAGGCGCACGCCCTGAACCTGATTGCCCTGGGCCTGGAAACGCATGACGTCGGCGGTGACGCTGATGCCCTCCAGTTTCCGGGAGACGTCGAAGACCTGAACGTCGACTGAGGTCGTTCCCGGAGGTGCCATACGGTGATAGGTCACGCCCTGGTGGACAGCGCGAATCAGGTGGGGGTTGTCACCATCGTCGAGTTTAAAGCTGAATTTCCCCTGAGCGTCGGTCTTGGTGCGGGCGCCCTCCTCCATGCCGTTGGCGAGCTTGAGCAGGATGACGTCGTCGCCGGCAGCGGGCTTGTTGGTGGTGCCGTTGGTAACGGTGCCCGTCAGCGTCTGGGCAGAGACCCAGGCTGCCGAAAGCAATAGGAAGATAGCGGTGATCCTGGTGAAGAGCCTCAAGCTCTTGCTCCTTTTTCGGTGCGGAGTTGCGAAGGGGCGGTGGCAGCTGCCTGCTCGAGGCGGGCGATTTCCGAAAGGATCGCGGCGGCTTCGTCTTCCAGGGACGTCTTGATCGATTGATAGTCAGCGTCAGGAAGTTTGCCCGCCTTGTACTCGAAGTTCAGATCGCGGAGATTCTCGTAAACAGCTTCTTTGCGCTCGCGCAGGTAAGAAAGCCGTGTTTTCTCTGGCCCGAGGTAGAGCTTGCCGGGGAGATAGAAGATGTACACGAGGGCGCCCAGGGTAATGAAGGCGCAAGCCAGATCGGCGACCATCATAATTCAGTATCCTTTCGAGCCTGGCTGCGGAAGCGCTCAAGCTCTTCTCCCTTGATGGGAGTGATCGCGCCTTCCGGCAAAACCAGAGGGCGCATCTTCCAGGCGCGCACGATAAGGCTAACCGTGACGATACCAAGCACGAGCGCCAAGTAAGGCATGATCCAGGCGACCCGGTTGAAGCCGGTGGTTGTGGGAGCAGCCATCACGGTGGTGCCGTACTTCTGCACGAAGCCTTGCAGGGTGAGGTCGTCGTTGTCGCCTCTTTCGATGGCTGCCGCAAGCTCAGCGCGCATGGTGTCGGAATATTTGCAGCCCACGTGGTTGCATTCGAGCAGGATCTGGTTGCAGCCGCAGACACACATCAAGCGATGACCGAGATCGTTGAAACGCGCGGCCTGGTCCCCGGCGCCCATGAAGGCGAAGAGCGCGACGCAAACCAGAACCAGCTGTGCTGCACGCCGTAGGGAAGAAGGAAGGGGCATCAGTCTCCTGCTCCCACGGGGGCCGCTTGCACCCGCACCGGCGCGGTGACTCGTACCGGCGCGGCGTTGGGGATCAGGGCCACGACGGTGCCGCCGATGATGAGCCACACTCCCACCCAGATCCACATCACCAGAGGATTGAGGTGAATCTTGATGATCGGCCGTCCGGTGTCCTGATTGAGTCCTTCGTAGACGACGTAGAGATCTTCTTTCATGGTGGAGCGGTTGGCCACCATGGTGGAAGTCTGCTGGCTGGCTTTATAGAAACGGCGCTCGGGATAGAGCGTATCAATTTGCCGGCCGTTCTTGAAGACGTCCATCACCGCCCACTCGCTGCTGTAGTTGGGCTTGTCGTCCTGGGTGTAGGACTTGCAGACCAGCGTATAAGCGCCGACGCTGACCTTGTCGCCATAGCCCATTTCTTTTTCGACATCCTGATTAAAGGCGGAACCGGCAAAGCCGATCATGACGACAATGACGCCGAAGTGGACGATGTATCCGCCGTAGCGTCGGGTGTTACGGTGGGCAAGCTGAACCATCGAGGAGAACAGATTCTGGCCGGTATGGCGGGCGATGACGCGTCCGCCGCGGACGAACTCGGAGAGGACCGTAAGGCCGACCAGCACCGAAAGCATGATGGTCATCAGCGAGTAGAAGTAAGAAACGTCCTTCCACGGCCTCATGCCGAGAGCGACCAGCAGGATTCCAGAGGCCAGGGCTCCAAGCGCGGGCCCGAGGAAGTTCCGCCTGATGCTTTCGAGCGATGTCTTGCGCCAGGCGAGCAGGGGACCGAGGGCGGTCAGCAAGAGCAACAGCAAGGCGACGGGAATGTTAACGCGGTTAAAGAATGGGGGACCGACGGTGACCTTCGTTCCTTGCACCCACTCGGAAAGCACCGGGAAAAGTGTTCCCCAGAGAACCGTGAAGCAGGCGACCAGCAAGAGAAGATTGTTGAAGAGAAAGCTCGACTCGCGCGAAGCCAGCGATTCCAGTTTGTGCTCGCTGCGCAGGCTGGATTTGTTCTTGAAGAAGAAGAAAGCGCAGGTGGCGGCGATCAAGGCCAGAAACACGACAAACCAGTCTCCGATGGAAGACTGGGCAAAGGCGTGAACGGAGTTCACGACACCGCTGCGGGTGAGAAACGTTCCGAAAATCGAAAGCCCGAAGGTGGCGAAAATGAGCCACATATTCCAGATCTTCAGCATGCCGCGCTTTTCCTGCATCATGACCGAGTGCAGGAAGGCGGTGCCGGTCAGCCACGGCATCAAGGAAGCATTCTCGACGGGATCCCATCCCCAGTAGCCGCCCCAACCAAGCACCGAGTAGGCCCAGTGCGCGCCGAGGAAGATGCCGCAAGTCAGGAAGCCCCACGTGACCATGGTCCAGACGCGGGTGATGCGGATCCACTTTTCGCCGGGGTAGCGCATGATCAGTGCGCCCAGGGCGAAAGCGAAGGGAACGGTGAACCCGACATAGCCGAGATAGAGCATGGGGGGATGGATGACCATCTCGGGATACTGCAGCAAGGGATTGAGGCCATTGCCATCAGCGGGCATAGGGCCGGGGGCGAGCGCGAAAGGTTTGGCTGCGAAATTCAACAGCAACAGGAAGAAAACCTGGACGGCAGCAATGATGACGGAGGCGTAGGCAAACAGGCGGGTATCGGTCTTGTGGCGAAGGCGAAGAACGAATCCGTAGGTCGCCAACAGAAGCGACCAGAAAAGCAGCGAGCCTTCTTGTCCCGACCAGAGGGTGGCGAATTTGTAGGGAGCCGGCAGGTCGATATTGCTGTGCTGGCGGATGTATTCGATGGAGAAATCGTTCTGGAAGGCCGCGACCACCAGAACAACGCCGGCGAGGAGAACGATCCAGAAGACGGCGATGCCAGCACGCCGGGCGGTTTCGCCCAGACGTTCCGACGTGGCGCCCGGTTTCAGGAGTGCAAACGTACCGGCCAGAAACGCGTATGCGCTCAGCGCCAATGCGAGGAGGAGCGCAAAACTACCGATCTGCGACATGGCAAGTCCTTCGGTATTTTTTCAGAAACACCCAACTGAGGCAACCGGAAAGCCCCAAGCCATGCGGCTGAATGATTGGAAATCTGCCTGGTTTCCGGGGGTTGCCATCCTGCTGCCAACTGGAGAAACCCAGCTGAAGCGCCGCTGTATTAGCTACTGTACAGCAAAATGGGGGGGCGGAAACAGAGTCTTGAGGGCAGATCGAGTGGGAAATGAAGGGCAATGCCGGGGAAGTGTTGAAAAAACTGATGTTTCTAGTTTTGGCCAGTGGGCCGGCAGGAGGGCTGACGGGCGAAAACGCCCGTCTCTCCATGCTTTGACGGCGCAGTTTATGCGCTTTGCTGGCGATAGTGGGCCAGGACTTCACGCTCAGCCGTGAGCCAGTCGTCATTTTCGTGGCCGGGAACGAAACCGCGGGCTTCGGAAAGCTCGTATGCGCGGCGGCGGATTTCGTCGTCCACATTGATGGGAATGGGAAGAACGAATTTTTTTACTTCGACTGCCTTCACTTCGGGCGAACTGGTGACTTTGCTTTCAATTTTGCTCTCAGGCATCGCGGTGACGTTGTTGTCAACCGGTGCGGGAGCCTTGGTGCGGGCGGTTTTCGCTTTTGCCATGATCGGATACTCCTTACAAGTTCCAAGATTTAGGAATGAATCGAATTGATGAACGAGCCACATAACACATCGGCCTCCGACAGATTATTGGGCCCAATAAACTTGTGGCGAAGGATGTTTCTACTATAAACCCACGAGGCTGTGGATGGGACAAAAGCGGCAAAAAATTTACCGGTTTATAACATTGTTTTTTTCGATGAGCTAATGAAAGTCGTGCGATTCGGTGGGCGCATGTGTGATGGAGAGGGGCGCGACGCGCTGCGCCTTAACGGAGATGACATTGTCCTGATTCTGCAGCGTGCCTTCGATCATGAGGAATTGCTCAGAAGACAGCAATAAGCGGTTCTTTTGAAACAGTTCCGGGTGAATGATTGCATTGGCAACTCCGGTTTCATCTTCAAGACTTATAAAAACAAAGCCCTTAGCAGTTCCGGGACGCTGACGGGTGATGACGCAGCCGCCAATGCGAAGGTTCTGTCCATCAGCAATGGCTGCCAATTCGCAGGCACGGCGAATGCCACGTGACGACATTTCGGCGCGATGGTAAGCCATAGGGTGCAGCCCTACCGTCAGACCCGTGCCACGAAAATCGGCAACCAGACGTTCTTCATGATTCATAGGGCGGAGGGGCGACGTGGCGTCGGGTTCGGGGAGTTCGTCAAGTAAAGGACCGGCGCGGCGAAGTGCACGCTCGATCTGCCAGAGCGCATCACGGCGGTGAAGAACACGGGAAATTGTTGATTGATGATTATCGATTGTTGATTTTCCGATTTCATTGAGCGCTCCGATTTCGGCGAGGGTAGTCAGTTCGTCTTTGCGCAATTGGGGGAGGCGCTGCACGAGATCGCGCGTGGAATCGAATGGACGAATGTTTCTTTGCTGTACAAGCGCTAGCGCGGATTCTTGGCGCACGCCGCGGGCATAACGCAGGCCGAGGCGGACGGCGAGTTTTGAGTCAACAGCCAACGACGAACGGCCAATGACGGACTCAATCGTGCAATTCCAGTCGGATTTCGTGACATCGATGGGCAGCACGGCCAATCCATGGCGCTGGGCATCTTTCACCAGGGTCGCAGGACGATAGAAGCCCATAGGCTGATTGTTCAAAATGGCGGCGGTGAAGGCGGCGAGGTAATGGCATTTCAAATAGGCGCTGGCATAGGCGATGAGCGCGAAGCTGGCGGCATGGGACTCGGGGAATCCGTAAAGAGCGAAGGAGGTGATGGAGAGAATGATCTGCTCCTGCGCCTCAGGAGGGATGGCGTTCTGCGTCATACCGGCACGCAATTTGGCCTCGATCTCCTTCATGCGCGCCTGCGAGCGTTTGAAGCCCATGGCGCGGCGCAGTTCTTCCGCTTCGCCTCCGCTGAAGTTAGCGACGACCATAGCCATCTTCAAAAGTTGTTCCTGAAAGAGCGGAACGCCCAGAGTGCGCGCCAGCACTGGTTCGAGCGAAGGATGCGCGTAGGTGACGGGTTCGCGACCCATGCGGCGCTGCAGGTAAGGATTCACCATCTGGCCGACGATCGGACCGGGACGGATGATGGCGACTTGCACCACGATGTCGTAGAACCGCTTGGGCCGGAGGCGGGGCAGACAAGACATCTGCGCGCGGCTTTCCACCTGGAACATGCCGATGGTGTCGGCCTTCTGCAGGGTCGAATACACCAATGGATCGTCGGCGGGGAGATCGGCAAGATCGACCTCTTCTTTAGAGTGATCGCGAATCAGTTGGAGGGAATCTTCGAGCACGGCCATCATGCCCAGGCCGAGCAGATCAACTTTGATGATTTTCAGGTCGGCGCAATCTTCTTTATCCCATTGCACGACGACGCGGCCGGGCATGGAGGCGGGTTCGAGAGGGACCACGGAGTCGAGTTGTCCCTGGCAGATCACCATGCCGCCGGAATGCTGGCCGAGATGGCGCGGCAGGTCCTGCACGGCTTCGCAGAGCTCGAAATATTTGCGCAGGCGGGGATGGCGAAGATCGAGTCCGGCGTCGCGAAAGCGGTGATCGAGGGTGTCCTGCGCGTCGCGGTATTCCCAGGTGGAAACGGCGGCGGAAACTTTATCGAGGGTTTCGGGATCGAAGCCCATGGCTTTGCCCATTTCGCGCGAGGCCATGCGGCTGCGATAAGTAATGACGTTGGCGGTCATGGCGGCGCCGCGCTCGCCGTAGCGCCGGTAGACATGTTGGATGACACGCTCGCGCTGATCTCCGCTGGGAAGGTCAAGGTCGATGTCCGGCCACTCGCCGCGCTCTTCGGATAAAAAGCGTTCGAAAAGAAGTTCCATGCCGACGGGATCGACGGCAGTGATACCGAGCGAATAGCAGACGGCACTGTTGGCCGCCGAGCCGCGTCCCTGCACCAGGGTTTTTTCCTGGCGGCAGAATTGCACCAGGTCCCAGACGATGAGGAAGTATCCGGCAAGGTCGAGTTTGGCGATGAGACGCAGTTCGCGCTCGATCTGACGGCGAGCGCGGGTTTTCAGATCGCTTCCGGCGCGGCCATAGCGGGATTCAAATCCCTGCCAGGTGCGGTCACGAAGAAACGACATCATGGTTTCCCCCGCGGGCACGGGATATTTCGGGAACTCATATCCCAGATCGTTGAGCGCGAACTCCAGTCGGGAGGCGAGAACCTGGGTGTTGGCGATCGCCTCGGGCAAGTCGGAGAAAAGCTGCTTCATCATGCGCGCCGGCTTGAGATGGCGCTCGGAGTTGCGCGCCAGTAATTTGCCGGCGGCGGCCAGCGTGCGATGGTGGCGGATCGCGGTGAATACATCGCACAGTTCGCGGTCGTGAGGCGCGGCATAGCAGACGCCGTTGGTGGCGAGCAGGGGCAGTTTCAATGATCGGGCGATCTCGATAGCAACGCGGTTGCGCGCTTCCTGTTCGCGATGGAAATGGCGCTGCAGTTCGACATAGACGTTGCCGGGGCCATAAATTCCGGCCAGACGATCAACTATGCGGCGGGCGGCTTCAGGGCCCTGCAGAGCGAGAGCGGCGGCGAGTGGACCGTCGTCGCCTCCGGTGAGACAGATCAGCCCGGCGGAATGTTCGTGCAGTTCGTCGAGAAGCGCGCAGCCTTTGCCTTTTCTTGTCCGCAACTTCATTTTTGTGATCAGGCGGCAGAGATTCTGGTAGCCGAGACGGGAGGAGACGAGAAGAGGCAGGCGGAAGGAGTTGTCGATTTCCAATTTCCGAATGCCAATTGAACTTCGCTTTTTAATTGGCAATTGGCAATTGGCAACTGGAAATGATTCACAGGTGATTTCGGCTCCAATAAAAGCCTTCACTCCCGCTTTCTCGGCGGCCATGTGAAAGCGCGGCGCGCCATAGACACCGTCGGCATCGAGCAAAGCAAGGCCTTTCATGCCGAATTGCGCGGCGGTGGCGATCAAGGTTTCCGGCAGAGAAGAGCCTTCCAGAAAACTGAATGCGGAACGGGAGTGAAGCTCGAAGTACATTTTTAGTTCTCGGGGGGTCAGTTCCCAGTAAAAACAGCAAACTTCATAAGTTCCTGCACGTCCTGCTTCTGAGAACAGAGAACTGGTTTAGTCATATTCCCCTTCTACGCGCCATTGGCCGGCGAGCAGGTCGCGGACCAGGCGATAGAGCGCGATGCCGGCGGGAGTTTGCAAAGCGATGTCCCACTCGTCGCGCGCCCAGCCATCCTCTTCCCACCAGTCGCCGGAGGAGCGCCAGGGGCCGGCAATCCATAAAACTTCTCCCACGATATCTTTGCGTTTGGGACAGAGAATGTGCACCGGTTGTCCGTCACGTAACGTGACATGAGCAGCGGCAGGCGGACGAAAGATGCGCAAGGCGGTGACGGCATTTTTAATCTCCTGGGCGGGTGTGCCGTTTTCATCAGGGAGCGATGGTGAAAAATGCTGCAGGGAGAAGGCCTCGGGGCGAAAGGTGTCGAGCACGGCAAGCGATCCTACCCGGCCTTCCCCGACGATGCCGGCTATGCGCGCCAGAGTGACTTCGAGTTTCTCCGGGTCAGGAGACGGGGGGAGAAACAATCCGCCTTGTGCGGAACGCGGACGCGCGGGTTCGGCGGATAGATGCACCTTCACGATGGGAGCACCCGGCGGATGCGCATTTAAATCGAGCTGCAGCAGCTTGAGAAAAACTTTGGCGTCGAGCAGCGGAACGGGAAGGCGCAGGGTGCGCTGAAACAAAGTGCCAGCGGGAGCGGGGGCGCCGGCGATGGATTCTTCCTGGCGCGCCGCGGGGTCGAGTTCCAGTTGCAGGCGCAATTCCTGCGCGGCCAGGGCATGTGCGCCCAGGCGGCAGCAAAGATGCTCCAACATGCGTGACAGCAAAAATGCCAGGGGCTCGAGCAGCAACAGCGGGTAGTCAAGTTCCATGACTTCTTCGAACACCTGAGGCGGATCCACCGGGACCAGGGTGCGGGAAGTGGCGCCGCGAGCCAGTTTTTGCAGACGCACTCCCATTTGTCCCAGGCGCTCACTCACCGGGATTTCGGGCAAGGCGGCCAGAGCCCGCAGATGGCGCACACCCCAGCGGTGGAAGGTCGCGAGCACGGATTGCGCCTCGCCGTTGCCGGCAAATTCGGGAAGGCCAAACAGAACATCGAGCGAAAGATGGCCCAGACGCTCATCTTCTTTTCCCCAGGGAATTATGGTGATGCCGCAAAATCCGCGGGCGGCAATCAGGGCGGTGTCAGCATTGGAGGCGACGGCGAGGTTTACTTCCAATCCCAGGTCGGAGGCGCGCCGCGCCATCTCGCGGGCGATTTTGAGAGGTTCCCCGAAAAGCGTCTCCAGCCCGTTGAGGTCGACCAGAATCGTGTCACGGGCCGTGTCTTCCACGCGCGGCGAAAATGCCTGCGCACAGTCGAGCAAGGCGGCATGGGCTGCGGTTTCCTGCAATAAAGAACGGGCGCGCAGGGTGAGCTCGGAACAAGCTTCGATCTGAACTTTGCTCATGCCGGGCTCGATTCCTGCGCGCTGCGCCTTTTCGTTCACGGCGAAAACTTTCTGCAGGGGAGCGGTTCCTTCGAGAATGACCACCGGCTGCGAACGCAGCTCCGGTTCGGCGCGCAGGCGCGCTTCCACGGGGAAATCGGAAACGAAGATGCAGGCGAACCGGTCGTTGGTCATTGGTCGTTGGCGAACTCATGAACTGCGTGCCGCAGTGGTCGTGAAAACAGCGGCGGATTGCGCCGGTTTGCGTTCCAGGCGCGAACGGAGAAGTTCCCCTTCAATGCGAAGACCTTCCAGAAGCTGTGCGTGACTGGGATTGGCTTGGTCTGATAGCCGAGAGCTGGCGGCCGACAGCTTTAACAGCAAAGCGGCACAGGTTTGCGCCAGGGGTTGGTCGGCGACGACAAACAAAAGGCTGGGCGTAGTTTCGACGGCGCGCTGAAAGCGGAACCATGTCGTCAGGGGAACCCGGCGCGCCGAGAGAAAAGGGATGTCGCCAAGATCCATAACGATCATGCCAAAGCCGCCGCTTTGCAGCAGCAGGTCGGTAACACGCAGGGCGCGCTCGAGCGGGGCTTCGGCCGTTTGTTTCTTCCGCCCCTCCGGGATTGACCGTATTTTGGCTTTTGTTCCAGGGCTGACGCCGTGGGCCTTATCCTTGTGCCGCTGCGCCGCCGGCGGTGCGCCAGTATTGTCATGAATCGTGACTGGCGAGAGCCATTCTCCGCAGCGCACCCACAACAGTTTTTCGAAGTCCACCCCGGCAGCGGCTGCAGAAAGCGGATCGAAGGCGTCGGAGGCATCCACCAGCGCGCAGACTTCCTGGCGGCGGGTAGCGGCGGCGAGCGCGGCGAGAAGCACGCTGGTGCGTCCCGAGGAAGGCGTGCCGCAAACTTCGGTCAAACATCCGCGGGGCAGGCCGCCGGTCAGCTTGTCGATTTCAACAATGCCGCTGGAGACCATTTCCGGCGCGGGGCGTGCCGCCATGCGCGCGGCGGGAGCGATGCCCGCCAGTCTGGGTTGGGCGGAAAGCTGGGCGATGAGGGCCGCTGGTTTTTTACCGGCGGCAAAGACGACGGATCGAGGCGCCTCGCGGGCGCTGGAAAGCGGGGAAGACATAAGGGCCTCAGATGCCAGGGAACGAGTCAGGCGCGGCGGAGTTTATTCGCTTTTTGTTCGCCTTTTGAGGATTCTGCTACGAGTCCGGCGGCTTGTCAAGCGGTCCGCAGTAACTTTGTTAAGGCATTTATTATCAAAAGCTTACATTTTTTTAAAATTATCGACGTAACGTTTACATTTCTTCAGCTTGGCCGTAGAGTCTGCTGCATGTCCTCCCAAACTGTTCCCCGCCCTGGAATGCCGAAGAGGGCCCATTCCATCCTTGCGTTGAGCGCCGACGAACTGGAACTCATGCTGCAATTTGTGCTGGCTTCGGGTTCGCTGAAAGATCTGGGGCACACCTATCGTGTGAGCTACCCCACGATCCGGGCGCGTGTGGATCGGTTGATTGCGCGATTGCGGCAGGTGGTCACAAGCCAATCTTCCGATCCGATGATGCAATTGCTGGCCGAGTTGGTGGAACGGGGCGAGATTACCGTAGCCGCGGCGCAGGCCTTGCGCGAGGCACACCGGCAAAGCGAGAAAAACAACTCCTAGCCGCATGGGGCCGCGACTGCTTTGTTATAATCAAGGCTCTTCGAGTTGACGAGCGGCCCTGTCATCTAACGGTTAGGATACTGCCCTCTCAAGGCAGGTATACGGGTTCGATTCCCGTCAGGGCTACCAGATTTCCGCAACATTTTAGGTGTCGAGAGATCCGTCTCGGCGCTCAGGATTTCGCCAGCGGGCTAGCATCCTGCTATAGTGAAAAGGTCACGATGGATCGACGGACTAACTCGCGTCCGATCGCCCGACCAGCCTGGTTTCCCCTTGTTTTACTCTGTATTTGCGCCCTTACGGGAAGCCTGGTCACCCGCACTTTTCATCATCGGTTCAGTCATGCTCCGATTGTGTCATCGAGCGTGTCGCATCCGGTGCGGCAGCATTTAGATCGTGACGCGAGCCAATGGATCGCCCCCGAGAACTTTTCCGTCCCCTTGGAGATTCCTTTCGTTGCCCTCGCCTCTGCGCTCGTAGAACCGGCGAATCCCGGAGTCTGGCTGAGTACGGATCTCTATAACCGCCCCCCTCCCTCCTTCTGAAGTCTTAAGCAACCGCAGGCAGCAATCGTTGATCAAAGAGGCTCTCATCTGAGGTGGTTTTCTGATCACGATGGGCGCCAAACGTGTCTGGGCAGTTTCATGACTTCAGGAGGACGCAAATGAGAAGACTTTTTATTACCGGCATTCTGCTAGTGATGCTGGGTGGGTTGGGCCGGGCGGAAGCACAGCAGGTGGACCTCGCATTTGGTGTGAACGGACTTTCAGCGCCCAGCGCCAGCACCACATCTTCGGGAGCGTTTTTCCCCAGTCTCGGGGGAGGAACCTATGTGGGCTTCAGCGGAGACGTGCTGATCACGCATCACCTGGGCGTGGAAGGCGAGTTGTTCTGGAGGGCGGCGCAGGGCAGCTATGGCGGATATCTGCCTTATCGTCCCCTGTTTTATGACTTCAACGCCATCTGGGCGCCTCCCATTAACAAGAGAATCACCGCGGAAGTGATGGCCGGGATCGGGGCGGAGAGCCTGCGTTTTTACACCCCGACCTCCCAGTGCAATTACTACTCCTGCACGAATTACTTCAGCAGCAACCATTTCATGGGCGATGTCGGCGGTGGAATACGGTTTTATGTGTGGCACAGCGTCTTTGTGCGGCCGGAAGCACGGCTGTACCTGATCAATAACAACGTGGAGTTCAATGCCGGCCATGCCGTCCGCTATGGCATGTCGATCGGTTATTCCTTCGGACACTGATCTCGGGGAATGGGGGGCTCTGGCAGGAGACCGGCTAGG
>Ga0335085_10008548_pt1 | contig 15609 bp, 12 predicted proteins | sample Lox_Sample_45_FD_206712 | JGI IMG/M metagenome (GOLD analysis project Ga0335085, IMG submission 206712) | Soil microbial communities from Loxahatchee National Wildlife Refuge, Florida, United States - Lox_Sample_4.5 | ecosystem: Environmental > Terrestrial > Soil > Wetlands | place: USA...
GCGCTGATCGGGCTCGCACAGGAGCGCGGTGCCCGCACCGTCGGCGACCTTTCACGGCTCGCCGCGACGCGAACCCGGCGTGTCTTCGACAAGCGCCACCTTGCGTTCGGAGTGCCGCCCCGGCCCGGCGTCTACCTCTTTCGCGGCCGCGGCGACCAGGTGCTCTACGTCGGCCGGGCCCGTGATCTGCGGGCGCGGCTCCGCTCCTACTTCCGCAGCGAGCGACAGCGCCCCGCCGTCGAGGCGGCGCTGGCAGCGGTGGAGCGGATCGAATGGCGCGTCCTCGGATCGGAGCTGGAGGCAGCGCTCGAAGAGCTGCGACTGATCAGCGAGCTGCGCCCGCCGGCGAACGCGCGCGTCTCGCGCCCCGAACGTCACGTCTGGCTGCGCCGGCGTGGCGATGGCGTCGTGTGCTCGACGAAACCGTCGCCGGTCGGGCCGCTGCGGTCGCGCCGTGTCGCGCAACTGGCCGCGCGCGCACTCTTCGCCGAGGAGCTCGAGCGGCCCGCGTCGGCCCTCCCGCGGCTGCGACGGCGACTCTCGGACCTCGCCGACGCCCGGCGCTTCGAGGACGCGGCGCGGTTGCGCGACCGGATCGCTGCGCTCGAGCGCGTCTGCCGAGAGCTCGAGCGCGGAAAGCGCCTCCACTCGCTCGAGCGATGTCTGCTCGTGCCGGCCGCCGAGTCCGGGTACGTGCGCGCCTACTTCGTACGCGGCGGCCGGATCGCCGCGGAGCGGACTCTGCCACCGGGCGGCGGCGCCGTCCTCGAGGTAGAAGCCGGCCTCGCGGCAACCCGCCGCGCGCCCGCGCCGAGTAACACTTTGTCACTTGGCACCCAGGACGAGCTGCTGCTCGTCGCAACGTTCCTGCGGAGGCCGCCGCCCGAGCTGCGCCTCGTGCCACTCGAGCGCGGCGCGATCCTGCACGCGGCGGGTCAGGTCGCCGCCACGTCTGGGTCGTAGAGGTGGCACTCGACCTCCACCTCGCCCAGCGGGAGCGGGCGCGGCGCACGCGACTCGTGGAACTCGATCTCCACGTGGTCGTGCCCCGCCTCGAGGCGGCGCACACCCCGCCAGAACGGCTCCTCCGGATCCTCGGCGCGCACCGATTCGAGCATGGTCAGGAGCTCGCCGGCGTCATGCCCGCGGCCGCCCGGGATCCGCACGAGCGTCGCGGAGGTCTCCAGCACGGCGAGGTCGCCAACGAGTGCGCGCTCCGCCTCGTAGCGCTCCTCCCCCGCCTGTGCCCAGCGCGCCTCCAGGAGCTCCCGGAGGTCGCGCGCTTCCCAGCCGCAGACGGCGAACGCCCGCGGGCAGCGCGGATGAAACGAACAACCGAGAGGCGGCCGGGCGGCGTCCGGCACCTCGCCGCGAGGCAGGTCGCGGGGAACGCTGCGACGCGGGTCGGGCTCCGGGATCGCGCGCAGGAGCGCCTGCGTGTACGGGTGCTTCGGGTTCTCGTAGATCTCGTGTGACGGCCCGATCTCGACGATCCGCCCCAGGTACATGATCGCGATCCGATCGCAGAAGAACTTCGCGGTCGCGAGATCGTGCGTGATGTAGAGGTAGGTGAGGTCGAAGTCACGCTTGAGGTCGAGCAACAGCTCGAGGATCTTGGCGCGCACGCTCATGTCCAGCATCGACACCGGCTCGTCGGCCACGAGGAGCACCGGAGCGAGGATGAGGGCACGCGCAATCACCGCACGCTGCTTCTGACCGCCCGAGAGGTCACCCGGGTACTTCTCCATGAACTGCTCCGCGGGAGCGAGCCCGACTCGCTCGAGGACCTCGGCGACCCGGCTCCGAATGTCTGCGCGGGAGCGTGTAATCCCCTGGATTCGCAGCGGGTCGCCGACGGACTCCCCGATCGTCATCGCGGGGTTGAGCGACGCATGCGGGTCCTGGAAGACGATCTGCATCCGCCGCCGCAGCTTCCGCAGCTCCCGCTCGCGAAGCTTCGTGATGTCGTGTCCCTCGAAGACCACGCTCCCGGCGGTGGCGGAGACCAGGCCGAGCAGCGTCCGGCCGAGGGTCGTCTTGCCACTGCCCGACTCGCCGACGAGACCGAGCACCTCTCCCTTCCTCAGATCGAGAGAGACGTCGTCCACGGCCTTCACGAGCCCTGCCTCACGGCCGACGAGGCGATCGACGTAGCTGCCCCGGATCGTGTAGTACGTCTTCAGGCCATGAATCGAGACGAGCGGCGCCGGCGCTTCAGCCGGCGGAGCCTCAGGCCTCGTCTGCAATCGCGATCTCCTCGCGCACGAGCTCACGGCGCCCCTCGTCCGACACCTGATCCTCGGGGCCGTGAAGCCAGCACTCGACCCGTCGGTCGCCGTCGAGTCGAAGCTCGACCGGCTCGCGCTCGACACAGACGCGCATCGCGTCGGGACAGCGCGGATGGAACCGGCAGCCGCTCGGCGGCTCGAGCAGGTTCGGCGGAGCGCCCGGGATCGAGTGCAGCGCCGTCGTCGCGAGCGAGATGGTCGACTCGAGCAGCTCGCGCGTGTACGGGTGCGCAGGCTCGGCGAAGACGTCGCGGGCCGGGCCTTCCTCGACGAGCTTGCCGGCGTACATGACGGCAACACGGTCGCACGACTCGGCGATGATCCCGAGGTTGTGTGTGATCAGGAGAAGCGCGGTCCCGAAGCCTGCCTTCAAGTCGGCGAGGATCCCGAGGATCTGCGCCTCGACGATCACGTCGAGGGCCGTCGTCGGCTCGTCGGCGATCAGCAGCTTCGGCCGCAGCACGAGGGCGAGAGCGATCATGATCCGCTGCCGCATCCCGCCCGAGAACTCGTGCGGGTACTGGCGGAACCGCGTCGGCGGGATGCCCATCTTGCCCAGGACATCGAGGGAGCGCCGCCGCGCTTCCGCGTCCCCGATCCCCGGTTCGTGCCGCTTCAGCGTCTCGGCGAAGTGATCATCGATCCGCAACAGCGGATTGAGGCGGGTCATGGGCTCCTGGAAGATGAGGCCGAGATCGGGGCCGCGTAGCTCGCGAAGCTCCCGCGGCGCCAACGTGACGAGGTTCCGACCGCCGTACACGACCTCGCCGTCGGCCGCCGCGCCCTCGGGCAGCAAGCCGAGGATCCCACGGCCGAGGGTCGACTTGCCGCACCCTGACTCGCCGACGAGGCCGAGCGTCTCCCCCTCCTGGATCTCGAGCGAGACGCCGTCGACGGCGCGCACGGGGCCGTGCGGAGTGCCGTAGTAGACCCGGAGATCGCGCACCGAGACGACGCTCACTCGACCCGTCCCGTGCCTTTCCCGGGGAAGACGACCTTGACGACCCGCCGCTTGCGCAGGACCGGGTTGATCGTCTCGTTAAGGCCCTCGCCGAGCAGGGTGATCCCGGTCACGAGAATGACGATCGCGAGTCCGGGGAAGAGGCCGGTCCACCAGATGCCCGTGGTCGCGTCCGAGAGCGCACGCTGCACGTCGTAGCCCCACTCCGCCGCCTCGGTCGGCTGCACGCCGTACCCGAGGAAACCGAGCGCCGCGAGCAAGAGGATCGCGTCCGCCGCGTTCAGCGTCGCGATCACCGGCACGTTCTGGACGACGTTGAAGAAGACGTACTTGTGGATGATCCTGAAAGGCCTGGCCCCCAGGGCGCGCGCCGCCTCGACGTACGTCTCCTCGCGCAGGCTGATCACGTGGTTGCGGACGACCCGGAAGTACTGCGGCACGTAGACGACGGTGATCGCGATCGCCGCGGTGACCACGCTGGAGCTGACCGTCGAGCCGAGCAGGAAGGCGATCACGATCGCGAGCAGCAGGGGCGGGAAGGCGAAGAATGCGTCCATGACGAGGACGAGCCCGCGGTCCCAGACTCCGCCGAAGTACCCGGAGAGAAGCCCGAGCGGAACACCGAGCATGAGCGAGAAGACGAGGGCGAGCACGACCACCTTCAGCTCGGTCTGCGCACCCCAGACGATCCGCGAGAGCACGTCGTCCGACTCGACCGTCGTCCCCATCAGGTGCGCGCCCGAGGGAGGCGCGAGCTGAGGAAAGCGATGTCCACCTGCCTGGTACTGGCTGAAGCCGTAGGGCGCGATCCAGCGTCCGAAGAGCGCGAGGACGACGAAGAAGAACGTGATCACCGCGCCGGCGACGAGCATCACGCGCGCAAGTCCCTGCGTCTCGGCGATCGGTGACCAGAGCTTCCGCAACCGCGACCCGAACCCTCTCCGAGAGCTGCGCGCAGCGGCGCCGACGGCGGCCATCAGTAGCGGATCCTCGGGTCGATGAAGGCGTTGACGAAATCGATGACGAGGCTGAAGAACACGACGATCAGCGCGAAGACGACGATGATCCCCTGCACGCCGACGTAATCGCGGTTCTCGAGATACTTGACCAGCGTCTGGCCGATACCCGGCCAGTTGAACGTCTCCTCGGTCAGGATCGCCCCGCCGAGGAGCAGCGCCATCTGCAGGCCGACGACCGTGACCACCGGGACGAGCGCGTTCCGAAAGGCGTGGTGGTAGACGACGGACCGCTCGCCGATGCCACGCGCTCGCGCCGCCTCGACGTAGTCGTCCTTGAGGCTCCTGATCACGTTGACCCGCACGAGACGGATGAAGATGCCGCCGATCACGATTCCGAGCGTCATCGCCGGCAGGATCAGGTGCCTCGTGATGTCCCAGAGCGCAGCCCAGTTGCGAGCCCAGATGGCGTCGATGAAGAGGATGTGCGTGTGCACGGGCAGGAACGCCTGGGTGATCGGGCTCGCCTGGCCCGAGACCGGTAGCCAGCCGAGATAGACCCCGAAGAAGAGCTGGGCCAGGAAGCCGAGGAAGAACACCGGCATCGCGTAGGCGACGATCCCGAACATCCGGCCGCCGACGTCGACCCAGGTGTCGCGGTAACGGCCGGCCAGGAGCCCGACGACCACGCCGATCGTGATCGCGACGAGGCCTGCGGCAATCGTCAGCTCGAGCGTGGCGCCGCCGTTCTCGACGATGATGCTGCTCACGGGGCGCCGGTCGGTGATCGTCGTTCCGAAGTTGCCCCGGACGATGTCCCAGAGATAGTCGCCGTACTGGACGTAGAGCGGCTTGTCGAAGCCGACCTGGTGCCTGATCTGGTTGATCACCGAGGCAGGGACGTGCCCGCCGAGAGCGGCCGAGATCGGGTCGCCCGGCGCGACCCGCATGAGCAGGAAGACGAGCGTGAGCAGGATCAGGACCATCGGCACGACGAGCGCGAGCCGGGTCAGCGCGTACGTCTTGAGCGAGGTGCCGGAGTTGCTCATGCGGGGCGGAGGAAGCCCGGACGCGCACTGCAGGCGCGCGCCCGGGCTCCGGATCCGGCTAGGACTTCGACAGGAGGTTGAACCGCATGGTGAACGTGGGGTCGAGCGTCTTGTCGATCCCCTGCACGTTGCTGCGCGAGACGACGATCATGTTGCCCTGCCAGACGGGCACGATCGGGACGTCCTTGGCCGCGAGCACCTGCATCTGCTTGACGACCGCAAGCCGCGCCTTCACCGTCGCCGCTCCCTGCTCCTTCACGGCCAGAGCGTTCATCTTCGTGCTCGTGTAGCCGTTCTCCAGGAACTGGCCCTTCGGATAGAAGGGCAGCAGGTAGTTCTCGGCGTCGACGTAGTCCGGGAACCAGCCCATCTGGAAGAGCCCCTTCGTGGTGCCGAGCGTGCGGACGTACTGCGCCCACTCGGCCGTCTTCAGCGACACCTTGAAGAGGCCGCTGCCGTTCAGCGCGCGCTGGATCTCGGCGTACTCGTCGGCCGACGCGTCGCCGTAGTGGCTCGGCGTGTACCAGACCTGTCCGGTGACCGGCGTCTTCACGCCCGCCGCCCTCAGCACCGCGGCGGCCTTCGCCTTGCTGGGGTTCGTGCCGTACATCGACGCGAAGGCGTCGATGTGCCCCGGCAGGCCCGCCGCCACCATCGAGTAGAGGGGCACGACCTGGCCGTGGTAGACGCGCGACGCGATCGTCTGACGCGGCATCAGATAGGCGATCGCCTTCCGCACGGCGATGTTGTTCGTCGGGGCCCGGTTCGTGTCCATGACGAAGTAGCGGATACTGGCGGCGCGCCCCTGGTGCACCTTGATGCCCTTCTCCTTCTGCAGCGAGACGATCTCGGTCGGCGTGAACGTCTCGAACGCCATGTCGATCTCACCCTTCTCGAGGGCGAGCTTCATGGTGGACGACTTCGTGTAGTAGTTGATGATCACGCCGCCGTTGGCCGGCTTCGGGCCCCAGTAGCTCGGGTTCGGCTTCAGGACGGCCTGCTGCCCGGGCGTGTAGGTGCTGAGCACGTACGGACCGGTGCCGACCTGCTCCGACGTGCTCGGCTGCAGCTTGTCGGCCGGGTACACGTTGTGGTCGACGATCTGTGCCGCGGGCGTCGTCAGGATGTTCGGCCACGTCGCCTCGGGATTCTTGAGGTGGAAGATGACGCTGTAGTCGCCGTCGGTCGTCACGCTCTTGAGGTTGGCGAATAGCGACGAGATGCCCGACGGGTCGGCGATCTTGATCGAGCGGTCGAACGAGAACTTCACGTCGGCCGAGGTGAACGCGTCGCCGTTCGAGAACTTCACGCCCTTGCGGAGCGTGCACGACCAGGTCTTGAGGCTGCCCACGGACGCGCACTTGGTCGCGAGCGACGGGTGCGGCGCCAGGCTCTTGCCCGGCCCGGAGTCGAGCAGTCGCTCGAAGATCATGAAGTCGACCGCCTTCGTGCCGAAGTCGTAGTTACCGGCCGGGTCGATGTTCGTGACGGTGTCGGTCGTCCCGTCGACGATGATCGCGCTCGACGCCGACGTGCGCGCCGTGGCAGCCGTCACCGCCACGAGCGCCGCCGCCGCGAGCCCAGCCGAAGCGACCAGGAACCTCCACTTGCCCTTCACAGGTGCCCTCCCTTGTTGCGATTCCCCCCGAAGATCCACCACATACCGACGACTATCTCACCTTCCGGTTAGGAGATACGAGCGGCGGGGGGCGACCCGCGGTCGCTCAGGCCGCGACCGAGATCAGGTCGCGCAGGGCGCCGAGCCGAGCCAGCGCCTGGCCTTCGAGCTGCCGCACGCGCTCGCGCGTCAGGTCGAGCTCGTTTCCGATCGCCTCGAGCGTCCACGGCTCGCCGTCGAAGCCGAAGCGGAGCTCGAGGATCCGACGCTCGCGCTCCGGCAGCGCCTCGAGCGCCCGGCGGACGCCCTGGCGGCGGAGCGACTCCTCGGCCTCGTCGAACGGGTCGGCGGCCTCGCGATCGGCGAAGAGGTCGCCCAGCTCCCCCTCGTCGTCTGCCCCGACGGTCTGGTTGAGCGACACCGACGCGTGGGCTGCGCCGAGGGCCTCGTCGACGTGCTGCATCGGCAGCCCCGTCGCTTCGGCCAGCTCTTCCTTGGTCGCCTCGCGACCCAGCTCGACCTCGAGCCGGCGCGCTGCCCGCGACAGCTTCTGCTGGCGTTCGACGACGTGCACCGGAACCCGGATCGTCCGCGCGTGGTTGGCGACCGCCCGCTGCACCGACTGCCGGATCCACCAGGTCGCATACGTCGAGAACTTGTAACCGCGGCGCCAGTCGAACTTCTCGACTGCCCGGTTCAGGCCGAGCGTGCCCTCCTGGATCAGATCGAGGAACGGCACCCCGAGACCGCGGTAGCCCTTCGCGATCGAGACGACGAGACGCAGGTTCGACTCGATCATCCGCCGCTTCGCCGTCGGGTCGCCGCGCTCGATCTGCTTTGCGAGCATGACCTCCTCGGCGGCGGTCAGCAGCTTGTGCCGCCCGACGTCGGCGAGGAACAGCTGCAGGCTGTCGGCGGCGCCGGAGAGCTCGGCCCGGACGTCCGGGGCCGGCTCGGGCTCGCTCGCCTTCTCTTCCCTCTCGGGCCCGACCGCCACGGCCGGCGCCCCGATCTCGAGTCCGCTGCGCTCGAGCTCGCGCGTGAGCTCCTCGACCTCCTCGGGGCTGAGGTCGAGCTCCGCAGCGAATGCGTCGATCTCGGCCGGCTCGACGTAGCCGCGCTCCTCCGCGCCCTCCACCATCGCGCGAACCTGGTCCGACTCGAGCAATTCCTGAAGCTGGTTCTGCGTCAGGGTCGTCTCAGTCCTTTCGATCCTGCTTCGAAGACGTCAGCAAGCCTTCTTACTGTAGGAGGCGAATCCTCCCGCTGCCAGGGGAACCGCGCGCCACCGAAAGCCGCTGCCGGCATCCCACCTTCGAAACGTGCCGCCGCCTCCGTGTATTCCACACGCGGACCGGGCTCGCAACGTACGAGGGTCTCCATGCCCGAAGGTTAGAGCGCAATCCGGGGCGGCCGTCAGGCAGACCGCTTCCCCCTGGCCGCCCGCTTCTTCGCGGGGCCCAGCGCACGGCGTTCGGCGAGCAGCTCGACCGCCCGCTCGCGGGTCACGGTGTCCGGGTCGTCGTCGCGGCGCAGGCTCGCATTTGTCTCGCCGTCCGTGACGTACGGGCCGAAGCGGCCCTCCTTGAGCACGATCGGCTTGCCGCTCGCCGGGTCGGCGCCGAATTCCTTGAGCGGCGGCTTCGCTGCAGCCCGGCCTCGCCGCTGCCGCGGCTGCGCCAGGAGCGCCAGCGCCTCCTCGAGCGAGATCGTCAGCAGCTGCTCCTCGGACTCGAGCGAGCGAGACTCGCCGCCTCTCTGGACGTACGGGCCGTAGCGGCCGTTGCGCGCGACCACCTCCTCCCCGTCCTCGGCGACCCCGACGACCCGAGGCAGCTGGAGCAGCCGCAGGGCGTCCTCGAGTGAGAGCGTCTCGAGTGACATCGACCGGAAGAGCGATGCAGTCCGGGGCTTCTCGTCGCCTCCCTCCGGAACCACCTCGGTCACATAGGGGCCGTAGCGGCCGCTCCGCGCGACGATCTCGCGGCCGCTCTCCGGGTGCCTGCCGAGCACCTGCTCCTGGCGGCCCTGCACGAGCAGCTCCTCGGCCCGCTCCGGCGTCAGCTCGTCCGGCGCGATCTCGGGCGGCAGCGTCTGCCGCTGCTCGCCCCGTTCGAGGTAGGGGCCGTAGCGGCCGACGCGGACGACGATGTCCGAGCCCGGCAGCTCGACCGTGTTCACCTCGCGCGCGTCGATGTCCGCGAGGCGGCCCTCGACGAGCTCCTTCAGGCCCGCGTCGCCATCTGCGCCGAAGTAGAAGCGGCGCAGCCAGGCGTCGCGCTTCTCCTCGCCGGAGGCGATGTCGTCGAGATCGTCCTCCATCCGGGCCGTGAACTCGTAGTCGACGAGGCGCGGGAAGTGCCGCTCGAGCAGGTTGACGACCGCGAAGGCGAGGAACTCGGGCACGAGCGCCTGCCCCTGCTTGCGGACGTAGCCGCGGTCGACGATCGTCCCCATGATCGTCGCGTAGGTCGACGGCCGGCCGATCCCGCGCTCCTCGAGCGCCTTCACGAGCGTGGCGTCCGTGTAGCGCGCCGGCGGGCTCGTCGTGTGGCCGTCCGGCTCGAGCGCGGCGGCGCTGAGCGCGTCCCCTGCGGCGAGCTTCGGGAGCAGCCGCTCCTCCGCGTCGCCAGAAGGCTCGTCGCGACCCTCCTCGTAGGCGAGCAGGAAGCCGCGGAAGGTGATGACGGTGCCCGCGGCCGCGAATTCGGCGAGGCGCCCGTCGGAGGCGGTGCCGGCGATGCGCACCGAGACGGTCTGCCCGCGCGCATCCGCCATCTGGGAGGCGACCGTCCGCTTCCAGATCAGCTCGTAGAGGGCGTGCTCGTCGCGCGAGAGCTCGCCGCGCACCTCGTCGGGCGTGCGGAAGCGGTCGCCCGCGGGCCGGATCGCCTCGTGTGCCTCCTGGGCGTTCTTCACCCTGCGGGCGTACTGCCGCGGCTCCGCGGGCACCGAGTCGGCGCCGTAGAGCTCGCGCGCCTGGTCGCGCGCCGCCGCGAGCGCCGACCCCGACAGCGTCGTCGAGTCGGTGCGCATGTAGGTGATGTAGCCGTTCTCGTACAGACGCTGGGCGACTCGCATCGCCTGCTGCGAGGAGAGGCGCAGCTTCCGGCTCGCCTCCTGCTGCAGGGTCGAGGTCATGAACGGGGCGGCCGGGCGGCGCGTGTACGGCTTCTCGTCGACCGAGGCGACGCGGAAAGCCACGCCTTCGAGCGCCCCGGCCAGCCCGCGCGCATCCGCCTCCGAGAGCCGGACGGCGTCCTCGCTCCGCAGCTCGCCCTGCCGGTCGAAGTCGCGCCCCTGCGCGACCCGGCGGCCGTCGACCGCAGCGAGCCGCGCCTCGAAGGCACCGGGCTCGAAGGTCGCCGCGACGTCCCAGTACTCGGCGGCGACGAAGCGCATCCGCTCGCGCTCGCGCTCGACGACGAGGCGGGTCGCGACCGACTGCACGCGACCGGCCGAGAGCCCCTGCATGATCTTCCGCCAGAGCACGGGCGAGACCTCGTAGCCGTAGAGCCGGTCGAGGATCCGCCGCGTCTCCTGGGCGTCGACGAGGCAATCGTCGATGTCCCGCGTCTCCCGGAGCGCTCGCTCGATCGCCGGGCGCGTGATCTCGTGGAAGACCATCCGCCGCACGGGCACCTTCGGCTTCAGCTCGTCGACCAGATGCCAGGCGATCGCCTCACCCTCGCGATCCTCGTCGGTCGCGAGCAGCAGCTCCTCTGCGTTTCGCAGCTTCGTCTTCAGCTCGGAGACGATCTTCTTCTTGCGCGAGTCGACGACGTAGAGTGGCTCGAAGTCCTTGTCGACGTTGACGCCGAGCCGCGCCCAGGGCTCGCTCTTGAGCTTCGCGGGAATCTCGGCAGCGCTGTTCGGCAGGTCGCGGATGTGGCCGACCGAGGACTCGACGACGAACCCGGGCCCGAGGTAGCCGGCGATGGTCTTCGCCTTCGCGGGAGACTCGACGATCACGAGCTTGCTCATTCCGGCGGGTCACGATAGCGACCGAGGCCCGCGCAGCCAACGTGGCCGACCTGGACGGGGGATACTCCGCGGGTGCGTCCGCCCCCGATCTACAACCTCATCGCCCTCCTCAGCAGCCCCCTCATCTACGGGCTCTTCCGGCTGCGGGCGCGGGGAGTCGAGCTTCTCCCGGAGCAGGGCGGCTTCGTGCTCGCGTGCAACCACCACTCGAGCTTCGACCCCTGGCCGCTCGGAATACCGCTCTGGCCGCGGCGGTTCCTGCGCTTCATGGCCAAGTCGGAGCTGTACTGGTGGCCGCTGACGATCGTCCTGAACGGTGCGGGAGCATTCCCCGTGCGCCGCGGACAGGCGGATCTCCGGGCGATCGCGACGGCGGTGCGGCTCGCGCGCGAGGGGCACGTGGTCACGATGTTCCCGGAGGGGACGCGCCGCCAGAAGGGGCTCGTCAAGCGTCACGAGGCACGGCCCCGGTCCGGCGCCGCCCGGATCGCGCTCGAGGCCGGCGTCCCTCTCGTTCCGGCGGCGGTGTCCGGTACCGACCGGCTGCTTCGGCTCGGCCCGCTGCGCGTCGCCTACGGGAGCCCCGTCCCGCTCGACGACCTTCGCGGGACCGACGACCTCCGCCGCGCCTCCAACGAGGCAACCGAGCGGTTGATGGCCCAGATCGCGCAGCTGGAGCAAACGCTCTGAGGACGCTGCTCGCGGTCGACGGCGACTCCTTCGCGCACCGCGCCTACCACGCGCTGCCGAAGTCGATCCGCCTGAATGCGCTCGTCGGCTTCACGAACATGCTCACAAGCCTCTGGGCGCAGGAGCGCCCGGACGCCGTCCTCGTCGCCTGGGACACGCTCTCGACGCCGACATACCGCCACGAGGCCTACGAGCGCTACCAGTCCGGGCGCGTCTTCGAGGAGTCGATCCTCGAGCAGCTGGAGGTGCTGCCGGAGCTCGTGGCGGCGATGGGCTTCCTCGTCGCCAGGGCTCCGGGCTACGAGGCGGACGACTTCCTCGCCGCCGCCACCCGCGCCTGGCCGGGGCGGGTGCTCGTCGCGACCTCCGACCGCGATGCCTTCCAGCTCGCGAGCGACTCGGTGACGATCCTGCAGCCGGCGCGCGGGGTCAGCGAGCTGGCGCGGATCGGGCCGGCAGAGGTGCGCGACCGGTACGGCGTGGAGCCCGCGCAGGTCCCCGACCTGATCGCGCTCCGCGGCGACCCGTCGGACAAGCTGCCCGGGGCGCGCGGCGTCGGCCCGAAGAAGGCGGCAGAGGTCCTGGCCCGTTACGGGACGCTCGAGGCGGCGCTCGCCGACGGCCGCTTCGCGACCGAGGCGGAGGACTTACGGCTCTTCCGGCGAATCGCGACCATGGACGCCTCCGCCCCCCTTCCTCCCCTCGAAGCAACGACACCCACGTGGGCGGAGGCGTCCTCCTTCCTCGACAGTCTCGGCCTCGGCAGGGTCGCCGAGCGCGTTGCCGCACTCGACGCCGGCTGACCGGGGTACAGTCTGACCCGGTGCAGGAGTGGCTGAGCACGCGGGCCGACGCCCTCTCCCGCGAGGCGGGGGTGCCGCGCGATCGGCTCGAGCTCTCGCCGCAGGAGATCGAGACGCTGCTCGACGTGGCGGGGCACGCCGCCCACGACAGCGGTGCCCGGACGAATGCACCGCTTCTCTGTTACCTGCTCGGGCGCTCGGCCGGTTCGGCGAAGAGCCTCGACGAGCTCGTCGAGATCGTCCGATCGACGTCCTGACGCACGGGGCGCTCGCCCGGCTCCATCCGACCGGATACCATCCCGAGCGGCCCGAGCGGCTGCGTGCCCTGCTCGCGCATCAGCACCTGTGGAGCGAGGGCCGTGCGGCCACCGAGGAAGAGCTCCTCCTCTGCCATACCCCCGAGCACGTGGCGCGGGTGCGGACGACAGAGGATCCGACCTGGCTCGACTACGACACGATCTGCACCGAGACGACCTGGGAAGCCGCCCGCCTCGCGGCCGGCACGGCGATCGAGGCGGCCCTACGGGGCGGCTTCGCGCTCGTGCGCCCGCCTGGCCATCATGCGCTGGCCGACCGGGCGATGGGCTTCTGCATCTTCAACAACGTCTCCGTCGCCGCACGCGCCGCCCAGCAGCGACTCGGGCTCGAGCGCGTGGCGATCGTCGACTTCGACGTGCACCACGGCAACGGAACCCAGGCGATCTTCGAGGAGGACGACAGCGTCCTCTTCGTCTCCCTGCACCAGTGGCCGTTCTATCCGGGAAGCGGCGGCCCCGACGACCAGCGGGAGACGACCCTGAACGTGCCCATGTCCGCCGGCTCCGGCGACGACGAGTACCTGCACGCGTTCGAGCACACGGTCGAGCCCGCCGTGGCGCGGTTCGAGCCGGAGCTCGTCCTCGTCTCCGCCGGCTTCGACGCGCACGTCGACGACCCGCTCGCCGACATGCGCGTCACGGCCGACGGCTTCCGCGAGCTCGCGCGCCGCTGCGCGGCGATGGGGCCGCGTCTGGGAGCCGTCCTCGAAGGCGGCTACGAGATCGACACGCTGCCGGGTCTCGTCGACGCGGCGCTCGACGGCTTCACCTCCTGAAGCCGGCCTGTCGCTCACGAGGGGAAGTGGCGGACGGCCCAGACGCCTGAGCCGTCCGCCGAAGCTCCCTCGCCTCATCCGTGCGCAGGGGGCTCGCTGTGGTGTTCGCATCGGCAGCAGGCGGCGCCGCCTCGTGACCCGGCACGGGCGAACCGACTCCCCTGCAGCGAGTGATCTCAGGAGCGGGCAGCGGCGAGCCGCTCGAGCGCCTCGCGGCGCGACGAGACGCCGAGCTTGCGGAGCAGGCTCTTCACATGCGAGCGCACCGTGTGCTCGGAGATGAAGAGCCGCTTCGCGATCTCGTCGGTGCCGTGGTGCTCGTCGAGCAGCAGAAGCACCTCGACCTCGCGCGCCGAAAGCAGTGCCGCGATCTCGTCGGGGACACCCGAGCTGCGGCCGTTGCCGCTGCGGACCTGTTCGAGCAGGCGCCGGGCGATCCGGCCCGAGAGCGCTGCCTCTCCCCCGGCGACGCCGTCGAGAAACGCGGCGATGCGCTCGGGGGGCTCGGTCTTCAGCAGGTAGCCGGCGGCACCGCCGCGAATCGCCGCGAGCAGGTTCTCCTCCGTGCCCGAGGCGGTGAGGACCACGACTTCGCAGTCGGGCGCCGCCTCGCGCAGACGGGGCAGCGCGGTCAGCCCGTCCAGGCCGGGCATCGACAGGTCGAGGAGCACGAGATCGGGACCGACCTCGGCAGCGACCACGATCGCCTCGGCACCATCCGAGGCGAGACCGACGACGTCGAAGCCGTGCGACTGCAGGAGCGAGGCGAGCGCCTCGCGGGTCAGCGGGTGGTCGTCGACGACGAGGACGCTCGTGGCCATCGCTGCTCTTATCGGCAGCAACGGTTCTGCCGACAAGAGGGATGTGACCACCCGTCCGAGTACGGACTTCCAGACGTGGCTGTGGGGCGAGATCCTCCTCACGGGCCTGCTCGGAGCCGGTCTCGCGCTCTTCAGCAACTATCCCGTCCTGCGGACGCAGTTCGACCTCCCGCAGCTGCGGCTCGTCCTGCAGACGGGAATGGCGCTCGCGGGGCTGCTCGTGGCGGTGCTCGCCGCCGCTCGCTTCTCGGTCGAGGGGCGCAAGGTCGACCTGCTGCTGGCGACCGGCTTCTTCGTCACCTCGTTCTCGGCCGCTGCGTTCGCGATCGGCCCGTTGCTCGACGGCGGGCGGCTGCACCGGCCCGAGGGCTGGGCGGCGCTCGTCGGCGGCATCGCCGGCCAGGCGCTGATCGCGGCGGCGCCGTTCTTCTCGCGCAGGAGCCGGCGCCGGGAATGGGCAATCGGGAACGCCGTCGCCGCCACCGGGCTCGTCCTCGTGGTCGTCTGGACGGTGCTCCGCACCCATGCGGGCAGCCTGCCGCCGCTGACGCCCGACGGGGACGCACGGACGTTCGCGCTCACGATCGCGCTCGGTACGCAGGCGCTGCTCTACCTCGTCGCGATCGTCGGCTGGGGGCTCCGGCTCGGACGCGACGGTGACGACCTCGCCCGCTGGCTCGCCCTCGGCTTCACCCTGGAGCTCTTCGCCTCGATCCACCTCGTCTTCGCGCCGCTGCGGGGCACGAGCTACGTGGCCGAGGGCGACTTCCTGCGCATGCTCGCGTACGGTGTCATGCTCGTCGGCGCCTGGCGGGCAATCCACTCCTCCGAGCTGCGGCGGGCGGTCGCGGAAGAGCGCGCACGAGTGGCGCGGGAGATTCACGACGGCCTCGCCCAGTACCTCTTCGCCGTGTCGACGCATGCCCAGATGCTCGAGGCGGGCGCACCGCCCGAGGAGGCGGTGCCGCGTCTCAAGGCGGCGGCGACTCTGGCCCAGCAGGAGGCGCGCTTCGCGATCCTCGCCCTTTCTTCGGCCGGCGGGACTGCGCCGTTCGACGCCGCGCTGAGGCGATACGTGGAGTTCCTGACCGCTGACGGCGTCCTCGAGGTCGAGCTCGACGTCGACCCGTTGATCCGGCTCGCGCCGGACGAGCAGATCGAGATCTTCCGGATCGTGCAGGAGGGGCTGGCGAACGTGCGCCAGCACGCCGCCGCGGCGCGGGCCGAGGTCGTGATCGGCCAACGCGCCTTCGGCGAGCGCTTCGTCACGATCCACGACGACGGCGAGGGCTTCGACGGCGACGAGTCCGCCGCGGGCCAGGGCCTCCGCAACATGCGCGCCCGTG
>Ga0335085_10008549_pt1 | contig 15607 bp, 16 predicted proteins | sample Lox_Sample_45_FD_206712 | JGI IMG/M metagenome (GOLD analysis project Ga0335085, IMG submission 206712) | Soil microbial communities from Loxahatchee National Wildlife Refuge, Florida, United States - Lox_Sample_4.5 | ecosystem: Environmental > Terrestrial > Soil > Wetlands | place: USA...
TACGGCGACAGCTTCGCCGTGTGGAGGATCTCGTTCGCCCACGCGCGCCCGATCCCGGCGATCGCGCGCTGGTCGCGGAGCAGCGGATGAAGGCGGCGCGCGTCGCGGCGCAGGATCGCGCCGAGCGTGGCCGCCTCGAGACCGAGCGCCTCGGGGCCGAGGTGAGCGACCTCCGCCCCCGCCGCCTCCGGCGTCAGCAGCCACACGCCGGCGCGCTTCTTCCGCGCGTTCTCGGTGAGCACGAGCTTCGAGCCGCCCTCGAACGCGACCGCGAACGCCGGCGTCTTCGGGCCTGCCTCTCCCGCGCCGAGCATCTTCAGCCGTCCCGCCGTCATCAGGTGCACGAGCAGGACGAGCCCGCCGTCGTCGGTCGGGAGAAGCAGCCGCTTCCCGCGCCGCTCGACCCCGCGGAACCGCCGCCCCTCGAGCGCGGCGAGCGGCGGGTCGAACGTCTTCAGCGTGGCGATGTGCGCAGGCCCGGCCTTCGCGACCGGGAACGCCGACACCGGGTCGTCGAGCTGGCGCCGCCACGCCTCCATCTCCGGCAGCTCCGGCATGGGAGGAACGGTAGCCGGGCTACTCGGTGCCGGGGAGCGCCGCGGGCTCGAGGATCCCGCCCGCGAGGCTCGCCTCGGCGACCGTCGGCTCGACCAGCGGCTCGGGCATCTCCCCGATCGTGCGCACCGACGACAGGAACACGGGCAGCCAGGTGAAGCAGCAGCCGACGGCGCCCACCCAGAGCGCCGCTCGCAGCCCGTACGACGTCGCGATCGCGCCGCCGGCCAGCATGCCGAGCGGCATCGTCCCCCACACGATCCAGCGCATCGACGCGTTCATCCGCCCCTGCAGGCGCTCCGGCGTGATCGCCTGGCGGAGGCTCACCTGAGTGACGTTGTACGCGACCGCGCCGAATCCGAACAGAGTCGTACCGGCGAACAGGAACGGCACGGGGAAGCTCGCCGGCGCGAGCGGCCACGCGAGCATCGCGACCGAGGAGAGCAGCACCGGCGTCCAGATGGCGCCGCCGACCCCGAGGCTCCGCTGCAGGCGCGGCGCGAGGACCGCGCCGACGATCGACCCGGCGCCGAAGCCTGCCATCACGACGCCGGCGGCGAAGGACGACATCTGGAGCGATCGCGCCATGTAGAGCACGCCGATCGACATCGCGAGCGAGCTGAAGAAGTTCGAGCTGCCGGTGCAGACGGCGATCCACTTGAGCCACCGGTGCCGGACGACGTAGGCGAGGCCCTCCTTCAACTCCGGAAGCATCTTCGGCTTCGGCGCGCCCGCGGCGTGCTCGGGCAGCTTCTCGGGGCGGCGGATCGGGATCATGAACGCCGTCGAAACGACGAAGCTCGCCGCGTCGATGAGGATCGCGTACGGCGCGGTGAACACGGCGATGAGCACCCCGGCGAGCCCGGGGCCGACAGTGCCCGCCGCCGCAGCGGTCGTCTGCAGCTTCGAGTTCCCTTCCATCAGCTGGTCGCGCTCGACGAGCGACGGGAGGTACGACTGGTAGGCGACGTCGAAGAAGACGGTGAAGATCCCGACGACGAACTCGATCACGTAGAGCTGCCAGATCGTCAGGAGCCCGAACCACCATGCGAGAGGGATCCACGCGAGCAGCAGCGCGCGGCTCGCGTCGCCGATGATCAGGATCGGGCGGCGGCGCAGCCGGTCGACCCAGACGCCCGCCGGCAGCGCGAAGAGGATGAACGGAAGGAACGCGAGCACGCCGAGCACGGAGAACTCGATCGGACTCGCGTGCAGCTCCTTCGCCGCAAGCCAGGGGATCGCGAGGGCCGACACCTGCGAGCCGAACTCGCTGATCGACTGCCCGGTCCAGAGCTTGAGGAAGTCGGAGTGGTGCCAGAGCGTGCCGCCCGGTCTACGCATCGACGGCCCGTCCGTAGAGGGCGGCGGCGAGACCGTACTCCTCGCCCTCGGCGGACTCGGCCGCGCGGAAGTCGTCGATGAGCCGCTCGAGGCGGCGCGTGAGGCGCCGCGCGTCCGCGTCGGACAGCCGCGCACGCACGACGGCGAAGGTCGTCCGGCCGTCCTCGCCGATCGGAAGCATCTCCTCGGCGACACGGCGGAGGGAAGCCGCGGCGACGTTCCGGACGTCCTCGCCGTCTGCGTCGGTGCTCTTGAACAGGAAGAGGCGCGCCACGCGGCCGTAGAACTTCTCGGTCACCGCACGCACCTGCCGCGTGCGGACGACGTGGATGAGCCCCGCCTTCTCGAGCACCTTCACGTGGTGTCCGACCGTCCCCTTCGGCAGGCCGAGCCTCTCGGCGAGCTCCGTCGTCGAGAGCGCCCGGTCGCGCAGGAGCACGACGATCTTCGAGCGGAGATCGTCGCCGAGCGCGCGCAGCTGCTCCGGCTCCCGCACGACGAGCACGTCCTCGGCCTCGTAGTCGGGAACCGGAAGCCGAAAGGCGCGCGTGTCGTCGTAGGGGTGGAGCGGACGAGCCACTATTCCGGAATGTACGGCTTTTCCCGACCATTCGCAACCGCGGCGCCTCTCAACGACCGGGGCCAGGCCCCAATACGAAAGGGTTACGAACTCTCAACGAATGCACGGAGGATGGCGACTGCCCGCTCGCGCGTGTCTGCAAGCGCGCTGAGGAGCGGGCTCGCATCCACGAATGTCGTGACGGGCGTCGAGGAGATCGTTGCCGCGTAGCTGCTCCACGGCCAGTCGGCCGGATGCGCGACGAGGCCGGCATCGACCGGGTTCCGAACGACATAGCGATAAGCGACGAGCAGATCGATGACCGATGTCTTCCGTCGGCTCCCGTACCTGGCCTCGAGGACATGTCCGCGCGTGTGGTGACGCCGATTGAAACCTGCCGCATAGCGGAAGTTCACGGCGTGCATGCCGACCGGCAACGCGCCGCTCCCGACCTCAAGCATGAGGTGGACATGGGTCGTCATCAGGCAGTACGCGACGCACTTCCAGCCAGCTCTGGCGCCGGCCCGTGCGAGATCGCGGAGGAACGCCAGGCGGTCGAGGTCGTCGCGGAAGAGATCTTCCGATCGGACGGCGTGCTCCCACGCGTGGAAGATTCCGGGATCCGTGTCGCGCGGCAGCCGGGCCATCCTTGGAGGGTGACCGCGAGCGACGCCAGCCGCCAGTGTCCGTTGCAAAGTTGCGAGCCTTTCGGCACGGGGCCTGGCCCCGGCCGTAGGCTGGCGGCTCGTGGACGTCATCGTCGTCGAGGTGCGCCGGAACGGGGTCGTCGAGGCGCGGCACCGCGTGCACGCGGTCGCGGTGCGCGGGGGCGCCGCCGTCGCCGAGGCCGGCGACGGCGGGCTCACGTGCTTCATGCGCTCCGCCTCGAAGCCGATCCAGGCGCTGCCGCTCGTCCGGGCGCGCGCCGACCTCGACGGGCGGGACGTCGCGATCGCCTGCGCCTCGCACCGGGCGACGCCCGACCAGATCGAGGCGGTGCGCCGCCTGCTCGCAAAGGCGCCCGCGACCGAGGACGAGCTCGAGCTGGGGCTCCAGGAGGGCCGCCCGCCGGAGCCGGTCTACAACAACTGCTCCGGCAAGCATGCAGGGATGCTCGCGCTCTGCCGCGCCCACGGCTGGGACGCCGCCGGCTACCGCCTCCCCGGCCATCCGGTGCAGCGCGCCTGCGCCGAGGCGCACGCCGAGGCGGCCGGCGCCGACGAGAGCGAGATGCCGACCGCGACGGACGGCTGCGGCGTCGTCACGTTCGCGCTCCCGCTCGAGCGGATGGCGCACGCGTACTCCCGGCTCGAGACGCTCCCGGCCGGCGTCCGCGTGGCCGACGCGATGCGCGCGCACCCCGACCTCGTCGGCGGCCCGGACGGCGCGGACTTCGAGCTGATGCGCACGACGTCCGGCTGGATCGCGAAGGGCGGGGCCGAGGGGCTGCTCTGCGCCGCCGGCCCCGACGGCCTCGGCGTCGCCCTGAAGACCGAGGACGGCGACGCCCGTGCGCACCGGCCGGCCCTCGCCGCCTTCCTCGGCCGCCTCGGCGTCGATGTTCCCGGCTTCGCCGAGATCCCGCTTCGCAACACGCGCAACGAGCAGGTCGGCGAGCTGATCGTGTCGATGGGGTGAACGAGAAAACCACCTTTACGAATCTGTAACCGCTCACTAAGATCCGCCTCACTTTGAGGGTGAGGCCGGCGCGGGTCACCGGCTCTCTGCAGGTCTGGGTCGTGCAGGTCTTTCGTTCCGACAAGCAGCCGGAGGCGCCACTTGCTCACCGTCGACATCTCGCTTCCTGACGTCGAGGAACTCCACAAGCTCGTCGCGGAGGGTCAGGAGAAAGGCTTTCTCACCTACGACGAGATCGTCAACGGGCTCGACGACGTCGAGCTCACGAAGGAGCAGGTCGAAGACTTCTACACCTACCTCATCGATCACGGCGTCGAGCTCGTCGAGGGCGAGCAGCACAAGACGCCGCCGCACGAGCAGCCGCAGCCGGAGGACGAGAAGGCCGCGGCGAGCCCGAAGCTCGACCTCACCGTCGAGCCGTCGCTCGACTCGCTGCGCCTCTACCTGCGCGAGATCGGCAAGGTCCCGCTGCTCACCGCCGACCAGGAGGTCTCCCTGGCGAAGCGGATCGAGCGCGGCGACATGACCGCGAAGACGGCGATGATCGAGGCGAACCTCCGCCTCGTCGTCTCGATCGCGAAGGGCTATCTCGGCCGCGGGCTCAGCTTCCTCGACCTGATCCAGGAGGGCTCGCTCGGGCTCATCCGCGCGGTCGAGAAGTTCGACTACCGCAAGGGCTACAAGTTCTCGACGTACGCGACGTGGTGGATCCGCCAGGCCGTGACGCGCGCGATCGCCGACAAGGCGCGGACGATCCGCATTCCGGTGCACATGGTCGAGAAGCTGAACAAGGTCGTGCACATCGAGCGGCAGCTCGTCCAGCGCCTCGGGCGCGAGCCGAACGCGGAGGAGATCGCCGAGGAGCTCGAGATGTCGCCGGAGGAGGTGCGCGAGATCCTGCGGATGGCGCAGCTCCCCGTCTCGCTCGAGAAGCCGATCGGCGAGGAGGAGGAGTCGGCGCTCGGCGACTTCGTCCAGGACGAGACGGCGGAGTCGCCGTTCGACACGGCGCAGCTCTCGCTGCGGCGCGAGGACATCGAGAACGCGCTCGGCGCGCTCCCGGAGCGCGAGCGCCAGGTGATCGAGCTCCGCTTCGGGCTGCACGGCGGACCGCCGCGCACGCTCGAGGAGGTCGGCCGCGCGTTCGGAGTCACGCGCGAGCGGATCCGCCAGATCGAGAACAACACGCTGAAGAAGCTCGAGCACCTGCCCGAGGCGCAGGCGCTCCGCGACGCGGTTTCATAGTCCGTCCGACCGCGGGCCTAGCCTCCGCGGTGGTGGACGGGAACACGTTGCGGGTCGCCGTGGCCGAGTTCGTCGGCACGTTCACGCTGATCTTCATCGGCGGCGGCGCCGGCATCGTCAGCGGTCAGGACATCGTTGCGGTCGCGCTCGCAAACGGCCTCGCGATCGGGATCATGGTCTCGAACCTCGGCCACATCTCCGGCGGTCACTTCAACCCGGCGATCACGCTCGGGTTCCTGTCGACGCGGCGGATCGCGCCGGTGCTCGCCGGCGTCTACTGGGTCGCGCAGTTCGCGGGCGCCGCGTTCGCCGCGCTGCTGCTCCGCTGGTTCTTCAAGCTGCCGGCGATGACGGCGTCGGTGCCGACGCTGAAGTCCGGCTTCGGCTCCGGGCGCGGGATGGCGCTCGAGATGGTGCTCACGTTCTTCCTCGTCGGCACCGTCTTCGCGACCGCGGTCGACCCGCGCGGCGCGTTCAAGGCGGTCGCCGGCCTGACGATCGGCCTGATCATCTCGATCGACGTCTTCGTCGGCGGACCGATCACCGGCGCGGCGATGAACCCGGCGCGCGCGTTCGGGCCGGAGCTCGTGTCGGGGCACTGGTCGAACGCGTGGATCTACTACGTCGGCCCCGCGCTCGGCGGGCTGATCGCGGCGCTCGCCTACGAGTTCCTGTACCTGCGGCAGCAGCCCGCGCCGAGCTCGACGTAGTGCAGCTAGATCAGCCGCCGCTGGGCGGCCCAGCGCGTCAGCTCGTTGCGGTTCGAGAGCTGGAGCTTGCGCAGGACCGCGGAGACGTGCGACTCGACCGTCCGCGACGACAGGTGCAGCCGTGCGGCGATCTCCTTGTAGCGGTAGCCGCGCGCGATCAGCTGCAGGACCTCGCGCTCGCGCGCGGTCAGCTGGTCGAGCTCCGGGTCGGTGGTCGCCTCGCCGCCGCGGAACGCGTCGAGGACGAAGCCCGCGAGCCGCGGTGAGAAGACGGCGTCGCCGTCGGCGACCCGGTGCACCGCCGCGGTCAGCTCGTCGCCCGAGATCGTCTTCGTCACGTAGCCGCGCGCGCCGGCGCGGATCACGCCGATCACGTCCTCGGCCGCATCCGAGACCGACAGGGCGAGGAACTTCACGCCCGGCCGTTCCGGGGCGACCTGGAGGATCACCGCCTGGCCGCCGCCGTCCGGAAGGTGGACGTCGAGGAGCACGACGTCGGGGTCGAGCTCCTTGATCAGCGGCACCGCCTCGATCACCGAGCCCGCCTCGCCGACGACCTCGACCGTCGGACCGAGCTCGCTGCGGACGCCCGCGCGGAACAGGTCGTGGTCGTCCACGAGGACGACGCGGCGGAGCGGCCGGCTCACGGCGTCTCCTCCATAGGGGCGACCTCAGCCAGCTCGAGCTCGACCTCGGTGCCGTCGCCGGGCGACGAGACGATGCGCGCGGTTCCGCCCACGCGCTCCATCCTGCCGTGAATCGAGTCGGCGATGCCGCGGCGGTCGTCGGCGACGGCGTCCGGGTCGAAGCCGGAGCCGCGGTCGCGGACGAACAGGGCGACGTGCGTCGTGTCGGCGTCGAGGAAGACCGAGATCTCGGACGCGCCGGAGTGCTTCGACGCGTTCGCCATCGCCTCGCGCGCGGCGAGCACGAGCGCGCGCGTGCGGTCGTCGAGCGGCGCGTCGCCGGTGCGCACGACCTCGACGCGGACGCCGTGCAGCTCCTCGATCTCCGCGGCGGCGGCGTCGACGGCGCCGGCGAGCGTCCCGTCCCGCGCCGGCTCGCTGCTCGGGTAGAGCCACGCGCGCAGCTCCCGCTCCTGGCGGCGCGCGAGCGTCGCGACGCGGCGCGGGTCGTTCGGCTCGCGCTGGATCAGCGCCAGCGTCTGCAGCACGGAGTCGTGGACACGGGCCGCGAGCTCCTCGCGCTCCTGCGTCCGGATCCGCTCCGCGCGCTCCGTGTCGCGCTCGCGCGCGAGCCGGAACGCCCACGGCCCGAGCACGAGCAGGAGCGCGACGGCGACCGCGCCCGGCGCGAGCAGCGTCGACGCGCTGCCGCGCGTGTTGTCGCCGAGGAACACGATCACGCCGGCGAGGATCAGCACGCCCGCGAGGATCCGCGCCGTGCGCGGGTGCAGCCCGAAGGAGACCGCGCCGGCGGCGATCACGAGTCCGGCGGCGACGAGAGCGAGCGGCCAGACGAGGGAGCCGGCCAGCCCGAGCCCGTGGAGGGCGAGCACGGCGGCCCAGACGACGAGGACGACGCCCGTGATCCGGCGCCACTTCGACACGGATTCGACGCCCGGGGCCGGGAGCAGCGTCCACGCGCCGAGGTAGGCGACGACGCCGGCGCCCGCGGCGAACGTCAGCAGCGCGAATGTCAGCCGGACGAGCGTCGGGTCGACCGCGAGCCGCTCGGCGATTCCCGCGCAGACTCCCGCGAGGACGCGGCCGCGCTCCGAGCGCAAGACGGTCGGCAGCGTGACCGGGAGCCGGAGCGGCCCGCTGCTCAACCGCGCTCGACCTTCAGCTCGCCGAGCCCGACGCGCGCGTCGAGCGCGAGCACCCTCAGGGGATGCTTGCCCGCCTCGACGACGTGCTGGTGGACGTGGGTGCCGTTGTCGTCGTGGCCGAGCAGCCGCACGTCTCCGGCGCTCGCGCGACCCTCGACGTCGACGGTCACGTCCTTCGGCACGCGCACGACGAGGTTGCCGATCCCGAGCGTCACCTTCACCGGCGTGCGGCCGACCGGCAGCGCGAGATCCTCGAGGTTCACGTCGAAGTTCCCGATCCCGTGCTCGTAGCTCGAGTGCAGCGCGGCGATCGAGGTCGGGTGCGCGGACTCGTTGCCGATGCCGGAGAAGAGCGGCACGCGGACCGCGAACGCGAGCGCGAGCGCCGCGAGCATGCAGAGGCCGAGGACGACGACGCCGCCGACGGCGCGGCCCGTCAGCGCGCCGATGGCGACGATCACGCCGAGCGCGATCGCGCCGACGGCGAGCGCGATCCGCCAGTCGACGTCGACCGTGCCCGTCGCGTCGAGGAGCCCGACGACGCCGAGCCCGAGGATCAGCAGGCCCGTCGCGATCGGCAGAAGCGAGCGCTTGCGCGGCGCCGGCGCCTCGCTCCCGACGGGCGCCGCTGCGGCCGCGGCGGCCGGCCCTCCGTCCGCCGCGGCGGTTGCGCGCGGTGCGGCTCGGTGCGTGCTGACCTGCCACCAGACGATCGCCGCGCCGCCGAGCGCGGCCGCGAGCCAGAGGTTCCCGGGACTCGGCCAGAAGCGGGCCTCGGAGAGCGCGAGGATCGAGCCGAACGCGAGCAGGCCGACGCCGATCACGAGCCACGGGCGGTCGCGGTTGTGCGTCAGCGCCGTCGCCGCGATCGAGTCCTCGGCGCCCTCGTCCGGGATGACGAGCCACGCGGCGACGTAGAGCAGGATCCCGGTGCCGCCGGCGAGCGCGAGCGCGGCGAACGCGATCCGGTAGACGACGGGGTTGAGGTCGAAGTACGCGCCGAGGCCGCCGCTGACGCCTCCGAGCCAGCGGTCGCTCCGGCTGCGCGTCAGCCGCCGCGGCTCGGCGGCTGCGTGTTCCGTGACGGTGTCGGTCGTTCCGGTCATCTCTCCTCCAGTGCCAATGATCGACCAGAGGATCGCTCCGCGCCGCGCCGGCGCCTATCCGGAAGGCCCCGGGACGATCCCGGAACGGCCCCGGACTGTGGAACGTCTGCGAGGAAGTCGTGACACTCCGGTAACGCGTGTCTGACACCGGGCCGTGTCCCGGCGCGACACGGCCCACGGCATGACCAAGCGGTTTCCTCGATTCGTGTCTGACACCGGGAGGTGCCCCGGCGGGGCGTGTTCGCTGGGGCTACGGGAGGAACTCGACGACGTTGTCCACAGGCTCGCGCTCGCGCGGGGCGGGCTCGCGGGCCGGGGCGCCGAGGTGGAGCAAACCGAGCACCCGCTCGCCGCGCGGGACGCCGACCGCCTCGCGGCCCGCGGCCGTTCGGAGCACGCCGGGTGTGCGCCAGTACGAGGCAAGCCCTCGCTCCGTCGCCGCGAGGAGCACGATCATCATTGCCGCCGCGGTCGCGCAGACGTCCTCCTCGTCCTGGACGAGGTCGCCGGAGAGCGCGGCCGAGACGACGACGAGCGTCGGCGCCCGCTCGAGCTTCGACGCCTCCTTCGGGCCCGCCGCCTCCTGCAGGCGCGCGAGCGTCTCCGGGCCGAGCACGCGGAACCGCCACGGCTGCGTCAGATGGTGGTTCGGCGCGAGCTGCGCGAGGTCGAGCAGCTCGAGGATCGTCTCCCGCGGAACCGGCTCCGACCCGAACTCCTTGTGCGTCCGCCGCGCGCGGACGAGCTCCGCGAAGCTCACGCGAGACGCGCGACGACGGTGACCTCGGCGCCGGCGCGCCGCAGCAGGCTCGAGAACGGGCAGCTCTCGTCGGCCTTTGCCGTCGCCGCCTGGAGGCCGGCCTCGTCGAGCCCGTCCGCGGCGGCCGCCATCTCGACGTGCGACGCGACGATCTGGTGGCCCTGGCCCTCGACCTCGTCCATGACGATGCGGCACGTGACGTCGAGCCGGCCGAGCGGCGTGCCCGCGCCCGCGAGCTCGCCCGCGAGCGACATCGCGATGCAGCCGCCGTGCGCCGCGGCGAGCAGCTCCTCCGGGCTCGTCTTGCCCTCGGGGGCGCCGATGCGCGTCGGCAGCGAGTAGGCGAGCCCGGCGAACGCGCCGGATCCCGCGGAGATCGTGCCGCCGCCGCGCGCGACGTTCCCCTCCCAGACGACCTCGGCGGTGCGCTCGATCCGCGGCATCAGCCCTCCTTCGACGGGACGACGGCGGCGGTGCCGTCGGGGTAGTAGGCCTCCGCGGGCGAGCCCGCCGGGCGGAAGACGCCGAGCACCGACATCGTCCCTGGGCCGAGGTTCTCGAGCGAGTGGACGAGCCGCGCGGGCAGGTGGACGCACGCGCCCGGGTGGAGAGGCCGGCTCTCGCCGCCGATGTGCAGCTCGCCGGAGCCGTCGAGGACGTAGACGACCTCGTCGTACGTGTGGAAGTGGTCCGGCGCGCGCCCGACCGGGATGTAGCCGACGAACTGCGTGACGGAGCGGCAGCCCACGTCCGGCGTCGAGAGCAGCCGGAACTCGCGGCCCGCGGTGGCGCCGCCGCGCTCGCCCTCGACGTGGACGAGCGCGTGCGTCGCGCCGTCCGCCGGGAGCGGCGCATGCACGAGAACGGAAAGGACGTCGAGCCCGGCGGCGTCGTCGACGCGCCAGGCGGTCCCGTGGGCGACGAAGGCGCCGGTTCCCGGCTCGAGCTCGTGGCCGTCGCCGCCGATCGTCGCGACGCCGTGCCCGGCCAGGACGAACAGCACCTCGTCCGAGTCGTCGTCCCGCCGCTCGCCCGACGGGCCGGTGAACCGGAGCACGCGCTGGTCGAACTCCGCGCACCCGCGCTCCGTCCCGAACAGAAGCGTCGTCTCGACCCCGTCCGCGGCGGACGCCTCGGACGCCGCCGCCCCCCTGTCCAGCCAGTACCGCATCGGATCGTGAGCCTACCTCGGCGGTTCCGTCCCGGGCGACCTGACGCATTTGGGTTACAGTGCCCGACCTCGGTTTCCGGACACCGCTCCAAACCGGAGCGGTCTGGCGAGCGTCTAAACCGGGGCAATCCACAAGGAGGCATTGATGTTGAGGAGGGTTGGTCTGGTCGCGGCTTCCGCCGTCATTGCGGTGCTCGCGATCGTCACCGCCGCGTCGGCGCGCCCGGCGTCGAGCGCGTCTGCGGCCGCAGCGACGGCGACCTGCTCGAAGGGCGTGCAGATCGGCATGCTCGCGCCCATCACGGGCCCGGCGGGCTCGATCGGCGCCGACCAGCTCCACTGGGCGCAGTTCTACGTCCAGCAGTGGAACAAGGCCGGCTACAAGCCGAAGCTCAAGCTCGTCCAGGGTGACACGCAGCTCGACCCGTCGAAGGCCTCGACGGTCGCGCAGTCGTTCGCCTCGAACGCCTCGATCATGGGCGTGATCGGCCCGGCCGGCAGCGACGAGGTTCAGGCGGTTGCGCCGATCCTCCAGAAGGCCGGCCTCGCGTTCGCGTCCGGCTCGGCGACCCGCGTGTCGCTGACGAACGGCCAGTTCAAGGGCTACTTCTTCCGTGACGTCCCGAACGACGGCGTCCAGGGCCCGACCGACGCGAACTACATGGCCAAGACCCTCGGCGTGAAGTCGGGCGACACGGTCATGGTCGTCGACGACCAGGAGTCGTACTCGACCGGCCTCGCCGACATCGTCGGCGCCGCACTCGCGGCGAAGGGGATCAAGGTCGACCGCGAGTCCATCAGCCAGACGGCGACCGACTTCTCGTCGCTCGTCGCGAAGGCCGGCTCGGACAAGGTCGTGTTCCTGCCGTTCCAGCTCGCCTCCCAGGCGCAGCTCTTCGCGCAGCAGCTGAAGGCTCAGGGCAAGACGGCGGTCGTGTTCGGCAGCGACGGCACCTTCGACTCGTCGAAGTTCAACACGGCGGGAGCGTACGTCTCGTTCTTCGCTCCGGACGTGACGACGATCGCGGCGAACTCGAAGCTCGTCGCCCTGTACCACAAGACGTTCCCGGGCGGCACGACGCCGTTCGGCGCACCGAACTACGTCCTCGCGCAGATGTACGCGACGGCGATCCAGAAGGCCTGCTCGGACAACAAGATCAGCCGCGCCGAGGTGCGCGCCGACCTCGCCAAGGTTCGGCTGAAGAGCACGATCTTCGGCGGCCCCGTCTCCTTCACCTCCACCGGTGACGTGGCGGGCGCGAAGTTCTACATCTTCAAGATCCAGAGCGACGGCACGTACAAGACGGTCGGCTAGCCGCTCGTCGAGAGCACGAACGAACGGGGCGCGGTTGCAGGGCAGCCGCGCCCCGTTCAGCATTGACCCCGGTGAACTGGAACCTCTTCTTCACGGAGCTGGTCAGCGGCGTCACGCAGGGCAGCGTCTACGCCCTCATCGCGCTCGGCTACTCCATGGTCTACGGGATCCTCAAGCTCCTGAACTTCGCGCACGGGGACGTCTACATGGTCGGCGCGTTCATCGGGTTCGGCCTCATCACCGTCTTCGGCGGGCCGCTCGCGTTCACGATCAACATCTTCGTGCTCCTCCTGATCATGCTCATGTGCGCGATGCTCGGAGGAGGCGTGCTCGGCGTGATGATCGAGCGGTTCGCGTACAGGAGGTTGCGCAACGCGCCTCGCATCGCGCCGCTGATCACGGCCCTCGGGGTCTCGTTCTTCCTCGAGAACTCGGCGCAGCTGGTCCTCGGCGCGCAGTACCAGAGCTACAACACCTTCGCCTGGAACAACTCGGAGCTCTGGACGAAGGGCTTCTGGCTTCCGGCCAAGACGCATGTCGCGCTCGCGCAGATCATCGTCGTCGTCAGCACGATCCTGCTCGTCGTGTTCCTGACGTACTTCGTCCGCGCGACCCAGACGGGCAGGGCGATGCGCGCGACGTCGTTCGACCGCGAGGCGGCGTCGATGATGGGGATCGACGTCGACCGGGTGATCGTCGTGACGTTCTTCCTCGGCTCGGCGCTCGCGGGAGCCGCAGGCGTGTTCAACTGTCTCGTCTACCAGCAGGTCTGGCCGTACATGGGGTTCCAGGCCGGGCTGCTCGCGTTCACGGCCGCTGTCGTCGGCGGCATCGGCAACCTGCCGGGCGCCGTGCTCGGCGGGCTGCTGATCGGACTCGCGCAGGCGTTCGCAACCGGGTACATCTCGTCGACGTTCTCGCAGGCGATCCTGTTCGCGATCCTCATCGTGGTCATGCTCGTGCGGCCGAGCGGGCTCCTTGGACAGGCGGCGGTGCAGAAGGTCTGATGGACGGCGGACGGGAGATCCCGAAGATCCCGGCGCGCCCCGACGAGGGCGAGCCCGGAGTCCGCGTCGGCGTCGACGACTGGGTCGCGACGCACGAGCAGCGCCGCGTGCGTCGCGGAGGAGTCTTCGGGCGGCTGCAGGCGGAGCTCGAGCGCGCGCCGCGGCCCGCCTTCTACGCGGCGTTCGGGATCGCGGCGGCGCTCCTGCCGGCGGTCACGAGCAACGGCTACGTGATCCGCGTCGGCTTCGACACGCTCATCTACATGCTGCTCTGTCTCGGCCTGAACGTCGTGGTCGGCTACGCGGGGCTCCTCGACCTCGGCTACGTAGCGTTCTTCGGGACCGGCGCGTACATCTTCGCGATGTTCACGTCACCGAAGTTCGGACTCCACTGGGACACGCTGTTCGTCGTCCCGCTCGCGGTCGTCCTCACCGGCCTCCTCGGGCTCCTCGTCGCGCTGCCGTCGCGGCGGCTGATCGGGGACTACCTCGCGATCGTGACGCTCTTCTTCGGGCAGCTCTGGTACACGGTCGTGCAGAACGGCGAGCGCGTCTCGCTCCTCGGGATCGGCCGCCACAGCTGGGATCTGACCGGGGGGCCCAACGGCATCCCGGACATCGGCAACTGGGATCTCGCCGGGCTGAGGATCGAGTCGCTCCAGGGGTACTACTACACCGCGCTCATCGTCTTCCTCGTCTCGCTGTTCGCGATCTACCTCGTGGACGTGTCGCGCACGGGGCGCGCCTGGAAGTCGCTGCGCGAGGACCCGCTGGCCGCGGAGCTGATGGGGATCCCGGTCAACCGGCTGAAGCTCGTCGCGTTCGCGATCTCGGCCGCGATCGGCGGGCTGGCGGGGACGCTCTTCGCCGCGCTCAACACCGCGGTCTTCGCCGCCGACTTCACGACGCCGACGCTGATCATCGTCTACGCGATGCTGATCCTCGGCGGCGCCGGCAGCCTCGGCGGCGTCATCCTCGGCGCGATCGTCGTCAACGTCTCGCTCGAGGCGCTGCGCACGCCGGGCCACGCGACGTGGATCTTCTACATTCTCATCGTCGGCGCGATCGTGGCGAAGGTGCGGCCCTGGAAGTGGGTGGCGATCATCCTCGGCGGCACGATCGGGCTCGGCTACGCCCTCGTCGCGATCGCCAACCAGTGGTTCCCGCGCTGGACCGCCGGCGCGCCGACGATCGGCGGCTGGCTCGGCACGTGGCTCAACCAGTGGGTGCTGCACCCGTCGAACCCGCAGATGATCGGGAACGTCGCGTTCGTGATCCTCGTCTTCGCGATCCTCGGGCTGATGCTCCTGAAGCCCGTCCTCCTGTGGATCGCGATGATCCCGACGCTGTATCTCGCCGCGTTCGTCTGGCAGAACCGCCTCGTCGTCGAGCCGAGCATCACGCGCCTGATCCTCGTCGGCGTCATCCTCATCGTCCTCATGAACGTGCGGCCGCAGGGCCTGCTCGGCGCGGCGCGGGTGGAGATCGTCTGATGGCCGAGAAGCTGCTCGAGCTCGAGAACGTGTCGAAGGCGTTCGGCGGGCTCAACGTGATCCAGGGCCTCGACCTGCACGTCGACGAGAGCGAGATCGTCAGCGTGATCGGCCCGAACGGTGCCGGGAAGACGACGCTGTTCAACCTCATCACCGGGGTGTACGCGCCCGACTCGGGCGACATCCGCTTCGAGGGCATGAGCCTGCTCGGTCTCGAGGCGCACCAGATCACCGCACGCGGCATCGCGCGGACGTTCCAGACGCTGCGCCTGTTCCTCAACATGACGGTCAAGGAGAACGTGATGGCCGCCGCGTACTCGCACACGCACGCGGGCATCCTCCGCTCGATCTTCCGAACGCCCGGGATGCGCCGCGAGGAGAAGGAGATCCAGAAGCTCGCGGAGGAGCGGCTCTCGTTCTTCGGGCAGCGGCTCATGGGCTACCGCTGGGACCAGCCGGCGTACAGCCTCTCGTACGCCAACCGGCGCCGGCTCGAGATCGCGCGCGCGACGGCGACGAAGCCGCGGCTGCTGCTGCTCGACGAGCCGGCTGCCGGGATGAACCCGGTCGAGACGCACGAGATCACGGAGCTGATCGGACGGCTGCGGACGGAGGGCGGCTTCACGATCCTCGTGATCGAGCACGACATGCACGTCGTCGAGGGGATCTCCGACCGCGTCGTCGCGCTCGATCACGGCGAGAAGATCTCCGAGGGGACGTTCGAGCACGTCGCCACCGACCCGCGCGTCGTCGAGGCGTACCTCGGCACGACCGCGACATCGACGAAATGAGCGCGGCGAACGGACAGCCGCTGCTCCGGCTCGACGCGGTCGACACGTTCTACGGGCCGATCCACATCCTCCAGGGGCTGACCCTCGAGGTGAACTCGGGGGAACTCGTGTGTCTCCTCGGCGG
>Ga0335085_10008550_pt1 | contig 15605 bp, 11 predicted proteins | sample Lox_Sample_45_FD_206712 | JGI IMG/M metagenome (GOLD analysis project Ga0335085, IMG submission 206712) | Soil microbial communities from Loxahatchee National Wildlife Refuge, Florida, United States - Lox_Sample_4.5 | ecosystem: Environmental > Terrestrial > Soil > Wetlands | place: USA...
GCCATGGATTTCTCGCGGCTCCACGACGAGCCCTCGCGCTGCCTCAGGATCTTTCCGGCCAAGCGCGCGGGGCAATCGCGCTTCGTCCTCTACGAGGACGACGGCATCGGTCTCGGCCATCGCGATGGCGATTTTGCGCGCCTCGCCTTCGATCTCGTCTCCGACGCGGACACGGTACGGGTCAAGCTCTCGAAGGAAGGCGGCTACCGGTTGCCCTACGATCGGATCACCGTTGCCGCACCGGCCGGAGAGCGCAGGCGCATCGTCCTCGAGGCCGGCACGGGCGCTCCCGAGCTCACCGCCGGACGATTTGCGATGCATGCGCTCTGATGTCGGAGCCGAGGACCGCAATGCCCCGTCGGTACGGGAGTATCATTAGCAAGGAAGCGCGATGGTGACTGTCAAGGCAGCGGTTCTCAGGACGCCCGGTAAACCGCTTGCGATCGAGGCGCTCTCGCTCGCCGATCCCCGAGCGCACGAGGTCCGTCTACGCATCGGCGCGACCGGCCTATGCCACAGCGATCTCCATGTGATCGAGGGCGACATGGCGGTGCCGCTTCCGGTAGTGCTGGGCCATGAGGGCGCGGGCGTGGTCGAGGCGGTCGGGGCAGGCGTTACGCGCGTCAAGCGCGGCGACCACGTGGCGCTCTCCTGGGCGCCGGAATGCGGCGTCTGCCGCTATTGCGTCGCCGGGCGGCCCAATCTCTGCACGGCATCGGCGCCGCGCGTCCTCGACGGCACGCTTCTCGACGGTACCACCCGCCTCGAGGACAGCGCCGGCAAGGGCGTCTTTCACTACTCCTTCCTCTCGACCTTCGCGGAATGCGCGGTGGTGCCGGAGGCGAGCTGCATTCCGATCGATCGCGAGGCGCCCTTCGCCCCGGCCTCGCTCGTGGGCTGCGCGGTCATGACGGGGATCGGCGCCGCCATCAACACCGCAAGAGTACGCCCGGGAAGCACGGTCGCGGTGCTCGGCCTCGGCGGGGTCGGCCTCAACGTCGTGCAGGGAGCCGCTCTCTGCGGCGCCGAGCGCATCGTCGGCATCGACAGCAATTCGGCGAAGGCGAGGACCGCCGCGGTCTTCGGCCTCACGGATTTCCTCGATCCCCGCGTAGGGCCCCTCGCCGAGCAGATGCGCTCGCTCCTCGGCGGCGAGCTCGCGGACTACGCTTTCGAGGCCATCGGCAATCCCGCGACCATGACCTCCGCCTATGAGATAACGGCGCGCGGCGGCACCGTCGTTTACATCGGGATTGCCGCCGATGGCGCGACGCTAGAGCTGCCCGCCACCCGGCTCCCGCGCGAGGAGAAGATTGTCACCGGCAGCTTCTACGGCGGCGCGCGGCCGCTCATGGACTTTCCCAAAATTCTCGACCTCTACATGAAGGGGCGGCTGAAGCTCGACGAGCTGATAACCGAGCGCCTGCCGCTCGCGAGGATCAACGAGGGCTTCGACCGCATGCGTCGCGGTGACGCTATCCGCGTCGTCGTGGACCCGATATCCTAGGCGGGCGAGCGAGCTTGAGACGTCAGCGGAGGAAGCGGCGATGCCGACGGCGAGGAAAGGACGAGGCAAATCGACGAGGGGATCCGGCTTGCTGGCGCGGCTCGCAAAGGGGCCGGTAATCTGCGCCGAGGGCTATCTCTTCGAGTTCGAGCGCCGGGGATACCTGCAGGCCGGCGCGTTCGTGCCGGAAGTGGTGCTGGAGCATCCCCACCTGGTGGAGCAGCTCCATCGCGAGTTCGTGCATGCGGGCTCGGACGTGGTCGAGGCCTTCACCTATTACGGCCACCGCGCGAAGCTGCGCCTGATCGGGCGCGAGAAGGACCTCGTGCCGATGAACCGCATGGCGCTCAGGATCGCGAAGAAGGTCGCGCGCGAGACCGGCACCCTCTTCGCCGGCAACATCTGCAACACGACCGCCTACCTGCCCGACGATCCCGAGACCGCGAAGGCGAGCCGCAGAATGTTCGACGAGCAGATCCGCTGGGCGGTCGATGCCGGCGCGGACTTCATTATCGGCGAGACCTACTCGCATGGCGGCGAGGCGCTGATCGGACTCGAGGCGATCAAGGCGGCGAAGCAGGTCGCGGTCGTGACGCTCGCGATCCACACCAGCGGCAAGACCCGCGAGGGCTGGGATCCCGTCGATGCCTGCAGGCGGCTCGAGGACGGCGGGGCCGACGTCGTCGGCCTCAATTGCAGCCGCGGCCCCAGGACGATGCTGCCGCTCCTCAAGCGCATTCGCAAAGCCGTCAGATGCCATGTCGCTGCCTTGCCGGTGCCCTATCGCACGACGAAGCAGGAGCCGACCTTCCAATCCCTCAGCGACAAGCACTGCGACTGCATTCCCGGCGATCATCCCTTCCCGATCGCGCTCGACCCCTTCACCTGCAATCGCTTCGAGATCGCGGAGTTCGGCAAGGCCGCCTACGATCTCGGCGTGCGCTATCTCGGCGTCTGCTGCGGCGCAGGTCCGCATCACATCCGAGCGCTGGCGGAAGCGCTGGGGCGGCATCCGCCCGCAAGCCGCTACTCCCCGGACATGTCCAAGCACTACATATTCGGCAAGACTAGAGGACTGCGCGAGCAGAACCTCAGATACGCGAGACAATTGCGGGGGTGATATCGGAGGAAGCGGCATGAGCGACATGCGCGAGGCTCGGATCGCGCCGCGCTGGACCAGCGCAGGCACCAAGGACTACGAGCGCCAGATCGACATGGTGAAGCTGCGGGGCTATCGGCTCGCGCGGCTCCAGGCGGAGCTCAAGCGGCAGGACTACGCGGCGGCGCTGCTGACCGATCCCATGAACATCCGCTATGCGACCGGCAGCCGGAACATGTCGGTCTGGACCTCGCACACGCCCGCCCGCTACTGCTTCGTGCCGGCCGAGGGCAAGGCGATCCTCTGGGACTTCCACAACTGCGAGTTCCTTTCAGCGGAGCTCGAGACCATCAAGGAGACGCGGCCTGCCCGCGGCTTCTACTTCTTCGGCTCGGGGAGCCGCGTCGCGGAGAAGGCGCAGGGCTGGGCCGACGAGATCGCCGACGTCGTCGCCAAGCATTGCGGCGCCAACAAGCGCATCGCCGTGGACCGCCTCGATCCCCCGGGGAGCCACGCGCTCGAGAAGCACGGCATCCAGATCTTCGACGGCCAGGAGCCGGCGGAAGTCGCGCGCTCCGTCAAATCCGAGGAGGAGATTGCCTGCATGGTCCAGGCGATCGCGGTCTGCGAGGCCGGGATGGCTCGGATGCGCGACCGCCTCGAGGCCGGCATGACCGAGAACGAGGTCTGGGCGATCCTGCACGAGACCAACATCCGCCTCGGCGGCGAGTGGATCGAGACGCGCATCCTCTCATCCGGCGAGCGCACCAATCCCTGGTTCCAGGAATGCGGTGACCGGATCATCCGCCCCGGCGATCTCGTGAGCTTCGATACCGACCTGATCGGCCCCTACGGGTATTGCGCGGACATCTCGCGGACGTATTTCTGCGGCCCCGGCAAGCCTAGCGCGGAGCAGCGGCGCCTCTACGGCCTCGCCATGGACCAGATCCACTACAACATCGACAAGCTGATGAAGCCCGGCATGAATCTCCGCGAAGCCTCGGAGCTCGCATGGCGCATACCCAACGCCTTCGTCAAGAACCGCTACTCCTGCGTCGCGCACGGCGTCGGCCTCTGCGACGAGTGGCCGAAAATCACGCACATCCAGGACCGCGAGCGCAGCGCCTACGACGGCGAGCTCCTGCCGGGCATGACCATTTGCGTCGAGAGCTACATGGGCGAGGAAGGCGGCGTCGAAGGCATCAAGCTCGAGCAGCAGGTGCTGATCACTGACAGCGGCTGCAAGCTCCTCTCGACCTTCCCCTTCGAGGAACAGCTCGCGGGTTAGAGCCGCGTGCGCGCGAGCGCAGCCTCGTCGAGCTCGACCCCGAATCCGGGCCGGTCGGAGAGCTCCACGTACCCCTCCGCGGTCGCCTGGAGCGGCTGCGCGAGGATGAAGTCGCGGCGCTCGAGCGTCCATTCCGGGGGATCGAAAGGGAATTCGAGATAAGGTCCGGCGCCGATCCCCGCTGCGAGTTGCGCATTCGCGGCCACCGCGAGCCCGTCGCCCCAGGTGTGCGGCGTGAAGGCGAGGCCGCGCGCGAGTACCTCGCGCCCGAGCCGCGCAAGGCCGGTGATGCCGCCGACCATGGTTGCATCGGGCTGGTAGACATCGAGGCACTCGCGCTCCAGGAGCGTGCGAAATTCGTGGATCTCGCGATTGAGCTCCCCGCCGGCGATCCGAACCTTCGCGCGCCGGCGCAGCTCCGCCATCCCGGCGTAGTCGGCACGATGGAGCGGCTCCTCCATCCAGAAGACATCGAACTCGTCGAGGGCCTGCGCGACCTCCGTTGCGGTAGCGAGTGTCCAGGGGTCGGCGGTGTCCCAGGGCATGCGCCAGCCTTGATTGCAGTCGACCATGAGGACGAGACGGTCGCCGACGGCGGCGCGCACCGCCGCGACCATCGCGACGTCCTCGCGCCAATCCGGCCGCTGAAAGCGAATCTTGAGCGCGGGAAAGCCGCACGCGAGATAAGCGCGCGCGGCATCCGCCATCGCTGCGGGTCCGCGCGAAGTGCCCGATGAGGCGTAGACCCGCTGCCGCCCGGATCTCCCGCCCAGCAGCCTCCAGCAGGGCTCGCCCTTGATCTTGCCCGCGAGGTCCCAGAGCGCGAGATCGAGCGGCCAGCAGCGGCCGTAGTGGAAGGAGAGATTCTCGATCACCCTGGCGTGCCGGTCGAGGTCGAGGGGATCGCGGCCGAGGAAGAGATCCTGGTGCCCCTCGAAACCCAGCATGAGGTCGCCGGAGCCGATGCCCGTCAATCCTGCGTCGGTCGCGACGCGCACCACAGTCGCTCGAAAGCCCGTCCGCGGGCGGCTGTCCCAGGCGGCGTGGAAGGGCGGAGCGAGCGGAAGCCGGTGATGGCTGATCGCGATGCTCGTGATCTTCATGGACGAGATCATAGCGAATGCGGACCCACACGACCGCGGTTCCTTGACATTGCCGCGGGTGCCTCGGAGGATATCGCGATCCCAATCGACGCGCCCTGGGCCGCCCGAGGAGACGCCGTCGAGGTCCACACGTCCGGGTGGCTCGCCCAGCAGGGAGGCTGCCATGAACGACGACCGCGAGCACAAATACATCCCCGTCCTGAAGCGCGATCTCGCCGAAGGCAAGATCGACCGGCGCGAGTTCCTGCGCACGGCGACGCTTCTGGGCATGTCGGCGTCGGCGGTCTACGCATTCGCGGGCAAGATCGCGGGCGGCGATCTCGTCAGCCCCGCGCGCGCGCAGGCTGCGATGCCCAAGGGCGGCACGATGCGGCTCGGCATGCGCTGCCAGGACCTGAAGACGCCGCACAAATATAGCTGGGTCGAATCCTCGAACGCGGGGCGGATGGTCTACGACTATCTCACCAAGACCGGCGTCGACAACGTGACGCGCCCCGCGCTCTGCGCCAAGTGGGAGGCGAGCGAGGACCTCAAGACCTGGACGCTCTACCTGCGCAAGGACGTGAAGTGGCACGACGGGCGCCAATTCACGGCGGAGGACGTCGTCTGGAACCTGAAGCACGTCCTAGATCCCGCGACCGGCTCCTCCGTCCTCGGCCTCTTCAAGGGCTTCATCATGGAGGACTACGAGACCGGCGAGAAGGACGACAAGGGCAATCCGAAGAAATCCTCGCGACTCTGGGACGCGCAGGCGATCCAGAAGGTCGACGACTTCACCGTGCGCCTCAACGGCAAGTCGGCGCAACTCGCGATCCCCGAGAATCTCTTCCACTATCCGCTGCTCATCATGGATCCCGCGAGCGGCGGCATTCACAAGGTCGGCGCCAACGGCACCGGCGCCTTCACGATGGTCGAGGACGAGGTCGGCCGGCGCCAGGTCTACAAGCCCAACAAGAATTACTGGGGCGGCGGCCCCTACGTCGACGAGTGGCAGAACATCGATCTCGGAGACGACGCCGCGGCAGCGCTCAGCGCCTTGGCCTCGAAGCAGGTGGACGGCCTCTATCTCGGCGAGATCGCGCAGCTCGACGCAATGCGCCAGCTCTCGCACGTGCAGATATACGACGTCGGCACCGCCTATACCGCCGTCGCGCGCTTCCACCCGCAAAAGCCCTTCGACGACAAGCGCGTGCGCCAGGCCATGCGTTATGCGATCGACAGCGAGAGCGTGCTGAAGATCTCCTACCGAGGCCTCGGACTTCCCGGCGAGCACCACCACGTCTGCAAGGTCCATCCGGAATACGCGCAGCTTGCGCCCTTCAAGCAGGACGTGGCCAAGGCGAAGAAGCTGCTGGCGGATGCAGGGTATCCCAACGGCATCGATGTCGAGATCGCGGCGCGCCCGCAGCCGGACTGGGAGCTCGTCGCCGTACAGACGATGGTCGAGCAGTGGAAGGCCGCTGATATCCGCGTCAAGATCAACGTCATGCCCTCGACGCAGTATTGGGACGTCTGGACCAAGGTGCCCTTCGGCTTCACGACCTGGGCGCACCGGCCGCTCGGCGTCATGACGCTCGGGCTTGCCTATCGCACGGGCGTGCCTTGGAACGAATCCGCCTTCGCGAATCCCGAATTCGACAAGCTGCTTTCGCAAGCCGAGGGAATCCTCGAGGTCGACAAGCGCCGCGAGGTGATGGTGAAGCTCGAGACCATCCTGCAGGAGGAAGGCAACATCGTGCAGCCGGTCTGGCGCTCGCTCTTCACCTTCATGGACAAGCGGGTCAAGGGCTTCAAGATGCATCCGACGGGGTACATCTTCGCGAACGAGATCGCGATCGAGGCGGCTTGAGCGCAGCGGCCGTCGAAGCGGCGAGGCCGATCGCGAGCGCGATCGACCTCGCGCGCTATCCCCTCGACAAGCTCGAGGGCCCCGGCGCCGATACGCTCATCGGGGAGTGCCGGCGGCAGCTCGCGGCCACCGGCTCCTGCCTGCTGCCGCATTTCCTGACGGATGCCGCGACCGCGACGATGGCGGCGGAGGCCCGTGACTTGGAGCCGCTCGCGCATCGCGAGCGACACAACAAGAGCACGGCCTATCTCGAGGCGCCGGACGAAAGCTTTCCGGAGAGCCATCCGAAGCGGCGCCTGCAGCCGACCTCCGTCGGCGCCATCGCCTACGACCTCATTCCGCGGGAGTCGCTCATCCGTCGCCTCTACGAGTGGGACGGACTTCTTCGCTTCCTGGAGCGCGCGCTCGGCCGCGGTGCGCTCTATCGCTACGCCGATCCCCTCGGCGGCCTCAATGTCGCGGCGATGGGCGCTGGCGAGGCGCTGCTCTGGCATTTCGACCAGACCGATTTCGTGGTGTCGCTGATGCTGCAGAAGAGCGTCCGCGGCGGAGCCTTCGAGTACGTGCCGCACATCCGCAGCACGGAGGCACCCAACTACGAGCGCGTGCAGCGCCTGCTCGACGGGTCGCGCGAGGAGGTGATCGAGCTCGATCTCGAGCCCGGCACGCTCGCGCTCTTCGAGGGGCGTCATTCGATCCACCGCGTGAGCGCGATCGAGGGCCCGACGACGCGGCTCATCGCGCTCTTGGGCTACGACACGAAGCCGGGCACGATGAGCTCGGAGCGGCTGAAACTCAGACGCTACGGCCGCATCGCCTGAGCCTCGCCCGCCTCGGCGGAGCGGAGCTCCGCCGCGGGGATGTGGCAGACGATCCGGTGGCCCTCGGCGAGGCGCTGTGTAGGCGGCGGCATCGTCTCGCAGATCGCGCCGATCTTGCGGTGGCAGCGCGAGGCGAAGGGACAGCCCTGCGGCACGTCGATCGCGCTGGGTAGAGAGCCCTCGAGGATGATACGGGCCCCGTGCCGCTCGGGATCGGGCTCCGGCACCGCCGAGAGGAGCGCCTCGGTATAGGGGTGGAAGGGCGGCGCGAAGACCGCATCGACCGTTCCGAACTCCACGACCTTCCCGAGATACATGACGGCGACGTGGTCCGCGAGATAGCGGACGACCGCGAGATCGTGCGAGATGAAGACGAGGCTCAAGCCGCGCGCGCTCTGGATCTCCGAGAGCAGATTGACGATCGCGGCCTGCACGGAAGCATCAAGCGAGGAGACGGGCTCGTCCGCGATGACGGCCTCGGGCTCGCCCGCGAGCGCGCGGGCGATCGCGACGCGCTGCTTCTGTCCGCCCGATAGCTGCGACGGCTTCCGCCGCGCGAGCTCCGGCGAGAGGCCGACGACGCTAAGCAGCCGCTCCGCCTCCTGCCATGCTTCCGCGGCGGCGAGGCCGCGCAGGCGCCGCGAAGCGCGGGCGACCGAGTAGCCGGCGGCGTGGCTCGGATTGAGCGTGCTCTCGGGATTCTGGAACACCATCTGCAGCTTGCGCTTGAGCGCCGCGGGACGGGCCTCGACCGGCCTCGCGCCGATCTCCTCCCCGTCGAGCGCCGCCCGTCCCTCGCTCGCGACCTCGAGCCCGCTGAGGACGCGGGCGAAGGTCGATTTCCCGCAGCCGGACTCCCCGACGATTGCCAAGGTCTCGCCGCGCTCGAGCTCGAGGTCGATGCCGTTGAGCGCCCGAACGGGTGCGCCCTTGCGGCCGAACACCCCGCCGGATTGGCCGTAGCGCTTGGCGAGGTCCTCCGTATGGACGAGCACGGCGGCTGCTTTTCCCTCGGCATGGATCGCTGCCGCTCCCCTCTCCTGCCGCCAGGGCCCGAGCTCTGCCGCCTTGACGCAGCGCACGAAGTGCCCGCCGCCGCCCGGCAGCTCGACGCTGGAAATCGCGCTCACCGTGCAGCGTCCGGGCTCCGAATGGGCACAGCGCGGCGCGAAGCCGCAGCCGCTGGGGCGCGCGAGCGGGGAGGCCGGCCGCCCGGGGATCGGCCGCAGCGGCATCTCGTGCTTGCTGCGCCCGAGGCGCGGCAGGCAATCGAGGAGGCCGCGCGTATAGGGATGGCTGGGGCTGCGGAAGACGTCGCCGATCCGCCCTTCCTCGACGATCTCGCCACCGTAAATCACGACGAGGCGATCGCAGACCTGCGCGACGGTGCCGAGATTGTGGCTGATGAAGAGGAGCGCCGTATCGTACTTGCGGCGGAGCTCCTGCACCAGGGCGAGCACCGCTGCCTCCACCGTCACGTCGAGGCCCGTCGTGGGCTCGTCCATAATCAAGAGCGCGGGTTTCCCGATGAGCGCCATCGCGATGACGATGCGCTGCTGCTGTCCGCCCGAGAGCTGATGCGGGTAGCGCGCCATGATCGCCGGGGGATCGGCGAAGTTCACCTCGACAAGCATCGCGAGCGCGCGGCGCCGCGCCTCCTCGGCGCCCACGCCCTCGTGCAGCATCGGCACCTCCATGAGCTGGCGCCCGATGGTCATCACGGGATTGAGGCTGCTCATGGGGTCCTGATAGACCATGGCGATGCGGCGGCCGCGGATGCTCCGGAGCTCCGCCTCGCCCATGGCGGCGATGTCCTTCCCCTCGAAGAGGATGCGGCCGCCGGCGATGCGCCCGAGCGGGCCCAGGTAGCGCATGATCGCGAAGGCGACGGTGGATTTCCCGGAGCCGGACTCGCCGACGAGCCCCAGCGCCTCTCCGCGCGCGATGCGGAAGCTGAGATCGGGAGCGACGACGATCTCGCCTGCGCGCAGCTTGTAGGAGAGCCGCACCCGCTCGAGCCCGAGGACGGGCGTCTCCTCACTCACGGAGCGCCGTCTCCCTGAGGCCGATCGCGAGCAGGTTGAATCCCACGACGATCGAGGAGATCGCCGCGCAGGGAATGAGCGACATGTGCGGCCAGACCGACATCATGCCGTAGGTGTCCTTGACCATGCCGCCCCAATCGGGATCCGGCGGCGGCAGGCCGATCCCGAGGAAGCCGAGGACACCGATGGTGATGGTCGTGTAGCCCATGCGCAGGCACATATCCACGATGAGCGGCCCGCGCGCATTGGGGAGTATCTCCACGAACATGATGTAGAGCGCGGACTCCCCGCGCATCTTCGCGGCCGCGACGTATTCTCGGTTGCGGAGATCCAGCGTCAAGCCCCTGACGATGCGCGCGATGATCGGCGCCTTCGTGACCGCGATCACCAGGACGATATTGAGCGCGGAGGAGCCGAACATCGCCAGCACGATCATGTAGAGGATGATCACCGGGAAGGACAGCAGGATGTCCGCAATGCGGGAGATCACGAGATCGATGACGCCGCGGAAGTAGCCTGCGCAGAGGCCGAGGACCGTTCCGACGGCGGCCGCCGAAAGCACCGCGATGGGTGCCACCGTCAGCACGCGCCTCGCGCCCCAGAGGAGCCGCGAGAGGATGTCGCGCCCCAAGTGGTCGGTGCCGAGCCAATGCGCCGCCGAGGGCGTCGGATGCCCTGCCGCCGCCACGTCCGTCGCATTGGGCGGATAGGGCGCGATGACCGGTGCGAGGACCGCCATCGCGACCCAGAAAACCACGATAGAGAGCCCTACCACCGTGGTCGTGGATTCTCCGAGCCGCCCGGCGAGCGCGAGGCGCGCGCCGAGCCTCCGCGCGACCTCCCTGCGCTCTCGCCCGGGCTTTGCCCTCGCCGCCGTGGTCTCGGTGGTGCTGTCGAGACCCATCGCCGCCTCAGGCGCGGATGCGCGGGTCGAGGAGCATGTACGCGAGATCCCCGAGGATCTGCGTCACCACCGCGACGAAGACGGCGACGAGCGCGCCCGCCTCGATGAGGGCGATGTCCTTGTAGAGCGAGGCCTCCAGCATCATGCGGCCGAAGCCGGGATAGGCAAAGACGCTCTCGACCACGACGACGCCCGTCACGAGATAGTTGATCTGCAGCAGGATGATCGTGACGGGATTGATCATCGCGTTCCGGAGCGCGTGTCCCAGCACGACCTGGCGGAAGCGCATGCCCTTGAGGACCGCGGTGCGGATATAAGGCTGGCGCATCACCTCGACCATGGAGGCGCGCACCATGCTAACGACATAGCCCATGTCGAATAGCACGATCACCGCGACCGGCAGCACCATCTGCGCCGCGATCGGCCACCTTCCGCCGGACTGCAGAGGCGCGGTGCCCGGAAGCCAGCCCAGCGTCACCACGAAGACGCTCGCGAGAAAGACGCCGATCGCGAATTCCGGCACCGAGGCCACGACGGCGCTTCCGAGAAGGATCGTCCGGTCGAGCAGCGATCCCTCCCGCATCCCCGCCGCGACGCCGAGCAGCATCGAGAGCGGCACGATGAGCGCGAAGGAGACCGCCGCGAGCAGCGCCGTGTTCTGCAAGCGGTCGAAGATGATGTCCTTGACCGGCACGCGGAAGCGCTGGGAGGTACCGAGATCGCCGGAGAGGGTGCGCCCGACATACTCGACGTAGCGCACGAGCACGGGCCGATCGAGCCCCTCCTTCTTCGTGAGGATCTCGACCTGCTCCTGGGTCGCGTAGGGGCCGAGCTCCTTGCGCGCGACGTCGCCCGGCGTCAGCTCAGTCAGCAGGAAGACGAGCAGCGAGACGACCGTGAGCGTGACGCAAAGGAACAGGAGATGCTTCAGAAAGAATCGGGCCATGTTCCGCCTTTGCGTTGAGTACGCTCATCGCAAGCAGGATCGTCACGCCGCAAGGGACGGAATTCCACCTCCCGAAATCGAGCCCCCGTCGCGCGGGATCTCTTTTGCAGGATGCTATCCCCAGGAGGGAGGCCGGTCAAACGCAGTACCGGCCGTGCACCGTGTCCTCTTCTGACCTATGATCGCGCGCGGAAACTCAGGGAGCGGCGGGTCGACGATGAAATCCCATGCACAGGTGGTGGTGATCGGCGGCGGCGTGGTCGGGTGCAGCGTGCTCTATCACCTGACCAAGGCGGGCTGGAAGGACGTCGTGCTGGTCGAGCGCGACGAGCTCACCTCGGGCTCGACCTGGCATGCGGCAGGCGGCATGCACACGATCAACCTCGATCCCAACGTCGCGAAGCTCCAGCAATACACGATCAACCTCTATAAGGAGATCGAGGAGATTTCGGGTCAATCCTGCGGTGTGCACATCACCGGGGGCATCATGCTCGCGGGCACGGAGGAGCGCCTCGACTGGCTCCGCCAGGCTCATGCGCGGGGCCGCTATCTCGGCATGTCCATGGAGTTCGTCTCCCTCGACGAAGCCGTCCGGCGCTTTCCGCTGATGGAGAAGAAATACTTCAAGGGCGCGCTCTACGATCCAATCGAGGGCCACGTCGATCCCGCGGGCGTCACCAACGCCTACGCCAAGGCCGCGCGCGTGCAGGGAGCCGAGGTCTATCGCTTCACCCGGGTGACCGCGCTCGAGCAATTCACCGACGGAAGCTGGAACGTAGTCACGGAGAAGGGGAGCATCCGCGCCGAGCACGTCGTCAATGCCGGCGGGCTCTGGGCGCGCGAGATCGGCCGCATGGTCGGGCTCGAGCTGCCGGTGCTCGCGATGGAGCACCAATACCTCATCACCGAGGAGATTCCGGAGGTGAGGGCCTCGAAGACGGAGATGCTGCACGTCATCGACTTCGAGGGCGAGATCTACATGCGCCAGGAAGGCATGGGCATGCTAATGGGCACCTACGAGCGCCGCGGCGTCCCCTGGTCCGAGCGCAGTACACCCTGGAACTTCACGCATGAGCTGCTGGCGCCCGATCTCGACCGCATCGCGCCCAGCCTCGAGGTGGGCTTCAAGCACTATCCCGCGATCGAGCGCGCGGGCATCAAGAAGGTCATCAACGGACCCTTCACCTTCGCCCCCGACGGCAATCCCGTCGTGGGACCGATCCGCGGCCTCCGCAACTATTGGGTCGCCTGCGGCGTGATGGCGGGCTTCAGCCAGGGCGGCGGCGTCGGGCTCGCGCTCTCGAACTGGATGGTCAGCGGCGATCCCGGCTTCGACATCTGGGCGATGGACGTCGCCCGCTTCGGCGATTGGGCGACGCTCGCCTACACGAATGCGAAGGTCCGCGAGAACTACTCCCGCCGCTTCCGCATCCGCTTCCCAAACGAGGAGCTGCCGGCCGCGCGTCCCCTGCGCACGACGCCGGTTTATGACCGGCTTAGGGAGCGCCGCGCGGTCTTCGGTGTCTCCTACGGGCTCGAGCATGCGCTCTGGTTCGCGCCGGAGGGCATGGAGCCCGTGGAGGAAGTGACCTTCCGCCGGTCGAACGCACATGCCACTGTGGCCGAGGAATGCCGCGCGGTCCGCACCGGCGTCGGCCTCATGGAGACCTCGACCTACTCGAAATACGAGGCGACAGGTGCGGGAGCGGAGGCCTGGCTCTCGCGTCTCCTCGTCAATCGCATGCCGCAGCAGGGACGCATCGTGCTCGCGCCCATGCTCAACCCCGGGGGAAAGCTGATCGGCGACTTCACCGTCGCGAAGGCCGGGCCCGAGCGCTTCTACGTCTTTGGCTCCGGCATCGCCGAGGACTATCACATGCGCTGGTTCGAGGCGCAGCTCCCCTCCTCGGGCGTCGCGATCCGCCCCCTGCGCTCTGAGCTCGTGGGTCTCTCGGTCGCGGGACCGAAATCTCGGGAGCTGCTGCAATCGCTCGTCGCAGAGGACCTCTCGAACGACGGCTTCCCGTTCCTCTCCTTCCGGCAGATCGACATCGGGATGATCCCCGCAAAGATCGGGCGCATCACCTTTACCGGCGATCTCGGCTACGAGATCTGGGTGGTCGTCGACTACCAGCGAGCGCTTTACGACAGGATTGTCGAGGCCGGCCGCGATTTCGGGCTGCACCACTTCGGCGCCCGCGCCTTGCACTCGCTGCGCCTCGAGAAGAGCTTCGGCACCTGGGCGCGCGAGTTCCGCCCGATCTACGGACCCTTCGAGGCCGGCCTCGACCGCTTCGTCGATCTCCGCAAAAACGATTTCGTCGGCCGCGACGCCGCGCTCGCCGAGAGGGAGGCGGGCCCGAAGCGGCGGCTCGTCACCTTCGTGGTGAACGATGCCGGTGCCGACTGCATCGGCGACGAGCCCGTCTGGCACGACGGCAAGGTCGTGGGCTGGATCACTTCCGGTGGCTTTGCGCACCATGTCGGCAAGTCGCTTGCGCTCGGCTACGTCCCCGCGGAGCTCTCGGTGGCGCCGTCGGGCTTCGAGATCGAGATCCTCGGCAACCGGAGACCCGCCGCGATCGCGCCCAAGCCGCTTTTCGATCCCGAAGGCAAGCGGATGCGCGGGTGATGCCGCCGATCCGCCTGACATATCTCGGCGGCCCGGAAGTCCAGCGGATAGCGCTGACGGATGAGGAGATCATCGGTGCCGTCGAGGATGTCCTCCGCGCGCAAGGACGCGGGGAGACCGTCGTCGAGCCGCGCGTCCACCTCATTCCCGACCGGAGGGTCCACGGCCATTTCAATGTGCTTCGAGGCTACGTCGCGCCGCTCGGCGTTGCGGGCGTCAAGATCGTCGGCGACTACGTCGACAACTACAAGCGGGGCCTCCCTTCGGAGATGGCGCTCCTCAACCTCTTCGACCCCGGCACGGGAAGGCCCGTCGCCGTCATCGACGCGAGCGCGATCACGGACATGCGCACGGGTGCCGTGACGGCGGTCGGCGCCAAATACCTCGCGCGCAAGGAAAGCCGCATCCTCGGTCACATCGGCGCCCGCGGCACCGCCTACTGGAACGTGCGGCTGCTGGACAAGCTCTTCGGCTTCGAGGAGATCCGCGTCCATTCCCGCCGGCCGGAGAGCCGGCGCGCCTTCGGCGACACGCTTGCACGCGATCTCGGCAAGCCCATCATCGTCTGCGACGATTGGGAATCCTGCCTCCGCGGAGCCGACATGGTGGTGGAGGCGTCGCGGCTCACGGAGCCGGCGCCGCTCCTCAAGACCGAATGGATCAAGCCCGGCGCCCTGGTCGTGCCCTACGGCACCATGAGCGCGGTCGAGCTCACGCTCACGGACATCATGGACAAGATCGTCGTGGACGACTGGGGCCAGTGCAAGCAAGGCATCTTCGGATCGCTGCGTGCGCATGTCGAGACGGGCCGGCTCTCGGAAAAAAATCTTCACGGCGAGATCGGTGAGATCGTCGCGGGGAGCAAACCCGGCCGAGAGAGCGACCGCGAGACCATCCTTTTCTGGCACCGCGGCCTCGGCATCACCGACATCGCCTTGGGCCACGCCATGCTCGAGAAGGCCAAGCGGCTCGGGATCGGCCAGCAGCTCGTCTTCGCGGAGTAACGGCGTGATAGCGAACGCCCGGATGTATTCCGTGGCTCCCGCGGCGGCAGCGGCATGGCGGCATCTCTTCGAATGGGTCTCAGAGGAGAGTGGCATCCCGCTCGAGATCGTCGACCACGCTTACCCTGCACGCCTCGACGATCTCTGGCGTCACGAGGACCTCGCCGCCGTCTTCATCTGTGGATTGCCACTGGCCAGGGACCGAAGAGCGCTCGTGCCGATCGCCGCGCCGATCCCCGCCCGCCCCCGTTATGAAGGTCGGCCCGTCTACTTCACGGATTTCGTCGTCCGCGCGAATAGTCCCTTCCGGTCGCTCGCGGACACCTTCGACCACCGCATCGCCTATACCACCCCCGGCTCCCATTCCGGCTACAACGCCGCGCGCCATCATCTCCTGCGCTACCGGA
>Ga0335085_10008551_pt1 | contig 15605 bp, 15 predicted proteins | sample Lox_Sample_45_FD_206712 | JGI IMG/M metagenome (GOLD analysis project Ga0335085, IMG submission 206712) | Soil microbial communities from Loxahatchee National Wildlife Refuge, Florida, United States - Lox_Sample_4.5 | ecosystem: Environmental > Terrestrial > Soil > Wetlands | place: USA...
GAACTTGCCACGCGATTTGTTTCGCTGGAGGAAGGCGGCGCCAGTCAACTTGATGTTTATCTGGAGATAAAGCTGACGCAAGCCAGTGCGCTGGCCGCCCAGCACCGTTGCGACGAAGCGCGCAGTGTGATCGAGCACCTGACGGACCCGGTGCCCCAACTCTCGATCACTAAAGAAGCTTTAGCGCTCGGCGTCAAATCGCCACGCCGGCAAAAGGAAATCGCCGAAGCGCAATCTCCTTGCGCTCACTAGCAGCGGCAAGACTCAGCTTCGAAAGCGATCGTTCTGACGGCATTGCTCCATCACCGCTTCCAGAAAACGCTCGGTTCGTGGCCAGCCGTAGATTTTGACTTCCATTTTATCGGCCAACCGATTGGCAATTTGCGTGGCCATCGTGGACCGCACCGCCGGTCCCAGACTGTCCCGGCGGTTCAGGAATGTCTCGATCAGGCGCACTTCTTCCAAAGTGACTTTCGCGGTATCGATCGGGGGCAAGGTTTCGTCGGTTTTCGTCTCCACATACGGCCGAATGCCTTCCAGAGTTTTTTCGTGAACCACCACGGTTCCCGCCACGAAATCGCCGAGCCGCTTGCTCTTTCGGCTCATGAAAATGCTGATCAGTCCGATGCCGTACATCGCAGGAAGCATATCGACCAGTCGCAGGGCGTTACGGACGATCGCTTCATACGCGCCGATGGGCCGCCCATCGTCCTTGATAACACGGACTTGCGCGTAACGTTTGCCCGGCGTCTGTCCGTTCCAGAAAATCTCAAACAACGCAAAGTAGCCGGAGTTCAAAAGAAACAGAAGAATGACCACAATCGCCACCACCCACTGCGCTCCCAGGCCTCCGACCGTTGCGAGGCCAACTCCAATCAACCCCCCCACAATCAGCACGAAAAACGCCAGCACAATTTGAATGGCAGTATCGGCAAGCAGTGCCAGAAACCGGCTGCCCAGTCCGGCAATCGGATATTCCAGCGCCGTCTGTTCCGGTGTGTCGATGGTAAGCTTGTCCGAGGCATCCATCCGATGATCTCCACTCGCTGGATTGAAAAGCGCCGTCCCTACTGGAGCCGGCTCGAACAGTTGATCAATCTCAGTGGGCGCAGCGGCGTTTCTGTTCTCACGCCCACGGACCTGCAGGAATTAGCTCTATTATATCGGCAGATCGCCGCGGACCTCGCCAGTGTTCGGGAAGATTCCACCAGCACCAACCTTGCTCACTATCTCAACCAATTGCTCGGACGCGCGCACAATATCATTTACATGGGGCGCAAAACCGACAATCGCAATATCCTTACGTTTTATCGCTACACTTACCCCGCGCTCTTCCGCGAAACTTTCTCGAACACCCTTGTCGCATTCTTGATTTTCCTGTGCGCTGCTGTTGCGGGCTGTTTGCTCAGCGTCAGCGATCCCTCGTTCCCTCGACACATTCTCGGTCCGCAAATGCTGCAAAGTATCGAACAGCACAAGATGTGGACGGAATCGATCGTAACGGTCAAACCGGTGGCCTCCAGCCAAATCCTGACAAATAATCTCAGTGTTTCTATTCTCACTTACGCTCTCGGGATTACCGCTGGAATCGGCACCGCCTGGATGATGCTGTTGAATGGGTTGCTTATCGGTGTTGTTGGCACCGCTTGTTGGCAAGGACACATGAGTCTCCCATTCTGGAGCTTTGTGGCTGGGCACGGAGTACTGGAGCTGCCTGCGATCTTCATCGCCGGAGGCGCCGGCTTCATTATCGCTCGCGGATTGCTATTCCCTGGAGCGTTGCCGCGAGGCGAGTCCTTGGTTCGCGCTGGTAAAGTCAGCGCTCAGCTATTTTTCGGCACCGTTCCTCTGCTGCTGATTGCCGGATTCATCGAAGGATTTATTTCCCCTTCCAATGTACCCGTATCGATGAAATTCGTGCTTGCCGCAGGCCTATTCACTCTATTGGTGCTATATCTGTTTTTCACCGGCACGTCGCAAATTGTTGACCAGGAAAGAGAACCAAACGAGGAATCGCTATCGGCTAAATCAGGCTCCGGTCTTTTGCCATCAAGTACTGATTGACGACTGCCGTGGACAGCTTCGCAGGTTCCACCTCCAGGGTAAGTGCTCCCTGCTGACGCAGCGTCCGCAATAGCAGATCCCGCCGCTGCACAATCTCCATCGCCGCGGTCTGGCGAAACATTTGCCGGGCGTTCTGAGGAGCATCTTTCACCATGGTTCGCAATTCCGGCTGCCCAATTACGGTAAACAACACTAGATGCCGTTGAGCCATATGCATCGCGCTCTCGATCACTTCAGGGGTCGTTGCGGTTTCCGCTAAATCCGTCATCCACACTACAAGACTCCGGCGTTTTTGCAGCACCGCCAGGGTTTCCGTCGCTCGCCGGTGATCCGCTTCCAACTCTTCGGCCCGCACCAGAGCCAAACCATCGAGCAATGCCCGGATTTGCCTGGCACCGCGCCCTGGCGGCAGACGCTGCACCACGCGTCGCCCGTATCCCAGCATTGCCACAAGATCGCCGGAATACAAGGCCACCTGGGCCAAAGAGAGGGCCGCACCCACCGCATAGTCCAGCTTGCTCAGTCCTTTGACGCGCGTGCGCAGCAACCGCCCGGCATCCAGCACCAGCCAAACCGTCTGGCTACGCTCGGTCTGATAGGATTTGCTGATGAGTTTGCCGCGGCGTGCGGTAGCGCTCCAACAGATGTCGCGCCACTCATCGCTTTCGCGATATTCGCGCAGGCTCTCGAACTCGCGGCCGAGGCCAGGCTGGTGTTTGTAACGTTTCTCCAAAGCAATCTGGCGGCTGCGGATCAGATAGATCGTGTCTTTCTTCGATTCCTGAAAATTGGGATAAATGCGAATGGTTTGCCGCAGGGACGCGACGCCCCAGCGCTCGGCAATCTGCCAGGCCGACTGATAGCGGAAAAATGTATCACCAAAATGCATGTCGCCGCGCTCACGGGGGCAGATGGCGTATGTCGCAGTCGCTGAACCTCCCGCCACCACACGCGCGTCCACTTCCGGAATCTCCTTACGCAAGCCCTGCGGCGCTTCTTCCTGCACGCGCAGCAAAATGTCTGATTTTCCTCGATTCACAAATTCCAAAGTAGCTTCGGCGGGCTCTCGCAACTGAAGCGTGGAGTGCCATACCCGCCGCAACTCGATTTCTTCCGGCTTCGGCAGTCTCTGCAGATCGACGGCCCACAGCAACACAACCAGAAGGTCCCACAACGCCATGCCCAACAAATATTTTCCGCTGGTCCACGCCGGACCAATCCACACCAGCCCAACGAGAAGCAGAAGAAAGAAGCGTCGCCCGAACGCCACACCCAATCTTCCTTTCGCTTGGCCGCGAGCTCCGACCGGCGCCGGAGCAAGTTGCGACGATTCGCTCATTTCGGAACTTCTACTCCCTTCACCACGTCGCGCACCACTTGATCGGGAGTCACACCTTCCAAGTCGGCTTCCGGCTTCAGCACTAGACGATGGCGAAGAATCGGAAGTGCCGCGGCCTTCACATCATCCGGAATCAGGAAATCACGTCCCTCCGTGGCCGCCAGTCCTTTTGCAAAAAGCATCAAGCTAATCGCGGCTCGCGGGCTGCCTCCCAAACTTACCGAGGGCCAGTTTCTGGTACGCGCCACCAGCTTCACGATGTACTGAAATAACGCAGGTTCCACTTTTACTTGGGCTGCTTCCACTCTTGCGGCGATCAACGCTTCTGGCGGGACTGTTTCGAAATGTACTTTCTTCAGCTCTCGCGAATCGAAGCCATTCTGAATATTTTCCAGAATTTGCACTTCCTGCTCGCCGCTGGGATAAGCGATCCGAATTTTCGCCAGGAAGCGGTCCAGTTGCGCTTCGGGCAGGGGGTAGGTTCCCTCGAACTCCACCGGGTTCTGCGTCGAGAAAACGGTGAAAAACGGAGTGAGCTCATATCCCGTTCCATCGATCGTGACTTGCCGCTCTTCCATCGCCTCCAGTAATGCAGACTGCGTGCGTGGCGGTGTTCGGTTGATTTCGTCGACCAGCAACAGGTCCGTAAAGATCGGCCCGCGATGCAACGCAAAGGAACTCGTGCCCATGTTGAATACGTTCGCCCCGATCACATCGGCGGGCATCAAGTCCGGTGTGCACTGCACGCGCTGAAATTTCAGTTGAAAAATATTCGCCAGTGCTTTCACCGCGAGAGTTTTTGCTAAGCCGGGCACGCCTTCCACCAGCGCATGTCCCCCGACCAGCAAAACAAGCAATAGGTGATCCAGCACCTCTTGCTGGCCCACGATCACTCGTCCCAGTTGACTCCTTACGTGGCTTGCTAATTCCTGCGCTTGGCTCATTCCAATTGCCCCTTTTCCTCCGGCGCGTTGCGGATTTCCAGTCGCGCCGCATATTGATGAAGGTCCTGCACAATTTCGAGTGCTTCCGCGTCGCTCAGATTTAGCGCCCTGGAATTACGATCCGCGCGCGCCAATGTCCCTAAGAATGATTGTTCATCCCACCCAAGCGTGCGACTGCTCATCCGCGCAAAGTCGGCTACGGTGGCGTTGCTGGCGAGTCCCAACTGCCGTGCCAGTTGGAAGCGTAACCGCTGATATGCGACTCGCACGGCGGCCGATCCGGCATGCGCCGAAGTGTACAGATCGCCTAAGGTGTCTACAAACTCCAAAGGTGACAAGCGAGAAACCTTTCGGGGCATGCGAATCGTGCCGTAGCGGCGCGCATAGGTCACCAGAACAAAAACGAACAGCACTGCTAACTGCGCGAACACCCAGGGAAGCGGTGTCCTCCCGAGGTACGACCAGAAATCGCCCCGCGCTCCGTGAAAGTATTCGTCCCATAAAACCTCTTGGTTTTTCGATCCTCCAATCGAGTTTAATAGCAACGCCAAATTCCCGGGTTTCTGGATTTCACGATTCGTCAGCGGCGAAGGCGAACCCCACCACACAATCGTTCCTTTGCCCACCGAGTACGTCACCACCGCGGCCGTGTCTTTATTTCCGTACACTGCCAACTTGTCGATCGGTGTCGGATGCCAGTCGATTGGCGGAGCCATCGATATTTCCGATGATCCTGCAGTGAGGGGCGAGGGCAGCAAGGCGGGGAATTCTGTTTCTCCTTCGGCGTCATCGGTCTCGGTGAATTTCTGGCCCCCAGGGAGAAACTCAGAAATAGCCTCTCCCGTGGCGATGATCCGCCCGCCGTTCTCCAAAAAGCGGCGCAGCGCTGCGTTCTCCTCGGAGGTAGGAAGTTGCAGCGGATTCGCGAGAATCAACACCTGCCCTTTCGGCTTCTCTTCAAGTTCCGTGGGCGAGCGATCCCATCGCTTCACGTCATAGCCCAGTTCCTCAAGCAAAAGGTAAGCGGCCTTGGCGCCATCCCACGAGGTCGAATAACTCGAAGGAAATCCCGTGCGGCCGCCGCGACGGCTGGGCGTGAGCACCGAAGTGGCGACCGCCAGAATTAGCACTAAAATTCCGGCACCGATCAGGATGGAACGGTCGATGCGGTCGAGGCCGGCAGGCATCCCATCTTCTCCAATTGTTCCTTCGTTCCCGCCCACTCTGTTGCGGAAACAGGTCGATATCCGTACCAGATCAACTCGAAGTTGCGCGTGACAGACTGCAGCAGGCTTTGCTCCCTAGGATGCTGCTCCAAAAGCCGCAATGATTCGCGGGGCGTGCGGGCCCGATCGCGCGGAAGCAACCGGACATCCTCCAGATGCGCCACAGCCGCCCAATAGGCACAGTGCATCGCTTCGCGAAAATCTCTACGATCGGCCGCGGCGAGCGCCTCTTGCATCCAATGGCGTGCGTCGCTGGCGATCGGCTCTGCTTCGGCGCGAAAATTGACGGCGTTGGCTGATTTGGTCAGCCAACGGTACACCGTGTAAAAGAGCAGAATCACCGCCAGAAACAGAACGCCCCAAGCAATCGCGTTCCCCGTTTTCTGGCTGATGTGCAGCAACATCAGCAATTTGACGATGTGCAAAAAGATCCAGCGGTTCATGCGCGCACGCATCTGTTCCCACGCGGAAGGCCCAGTAGCTTCCTGAAATTCCCCGCGGCCCAGAATTTTCTTGAGCTTGCCTTCGGCCTCGGTTGCGTTGACACCCGGAGACGAGTTGGATAATTCGTCCGCCTGCTGGCGCATGGCCTCTAAACGCGCTTTCAGTTGCACCGTCGCTGCTTTCTTCGGGTCACGTTCGATTTCCCGAAGTGCATCGGAAATTTCCTGGGTGGAAACCGTATAGATTCGGTCGCCCGTCTTCACGGTCCACGAGCCTGGCAACGACCGGCGAACCGCCTCGATTACCGCGGGGTCTGTGCTGACTTGCTCGATGCGGGTCAGTTCCTGCTCGTAGGAGGGCAGATCAAGGTCGGAAGCAGGAGAACTCGAAGAGTTACCTTCGGGCGGCGTCTGCGCGTAGCACGAGAAAGGGAGCCCCAACAAAATCGTCAAGGCCAAAAACCCTGACGACATTTGCCGTCCCATGCCGCATCGCCTCATTTAGCTCTACTGGATTCCCGGCGCCGGTGCATCGGCCAGCGGCCTCGGCACGCTGTTCAACGAATTCATCAGATGCTGAATGTCAAAGCCTTCTTTTCTCACGCGCAAATTGTAATACATCAACGCCGCGGAGATGGTGCCGATGGGTCCAACCACTGCTTGCGAGACAAAATCAGCAATATAAGAGTACGTTGTCACACCCAGTGAAACCTGGTGCTTGGCCATGGCAGCGGTGATCGTGAAGAACATCACCGGAAACTGCAGCAGGATGGTCACCACGTAGGTCAGTACCATCACCAGCAGGAGCAGCAGGAACATCTGCCCCGCGTAATCTCTGGTCAATTCCATGCTCCGCTCCATCGCCGCCACCGGTGATTCGTTTTCCGCCACCGAGACGGGAACGGAAACCGCCAGCCGGCAAGCCAGGTAAATGCCGGGAACAATGAGGAAAATCAGGCCGATGCCGGTGGCTAACCCGCTCAGAACCATGATCCCTATCACCGTCAGGATGTGCCCCTTGGCGCTCGCATACGATTCCCGCACGCTGGTCTCTCGGCCCAGGAACAGATCCGACACGGCGGAAACCGTGGCCGCCTGCGTGATACCGATCAGAACCAGAAGCAAAATTGCGCTTCCAAACGCTCCGACAACAAAACCGCCGAGCATCCCGGGCGATGACAACCGCGGTCCACCCGTTCCGGCGCCACGCACCACCAGCATCAGACCGAACCGAAACAGCAGCATCACCAGGTTTGGTAATGCGGCAATGCCCACAAAGAGCAGAAAGTGTTCACGATACAGGGTAAACGTGCGGTCCAAAACCTCACCGAGAGTCATCGGGCGTAAATCGGCGGTGGCCATGGGCTCTCCTGAATTTACTGAGTTGAGCGCATGTAAACATATTTGTACTGATTCGGCAAGATCACGGGAGTACTCATTCTTGCTGTCCGTAGGGAAAGAGTGAACCACAACGAAAAAGGCGGTGCTGCTCGGCTGGGGGGAGGATGCAGCACCGCCTTGTTGTCGGGGATGCGGATCTCCCGAAGGAGATTCCGTTCCCTATGCAAAAATCAACCGCGAACCGTCAGAACCGGGCAAATTGCTTTGGTGACCACGTTGTACGCGATGGTTAGAGGCACATGACCGGCCAAGCTCTTTCTTGCCTTCGCGCCCATCACGATCAAGTCGGCTTTGCTTTCACGCGCAGCGATTAGGATTTCTTCTATCGCCGATCCGAAGGTCACGCGAAATTCCGGCTTGCACCAGTTCTCCGTGCCTGGCGGCATGAGCTGTTTCATTCGCGCCACGTTAATTTCCTTCTGGCGTGCCACGCTTTCTTCCGTGTAGGCCGCTGCGCTCTCAATCACATGCAGCAACGTGAGCTGAGCGTTGTGCTCCTGCGCCAGCGAAAATGCATGGGCCGCGGCTCTCCCCGCTCCTGGTCCGAAATCCGTAGCGAACAGAATGTGATTGAGCTCGATTTCCTTCGCCCCGCCACCCTTTACTGCCGGGCCCACAGTAAGCACAGCGGTGTTCGCCTGCCGGAAGATTTCTTCGGCCACAGAGCCAATCAAGATCTTCTGTACCTTGCCCCGCCCGTGCGTTCCGACCACAACCAGGTCGATTTCGTGTTGGGTGATCATCTTGTCTAACGTCGGCCAAACATTGCCTTCGTCCATTAGAACTTCATGAGGCACGCCCCGGAGCTTGCCCGAAATCAGTATGTCCGTCACGCCCTCTTCGGCAGCTTGCCGAACTTTCTCGTAGGTCGCTTGAGCAAGTTGCGGTTCTGCGAACTGGAATGGGTCTGGAGTGATTACGTGTGCCAAATAGATCCGCGCGTCATAGCGCCGCGCCAGCGCGATGCCATAGTCCAAGGCCCGGTCTGATACTTCGGAGAAGTCCGTGGTGATCAAAATCTTGGTGAGAGTGACCCGCTTGCTGTCTAACTTGCCTTCCTTTTGCTCCAATAACTGCGGCATAACATCCTCCTCGAACACTTCAACCAACCCACGCTCTTGCTACACAATTAGTTGTCAACTTTGAGAGTGCACGTTCGCTACCAGAATGTTGTTCTGCAATTCGTTCCAAACAATCGCGTTATGACCATTTCTTCGGAACTTGCCGACATACTGAGCCAACTTCCGCAAATTTCTGCGTCGATTCACCTAAAACTGTGGGGAAAACGCATCGGCAGGGAGTTTGGGTGCGGGTGAAGAGGAGTTGGCCTGCAAAAACAAGAGCAGCGGCCAGCTCATTTGAAAGGCCCGTGATCCGGGCGTTCGCGTCGTACGGACGACGCTTCGTTATACTCTGCTGGCCGCTGCCGAAACTTTATTGTGGGCGTCCCTTTTTACGACGTATCCTTTCGAGCCTTCACCGCGAGCCCGACCGTCCTAAAAGGAACGCCCACTGCTCAGCCTTTTGACAATCGCTCCATTGCCTAATTGCTGAACGTGATCGGAATATGCATCTGGGATTCCGTTTCGCGCCGATTTGCACAATTTGTATCTCTCTGATAATGCGTGGGTTGTTATGATGGTTCGGAAGGCTAGTTTTCGTTGGGTGGTGCCCGTGCGGGTTTTCACACCGGAACGCGGAATCTCACGCACTCCTGTTTATTCGTCACACTCTGTTCGGGGATTTATTGCGGGTTCGGGGGCGCGACCGATTCCTCTTCTTCGCTGTGCGACAACCCGAACTTCTTCATCTTATACCGCAGTGCATCTCGGCTGATGCTCAGCAGCTTTGCCGCTTTAATCTGGTTGCCGTGCGATTGCTGCAGCGCTAATTCTACTAGCGCGTGCTCCACGTCCTCGAGCGATGTGCCCCCCTCCGGTATGGACAAAGGTGGGAGGCGCCTCTTACCCGGAGCCGGCGCGGATTCGATGACCGGCGCTAATCCGGTGTCGGTCGCCACTGGGCCGCTGCGGCCGCTGGCCACCGTGAAGGGTAGGTCATCCGGCTTCAGAAACTTGCCCTCTTCCAGAATCATGGCGCGTTCCAACGCGTTCTTAAGCTCGCGCACATTTCCGGGCCAATCATAGTTGGTGACCAGCCGAGTGGTTTCTTCGGTCAAACCTTGAACGGACTTCCGGAACTTGCGGTTATAGTGCGCGAGAAAGAACTCCACTAGGGGCTGTACGTCCTCCTTGCGCTCGCGCAAAGCTGGCAGGTAGATGGCAATGATAGCCAGCCGGTAATATAGATCCTGGCGGAAGCGGTTCTCGCGTACCTCACGCTCCAGATCGCGATTCGATGCGGCAATCACCCGTACGTCCACCTGAATATCACGCACGCCGCCAATACGTCGAATTACCTGGTCCTCGAGCACTCGCAGGAGCTTTGCCTGCAATAGAGACGAAAGCTCACCAATCTCGTCCAGAAACAGCGTTCCGCCGTCCGCCACTTCGAACAGGCCCTTTTTCATGGCCTTGGCGTCGGTGAACGCACCCTTCTCGTGTCCAAACAGCTCGGCTTCCATCAAGGTTTCGGGAATCGCCGAGCAGTTGATAGCTACGAATGGCCGTTCGGTGCGCGAGCTGTGGTAATGGATCGCCTTAGCGACCAGGTCCTTGCCAGTGCCGCTTTCCCCTTGGATCAGGATCGTAGTCGCCTCGCTGGCGGCCACTTTGTACACGAATTTCATCAATTCGGTGATCTTGCGAGAGACGCCGATCACATCGTGGTAACCCGCCCGGCGCCGTACTTCGTCGCGTAGCGACTCCACTTCGGTGCGCAAGGACCCCGCTTCGAGAGCATTCTGCATGGTCACGCTTAACTCATCGAAGTTGATGGGTTTGCTGACGAAATCATAAGCCCCAAGTCGCAGCGCCGCTTTTACATCATCCAATTGCGGATCCGCCGTCATCATGATGATGCTGCGCATCTCGCCGCTTTGTTTGAGCTTTTCCAGAACTTCAATCCCGCTCAGGTCGGGCAGGTGAACGTCCAGGAGAACCAGATCCACGGTTTCGCTCTGGAGCATCCGGAGAGCGTCTTCACCATTTTCCGCCTCCACGGTCTGATAGCCGTATTCCGCGCATTTCTGGTTCAACGCCCAGCGAACGAGCTTCTCGTCGTCGACGATTAGAATTCTCTTTTGGGCCATCCCGCTACTCTATCACCAAATTAGTGGCCAGAGACTTTCGGGCGGCTCGGCTTCACCCGGTGTATTGGTAACCAAACCCGGAATTGCGAACCCTTTCCCGGGGCGCTGGTCACCTCGATTCGTCCGCCGTGCGATTGCACAATGCTGTTCGCGAGAGACAACCCCAACCCTGTTCCCTCACTGCGCGTCGTGAAAAACGGCTTGAAGATTTTCGGCAGCGCTTCCGCCGAAATGCCGCGTCCGGTGTCGGAGGTTTGCACGACGACGAATCCCGGCTCGCCCCGCAACCCTACCCGCACTTCGCCCCCCCCGGAAATGGCCTGGATGCTATTCAGTACCAAATTCAACACTACTTGTTGGATAAGCGCCGGGTCATGTTCCACCAAGGGGAGCGTTGGGTTGGCTTCGAATAATATTTGAATGGGTTTCGTCAGCACCTGCTGGCGGGCGATCAGAATCGCCTGCTCGATCGTCGTGTTCAGATCCGCCGGGTGAAAATTGGGGGGCCGAGGGCGCGCGTAGGATAGCAGATCGTTCAGAATTGCCTGTATGTGCAAGATTTCGCGGTGCACTTCGCCGATTACGCCACGGCTGGGGCTGTTCGCTGGCAACTCCTTGCCCATGATGTCGACCACTCCCGCAATTCCCGCCAGCGGATTGCGAATTTCGTGCGCTAATCCCGCGGCGAGTTCTCCGATGGTCGCCAGATGCTCTGCGCGTGCCATCTCGCGGGTGTGCAGTTCCTCGATTTCCTGGCGATTCTGATCCAGTTTCTCGACCATCTCGTTGAATTGCTGTCCCAACTGCCCAACGTCGTCCACTCGCTTGGCGAAGGCCACGCGCGCGGTTAAATCACCCCGGCGTACCCGCGCGATCGTATCCATCAATTCTTCCAAAGGCCGTTCGATCAACACCAGCAGAACCGATAGCAATACAAAACAGAGCAAAATCGCGAAAAACACGGCCGCGATCAGTATCCACTGCACATCCTGGATTTCCTGCGAACGCAACACCGCGTGGATGGCCAGGATGCTGGCAACGAGCACAGCGATGATGGGAATAAAAACCTTCCACTGCCAGCGGATGCCGGTAGCCCAACGTACGAATTGGGGCAATTTCATGTTCGTATCACATCAAACAGCTGCCTCGGATGCAAGTCGGTTCGTGTGCACTGACTGCAGCCTGCAAGGTGGGGGTACCGCTCCGCTATGTCCCTTTCGCTCGCGGTCGACATATTGTAGATTTTTGCCATGCGTCGTTGGCCAATCGCTGTCGTGGTGTCACCTCTCGTTGTTGTCGCAGCGCTATTGGCCTTTCCTGGAAGGCAGAGCCCAGGGCCCGTTCCGGCATCCTATTTGGGCTTCGACCTGAACGATTATCCCGGCGACGATGCCATCCCCACGCTGCGCAAGAACTTCGCCTTTACGGGCTACTGGCTCAGCCCGCCGCCGGGGGAAAAGCACAATTCCTGGATCGGCAAACGGTCGTTGCTGCTGAAGCATGGTTTCGGTTTCATAGTCCTTTACAACGGGAGGGTGACGAAAAACCTGAAATCCGCGGAAGACGCGAAGCAAAAAGGCGCCACCGACGCGGAGAATGCCGCCAAGCACGCTCGCGAGGAAGGTTTTCCCGCACGAACGATCATCTTCCTGGATATCGAAGAGGGCGGCCGCCTTTCCCCCGCCTATCATGATTATGTCCATGCCTGGGTCGATACGCTGGCGCGATCCAATTTCCGTAGCGGCGTTTATTGCTCTGGAATACCCCTGAATGACGGAGACGGTCGCACCATCACGACCGCAGAAGATCTTCGCGAGCATTTGGGCGAACGCAAACTGGCGCTGTGGGTGTTCAACGACGTTTGCCCACCTTCGCCCGGTTGTGTGGTTTCGCAGAACCCGCCGCAGGTGACACAGAGCGGTTCCGCGCAAGCCGCGATCTGGCAATTTGCGCAGACGCCGCGGCAAAAGCAACGCACCGCACAATGCGCGGCGACCTATAATGCCGATGGCAATTGCTACGCGCCTGAAGATGCCGCGCACAAATGGTTTCTCGATCTCAACGTCGCGACTTCCGCGAATCCATCGGCTCCGCGCGAATAGGGCACGGCTGGCGTCCGAACGTCGCCTTGGTTAGACTCGACATAATGGACAGGAAAAAAATCGAACGCATCTCCAAAGCGCTCGCGGACGAGACTCGTCTGCGCATTTTCGAAGCTATCAGTTCCTGTGAGCAAATGAACTGTACAGAACTGGTCGCCATGCGCGACGTCACTCCCGCTACGATTTCTCACCATTTGAAGATTCTGGCCGAGGCCGGACTAATCGAGAGCCGCCGCGAAGGACAGTTCGTTTACAATAAAGCGAATCCTGCCGCTCTGGAAGAATACGCCAGCGAACTTTCTGCCTTGGCTGCTAAGAAAAAGAAAAGGGAATGACGTTGCTTCAGCTGACCAGCAACATCGTCAACGCGGTAGCAATTCCCAGGGCCAGCAGAACTCCCCAAGCTATCGTTTTGCGCCGCTGCGCGTATGCGCGGCGGGACTCTACAGGTTTTCGAAGGATATGTTCCATAGGACGCTCTCTTCGTTGGTAACACGCGGGCACTCTTGGCCACAATTACCATTCTCTGAGCCTCTGCGTATCGGTGACCCCGCGCTGGCTCTGGCGTTATCAACTGATTGCTTACCGGGCGAAGGCAGCGTAAATACGTGAGGGCGGCGTTTGCGCAACGGCTTCGCGACGCGGCTGACGCGCACTCCAAGCTCTTATCGCTTTTTCTTCGCATGAAAGTTTTTGCTTGTTGCTCATCTCAAATCCTTCATTTGCAATACCTTCCAGAACCTAACCCCTTACCTGTGAACCTTTTACCCATTCGCTGCATCTTATCTGTAGCTAATAGTTTGTTCACGTTTTCCACGCATAGCACTCATTAAAATTATTCGTGGGGCGGCACCTTCGAACGAGGATAAGGTGTAGGCGTGGGGAGTTTTTTCGAGCCGCCAGTCCGGCTCGCGCCCGGTGTAATGCGGGCAGAAAGAGGAGCAGTCACCCCTATGACCAAGCATTATCTTCTGGCTAGTGACTTCGACCAGACGCTCAGCTTTAACGACTCGGGAGTCGCGTTGAGCGAACTCATCGGCTTTCACAACTTCCACGACAAGGTCAAAGGCTTGTCGGAAATCAATCTCGTCCAGCAGGGCGCCGAACTTTCCTACTTGATCTTGCACGACCCTGATTTTCGCCGCGTCCGCCGCGAACACCTGATCGAAACCGGTAAGCGCATCCGTTTGAAGCATGACGTGAAATTGTTTGCGCGTTCCCTCGACAGCATGTCTGACGGCTACAAGATTTCCTTCTACGTCATTTCCGCTGCGCCGCAGGAAATTATCCAGTCGGCGCTGGAAGGCATCGTGCCCGCCGATCACATTTTCGGCACGCGCTTTCGCTTCAACGAAAGCACCGGCGAAGTGGAATCGATTATTCGCGCCACGGCGGGTTGGGGCAAAATCACCGTGCTCGAAGAGCTCCGCGCGGAACTCGGCATCAGCCACGACCACATCATTTACATGGGCGACGGCAGTTCCGATTTGCCCGTAATGATGCACGTCAACCAATACGATGGCCTGACCATCGCGGTTTCCGACGCCAAGTTCATCACCCGCGTCGCGCGCCGCACCGTGCTCAGCGACAACGCCATGAGCGTGCTGGTCCCGGTGCTGGAAGAAGTGCTGCGTTGGGATTCCCCGATGATCCGCCGCTTCTTCGCTGCGCGTGGACTCACTTTGCGCGAGTGGGACAAAATGAGCACCGATATGCTCACCATCGACGAAAGCTCCAGACCAGCGCCTGCTGCCGCGCAATAAAACCAGACGATTCGCTCACACGGCATCTCGACCGGAGGGGCGGCGCTTTTTGCCGTACCGTAGTCGAAAAATCCTCTTTGCTTTCGTCGATCTTGGATTGAACCATCTGGGCCAGCCTGCAGCAAAACTTTGTTAAGCTCTTTATTCGTCCTGGAGGGGTTCTTATGTCCCGCAAAAACATTCTCATGCTCGTCGGCGATTACGTCGAAGACTACGAAGTGATGGTACCGTTTCAGGCTTTGCTCATGGTGGGCCACAACGTTCACGCGGTGTGTCCTGGCAAGACATCCGGCGATACCGTGCGCACCGCCGTCCACGATTTCGAGGGCGACCAGACCTATTCGGAGAAACGCGGTCACAACTTTGCCCTCAACGGCACCTTTGCCGACGTGCGTCCGGAAGACTACGACGCACTGGTCATTCCGGGCGGCCGCGCCCCCGAATACATTCGGCTCAATCCCCGCGTACTGGAGATCGTCCGCCACTTTGCCACTGCGCAAAAGCCCATCGCAGCGATTTGCCATGGCGCGCAAGTTCTTGCTGCCGCTGGCGTCCTGCAAGGCAAGACTTGTAGTTGCTATCCAGCTGTTTCCCCGGATGTGACGCGCGCGGGCGGAACCTTCGCCGATATTGGAATGACCGAAGCGGTGGTCGATGGCAATCTCGTCTCCGCTCCCGCGTGGCCTGCCCATCCCGCGTGGCTCGCCAAATTTCTCATGCTTCTTGGTACCCGCATCGATCTCTAAGCGCCGGCAAAGAATCTTCGACCGTTGTTCCGAGCCTGCCTGCAGCAAGCCGGGGCAGCACGGCGGTGTGCAAGCCTGATACTCGCGATGTTGGGCTAACCATTCACAAAGGATTCGGAAGCGTGCCGCGGACCCTTCGTCTTGCAGAATGTCGACGCGCCGACAGGATGTGATGCATGACGTAACCATATAGTACCCTGCCCCCTCCCCCTTTTTTGTAAGTGGTGATTCTAAAGGGGGTTAGCGCCGATCGAATTTTCAAAGAGCGGCGGACGCGAAAGCGTGCATCCGATAGCCAGTCGAGACTGGCATTTATAACTTGTAAGTTTACCATAGAATAATTATGGTGTCAAGGGGGAAGCCGCT
>Ga0335085_10008552_pt1 | contig 15604 bp, 21 predicted proteins | sample Lox_Sample_45_FD_206712 | JGI IMG/M metagenome (GOLD analysis project Ga0335085, IMG submission 206712) | Soil microbial communities from Loxahatchee National Wildlife Refuge, Florida, United States - Lox_Sample_4.5 | ecosystem: Environmental > Terrestrial > Soil > Wetlands | place: USA...
CGATGCCGCATAGGCGCGTAGCTTCAGGGCTTCGATTGCTGAAAGGACGTCGCCTTCGGTGTATTCCGTGACGGGCCACCGATTCGTTTTCTGATTGCAGGCTGCGACCAGGGCGTTGAGGGACAGGGGATAGTATTCGGGCGTTGTGGCTTCTTTTTCGATCAGCGTGCCCAGCACGCGAAGTTCGACTGGATCGAGTGGATTATCCATTGAGAGGCGGCAGCACCCTTTCCGCGAGCGCGAATCTCAGAGCGTCGATTCCCTTCCCGGTTACGCTCGATATTTCGAAGAACGGCATGGCACGCCCGGATGCGAGTGTGCGCAGCTCCGATAGTTTTTCCGGATCGTGGAGGGCGTCCATTTTACTCGCCACCACCAGCATAGGCCGCTTCGCCAGATCCTCGTCGAAGCTGGCGAGCTCGACCATCAGGGTCTCGAAATCGTGGATGGGATCGCGGCCGGTTGCCGACATGTCGACGAGATGGACGAGAACTTTGGTGCGCTCGATGTGCTTCAGAAACTGAATGCCGAGTCCGCGGCCCTCGTGCGCGCCTTCGATAATACCGGGAATGTCGGCGACGACGAAGCTGCGCAGATCGGGCATCTGGACAACGCCGAGATTAGGCTCGAGGGTGGTAAACGGGTAGTCGGCGATTTTCGGCTTGGCGGCGGAGATGCGGGAGATCAGCGTTGACTTGCCGGCGTTGGGATAACCGACGAGGCCGACATCGGCCAGCAGCTTGAGGCGCAGATGCAGCCTGCGAAATTCGCCGGGACGGCCGGGTTCATGCTCGGTCGGGGCCTGATGGGTGGGCGTGGCGAAGTGCTGATTGCCGCGTCCGCCTCGGCCGCCGCGCGCCGCGATCCAGGTCTGGCCGTCCTGTGTGAAATCGAAAAGCGACTCGCCGGTTCCGGGATCGGTGACCGTGGTGCCGACCGGGACCTGCACGACAAGCCCTTTACCATCATGGCCGGTGCGATTGCTGCCTTCGCCGTGGCGGCCGCGTTCGGCAGTGTATTCGGGGTTGAAGCGGAAGTGGAGGAGGGTGTTGCGATGGATGGTCGCCTGCATGACCACGTCGCCGCCGCGGCCGCCGTCGCCACCGCTGGGACCGCCGCGGGGCACGTACTTTTCGCGGCGAAAGGCGAGGCAGCCGTTACCGCCGTCGCCGGCTTTGACTGTGATGTTGACTTCGTCGACTAACATGCGACAGCCAAGGGCGGCGCCAAAAAACAGCGCAGTTCAAGCTGAGCGAAGTTTGAGCGAATTTTGAAGGGGCTAGACTTCCGCTTTGATGCTGACGTACTTGCCCATGCTGCCGCGGTCTTTGAACTCGACAATGCCGGTCACCTTGGCGAACAGCGTATCGTCCTTGCCCCAGCCCACGTTAGTGCCGGGTTTGATTCGGGTGCCGCGCTGACGCACGATGATGGAGCCGCCCGGGACCAGCTGGCCGCCGAAAGCCTTTACTCCGAGCCGCTGCGCATTGGAGTCGCGCCCGTTTTTGGAACTGCCTAAACCTTTTTTATGTGCCATGGATCGGTGTTATGCGACGATGTCGCGAATCCTCACTTCCGTGTAGTGCTGGCGGTGACCCTGCGTACGCTTGTACTGCTTTTTGCGTTTGAACTTGAACACCAGAATTTTGTCATCGCGGTCCTGCGCCGCAATCGTCGCATTCACGCGCGCCGAGCCGGCTTTGTCGCCGGTCAGCAATTCACCCGAATCGGGGAACAGCGCGACCACCCTGCCCAGCGCCACTTCTGCGCCGACTTCTTCCGCCAGTCTGGGAACGCGGATCACGTCGCCCGGCGCGACGCGAAACTGCTTCCCTCCGGTCTCGATAATTGCATGCATTGGGATTGAACCTCGTTTGGGGGAGCTGAGGCGCACACGTACCCGCCCAAGCCATTTGCCAAAACTCTGATTCTAATACATCGATAAGCTTGAACACAACCGGCCCCCAAACAGGGGGTTGGCGCTTCCGCCAACTGCGAGGATTGGCGACCCGCTTTATTCCCAGGAAATCTACGGATTTCCTGTACTCTTGAAGTAGTACGAAGGTAATGGTCGAGGGTGTAACCATACAAAACCGCTGCCCACGCTGCGGAGCCGAAGCTGCCATGCGAATTCACCGGCGAAGCTGGGAACGAATCCTTAAGCCCTGGCGGGCCCGCTGGCAAAAGATGGAGTGCAACATCTGCTATCGGGCATACTGGATTCGCGTCGGCGCGGAAAAATCCTGATACCGACCTTGACCCCAGCAGAACTGTTCAATCTCGTCAGAAGCCAGAAGCTCGGCGTGCTCGGGTGCCTCGGTCCGGACAATACTCCGCAGTCGGCGCTGGTGGGAATTGCGATCACATCTCAACTGGAGATCGTTTTCGATACAGTCAGGAACTCGCGTAAATATGCGAATCTGGTTGCGCGGCCCGCGTGCTCATTCGTGATCGGGGGGTGGGATAGCGGCGAACAAACGGTCCAGTATGAGGGAGTAGCGGAGGAGCTTCGATCGCCCGCGCTGGAACGTTTTCAGGAGATCTATTTCGGCGTTTACCCGGATGGCCGCTCGCGCCTCGCGTGGCCGGGGATTGTTCATTTCCTGGTGCGGCCGCGCTGGATTCGTTACAGCGATTTCGATCGGCGGCCGCCGATGATTGCCGAACTCTCCTTCTGAAATCCGCGGCCGCGAACTGCGGCGCACTCGACTCGCCAAGTCAGGCGGGAACAGAAATGGTTTTTCCACCATATCCACACGCCGGTTTTAATGACGGATTAATGACTGGGAATCCATTGTCTTGCGGGCACGGACCTGTTGAAAAACCAGTTTTTGAGATTTTGTTGATATACACGGGAACCGGATTGTTCTAGCCTGATGTTCGCTGATTCCCCCAGCATTCTCTGCGATGTTGCCTGCAAGCGAAATCCAGCGCGCCGCCGCCGCAACAACTCTTCACATGCCGGTGTGGACTGATTCAGATTCAGTCTGCTGCCTGGCCGATGATGAGCGGCATCTGGGACATATCGTCAGAGCAGACGACGGCTGGCTGGCGTTCGACGCGACGCATCTGAACGACACGGGTACGAGTTTCCGGTGCCTTGGCTGCTGCGCCACTATCACCCAGGCGAAGTATGCGGTGGAGGGGGCGATCACAATCGACGGCGGAACCGTGCCGACTGTGCACTAAGCGCCGGTTGGGCTGGCGAGGCGAATCGGCGGGGCAATTGCGCCATCAGAATTCTACGGAGATTTTTGCCGGGCCGGTGACAGTCATCACGGATTTCGAAACCCGCCGGGCGCGGACGTGTGATCTTTTGACGAAGGTCAGATTGCAAATTGCAAATTTGTTGGCCGCGGCGCCTATCTTTCGGTCAACTTAACTCGCACTTGATGATTTTCCTGCTAGCCTGCGCACGATGTGGGTGCTCATTGGCATTGGGGTTGCCGCGCTGATTTTAATTGCATTCATCGTGGTAATGGTCGTGATGGTCCGGTCAGACGATCGGCCGGAGCCCTGAGGGGAAATTCAGGGGGGTGAGTAGCCTGTCCCCAAAACTCCCAACTAAAGGTGGGGGCGGTCTTTTTCGTTTTCGGTGCACCAGGCTTCCATGATGTCGGTGTCGGCCAGCAAAAGATAGGTGACCTTGAAGGTCACGGGCCGCGTATAGGTTTTGGGGTCGTCAATGGTGAATTCGGCATCCATGTGGCCGAAATCGCCGCGCCGATAACGCTCGGTGATGTGCAGCGCCTCGCTGTGCGGGTGACCGAAGCCATCGAGCCAGGACTTGCTGTTGAATCCGGTGGTATCGACGACGAAAGTGTCGTGATCCCAGTGACCGACGGAGTAGCCGAGCCATAGAGGCTGCGCGTCAGCCGGGACATTGCGGCCATCGGTGTAGATCTGGCGCATGCTGCCGTCAACTTCGTTGAGCAGGATGAGCGTCAAGCCTGGAGTCTGGACTATTTTGAAAGGCGCGGGCAAAAGCTGACCGAAGGGAATACCCGCCGGGAGGCAGCGCGACGTCGGGTTGTCTTCAGGCCGCGCGCGCTTGCCGGCGAACTCCGGTCGAAGGGGTTCTTCGCCGAATTTAAAATCGGCGAATACGCTCAACGTGTATTTGGAGAGGGAGTAGAAGTCGTCGCCCGGCACACTCAAGGCGGTATTGTCGCCGAACATTTTGGTGAGCTCGGCGGCGGGCGTAGCCTGGACATGCCAGACGCCGGAGAGGTCGGGATGATTGTCGCGCGTGCGCGGCGTGGGGGCGGTGAGGTTGGGTTTGCCGTCGGGAAGGCGCGGGGTGGAAGGCGAACGGTAATTGAGCCACTGAGCCGGCGCTGAGAATGAGGCCAGGAGAATGGCGGCGAAGACAGAAAAGCGGCGCATTGGTCGTCCGACTATCGTACCCGAACGCGGTACCAGTGAAAGCCTGGCCCCACATGTACAATTGAGAAGAGTCGCCCGATCGCGGCGAAATGTCCAGCTAAATCAAGATGTTCGATAATCTGTCCGACAAACTGCAGCGTGTCTTCAAGAACCTGCGCGGGGAAGGACGCCTCACAACCGAGAACATGGAAAGCGCGCTGCGCGAAGTGCGCGTTGCCCTGCTCGAGGCCGATGTCAATTTCAAAGTCGTTAAACAGCTGATTGAGGCCGTCAAACAGCGGGCGATGGGGCAGGAAGTGCTGACTTCGTTGTCGCCGTCGCAGCAGGTGATCGGGATTATCAACGAGGAGCTGATCAAGGTCCTCGGAAGCCATGAATCGAAGTTGAGGTTCGCCAACGAACCGCCCAGCGTATTTCTGATTGTGGGACTGCAGGGTTCGGGCAAAACGACTTCGACGGGCAAGCTGGCGCGATGGCTTACGAAGAACGGTCATCGTCCGCAAATGGTGTCGGTGGACGTGTATCGTCCGGCGGCGCGGCAGCAGTTGGCCATCATCGCCCGGGATCTGAAGATTCCGATTTACGAGGGCACGCCGGAGGAGAAGCTGCCGGCGGAGCTGACGAAATCGGCGCGGCGCGAGGCGGTCAACAACGGGCGGGATGTGCTGCTGGTGGATACGGCGGGGCGTCTGCATATCGACGATCAGCTGATGACCGAGCTCAAAGAGCTGAAGGAACAGCTCAATCCGGTCGAGATTCTGTTCGTGGCGGACGCGATGACCGGGCAGGACGCGGTGAAATCGGCCGATGAGTTTCATAAGCAGCTGGGGATCACCGGCGTCATTCTGACGAAGATGGACGGCGATGCGCGCGGCGGCGCGGCGCTGTCGATTCGGAGCGTGACGGGGCAGCCGCTGAAGTTCGTAGGCGTGGGCGAGAAATCGGACGCTTTCGAATCGTTTCATCCGGACCGCGCGGCGTCGCGCATTCTCGGCATGGGCGACATCGTGAGCTTTGTGGAGAAGGCGCAGGAAGCCTTCGACATCAAAGAGCAGGAAAAAATGCAGCAGAAACTCATGGACAATGAGTTCACGCTGGAGGATTTCCGGGATCAGCTGAAGTCGCTGCGCAAGCTGGGGTCGCTGGACTCGATTCTGAAGATGATGCCGAAGGTGGGCATGATGAAAGAGCTGCAGAACATGCAGCCGGACGAGAACGAACTGACGAAGATTGTGGCGATCATCGACTCGATGACGCCCAAAGAACGCGATAATCATATGATTATTAACGGGAGCCGCAGGCGTCGCATTGCGAAGGGCAGCGGAACTTCCGTGAATGACGTAAACAACCTGCTCAAACAATACGGGCAGGCACGCAAGATGATGAAGAGCCTGTCCGGCAACATGGGCTTCCTCGGAAAGAAACTGGGGAAGATGGGGATGGGCAAGCTGGGTCTTCCGGGGTTTTAGCCGCTAACCGCGTGGCGGGTCGCAGCCGGGTTTGTCGTTTCCGGCGGCACGACGGGGTCGCGGTTGTTTGAGAGATTAGAGGTTAAGGAAAAAACGAATAGATGCTGATGATCAGACTGGCGCGATTCGGCGCCAAGAAAAAACCGTTCTACCGTGTGGTGGTGATTGAGAAGGAACGGGCGCGCGACAGCCGTAATATCGAAGTGGTTGGACAATACAATCCGCTGACGACACCGGCGACTGTGAAACTCAATCACGAACGGATTGCGTACTGGACGAAAAACGGCGCGCAACTGTCGGAAACGGTAGGTCGCTTGCTTAAGAACAATCCGGCGCCTACAGCTGCGTAAGTAGCTGTATCAAAGGACACACGGTGCGAAACCGTGGTGCCTTAAACTGGTGCAAACTGAGGGAGTCGATGAAACAGTTGATCGAGGATATCGCGAAGGCTCTGGTCGACATCCCGGAAGAAGTGTCCATTAACGAGGTCGAAGGCGAGCAGACAACCGTGCTGGAGCTGAAAGTTGCCCCGAGCGATCTGGGCAAGGTAATCGGCAAGCAGGGACGTACGGCGCGTTCGATCCGCACGATTCTGGGAGCGGCAGGCATGAAGCTGAATCGCCGCTTCACTCTAGAGATCATTGAATAGCGACACCGAGTGGATTTCGGTCGCGGTGCTGGGCAGGCCGCGCGGAAATCGCGGTGAAGTGACGGCGGAATCCCTTTCCAGCCGGCCGGAACGATTTGCACGGCTGCAGGAAGTGCGTCTCAGCGGCGACGGTGGTATGTATTACGTCGACCACGTGTGGGACCACGAGGGTACGCTTGTATTCAAATTCCGCGGCGTGGATTCCATCACAGATGCGGAGAAGCTGCGCGGGGCCGAGGTGCAGGTACCGATGGCGGAGCGCATCGCGCTCGAACCGGGCGAATACTTTCATTCAGACCTTATCGGGTGCGAAGTGCGGGAGCGGGGGTCGGGACGCGTGGTGGGGCGTGTGACAAACTTCCAGGAGTATGGCGGCCCGCCGCTGATCGAGATCGATGGCGGACGTCTGCTGATTCCATTTGTGAAGGCCATCTGCGTGGATATTCGGGTGGCAGCGAAATGTATTGAAGTGGAGCTGCCCGAGGGTCTCGAAGACCTGACATGAAATTCCATCTGCTGACGATTTTTCCGGAGTTTTTTAACGGGCCGTTTCAGCATGGGGTGGTGGCGCGGGCCGCGGAGTTCGGGGCGATCGAGCTGCGTGTGCACGATCTGCGGGCGTGGACGCACGATGCGCATCACACGGTGGATGACCGGCCTTTCGGCGGCGGCGAAGGCATGGTGATGAAGTGCGAGCCGATCTTCGAGGCCGTGGAGTCGATCTGGCCGTCACGATCGGAGAAGCAGAGAGTTATTTTGCTTTCAGCGCAGGGGCGGCGGTTTAACCAGAGCGTCGCGCGCGAGCTGGCATCGAATGATGAACTGCTGCTGATCTGCGGACGGTATGAGGGCGTGGATGAGCGCGTGGCGGAGCATCTCACGGATGAAGAGTTGTCGATCGGCGATTATGTGCTGAGCGGAGGGGAGCTGGCGGCGGCGGTGGTGGTGGATACCGTGGCGCGGCTGCTGCCGGGCGTGGTGGGGAATGAGGATTCGACGGTGAATGAATCGTTCGAGGAGGCAGGGATGCTGGACTGCCCGCACTGGACGCGTCCCGCGGAGTTTCGCGGATGGAAAGCGCCGGAGGTGCTGCTGAGCGGGAATCATGCGGAGATCCGGAAGTGGCGAAAGCTCGCGGCGATGGAGAAGACGAAGAGATTGAGGCCGGATTTAGCCGGGGAATGAAGTGCGTTAGCGGCTGCTCAGGCGGCGATGGTGTGGTGTGAAGAGCGGCGTCGGAGGCGCGGGGTTTCCTGGCCGCAGGCGCAGGCGCCGGTGATAATCTCCCCGCCCAGAGTCGCCGTTGAATCGGCCAGATGAAGGCCGTCGTGGACTTCGCATTCGCGTGCGATTACTTCGCCGTCAGAATTGCGGAATTGTTCGAAGACGGGAACGCCGAATGTGGTCCAGAGAATGTCGCGATGGTGATCGGCCAGGGAATCGTCGGCTGAAGTCAGAACGACCATGGCGGTGTTCAGGCTGGGGAGATTGAAGATGCCGCGGCGTTTCTGGTCGGCGAGATCGAGCGCAGTGCGGAGCGGAGTGACCAGCATGGCGGGCTCCCACGCCCGGAGCCACGGGATTTCCTCCGGCGAGAATTCGCTCATGTTGGGACCGGCGCAGAAGCCGGTGTCCAGGAGCGCCGTGCGCGCGGGCACTGGCAAGGGAGAGTAAAACTCCTCTCCGAGGGAGACGCGCAGCCAGCGTTTCCGGAATATCCACGAAAATCCCATTAAATTCGATAGTGCGTGGCGGGGCGGTTTTTCTCAAAGGGTTTTCAGGGGAGAAGCGCGCGGCTGCGGGTGAATTTAGGGATTGAGTAGCCTGTCCCCGAAATTCAGGAGGCGGCGGAGGTTGGCGCCGAAGATGTTTCGGGCCGCATCTGAGTCGATGCCGATGGTTTGCAGAGCGGCGACCTGATCGCTGAGTATGCCGCCAACCCAGCCGCGGGGGAAGAAGGACGAATCGCTGCCGAAGAGAAGGCGCTTCGGTCCGAGGACGTCAAGAGCTCTGCGGAAGACGGCGGGGAGATCGATCGCCGCGGGTTCGCACTGCATCCAGCGGTTGGAACTTGAGGTGTCGAAATAAATGTTTGGGCAGAGCTCTGCCACCATCAGGGCTTCGCGCAGATAGCCGGCGCCGAAATGCGGAATCACGAAAGGCAGTTTGGGAAAGGCCAGCGCAAGGGCATGGAGATCGATCGGGTTGGAAAAACGCATGTCGAACTGCGAAGTCAGTCCGAGCTTTTTGCGGAAGCCGACGCTCAGCATGCCGCAGTGGACATAAACAACTGTATCGGGGAAGCCGGAGACCACGGTGAGCAGCGAATGGACGTGCGTATCATGCATCGAATAACGATGCATGGCGGGAAAGAGAAAAATGCCATTGATCTGACGGTCCTGCAAAGCGCCGGCGCAGCGAATGTCGGCGCCGTGCGTCATCGGGTTCATCATGGCGATGGCATGAAAGCGATCGGGCCGCCGTTCGAGGGCAATACCTACCGAATCGACGTCTCCCGGAATGCTGGCGATCAGCATCGCGCTCTGAACGTTGTGGCAATCGAGTTCCAGCGCCCAGCGGTCGGCAAGATACTCGGAGGATTCGGGGATTTCCCAGGCGAGAAGCGGCCCGACATCGGCGACGCCCTTCTGCTCGGCGAGAGACCGGAAGAACGCCGGTGAGAGGAAGTGAATGTGGGCGTCCGAGACTTCGATTTCGCCCCAGGGAGTGGTCATCATAATCCGGAGAGAAGCGCTGCGGCCTGAGTGAGTTGTTCGTTCAGCGCGCTGAGTGCGTGCGCGACGCGGGCGGCTTCATCGCTCGCTTCATCGGGCTTGCCGGCTTCGACGGCTTCGCGAATGCCAGGCAGAGTTTTCGCGGCATAACCGGTGTAGACGCCGGGCGCGTAGATGAGATGGCGATACCACGGACGGCCGGGGAGGCCGGGGTCGGCGGTCAGGACACGCTCGGTGCGGAAGAGGACGCGATTCACGGCTGCAAGCTTCCCGGGAGCAGCCGAGGCTAGTTTCAGCGAGGCATTATCGAATGCGGTGTTGAGATCGGCCGCCGATTTTTGCAGGCGGGTGATTTCGGCGCGGACCGGGCCAAGATCAGGCTTTTTAGCGGATGGCAAGCTGTCGATCTGCTCGACGTAATTGCGAATGGTGGAAACCAAGCGGCCGAATTCAAAAGGCAAGAGTGGCGCATCGGCGAGACGCATGAGCGTTGTCAGGTGGACCTGGGAGAGAGTGCGGCCAAAAACGAATGTTGTATCGGAGAAATGGCTGTACCAGTTGTAGTCGTCGTAAATGGAGTGGTAGACGCCGGAATCTTCGGAGCCGAAGCGCATGTCGAGAGTGGCCGCGCCGAGGTGCTGCAGGAAGGGAGTGTAGTCGGAGCCGGAACCAAGCGCGGCGATGTGAAAGTCGTGATTGGGATTCGATTCGAGCCCGAGCTCCAAAGGCTTGCCGGTCGCGGGATTATTGACGTCGCGCGTGACTTCGCGGACGAGCTCCTCGAGGGAATGTGAGCCGCCGGCGTTGAAGCGGCCTTTGCCGCTGGAATCGGCATTGATCGCGGCGGCGAGTTTGCCGTCGAGTTCAGTGGCGTGTTTCTCCATCCATTCGGTTGATCCGATGAGGCCGTATTCTTCGCCGTCCCAGAACGCGAGCAGGATGGTGCGCTTCGGCTTCCACCCGCTGCGGACCATTTCGGCGAGGGTGCGGGCAGTTTCCATCAGCGGAGCGGCGCCGGAGAGCGGGTCACTCGCGCCATGGACCCAGGCGTCATGATGATTACCGTCAAGAATCCACTCATCGGGAAATTCGCTGCCCGGGATGCGGGCGATGACATCGTAGAGCGGGCGGGTCGAGTTGTCCATCGCGAGATTCATGTGCACGATGGTTGAGCCGGGCCCAAGATGATAGGTGATGGGCAGAGCGCCGCGCCAGGATTCGGGCGCGACGGGGCCGGTGAGACTGGCGAGGAGCGGCTGGGCGTCGCCGTAAGAAATCGGCAGCGCGGGAATCTTCATGATGGTTTGCGCCTGGGCGATAGGAAGACGCCTCGAACCGGGCTCGGAGGCCCAGCCGGGTGAAAGAGGATCGCCTGGATAGAGAGGAAGATCCAGAATGCTGCCACGCTGGACGCCCTGGGCGGGACGGTAGGCGCCGTTCGGATAAACATCGCCCTGGAAGAATCCGTCATCGCGCGGATCGGAGTAAATGATGCAGCCAAGGGCGCCGCGTTCGTGCGCGACCTTGACTTTTGTGCCGCGGAAGCTCGCGCCATAGCGGACGATTACGATCTTGCCTTTGACGTCGATGCCGAGGTTGGCGAGGTAGTCGTAATCCGAAGGAAGGCCGTAGTTGGCGTAGACGAGAGGCGCGGTAACGTCGCCGTCGCCGGAGTAGGCGTTGAAGGTGGGAACCATGCCGGCGTCGCGCGAGTTGGGATCGGAGGCGACGGCGGGCTCTTCGAGTTTGAGACGGAGCCGGGTGGGCGCAGTGATTTCGACAATGCGAGTTTTGGGAGTGGGGAGGAGCGATTCGAATTGTTCGATGTGAGCGTCGAGGCCATAGCTGCGGAGTTGGGCGAGAATGCCCTCGGCAGTCTGCTTCGACTGGGGCGTGCCGGCCACGTGCGGCTGGCTGGAATAGCGTTTGATGAATTCGCCGATGCGCGCGGGATCAGGGACGGCGCGGGCCTGTTGCTCCCAGCGGATTTCCTGGGATTGCGAGGCCGGGTCGAAGCCGCGGAGGGAATCGTTGGCGGCGGGATGGAGCGCGAGCGGCCAAAGGAAGGCCAGGAACGCGGTCGCGAGGCGGGATTTCATTTTGATTCAGTCTAGCGTGAAGGTTCGCCGAGCTTCTGATCGAGGACGGCAACGTAAGAAAAAACCAGCTGATGATCAAGCCTTACCGATGGGATACTGAAGGTCCGTCCGACCCCGCCGGACCCTATGCTTCAGATTGAAATCGCAAAGCACGCGGACGGATCGGTTGCGATGCGGTGCACGCGGGCGGATGGGTCGGTGACGTGGCAGAAGCAGACGAAGCATGGCGCGCATTTCGCGCTGCACGATCTGACGCATTATGCGGTGGAGATGGCGCTGGGGTATCGGCAGGGATTCTTCGGACTGATTGCCGCAGGATGGGATGCGGAGGATACGACGGGCAAGGGCGCGCGGGGACGGCTGCCGCTGGAGGCGGTCGAGGCGGAGCAGATTGTCGGGTTGTTCGATTCGGAGCGCGGGTCGGGGACGCTGTGGCCGGTGGAGGAGTTTAACCAGTTTGCGCCGCGGCGGTTGAGCGAGGAAGAGATTCTGAGGATCCGCGCGCTGCGCGGAGCGCTGTTTGAGAAGTGGTTCGCAGTCGGGCCAGGCGGAAAGATGGAGTTGCAGTTTCGGTGACTTGGAACACGTGAAACGCTTCTGACGCCGCGCGTCCCCTCCCGACGCTAATTACTCAGCCCCAGCCAGGGACCGCTGCCGGGCGACGTTGTGCGCTGGAAAAGGCGCAGGGGGCCGATCAGGAATGCTCGCCAGTTAGCAAGGCTCATGATTGCGCGGCGGACACGGCTCTGCGTCTGGACAACCGTACTGCCGGTCAGCACGATCTGTTCGAGCGCGCTGACCGAGGCGAGAATTGCGAAAAGCAAAGCAAGCCGGCGCATAAGCACCTACGCTTTCTCCCTTTTGAGATCGGCGAGCAGGCGCTCGATCTCATCGTTTTTTTCGAGGGCGGCGAATTGTTCTTCCACGTTGTCACCGAGGAGCTCGGCGCGGGCGCGGCTGACGGCTTCGGCGTGGTTGACCTTGTGGTTCATGCGGTCCCATGCGGTGGAGGTGGAGTTGCCGTTGAGGTTGAACTGCGCTTCGGCAGCTTTTGAAGCAGAGCGGGCGCGGTGGTGCTTCGCGATAAGAACATCGCTTTTGGCGCGGGCATCCGCAAGCTTGATTTCGAGATTGTGCAGCGCGCTTTTCAGGTTCTCTACCTGGACTTTCTGATCGCTGATCTGCTGATCGAAATTCTCAGCGCGTTTTTTGGCGTCGAGCGTGCGCTCGAGTGCGGTGCGGGCGAGCGCATCGTTTTGTCTGGCGACGGCGAGCTCGGCGCGCCGTTTGTAATCAGCCTGCTCCTGATTGCATTCGTCGCGCTTTTTTTCGAGCAGGTGCAGGTCGGCGATGGATATCGCCACCTGCGTTTTCACCTGCATGAGCTGATTCTCCATGTCGAGGATGATTTGTTTGATCATTGTTTCGGGATTCTCGGCCCGGTCAATGAGGTCGTTCAGATTGGCGCGCAACAGCGTGCCGACTCGTTCTAAAAGTGCCATTAGTGTGCTCCTTTCTCAAAAGAACCGGCGGCGGACCACCGGCGATGCATCAGGCGGCGTTCGATTTGGCCGCTTCCCCGTTATTGCCGATGGATTTGACTTTGGCGAACAGTTCGGACATCTGCATGCCCGAAAGCGTTTCGAACAGCGCCGGAATCTGGGCGGCCATCTTCGCCATGTCGCCGGTGATTTTGTTCATGCCCGCTGAATCGCCGCCGGTCGAAACTATGGTGATTTTGTCGACGTTCTGCAGCGGCGAAGCCAGGGCCTTCACAACCTCCGGCATGCTGCTGATCAGCTTGTCGACCACTGCAGCCTGGTTCCATTCCTGATAGGCCTCGGCCTTCACGTTCATAGCCTTCGCTTCGGCCTCGCCTTTCTTGAAGACGATCTCAGCTTCGGCTTCGCCCTGCGTGCGGATGGCGGCCGCCTGGCCTTCGGCTTCGGTCATCAGCTTCTGTTTCTGCGCAGCAGCGAGCGTTTCGATGCGGCGGCGCTCGATTTCAGCCTGCTTGAGGACGGTGGCAATCAACTCGCGCTCGCGGCGCTGGATTTCGGCGTCCTGCACAAGGATTTCGTGCTCCCTTTCGATCTGGTGAATCTTGACCTGCTCGGCGACGACCTGCTGCTGCATGACGTTGGTCTGAATTTCGTAAGCCTTGTCAGCCTGAGCCTGCTGGCGTTTGGTGGTTTCGAGAAACTCCGCCTTCTTGATTTCGAGGTCGCGCTGCGCTTCAGCCTGTTTGGTCATCGAGAGTGTTTCAGCGAGGACGCGTTCCTGATCGGCCTGCGCTTTGGCAATGGCGGATTCACGCTGAGCCTGGGCGCGGCGAATGGCGGTGTCGCGCTCGGCTTCGGCGGCGGCGACGTCGGCATCGCGCTGAATGCGGACGATGTCCGGACGTCCCATGTTGACGATGTAATCGTTCTTGTCGCGAACCTCTTTGATGGTGAAAGAAATCACTTCGAGCCCCATCTTGTTCATGTCGGAGGCGCAGGTGGAGCGCATGCGCTCGCCGACCATTTCGGGCTCCTTGACGATCTGCTCGACCGTGAGCTGGCCGATGATGCCGCGCAGGTGGCCTTCCATGACGAGGCGGATGAGCCCTTCGCGATCCTGATTGGTCTTGGTGAGGAACTGCTCGGCCGCGGTCTGGATGGACTCGGGATCGGACTTCACTTTGATCTGGGCGACGGCTTCGACGGTGACCGCGACACCCTGCATGGTGTAGAGGTCCTGTTGCGGAGCGACATCGAAGGACATGAGCTCGAGCGAAAGATCGCGCCAGTTTTCGAGCATGGGAAGAATGAATGTGCCGCGGCCTTTGACGACGCGAGGGCCGCGAAAGCCGTAGACGATGAGCGCCTGATGCGGGCCGGCTTTGCGGTAAAGGCGGGCGATGGTTGAGATCAGAAAGACCACCGCGAAGATCATCAGCGCGATGACGGCGACGAACTGGAATGACATACTCATACGAAAATCCTCTTTCAGACGGCGCTCACGCCGTCAATTCTTCCCACTCGCGCACGTATGCAATCCCCTGCTCGTAGCGCGTGACAACCACTTCCCTGCCCGAAGGGATCGGGGCTCCGTTCTCGCTTCTGATGGCAACGGCCGCGCGACGTCCCTGCTGGACAAAAATCATTTCGCCGGTGCCGTTGGGGCGCACCGGGCTGGAAACCATGCCGAGTGCGCCGATGATGCGGTAGTCGGCGGGGTCGAGCGGCTGGTCGCCGGGAGCGAGAAGTTTCGCGACGACCAGAAATATGATGGCAGCGCCGACAAGTCCCACGGCGGCGGCGACGAAGAAAATCAGAGCGAGGCCGGCGCGGCCCCAACTCGTCAGAATGTAGCCCGCGCCGCCGAACCAGGTGAGGAATGCCGTGATGGTGCCGAGGTTGAATTTCGAAGAACCGCCGCGAGCGGTGTGCGCGTGTCCGACATGGCCGTGAAAACCGTGCCCGTGAAAATGCAGATGCGACGAACCGGCGAGGACGCCTACGAGGCTGAAGGCGAATCCGAAGACGAAGCAGCCGAGAAAGAATTGTTCCAGGGTCATTGAATTTTCTCCGTGACGTCCGGAGTGAGGGCGTCGAAGAGCCGGTCGGCGAGGCCGGGGTTTTCCAGAATCAGCGCAAGCAGGCGCAGGCAACGGCGCGAATCCGGATGCTTGGCGAGCGCAAGCAGCGATTCGGAGACTTCCGGATCGTTGCGGAAGCGCTCGGCGCCGCCGACGAGCCAGAGGTCGAGCTTATCTTCAAGCGCACCGAGATCGGAAAGCAGTTCGGTGGAGTAGCCTTCGGGATCGTCGACCAGATAGCCGGGATGTACTTTGAAGAATTTCGCCAGCAGCATGCGGCTGGTGTTGGTGAGATGCGGGCGCGCGCCGCTTTCGATCTGAGAGAGATACGACTGCGAAATGGGTTTCTTCAGATCTTTTTTCACGGCGCGAACAACTTCCTGCTGGGTCATGGCGCGGCCGAGACCGCGGAGCGTGCCTTCGACTTCGCGGAGGTACCGGATTTTCTCGCCCAGCTTCATATTGCTATCTGCGATAGAGACTATCGCAATTTGCAATTGGTGTCAAGACAAATTCGCATGTTCACGAATGAACACCAATAAACGCAAATAATTCAATTCGATATGGGTACGACACCGCGCGGGCGCGGCATCAGGAGGTGCGTAGCGCGAGGGCGAATATGGGCAGGAGGGGTGCGGCAGGGACGAATCGTCCGGTGAGACCGGGAACGGCGACGAACAGCA
>Ga0335085_10008553_pt1 | contig 15604 bp, 12 predicted proteins | sample Lox_Sample_45_FD_206712 | JGI IMG/M metagenome (GOLD analysis project Ga0335085, IMG submission 206712) | Soil microbial communities from Loxahatchee National Wildlife Refuge, Florida, United States - Lox_Sample_4.5 | ecosystem: Environmental > Terrestrial > Soil > Wetlands | place: USA...
ACGCGCCGCGGCGATGACGAAACTTGCGTCCGGTAACGTAGTTCGCGCAGAACGTGCATCGCGCGGGGCATCCGCGGCTCGTGAGGATGCCGCCCGGAATGACCTCGAGTCCTGAGGGGTCGTACCACTGTCGATCATACAGCGGCTGCGCGCGCAACGGAAACTCGAGAGCATCGAGGTCGGTGATGGCCTCCGCGCACGCGCCCACCCGAAACACGCCATCCGGGGCGCGGTACAGGACCCCGGGGACTTCCGCCAGGGAGCGCCGGCCTCTCACGGCGTCGACGAGTCGAAGGAGTGCCTCTTCCGCCTCCCCCACGATCGCCGCGTCGAACCCGCGTTCGAGCGTTTCCGCTGGCCGGACGGTCGCGTGGGCGCCGCCCGCGACCAGGAAGGGGACACGCCCCTGCAGCCGGCCGACCAACGCGTACGCGTGCCACACCCAACGGGTGAAGAGCGCCACGCCGACGATGTCGGCGCCGAACGCCTCGACTTCGCCGACGATCCAATCGTCATCATGCGCAAAGTATCTCGCGGCTGCGTCGATGACGCGCACCTCGCACCCGTGGCGCACGAGCGCGGCCGCCACGTATTGCTGTCCCAAGAGCGGCGCGCCAAGTTGCTCCGGCGACGGGGGGTTGATGAGAACGACGCGAGGCGCCGTCACGCCACGAAGTGTAGACCGGGAAGGACCGCGCCAACGACCGGGGCCACGGGAACGTACGGCGGCGCAAACGTGGGAACGGCACCCTGTCCCATCGCGTTGGTGATCGACTGGCTCGTGATCCACACCGCGACCGCAGCCGCGAAACCGGCGGCGACTGCCTGAATGACCTGGGTTCCGTACGGGGCGGCTTGCGTTACACGTTGCGTCATCGCCGTGGCCAGCGGCCCTTCCATGAGAATCGACTGGTTGGACGTCAACATGGCCAACGGGCAAGGAACGTTTGGTGTCGGGGGCGCGACCGGGGCCGGGTAGGCGGCAAACTGCGGATACCAGGGGAGCCCCGGCACACGAACGCTTTGCGCCCACATCAGCCATGCGCCGGCAAGGCCGTCCGCGATGGGTTGCGTGGCGGTGGCAGCGCTCCCCCAGAGCGCGGTCGCCGGGGGCGCGTTCACGACGACGAACTGCGACGACAGCGCGGGGCCGGCGATCGATGCACCGTTGACGTTCGGCCCCATGATCGTGGCCCCCCCAATGAACGCCGTCGCACGCCACGTGTCGTGTGCGACGGCGATGGCGTGGCAGATGCCGGTGATGAACGTGGAGTAGGCAGCGCTTGCCTCCTGCTGAAATGCAACGTCGACCGAGTCATTGGACGCAGACTTGAAGAGCGCCGGAGGCACGCTCATCGGCGTCGCCGTCGGCCGCACGTTCGGGAGGTTGAGCGAACTAGTGCCAGACAACGTTGGTGCGGTTGAGAGAGTTGGGACTGTGGCGACTCGCAAACCGGACGTTACCGACGGGGAGACGATGGTGACCGGCGCCGCGGGTATCACGCCCCCCGGCGTTTGACTCTGAAGCAGATACTGGGCGACATTCGGCGGACGTCCACCGGGCAGGCTGACAAGACTTGGGAGCGTGAGGTTGAAGCTCCGAAACTTGGACGTCGCCGTCGTGGTCATCAGCGACTCGAGGAGTGGCGGCATGCGATGCTCCGGCTCGGATGCGTCGGTTGGTGGATGGCGCGACGCGCGCCACAGATCCGCGGACGAACGTAAATCATGGCCTCCCGTGGCGGCGTCGAACAGGGGTCCCATCCGAACCTCGCCGGGGGGCGCGGGGGGGGCGACCAACTAGTGCCGGTGCGCCAAACGCTGGACCTCGAGCAGGTTATGCTTTGCTTGCTCGTAGTCTGGTCGAATCCGGATTGCGTCTTCGAGATGCTCGATGGCCTCCGCAAGCCTGCCGCAGCGCGCCAAGGCGATGCCGAGGTTGTCCTGGGCCTCGGCAAACTCCGGCTTGAGGCGCACCGCCGCCGCAAGGTATTCGATCGCTTCGGTGTTGTTCCCAGAGCTCAGAAGCGCGACGCCCAGGTTGTAGTTGACGTCGACATTGTCGGGACTCAGGCGGAGCGCCTCCCGGTACTCATCGATCGCTTCGGGCACGCGGCCGGTGGCCATCAACGCGTCGCCGAGATTATTCTCTGCCTGCGCGTAGTGCGGAACCAGCTTGAGCGCGTCGCGATACTGCGCGATGGCCGCGTCGGATTCTCCCGCCCGCTCGAGGGCGACGCCGAGATTGTCGTGTGCATCCGGATAGTCGGGGCGGAGCGTCAACGCATACTGGTATTCTTGGATGGCCTCGGGGATACGGTCGAGTCCCTCGAAGATGAGACCGAGGTCATTGAGGGCCGCCGGGTCATCGGGCTTGAGCCGCAGGGCGTCCTGCAACTGTTCGATGCCCTCGGGCACGCGACCGGAATTGGCGAGGGCGACGCCCAAGCTGACGTGCGCCTCCGGCAAGTCTGGATTCAGGCGAAGGGCCGTTTCGAACTCTGACATCGCCTCGGGATCGCGGCCCGTCCGCTCGAGCAGCACGCCGAGGTTTTGATGATCCATCCAGGCGTCGGGATTCTGCGCGATGGTGGTCCGATAGAGCGATTCCGCGTCGCCATACATCCGGCTTTGCCGCCACGTCAGAACGGCAAGCGTGAGGAGAACGGCACCGCAACCCACCTGCCCTATCCACCGTCCCCATCGCGGGGCACGGCCGAGCGCGACGGTGGCCGCGGCGGCGGCCGCGGTGATCACCCCCAACGTCGCCACATATTGGAAATGGTCGGCGACGAACGAGAAGATGAACGGGTAGACGTTGAAGAACCCGAGTACGGGGACGAGTGATCCAACAAAAAACAGCGTGGCCGCGAGCGGAGCGCGCGAGCGGCGGCGGACGGCCCACCCGATCGCGAGCATCGCGAGGGCGGCGACCGGAAAGAGGTATTGCCACCAGACGCCGCCGCTGATGGTCCACCGTGGGTACGTAAAGATGAGTCCAACCGGCCACACGATCTTGCCGAGGTAGAACCAGACGACGCGGCCCGCGAGCAAACACCGTTGCAGGAGCGTCAAGTCGAATCGCACGCCCGACGCGCCGATCAGCGTGCGCTCCACCCAGGCTGTGAACAGGCCGGACGCGACACCGATGGCGATGAACGGGATGAGGGGGCGGACGTCGCGCCGCCAGTCGAGTCGGCCGCGCTGCCACCAGAACACGACGAGCAATGCCCCGGGGAGCGACGCAATGACGCTCTTGCTCAACAGGCCCAGGACGAACAGGACGATGGCGCCCGCATACGTGCCCGGATCACGGCGCTCGTCAAATGCGAGGTAGACCCTGAACGCGGACAAATAGAGGAACGTCGAGAGCGTGTTCTTGAGTTCCGTGATCCAGGCGACCGATTCCACCTGAACCGGGTGGAACGCAAACAGGGCGGCGGCAAACCACGCCCCGGGAATCTTCAGCCTGCGGAGAATGAGGGCGACGAGGACCGCGGAGCACCCGTGCAGAAGGATGCTGACGAGATGGTATCCGAGGGTCGTGTCCCCCCAGAGCACGTGCTCAACCCAGAAGACGCTGTGTACAACCGGGTAGTATTGCGGTGTCGCACCGACATCGATCCAAATTCGCCACAACCCGGCGAGCGAGCGAAGGCCGAGGCGTGTTATGTGGGCATCGTCGTCGAAGAGGATTCCACCATGCCATGCCGGCTGATAGGCGACCGCCACGCCCAAGATGAGGCCGAACCCTGCCAACAGCGCTTTCATTCGGGACGGCCGCGCGTCACCATGCACCGTCATCACCGTAGCATGCCGGCAACGAACGCCGCGCCCGCGCTCCCCCACAGCGCCCCACAATGGATCATTCGCATTAGAGCGCTGAAAAGGTCAAATGGTTCCCTGCCACATCTACGCTTGGACTAGTTCAAGCGTTTGGGACTCGGGCTCCCATTGAATTTCGAGGACCTCGGGGTTGCGACCTGTGCCCTGTAGCCCCCCCGGAGACGGCAGGGGCCGGCGCGCTAGCGGCGGGGCGGGCGCGGCACTCTATTAGGGAGCGATCGACGCGTCGACCGCTCCGGTTTGCCCCACCCATTCCGGCAACGCTACGTGCACCACTCCAATTCAGGGTTGTGCCTGGTCCCGCTCTGCTCAGCGCTCGCGCTTGTGCCGGCTCATGCGCAGCGGTCCCAGGGCCCGGATTTGTCACCGCTTCCCTCATCCGGCGTAACGTGCACGACGCAGGAAGCTACGCCTGACCTGCGACGGGTTGGTCCTTGGCAGATTCTTCAGCTACAGGTCAAGCCTGGATCACGAACCCTGATGCTGGGTCTCGACGCACGGCAGCGCCCGCTCATGCTCAGCGCAAGTCCGGCGAACGCCCTGCTCGTGCTGTTCGACACCAACGGCAAGGCATACGACCTGAGCCCGTTGCTCCCGGGCGAGAAGCCGCTCACCGCGCTACAGCTCACCCAGGCGGCGGCGCTCGCGGCCGACTCGAAGCGCCGCTGCGAACCGCTGCCTCTGATCGTCGCTCCTGGGCAGCCACTGCCTCCCGCCCTTCGGACTCCCGTGCTGGGAGACATTCAGCCGAATGACCCCAAGTGCCGTGAACTGCCGATCACGCAGGCCGACCGCCAGCGCGGCATAGCCAAGAGCGTTTTGTTCACGGTGGCACAGCCCACTCGGCGGTTTGCCGTCTCTTGGGATGCGAAGGGGAGTCCGATCAGCTTTTCCGCCTCGGTCTCGTGGAGTGGGCAGCCGGCGACAACCGAAAGCGCGGGCGTCGAATTCAAGGCCGACGGGTCGACCTCGCGCGCAACACGCACGCTGCTGGACCCGGCCGTTGGGGGCCAGGGCCGAACCTATCCGCTCTCCGCCGCAGAAATCGCCAGAGTTCGGGTGCTCGCCGCGGACATTCTCGCTCGCTGTCCGCGCTAGCCGATCAGGGGGTCAACAGCGCCACTCGGGGCCCAGCGAGAGGAACTCCACCGAGCGGGCATCGACATCGAGAATGGCCGCGAGGGGCGTTCCATACACCCATCCGCAGGCCTCGCCCGGATTCACGATCAGGGTGTCCGTTCGCGTCTTCATTTCCTGACGGTGCGTATGTCCGTGAACGACGATCTGATGCTCCTCGATCGAGTGCTCACTCACATCTCCGAGATCGTGGACCAACAGAATGCGACAGCCCCCGATGTCCAAGCTGTGGGGTGACTCGAACAGTTCTGTTCCAAACGAACTCTCGGCGCGAGCCTGCAGACCCTCACGATCGCCGTCGTTCTTCCCGTAAACCCCAGCCAGGGAGACGTGGGCATCCTCGAGCGGCGTGAGCGAGAAGGTCGCGCAATAGTCACCGGCGTGGAGGACCATTCCGATGCCGGCTTCCTGCATTCGCTTGATGAACTCGGCGACGGCCGGAACCCGATCGTGCGTGTCAGACAAAAGACCTACCCGCATCATTCCCTCCATTCGGGAGCGTCGATCTCGAGGCGCATGAGATCGTCGTATGATTCGCGTGCGGTGACGACCGCGAAGCGCCCCCCGTCAACGAGCACCTCGGGGATGCGCGGCCTGCTGTTGTAGGTGGATGCCATCACGGAGCCGTACGCCCCAACATCAAATACCGCGAGCGCCTCTCCTACCGCGATCTCGGGTAACGTTCGATCGAGCGCGAGAAAGTCGCCGCTCTCGCAAATCGGACCGACCACATCGGCGACGAGCGTCCCATGTGGTTGGCCGATTGGCTCGATCCGGTGAAAGGCGCCATAATGCGACGGGCGCAGCAGTTCCGTCATGCCGGCGTCAACCACGACGTATTCCTTGTCGCCGCTCCGCTTTCGATACAGAACGCTCGTCAGCATCACGCCGCCGTTTCCGACAATGAACCGCCCCGGTTCGATGATGAGGGCGAGACCGGAATCCGCGACCAACGGAACGACCAGCGACGCGAAGTCGGCCAGGTTCGCTCCAGGTTCGGAATCGTATTGCACGCCGAGGCCACCGCCGAGGTCGAGGTACCGGAGCGTTTCGATTCCATAGGCGCGCACATGGGCCACGAGGCCGACAAGCCGAACCGCCGCCTCGCGATACGGGCCGAGATCGCGAAGCTGTGACCCGATATGCATCGCGAGACCAACAAGCTCTACGTTCGGCAACGCCGCCGCAACCCGCGCGAGCGCGGGAACATCGGCGAGCGGAACGCCGAACTTTGCGCCCGGGTTGCCGGTTTGGATGTACTGATGCGAGGCGTCGAGCGTGACTCCGGGATTCACGCGAATCGAGATCGGCGCACGCAGGCTGCGTTCGCGCGCCAACTCATCTACCATTCGCAGTTCCTGCTCCGACTCGACATTGATCAAGAGGAGCTCGGCGTTCAGCGCTTCGCGCAACTCCGCCTTCGACTTTCCGACGCCGCCAAAGATGATGTCGCCGGGCGCGAACCCCGCACGTCGTGCGCGATGGAACTCGCCGATGGACACGACGTCCGCCCCGCTGCCCAGGGATTGGATGACCCGGAGGACGGCGCGATTCGAATTGGCTTTCAGTGAGTAATGGATGCGGTGTCTGATGCGACCCAACGAGGAGTCGAGCCGGCGGTACTGTGACCGGATCATCGCTGCGCTGTAGACATAGGCCGGCGTTCCAGCGGCGTCGGCGATCCGCTGAAGCGAAACGCCGTCACAACACAGAATTCCGTCGACTCGCTTGAACCCCGGCGTCAATACGCCTTGGCCCATACCGCTTCGGCCTTGGAGGGTTCTCCGCATTTGAGGCACTTCGGCGGAGCATCGGCCGAACGAAATTCTTCGTCCGGGAGCACTCGGATCGTGGCCTTGGTGTCGTCCTTGATCGACGCTTCGCAGGCTTCGTCACCACACCAGCCGGCGTACACGAAGGCGCCAGGTCCCTCCATGACTTCCCGGAACGCATCGTAGGTGATGTGGTGCCGGATGCTGTGTTCCTCGCGGCGCTCTCGCGCCGCGCTCAGCATGTCCCCCTGAATCTTCATCAGCAGATCGGCGGCGTCCTCGCCCAGGGTGTCGAGCGACACGGGCGTCTTGCGGCGGGTGTCACGCCGAACGAGAACGGCTTGGTTCTTATCGAGGTCGCGCGGCCCGAGTTCCATACGGAGCGGGATTCCACGCAGCTCCCATTCATAGTATTTGGCGCCCGGCTTGATCCCGTCGCGGGAGTCCACGCGCACGCGAAGACGACCGGGATCGTGCCGTTCCCACTCGCTGAGGCTCCGCATGATTTTGTCCGCCGCTTCGAGCGTTCTCGCGCGCTCCTCATCCGTCCGATAGATCGGCACGATCACGATCTCCGTCGGCGCAAGCAGCGGTGGTGTGCAAAGGCCAGTGTCGTCGCCATGCGTCATCACGAGGCCGCCAACCAGCCGTGTCGAAACGCCCCAGCTGGTGTTCCACGCGTACTCTTCCGTGCCGGCCTCCGATTGGAATTTGAGGTCGAACACCTTCGAAAAGTTCTGTCCGAGGTTGTGCGAAGTCCCGGCTTGGAGGGCCTTGTTGTCCTGCATCATCGCTTCGCAGGAAAACGTGCGAAGCGCGCCCGCAAATCGCTCGCTGTTGGTCTTCTGCCCGGTGATCACCGGCATGGCCATCCATCCTTCCATGAAGTCGCGGTACACCCCGAGCATCCTGCGCGCTTCCTCTTCAGCCTCATCGTGCGTGGCGTGGGCCGTGTGGCCCTCCTGCCACAGAAATTCGAGCGTCCGGAGAAAGAGCCGGGTCCGCATCTCCCACCGGACCACATTGGCCCATTGGTTGATCAGCAAAGGCAAATCGCGGTAGCTCTGCACCCACTTCGCGAACATCGCGTAGATAATCGTCTCGGAGGTCGGTCGGACGATCAGCGGTTCTTCGAGCTTCTTTCCTCCCCCGTGCGTGACCACCGCGGTTTCCGGGGCAAACCCCTCGACGTGCGCCGCCTCCCGTTTGAGGAAACTCTCGGGGATGAACAGGGGGAAATACGCGTTCTGATGGCCCGTCGCCTTGAACATGTCGTCGAGCGCGCGCTGCATCCGCTCCCAGATCCCGTAGCCATTGGGCCGGATGACCATGCAACCGCGGACCGGCGAGTAATCCGCCAATTCTGCCCGAAGTACGACCTCATTGTACCAGGCGCTGAAATCGTCCTTTCGGGTGGTAAGCTTCTTGTCGTCGGCCATTGATGCGATGAGGGAAAGCGAGAGCGAGGTGACAACGAGCACCGGCGTGCGGAGACGAGCAACTACTTCAGGACATCCGGGTATTGCCGTACAACCGCGACGAGACTTTCGACCGTCGACGGCAGGGTCGCCAGACGAATCATCAAAGGGGAGGCCGCGGGCGCCGGTTTTCCGGAACTCTCCTCGTCCCTGTCGGCCTGGAGTTCAGCGACCTGCACGAAGCCCGATTTTCGGAACTCGGCATCCAGTGTCACGAAATACGAAGCACCAGCCGAGATCGCTGCCTTTCGCTGCTTGCCGAGCTGCTGCTTGCGCAGCGCATACTCGACTGCCGCACCAGCACGGCGAAGGGCGGTTGCCGTCGCCATAACGTCCCCCATCGCCGCCGCTTCCTCGCTGCCTTCGGCGGCGGCGATCCAAAAATCGGGTGTGGCCGTCGCCGTGTTCAGGCCCCGCTCGCGAAGGAGGTCCGTCAGGACAACGTCCCCCATTCCGAACCCAAGAGCCGGCAGCTCCACGCCTCCAAGTGCACCGAGGAGCGAGTCGTACCGGCCTCCACCGCAAATGGCCCGAAGCTCGCCCTGGGCATCGAACAGCTCAAAGACGATACCGGTGTAATATGCCAAACCTCGGACGATCGAGAAATCGAGCGACACCCAGCCGAGAACGCCGAGGTGAGCAAGGCAGGAGATGTATCGCTCCAGATCACGAACACGCCCCACGACGTCGGGGAAATCAGCGTACTCCGTTGCCTTGGACCGCAGCTCAAGCTCGATGGACTCAGGGTCGCTTTCGGACTTGAGCGCCAAGCTGACGACTTTGGCCACCGCCGCTGAGGTCAGCCCGACCGCCGCGAGCCGATTCTTGACCTCGTCGAGGGGAAGCCGGCCAATCTTGTCCATCACACCAAAAACACCCGACACCTGTTCGTCGGCCACGCCAATCGCGGCGAGGATTGCCAACAGGAGGCGCCGGTCCGACACGCGGGCCCGCACATCCGCTGGCGTCAGCCCAAACTCGCGCATGATGTCGATCGCCACGGCCAGCAGCTCGGCGTCCGCAGTGACATCGGCCTCGCCCACGATATCGACGTTGAGCTGAAAATGCTCGCGAAGCCGTCCGCGCTGCTGGCGCTCGTATCGAAACAGCTGCGGGATGGAAAACCACCGAACGGGCTTCCGGAGTGTCGCGGCTCTGGCCGCAACCATCCTCGCCAGCGTCGGCGTCATTTCGGGACGGAGCGCCACCTCGCGGTCACCCTTGTCCCTGAAATTGTAGAGTTGACCGACGATCTCGTCACCGCTCTTCTTCGTATAGAGCTCGAGCGGTTCCAATGGGGGCCCGTCGTATTCGACGAACGCATACCGGCTGGCGACCTCGCGCCACACCTTCATGACATAGGCGCGCTCCGCAAAGAGCTCGGGATAAAAATCGCGGAAACCTGGAAGAGCGCCCTGAGCCATCCAGCAAAGCTATCGGGCCAGAGGAGATAGCTGCAAGCACGACATCGCGTCACCCACGGTGTGGAACGAGCCCGTGACGAGCACGGTTTGGCCCGCTGCCCTGGCCGCGGCCAGCGCAGCTTCCAAATCGGGCACAACGCGAAGGTCAATCCGGGCATCAGCGGCAAAGCTCGCGACGTCGTCCAGGTTCCACACCCGGTTTGACGGGGCACTTGGCGCTACCGTCGCGACGATCGAGTCGACCACTGGGGCCAGCGTGCTCAACATCGACCTCCACTCCTTGTCAATTAGCGCGGTGAAGACGGCGACGACGGGGCGCTCCGGCGCAACCAACCGGAGTGTGTCGGCAAGTACGGCAGTCCCCGCCGGATTGTGCGCGACGTCAAAGATATAGTCCCCCCTTCGATCAAATCGGCCGGGGAGGTATACGTTGTGCAGGGCGTCGGCCGTTTCGGCCAGCGGCACTGAATACCGAGGGCCGGCGGCGTCGACGAGCATCCACGCGAACGCCGTGTTGGCGGCCTGGTGGCGACCCATCAGCGGTGTCTCGAGTTGGGCGCGACCTGCTCCAGTCGAGAGATGAAACACGGTAGCGCGCGATTCGAGGTGCACGTCCTCGATGACGACTTCATCGGCCAGCAAACGGACCGGCCGCGCCCCACGCCCGTGGGCATCGTGCGTGAGAATCCGCCGAACGACCGGATCTTGCTCGCCGATCACGGCCGGCGTTCCTTGCTTGAAAATCCCGGCCTTTTCGCCGGCGATCGCCTCCAGGGTATTCCCGAGGTACTCGGTATGATCCCTTCCAATGGTGACCACGCCGGCCGCCAACGGATCGACGACGTTCGTCGCATCCAGGCGGCCGCCGAGCCCAACCTCGATGACCGCGACATCCGGTGCCCACCGGGCGATGTGGTCGAACGCCATCGCCGTGGTCGCCTCGAAAAAGCTCGCTCCGGTTCGCTCGATGAGGCGCGAATGCCGAGCGACGAACTCGACGACCGCCTCTTCGGCTATCGGCTCGCCGGCAACGACGATCCGCTCGCGGAACTCAACGAGATGCGGCGATGTATATGTCGCCACCCGGAGGCCGCGGCTCTGCAGGAGGGCCGCCGCCGTTGCTACGCTGCTTCCCTTCCCGTTTGTGCCGCCGATGTGGACGCACGGTACGCGGAGATGAGGATCTCCCAGCACCGCAAGAATTTCACGCGTTCGCTCGAGCCCGAACTTGAACGCTCCTGTGGTTCGGGCGAACAAGTCGTTGAGGGCCTCCTCGTACCTGCTACGCCCCATCCCATGCCGTCGCCGCCGGCCGGCCGGCCATGTGACGGAGCAGTTGACTCACGGTCTGTTTGAGGTTGCGCCGATGGACCACCACGTCGAGCATCCCATGCTCCAGCAAGAACTCCGACGTCTGGAACCCCTCCGGCAGGTCCTGTCCAAGGTTCTGTTTGATTACCCTCGGGCCCGCAAATCCAATGACCGCGCCCGGTTCAGCTAGAATCGCATCGCCGAGCATGGCGTAGCTCGCGCTGACCCCCCCCATCGTCGGGTTCGTCAAAACGGCTATGTACGGAATCCTACGCTCGGCCAGCATGGCCAGCACCGACGACGCCTTCGCCATCTGCATCAGCGAGAGCACACCCTCCTGCATGCGCGCCCCTCCCGACGCACAGACCAGGATGAGCGGATACTTCCGCTCAAGCGACCGTTGGCCGAGCCGCGAGATCTTTTCACCAACCACCGACCCCATCGAGCCGCCCATGAATGCGAAGTCCATTACGCCCAGGTTGACCGGCAGGGAATCCAGAATCCCCGAATAGGCCAGGAGCGCGTCGGAATCACCCGCGTTCGAGACGGCGCGCTTCAGCCGTTGCGGGTAGTCGGGGAAGTTGAGCGGGTCCTTCGAACGGAGGTCGACCTCGAGCTCCTTCAGCGACCCCTCGTCGAGTAAGAGCGCCGCATATTCGTGTGCGCGAATCCTACGATGGTAATCGCAGTTTGGGCAGACGTTGACGTTCCTGACGAACCGCTCCCGGATGTCGGTGTGCCCACAGGCCTCGCATTTCTCCCAGACATCCGGGGGAATCTCGAGCCGCTCGTGCTGCTGCCGCGGCTCGCGTGCCTTCGACTTCTTCTTGTTGTACCAGGCCATCCCCCAAATGTGACCCGCAAAATCGGCCTTCGGAAGGTGATCCGCCACGCATTCAGGCCGATTCTGATGCAGCGCCCGCCTCCGAGTTGCGACTGTTTCGCCCGGACGCGGTCAAAGGCGAACCGTCCCGGACACGCCTCCCCGTCCCTCACTCGAAATCCTGGCCAGGATGCCTACGGCCAACCAGCTGGCCAGCATGAACGAACCGCCATAACTGAAGAAAGGCAACGGGATACCTGTGATGGGCAACAAGTTGAGCGTCATCCCCATGTTTTCCACGACATGGGTCAGCCAGGTGGCCATGAGACCAAAGGCCACCAAACTGCCGAACGAGTCGTTAGCCCGCTCCGAAATTCGAATTACCCGAAGAAAGAGAAACAGAAAGAGCGCGATCGCCAAGGTGACGCCAATGAAGCCAAGCTCCTCACCAACCACGGCGAAAATGAAGTCCGTGTGTTGTTCGGGAAGGAAGCCGCCGCGCTTTTGTGGGCCATGGGTGAAGCCGCGGCCAAGCCAACCACCCGAACCAATGGCGACCTGTGATTGCGTGACGTGAAACCCACTCCCGCGAGGATCGTACGACGGGTCGAGGAACACCCGGAGACGGTCCCGTTGGTATGGCTTCATGTGGTCCCACAGAGTCGGACCGCCGAGACCCATCGTGAGGTTGGCCACCGCCAGCAAGACGCCCTCCCCGATGTACGGCTTGTACCAAACAAGGAGGCCAACGAATGCCAGGAACCAGGCGCCCCAGATCCCCGTGTTAAACCCGAGAACCAGGCTGATGATCGGGCTCGCGATGAGCAGCAGCAGGCGCCATGGCACACCCGCCCAAAACAGCATCGAAAAGAACACGCCGGCAAAGACAATGGACGTCCCCAGATCCGGCTGCGCGAAGATGAGCAGCATCGGAACCGAGACGACCACCATCGGTTTCCACAGGTCGAGGATGGACTTGGCCGTGGTCTTTTGCTGGGCCAAGACCCTCGCGAGCATGAGCACCACCGCCAGTTTCGCGAACTCCGCGGGCTCGCCGAGTTGGTGCCTGCCGATCGTCAGCCACCCCTTCACGCTCGCGGCGCTGCCCCGGCCCGATCCGAACCCGGGAATCAAGACGACGACCAGGAGGAGGACCGCTACGGCGTACGCGGGGATCGCCATCCATTCCACGAGGCGAACCGAAGCGCGACTCATGGCGTAGGCGCCGAGCAGACCGACCACCAGCCAGTCGATCTGTCTCAAATAGGCATGAGCTACTCCGGTCGGGGTGTCGGTCTGGCCCGCGGAGTAGACCATGAGAACGCCGTACACGGACAAGAGGAGGGCCGTGAACACGAGCGGCCAATCCAGGTTGATGCGGCGCATTATCGTCATTCGCCAGCGCCTTCAATGACCCCCCGGTACGTTGCGGGCGCGTGCAGGTAATGTTCGATGATAGCGCTCGCGATGCGGGCCGCGCGGGTACCATGGCCCCCGAACTCCAGCATCACCGCGACCACAATTTTCGGGTCGCCGGCTGGAGCGAATCCGACAAACCACGCGTCGTTCTGTTCGATCCCATCTTTGAACGTATTGGTCTGGGCGGTCCCGGTCTTGCCACCCATCAAGACGCCCTGAATCGCGGCGCTTGCGGCGGTTCCACTCGATACGACGCCGACGAGGGCCTGACGGAGTTGGGCCAACTGCGCGGTGTCGAGCGTGATGATCCGGTCCCGGGTGGGTTCAGTCCGCGCGATTTCCGGTTGGGCCGCCTGACCGTCCGTCGCGAGCGCGGTATAGAAGCGGGCCATATCGACGACCGACTGGGCGTTCTGGCCCTGGCCGATCGCCAGGTTCAGCTCGACGGCCCGCGTCCAATTTCGAGGGCCAAAAAGCTTGTCAAAGTATTCCGGAACCGCGTCCGGCCAACTCGGCGGGTGTTCGGCCGGAAGATCGATACCCGAGCGCTTCGTGAAGCCGAGGCCGACGCCGCCGGCAACGAGTCGCTCCAGCCCGACCTTGATGCCGAGTTGATAAAAGTAGACATCGCATGACTGCTCGATCGCTCCGGCAAGGTCGAGCGACCCGTGGCCTTTGGGGTACACCCAACACTTCCATTCCCGATTGCCGAAATAGTAGAACCCGTTGCAGGGTTCGGGCATGGTGCTCGACATCGTCACGACGCTGTCCTCGAGCCCGATCACCGCAGCCGCGAGCTTGAAGGTCGAGCCCGGCGGGTACGTCCCCTGGATCGCCTTGTTGTAGAGCGGCCTGCGGGGATCCTTGAGGAGCGAGTCGTAATACGAGGGCGCGACCCCACCGATGAACCGGTTGGGATCGTAGCTGGGGGCGGTATGAATCGCCAGGACGGCCCCGGTGATCGGGTCCATCGCAACGGCGCCGCCGACCAGCGAGTCGGCGAACAGCCGCGCGACGTACAACTGCAGGTCGAGGTCGATGTTGGTGTGCAGGTCGTGTCCGGGCACCGCCGGGAGGACCTGCCGCGATCCCTGCTCGCGGACAATTCGGCCGCGCGCGTCGACCTCGACGAACCGGCTGCCCTCCTGGCCTCGGAGGGTTCGTTCGTACTGCTCCTCGAGACCGGCGTACCCGATCTGCTGCCCAGCCTTGTATCCGGAATCACGCAGCCGGGCGAGGGACTTGTCGTCGATCTCACCGGTGTACCCGACGAAGGCGCCGACGGCGCGTCCCCCCGGATAGAAGCGCTGCGGCGTAGGCTGAATGATCAGGTTCGGAAAATCGAGACGGTGCTCTTCCAACACGGCAATCTTGTCGAATGACGCGTCCGAGAAGATCGCCGTCGGGCGCGCCGACGCGAAGTGAAAGCGGCGCATCGCGGTCGAGGAATCGGCGGTCGTCAGATGAACAATGGACTTGAGCCGGCTCAGCGTGGCCGCGAGCGAGTCCTCGTTCGCCGTCAGCATCGACACCGAGTAGCTGACGACGTTCTCCGCGATCACGTTGCCAGACCGGTCGTAGATCACGCCCCGCGGTGCGGGAATGGGGATCTCGCGCAACCGGTTGTTGTCGGAATGGAGCGCCCACTCCTCGTGCAAGATGATTTGCGTACGAAAGAACGCGGCGACCAACACGCCCATCGCGATCGTGATGCCGATCGCGGCGACGCGACCGCGGCGGACGATTTCGTTCGGATGCAGGCTCACGCGGTTTGGAGCTCCAGCAGTGGCCGCAAGAATGTGATGGCCACCGTCCCCGCGATCGCGGTAACTGCCGCCGCCAGCGGCGACCAGACGAAGAGTTGCATGACGAGGTCGGCGCCCGGCACGCGGTGACCCACCGCCAGGACGATGACGTCCAACACCCACTTCCCGACGAAGAGGAATGCCGCGTTGACCGCGAGGTTGTCCGCGAAGAACACCGCCTTGAGCCACGAGGCGCCGAAGCCGACGAGCGACATGGCGATTGCCGTGGAGCCAAACCCGGTCACCGCCAAGGAATCCGCCGTCATGCCAAGCAGCATCCCGTAGATCGCCGCGAAGCCGGGCCGCATTCGAACCGATCCGAACACCAGAGCGATGAGCAGAAAGTCGATCGCCGCTCGCCAGGCGAGCAACGGGCCGAGCGCATACTGCAGCAGAATCATGATCCCGCACGCGATCGCGGTTCGAAGCCCACTCGCCCAGTTCACTGGGGGGCTTCTCCCTCGGCCACCCGCCCGGTATCCGGGTGCGTTCGCCGCATGAGAGAGTCGCGCCGGATCGAATCGCGACGGATGGAGTCGCGGTGCGCCCGGCGCGCGGAGTCGCGGCGAATCGAGTCGCGGACCGCGCT
>Ga0335085_10008554_pt1 | contig 15603 bp, 11 predicted proteins | sample Lox_Sample_45_FD_206712 | JGI IMG/M metagenome (GOLD analysis project Ga0335085, IMG submission 206712) | Soil microbial communities from Loxahatchee National Wildlife Refuge, Florida, United States - Lox_Sample_4.5 | ecosystem: Environmental > Terrestrial > Soil > Wetlands | place: USA...
ATTTTCGTGCACAAGAAGTCGGATGCGATACTGAACGATCCGGCCGTCAATGCGCGCATCGTTGAAGCGTTCGTGCGCGAGGGTGCCGACGCGTGGTTTTCTTCGCCGCCGTCGCGGTTCCTCGGTAATGACAAGAACCCCGACGACTATGAGCAGATCAAGGATATTCTCGACGTGTGGTTCGACTCCGGCTCGACGCACGTCTTCACCGTCGAGAATCCGATCGAGCCGTCATGGCCCAAGGCCGGGCGCGCCAATCTCTATCTCGAAGGTTCCGATCAGCATCGCGGCTGGTTTCAGTCGTCGCTGCTGGAAAGCTGCGGCACGCGCGGACGGGCGCCTTACGAAGCGGTGCTGACGCACGGCTTCGTGCTCGACGAGCAGGGCCGCAAGATGTCGAAATCGCTGGGCAACACGCTGTTGCCGCAGACGATTGCCGACAAGAACGGCGCCGATATCCTGCGATTGTGGGCGGCAAGCTCGGATTTCACCGAGGATCTGCGCATCGGCCAGGACATCATCAAGGCCAATGTCGATGCCTACCGGCGATTGCGCAACACCATCCGCTTCATGCTCGCCAATCTCGACGGCTTCGACGAAAGCGAGCGCATCGATCATGCCGCGATGCCGGAGCTCGAGCGTTATATTCTCGCGAGCCTCTCCGAGCTCGACGGACGCGTCCGCGCCGGCTATGCCGAGTTCGACTTCAACCGCGTATTCAGCGCGATCTTCGCCTTCTGCACGAACGAGCTGTCGGCCTTCTACTTCGACATCCGCAAGGACGCACTCTACTGCGACCTCAAGACCGCGCCGCGCCGGCGTGCGGTGCGCACCGTCATCGATGCGCTGTTCCATCACGTCGTGACGTGGCTGGCACCGATACTCTGCTTCACGATGGAAGAAGCGTGGCTGCTGCGCCACCCCGGTGCCGGGGAGAGCGTGCACCTGCAGGTGTTCCCGGTTGTTCCGCCCGCCTGGGCAAACGCGGATGTCATCGCCAAGTGGACGCGCGTCCGCGAGCTGCGGCGCGTAGTGACGGGGGCGCTCGAGATAGCCCGCCGCGACAAGCTGATCGGCGCCAGCCTCGAAGCCGCGCCGGTGCTGTTCCTCGAGAATTCGCGGGACGCGGCGCTGTTTGCCGATGTCGATCTCGCCGAGGCCGCCATTACGTCGGCCGCGACGATCGAGGAAGGGACCGGCCCGGACCATGCCTTCCGGCTGGCGGATGTGCCCGGCGCTGCCGCGGTTTTCCGGCCGGCCGACGGTGGCAAATGCGCCCGTTGCTGGATGATCTTGCCGGAAGTGGGAACGCTGCCGGACCATCCGGGTTTGTGCTGGCGCTGTGGTGAGGCCGTCGATGGGCCGCCGGGGTTGGGCGCATGACGCCGCGGGCCGTCGGGATCGGCTGTGCCGTGGGTGCGCTTGTTCTCGACCAGGGCTCCAAGGCGGTGCTGCTCTATGGCTTGCATTTCATGGAACTGGGCCCCGCCGCGCGGATCGATCTGCTTCCGTTCTTCAACCTGGTGATGGTCTGGAACGCGGGCATCAGCTATGGGCTGTTCCCGGCGCACGGTCCGCTGGGCACCGGCCTCCTGGCGCTTTTTGCCTTGGCGGCCGTCCTGGGGCTCGGCTGGTGGCTGTGGCACTCGACGCGCAGCATTCTTGCCGCGGGCCTTGGGCTCATCATCGGCGGCGCCATCGGAAATCTCATCGACCGGCTGGTTTACACGCGGGTGGCCGACTTTTTTCACTTCTATCTGCGCGGCTTCGACTGGTATGTGTTCAACATTGCCGATTGCGCCATCACCCTGGGCGTGGTTGCGCTGCTTTACGACGCCCTGCTGCGGCCGGAGCCGGCACCGGGCAAGACGAACGGGTAAGCGGGAGAAGCTTAGGACATGACCAACGGCGTCGCGCGCACGGCCTTGCACGTTCTGGTGCTGGGCGGGCTGGGCCTACTGCTCGTCGGATGCGACAGCATCCGCGAAGCGGCAGGCATTACCAAGGAGCCGCCCGACGAATTCGCGGTCGTGACCAAGGCGCCGCTGGTGATCCCCCCGGATTTCAACCTCAAGCCGCCCAAGCCGGGCGCCGCACCCACCAACCAGGTTTCGCCGACGGCGTCGGCCGAAGAGGCGCTTTACGGCGACGACGCGTCGACGATCGCCGCCGGCATAACCGGCAACTACAGCCAGGAGGAAAAGCTCGTTCTGGCGAAGTCGGGCGGTGCGGCTGCCGACCACGGCATTCGCCAGCAGATCGCCGCCGACGCCAAGAACATGGAAGCCGCCGACGTGAGCTTTACCGACAAGGTTCTGTTCGGCGAGTCGGAACCGGACACCACCGGCAAGCCGCTTGACGCGGATGCCGAAGCCGAGCGCATCGGAGACGCCAAGGCGCAAGGCAAGCCGATCACAGCGTCGCCAGGTACCCCGCCGCAAGGAAGCGATCAGCCAGACACCAAATCCGACGACACACAGATACAGAAGGATAGCGGCGGCTGGCTCGATGGCATTCTCGGCGGTATTTTCTAGAGCACGGCGGCTACAGGGAGCGCGGAACTTCAGTTCCGCATGCAGTGAAGCGGGCTCAATGCCCGCCGAGCCGCAATTTCCTGGGACCGCGGACGCCCTCGTCCGCATGCGATCTCGCGACGTCTCAGCTGTTCGTAATCCTCAATGCGTTCTCCCATCAGCGGCGGACGGGGACGTCCGCGCCCCCGGCAATGCAAAAGCGATTGCCCTGTGCAGTGAAGCCGGCTCAACGCCCGCCGAGCCGCAATTTCCCGGGACCGCGGACGCCCTCGTCCGCATGCGATCTCGCGACGTCTCAGACGTTCGCAATCCTCAATGCGTTCTCCCATCAGTGGCGGACGGGGGCGTCCGCGCTCCCAGGAATGCAAAAGCGATTGCCTTTCCCGCACGGCGGAGGGGCCTGCGCGATCGTGCGGTCCTGATTGCGTCGCGTGTTGGAGCCAGCCTGCTGGCGTTGGCACTGGCAGCCGCAACAGCGCCTGCCTTGGCGCAGCAGGATGCGAAAGTCTTTCAATTCGCGCTGGAGAACGGGCTGCAGGTCACCGTGGTCCCAGATCATCGTGCGCCGGTCGTCACGCGGATGCTGCTCTATCGTGTAGGAGCCGCCGACGATCCGCCCGGTCTTTCCGGACTTGCCGATTTTATTCAGCAAGCCGCGCTCAATGCCGGGAATGCAACCTCGAGCAACAACGGTGCCCGCAACTGTGCCTTCACCACGCATGATTACACCGCCTTCTGCCAGCAGATCGGGAAGGACCGCTTGCGCGCGGTGATGAGCGCAGACGCCGATCGTCTGGCCAATCTGGCGTTGAGCGATCGCAACGTGCGCGACGGGGCGGACGCGGTGCTCGCGGACCGGCGCGCCCGCGTCGACGGCAATCCCCAGGCGCTCCTGCGCGAACAGATGGAAGCGGCGCTCTTTCTTTCGCATCCCTATGGAAGGCCGGTGACGGGCTGGCCTGAAGAAGTTCGCCATATCGGCCGGATCGAAGCGCAGGCGTTCTACGACCGCCACTATCCGCCCAACAACGCCTATCTCGTCGTCGCCGGCGATGTCACGCCGGACGAGGCGCGCGCCGATGCGGAAGCCACCTACGGCAAGCTGACCGCGCATGAGCTGCATCCCCGCGCCGAATTCGCCCAGCCGCCTCGCCTTGGCGAAACCAGGCTGACGGTTTTGCGCGACGACGTGAGGATGCCGCTGCTGCTGCGGCTTTATCGCGTCGCGAGCTATACCGAGGCACGGCCCGGAGAAGCAGAGGCGCTGCAAGTGCTGGCGCAATTGCTGGGCGGCGATCCGACGTCGGCGCTCTATCGCGAGCTCGTGATCCGCCGAAAGCTCGCCACCGAAACGCGCGCCTTCTACGAGGGATATGCGCGCGACGACGGAGAGTTCGGGATTTTTGCGCGCGCAAAGCCCGGCGTTCGTCCGGAGGTCCTGCAGCAGGCGGTCGACGGCATCGTGAGTGCCGCCATGCAAACCGTTCCCAGGATGGCGGATTTGGAGCGCGCCAAGACCCAGCTTGTCGCCGACGCGGTCTATCTGCATGACGATCAGATCAGTCTTGCCTCGGCCTACGGCCAATCGCTGGCCATCGGGTTGACCGCACAGGACGTGGAGGACTGGCCAAACCGCATTCGCGCGGTGAGCGCCGAAGAAGTGAGGAAGGTCGCGGCCGGCGATGTGATCTTGCGGGAGGCGGTGACGGGATATCTCCTGCCGGCAACACAATGAGGCATTTTCACCGCGAAGGCACGAAGCACACGAAGTGGTGCGGGAACAGCTGCAGTCGTGAAGTTCGCGCGCGAAGCGCAAAAGGGATAACCGCAGAGGCGCAAAGACGCAGAGAAATTGCGGAACGGCTCTCTGCGCCTTGGCGTCTCTGCGGTTGGCTTGCCTTCGGCGCCACGAATTTCATCATTGCCGGTGCCGACTTCGTGGTGAAATGGCTTTTTGAAGCGGAACGATGCACGAAGGCGCTGATCGCGGCTTTGTCGTGCCTCGCAATTCTGACGTCATCGTCCGCCTTCGCACTCGACGTGCACACGGTCAATCTCGCGAAGGGTCAGCAGGTCTGGTATGTCAGCGACCGCTCGCTTCCCGTCATCGCGATGTCTGCCGCAATTCCGGCCGGCTCCGCCTACGATCCAACGGGCAAGCCGGGGCTTGCCGCGTTCGCCGCGGCTCTGCTCGATCAGGGAGCCGGCAGGCTCAACGCCGATGCATTTCAGACCGCTCTTGCCAACCGCGCCATCCGGCTTTCGGTTTCCTGTTCGCGCGATTGGCTGATCGTCTCGCTCCTCACGCTCACGGACAACGCGAAGGATGCTTTCCACCTGCTGGGCCAGGCCTTGAGCCAGCCGCGGTTCGATGCCGATTCCGTTGCGCGCACGAAGGAGCAAATACTTTCCCGCATGACGGAAGATGGAGCTCGTCCCGATCGCGTTGCGGCCGATGCCTTCTACGGCGCGTTCTTTCACGATCATCCTTACGCGCATCCGATCTCCGGCAATCGCGCCGCTGTCTCCGCCATCACGGCCGGCGACCTCAAGCACTTCGCATCGGCTCATTGGAGCGGCAGCGGCGTCAGGATCGCCGTTTCGGGCGATATCGACGGGCCCGGTCTGACGGTGCTTCTGAAGTCGGCGTTCGGCAGGCTGGCGCTCAGGAATCCGCCAGCCATTCCAACGGCCATGCATGAAGGGGGCGCAGGCGTGCGCGACGTGCCAGTGCCGGGGCCGAAATCCGTCGCGGCGTTCGGTCTGCCTGGAGTTTTGAGCGCCGACCGCGACTACACGGCCGCCTATGTCGCCAATTTCATTCTGGCCGGCAGTCTCTCCTCGATACTGGCCGGCCGCGATCGGAGCAGTTTCGACTCGGAAGTCTCGATGCAGCTCATTACCGATCGCAAGGCGGGTTTCGTGCTGGGCGAGATGACCTCACAGCCCAGTGTCATGCGCAAAGCCATCACGCTGCTTCGCGGCACGCTGCGCGATTATGCGCAAGACGGGCTCGCCCAGGCCCAGCTCGACGACGCGAAGGCGGCGTTGACCGGTGCATTTCCGCTTGCGTTCGATTCCGATGTCGCGACCGCCACCCATCTCAACGAATATCAGCGCGCAGGACTCGGGATCGATTACGTCAGGAAGCGCAATGCTCTGATCAGCGCGGTTACGCTCGATCAGGTGAAGCGGGCGGCCAAGCGCCTGTTCAATCCGTCCCGGCTTACCGTGACAATTGCCGAGGGCCAGCCGCCTTCGCGGCAATCATCGGCCATCGATCCGCAAAACCGGTGAGGCTGTCGGCTTGAACCGATCGCGCCCAAACCGAAACAATGCTCGATGACCCTCAGGGTTGCGTTTTTGTGCGATCCTTTGTTTTTCCTGCTGCAAGTTCCGCTTCGATGCGACCGACCGCTGGTGCAACATGTGCGCGGAGTTACGTTTTTGTGTGATCCTTTGATTTTCCTGCCGCGATATCCGCAGCAAGACGACTGATTGGTGTCCACGACGCGTGAGCATGACTCGCGGCGTTGGGTTACGATTTTGTGCGATCATTTGTTTTTCCTATTGCAATATCCGCATCGAGGCGGTCGATCAGCTTTACGGGCGCGCGCAAAGCGAGATACTCGAATTTAAGCGGGCTGCATCCTCAAAACAAAATATCCCGCCAATTTCACATACCTCACCAACCCAATTTAGAGCAGGGAGAACTCAAATATGCGTAAGCTTACGACAACACTCTTGGCCGGCGCGGCAGCGGTTGCAGCAGCAGGCTCGGCCTCTGCGGCGAACCCGGTGACGCTCATCGGCACCTATATCGAAAATTCGGTGCTGACGAACAGCCAGTGCTTCGGACAGCCGACAGGAACGACAACCGTTGGCCAAACCATCTTCAATTTCGGCGGTTTCGGTAAGGCTGCCAGCCTCTCTTACGCGAACACCACTCTCGAGGGCGCACAGTCGGTAGCCGCCACCGGTGCGGAAGCAGCCATTATTCATACCACCTACAGCACCGGCATTCCGACCGGCGCAGGCTCAGGCACCTGGCACGGCGTCGCCACGCTCTCGGCTGCTGGTATCGGTCCGCTCTACCTGGAGACTTACACCACCAACACGACCTGGATCGACAAGAACACGTTCACCCAGAATCAGACTGCGGGAACGTTCGCCGGCAACTGCACGACCTCGGTCGCGGCGGTGCGTCTCGGCAAATAATCACGCCGGCTGCATTATTGCCCTGCTCTGGGGGCCGCACTGGACGGTGCGGCCCCTGGACAGGTCGCTCCCGGTCGGAGCTGGAAGCCTAAATCGTTCTTTTCAAAGGTCGCGATCCGATCATGCCCGGTCGGCCCCGGCGTAATTGCGTCGTCCAACGCATCGATCAATCGGGCGTAGAAAGAAAAGGATCCGCTTCATAATCACCTGTCCGGAGTGAATGGATAGGGTATCAGTTCAGGGGGCATCCAATAATGAGTGCCAATAATGAGTGAAGGTCAGCACCGGACGTCCATCGCAGAGGCCCAAGGCCAATATCCTGCCAAGCACCGCTCGCCCAGAGGCCAGGACGCCGCCACTCTCAAACCCGTCGTGCTTGTTGCCGAAGACGACGCCGCACTTGCCAATACACTTCGATACAATCTGGAACGCGAAGGCTATCGCGTGCTGAAGGCGCGCGATGGAGAAGAGGCGCTTCACCTCGCCAGCGAGCGGCAACCCGATCTCGTGCTGCTCGACTGGATGCTGCCGGAGATTTCCGGCCTTGAAGTCTGCCGCAGGCTTCGCCTCCGACAGGATACCAGGAATGTTCCGATCGTGATGCTGTCGGCACGCAGCGAAGAGAACGATCGCATCCGCGGCCTCGACACCGGGGCCGACGATTACGTCGTCAAGCCTTTTTCGATGCGCGAACTCATGGCGCGCTTGCGCGCGGTCATGCGGCGCATTCGCCCCAGCCTGGCCGAAGACGTAATCCGCGTGGGCGACATCGAGATCGACCGCAATTCCCATCGCGTACGGCGCAGCGGCATGGACGTTCACCTCGGACCGACGGAGTTCAAGCTGCTCGGCCACCTCATCAAGCATCCGGGCCGGGTTTTCACCCGCGAGCAATTGCTCGACACGATCTGGGGAGCCGGCGTGTATGTGGATACCCGCACGGTGGACGTTCACGTCGGCCGCCTGCGCAAGGCACTCGATTCGGGCAGGGGGCGCGGACCCATCCGCACCATCCGGTCCATGGGTTACGTGTTGGATGACGTGTTCGTGAATTAGGAGACACAGCCCGGGGACTTTCATGCATTGCGGTTCATGCATCTGGTCGGCCGCGTTCGTGTTGCCGCAGGACTGCGAGAAGGAGCTGAGCGCTTTTACATGTCGGATAGAGTGAAAGAGGGAATTCAATTCGCGGTGCTGCTTCACGATGTGTCGCGGCTGCGGCGCGTGGTTGCCGACCGCGCGCTCAAGGCCATTGGCACAACCTGGACGCAATGGTCTGTTCTCGCCTTTCTCAGTCGAAGAGACGGACTGACCCAAATAGCGCTCGCCGCCGAGCTTGAACTCACCAGAGTGGCCATCGGCGACGTGCTGAACAGAATGGAGACCGCAGGGCTGGTGGAGCGCCGGGCGGATGCGGCCGACGCCCGCATTCGGCGCGTGTATCTCACGCGTGACGGACGTCGCATGCTGAACAGGTCGTACAAGGACATTGAACACCTGCCGGCACTTACGATGCATCCGGTCAGCGACGAGGATCTCGCCGGGGCTCTTCGTGTTCTTGAGCAGATCAAGGGCATCCTCATGGAGACGATGGAGGAGGAAGGAACGCGCGCCGAAAGCAAGCAGAGGTACGCCCTCCATGGCAGATCGGGGCCAATCCTATCCATGCGGCGTTCCGCATACGGCTTGAGATGAGCATGGGCGGCGGTGCCACGCGCAAACCTTCCGCCTGGCGCGCATCCAGTACCGGCCGCAAGTCGCTGATACGGCGTGATTTCCGGAAAATGTGTACACGGAACGGTCCGCCTGCCAGCGAAGATGCGTGCGAAAATGCTGGCCAGGTTTGATCAAAACGTGTAGGATACTTGCCATAACGCGCGCGTGCGCCCGGCTGCCGGCCAATTCCGCGGTGCCGGGTTTTTCATGTGCGGCGCATGCTTGCGGTTTCTGCGGCGGGACGCCAATCCTCCCCTGTTCCCGAAAAAATTCAGTCCGATAAGCCTTTGAAATTCGGCACAAAGTGGCGCAAACGCCACCGGACTTTCCCGTCCGGCAGGCCCACATAGTTGACGGGTAGTCAGCTATGTGTCTGGCAACATTATTTCAGACAGTCAGACACCTAGACCGTGGGCGACTTGCTCACGGCATTATGGCGCAAAGGCACAAAAGCGAGCGCCGTGGTAGGAGTCTGATATGCGATTTCTCAAATTTCTTCGCGCCTACGCGCTCCCGGTCTTTTTGGCATTTGTCGGCGGCATCTTCTGGGTACTCGACATGATCGGGCGCTGGCAACAAATCGTCGGAATGCCGGGATGGATTTGGGGTTCAATGGCAGGGCTTTTAATTCTGTCTGCCGTGATAGTGTTTTTCTATCAAGTGCATAGGAGAATTGAGGATGCGTTGGCGACTCCTGGACAGCTACCGCACAAGTTGAGTGTACTCCTATCAAATCCGATGCATGAGGAAACCAAGGAGCAACGACGCGAACGCGAGGAAAAAAGAGAAGCGATCAAAGCCGGCCGTCGGATTGTCGCGATTGCCATGGGCAGACAGGACTTAACTGATTTTGCAAAAGATGTGCAAACATACGCGTGGTTTTACAAACTGCGCCCCCACTTGGATCAAAGCTTCGTAGCATCCCTAATTGGGGGGACACAAAACGCAAACCTGTCTGGCGCATCTGCATTGGCGCTTGTGTATGCCTTGGCAAGCGAGCTTGATCGCTTGGAACAGAAATGGAAGCTCGACTAAATATCCTCAAGCCACACGCCTTCAGGCTCCAGCGCCACAAGGCACGCCATCAGAAACGTCGCGGCTTACGTTCCCCGAATGATTTTGTTTTTGACGGATACCTCCGTCTTGCCTTTGAAGCCATACTTCGCAAGCCGTTGCGCGAGAGCGATCCGCTACGCGCAAGAGGCGTCTTGGCGCGAGGATAATCGGCGCGTGGACAACGGCGCACAGGTCCGCGCCGTTGCGGCGCTGGCTGTGAAGCGGGGGCCGTCAGTCGATTTTTCGGGCTACTGGCAGAGGCACGCTAAGGTATGGCAGATCATTCTTCACGGTCATCCTGTCCGTGATATCCAACGATGCGGTAATTACCGACCCTCCCTCCCGGAACGCGAGAGATTTCCACGTCAACAAAAAACACCTTACGATAAGGGTTTTCCTCATCGTCAATCATACGGATTTTCAGATAAGTCATATCATCCGTGAAAAATACCGGGCGCGGCTTTGAATCAATCTCTTCAATAAGCCCCTTGTCTGGGCTCCTGTCGCCCCCTGTTTTTGGAGCGTCTCTTGCTAGTTGTTCCCACACCATTGCTACACGCTGTTTAGTTTCGACGCTTCCAGCTTGGAGTGCCGCGCGCTTATTTGCAGCGTGTTCGATGCCGCGTTGAGCATCGGAAACGTTGACCGTGAGAATATGGTTTGTAATGGGGCCGTTGTGAATGTTTATAGTCTGATGGCCGCCATGCTGCGCGATAGGCCTAAGTATATTTACTACATCGTCGCAATCCTTAATCGACAACGGTCTTTCTTCGTCTTTGTCGGAGCCGAGAAAAAAGTTGAGCAGCGCCTGAAGGCTTTTTGCGAACTTCACAAGCAATTCGTACCGATCCCACATCAGCGGAATCAGTGGTTGTGCGACGGCGACGATAGTCGTGAAGTCGGGGATGAAATTTATATCTATGCTTCCCGGCTTGACATTTGAAACGAGAAGCCGGGCATCAGATGCCTTCACGGTCACGCCATTGCGTTCTGCGAATTGCTGGTATTGTCGCGCCAGAGAAGCTAGCGCATTAGTCAGTTCGCTAACCTCGAGCGGAGCCGCTGGTTCAAGGTGAAGATTTAGGAACGCCGCTTCTTTCTCTTTAACGGCTACAATTTCGCGCTCTGGCACGGTGGCAATGCCTCATACAATCGGCTAGAATGGTTCTAGCCGCTGGCGCGGTCACTTGTGGACGGGAAGCGCGGTTGCCGCCGCGCCCGTCAGACTGAATCCTACTCGTAAAGCCTGTGGGCCGCTACGGCCCATTTGGCGTTTTGGACTTTGGCGATATAGTATCTTTGGAACGGCGGCGTGGAAAGCAGACACGCGGTACGCCCGGTTAGTAGGTTTGAAGCTGCGTATGCGGTTGCAAGTCGAAGGCTTGGCGAAGGGCGGCGGCTGGTGGGATCGTATAAGTCCAAAGTGCACTGACCCCATTTCGAGCCACCAGCCGGAGCAGCGTCCGGCCCGTTCCCTTCAACCCGAGATTGCCCACCTTGCATCCCGCGTCCTGCCTGTCTTGGTGAGTTCGCCCCGCCGCGTAGCCATATTCAACACCGTCAGCACGGAGTGAACCGTGGCGGCGTGTGCCGATGGCGGTAGCCCCTTAGCCGCGATGGCATGTGCGGCGATCTCTGGCGCGGATAGCGGCTTTCCAGCTTCCCGGAGAGCATCCCGCACAAGCCGGGGTAGCTCATTCCGGCCAAAGTAGACGGCCTTCGGCCTTTGGCGTGAGGGAATGTAGTCCGGGTGGTCAGGTGTGAGAATCGCCATTGCCGCGTCCAGGTTCGCCAGAGCGGCCCGGAGCTTGGCCAGCTTCTTCTCAGTATCGTGGACCTGGCCGGCGATCTCGGTTCGCTTGGCGCGTAGGACGGTTAGGACATGCTCGCTCATCCCCAGAAAGGTAGGGATTACCGGGATTCAGTTCTTGTGGCGTTTGCGCCATAATACCGGATTTCCCTGTTATTTCCCCTGTTCCGGCGCGCCGGGAAATTGTCGCTGGTCGCGTTCGCAAGTAGGCTCCCGCCCATGAGGATTCGCAGGCTCGGCAGTGGCACCATCAACCGCATTGCCGCGGGCGAAGTGGTCGAACGCCCGGCGAGTGCGGTCAAGGAGCTCGTCGAAAATGCGCTCGATGCCGGGGCGCAGCGCATCGACGTTTGGACGGCACAAGGCGGCGCCGAACTCATCCTTGTCGAGGACGACGGCGAAGGCATGGCGCCGGACGACCTGCTGCTGGCCATCGAACGTCATGCCACGTCGAAGCTCGCCGTGGCGCCGGACGGCGATGACGATCTTTCGCATATCGCCACGCTGGGATTCCGCGGCGAGGCGCTGCCGTCGATCGGTGCCGTAGCGCGCCTCTGCGTGACGTCGCGCACGGCGGCCGGCGAAGCCCATGTGATCCGGGTGGAGGGCGGCGCCGTCTCACCGGTTGCTCCGGCGGCATTTCGTGCAGGCGGCCAATCGGGAGCCCGGGTCGAGGTGCGCGATCTTTTCTTTGCGACGCCGGCGCGGCTCAAGTTCCTGAAATCGGCGCGGTCCGAGGATCTGGCGACCATGGATGTCGTCAAGCGGCTCGCCATGGCGCGGCCGGACGTCGGCTTCACGCTGACCGTCGACGGCAGGCGCGCGCTCGATTTCGAGCGCGAAACCGATCTGTTCGGCGGACGGCTGAAGCGGCTCACGCGCGTCATGGGACGCGACTTCGCGGAGAATGCGGCGAGCGTCGAAGCCGAGCGTGAAGGCGTGAAGCTCAAGGGCTATGCAGGTCTGCCGACCTACAATCGGGCGTCGTCGCAGATGCAGTTCCTGTTCGTCAACGGCAGGCCGGTGCGCGATCGGTTGCTCATCGGCGCCATCCGCGGCGCTTATGCCGACTTTCTCGCGCGCGACCGGCATCCCGCGCTCGCCCTGTTCCTGGAATGCGGCGCCGAGCTGATCGATGTGAACGTGCATCCGGCGAAGACGGAAGTGCGGTTTCGCGACAGCGGCATGGTACGCGGGCTGATCGTTTCGGCGCTGAAGTCGGCGCTGGCCGGCGCCGGACACCGGGCTTCGACGACAGTGGCCGGTGCTGCGCTCGGTGCGATGCGTGTCGGCGGCGGCGCGGCATCGCAATTCTATCCTGCGCCGCAATCGTGGAGCGCGGTGGCGGAAGACGCGCGGGACTATCACGCACCGCTCTTTGCCGATCGCAGCGCATCGGCGTTTTCGGCCCGCGTCGAGACTCCCGGCCCGTCCGGCGACGACAAGGCGTTGCCGCTCGGCATTGCGCGCGCGCAGCTGCACGAGACCTATATTCTGGCGCAGACTTCCGATGGTCTGGTGATCGTCGATCAGCACGCAGCCCACGAGCGGCTGGTCTACGAGCGCATCAAGCAGGCATTCGACGGCGACGCGGTGGCGCGTCAGCCGCTGCTCATTCCCGAAATCGTAGAGCTCGATCCGGCCGAAGTGGAGCGGGTTTGCGCGCGCAGCGACGAGCTTCAGGCGCTCGGTCTGATCGTCGAGCCCTTCGGACCCGACGCGGTGATGGTCCGCGAGCTGCCGGCGCTGCTCGGCAAGGCCGACGCGAAGGCGCTTGTGCGCGATCTCGCCGACGACATCGCCGAGACAGGCAGCGCGCTGTCGCTCAAGGAGCGGTTGCAGGAGATTGCCGGCACTTACGCCTGCCACATGAGCGTGCGCGCGGGCCGCCGGCTCAACGCCGAGGAAATGAATGCGCTGTTGCGGGAGATGGAATCGACCCCCCATGCGGGCCAATGCAACCACGGGCGACCAACTTACGTTGAATTGAAGCTTTCCGACATCGAACGATTGTTCGGCCGTCGATAAGGGCAAATGCGTCACCGGGAGCGCGCCCATCCTTGCGCATCGCCATCCTCTGACGGCCGAGGACGGCCGCGTTCCCGGTGACGCATCGCCACTGAGCGCGTGGATGACATGAATGGGACACAAGAGCAAAATGACTTTTCTTCGAATCGTCATTTCGCTCCAAGTCATTGTTTTGGCGCGGTTCCGGACGCAAAAGTGCGCACACTTTTGCTGAACCCGCTCGAGTTGCAGATTCACAGGGTGTGCGCGTTCGCAGCGAGCCGAAATTAGAGCGGGAATGATGAACGATACGATGGCGCCCGAACATCGAGCCGGAGACGGCGACGCGAAGGACGACGTTCTGCGCTACACGCTCAAGGCGCTGGGCCCGGGCCTCGTCACCGGTGCCGCCGACGACGATCCGAGCGGCATTGCCACCTACAGCCAGGTGGGCGCCCAGTTCGGCTATGTCATCGGCTGGGTGATGCTGTTTTCGTGGCCGCTGATGGCAGCCATACAGGAGATTGCGGCGCGGATCGGCAGCACGACCGGCTACGGCATCGCGGCCAATCTGCGCCGCCATTATCCACGCTGGATTCTGGACGCGGTCGTCGTCGCGCTGCTTGTCGCCAACGTCTTGAATCTGGGCGCCGATCTGGCGGCGATGGGTGATGCAATGCGCCTCGTCATCGGCGGGCCGGCGCAATTCTGGACGGTCGTCGTCGCCACCGTTTCGCTCGTCGCCGAGATCTATCTCAGCTATCCGCGCTATTCGTCGGTCCTGAAATGGCTGACGCTGTCGCTGTTCGCCTATGTGGCGACACTGATCGTCAGCCACGTGAATTGGCACGCCGCGCTTGTCGGTGCCGTGCTGCCGCAGCTGCAGTTCGACGGGGCGGGCATGACGGCGCTGGTGGCCGTGCTCGGAACGACCATCAGCCCTTATCTCTTCTTCTGGCAGCCGGCGCAGGAAATCGAAGAGCTTGGGCGCCGTCACAAGAAGCCGCTCTGCATCGCGCCGCGCTCGGCCGGAAACGAGCTCCGGCGAATCCGTGTCGATACGCTCGTCGGCATGGGCTACTCCAACCTGATCGCGCTGTGCATCGTCTGGGCGACGGCCGCCGTGTTGAATGCTCATGGGATTCGCCATATCGAAACCAGCACCGATGCGGCGAAGGCGCTCGTTCCGTTCGCCGGCCGCTTTGCGGGGCTGATTTTTGCCTGGGGAATCATCGGCACGGGTTTTCTCGCGCTGCCGGTATTTGCCGGCACGGCAAGCTATGCCGTCTGCGAGACCTTCCGCTGGAATGCCGGCCTCGATCGCAAGCTCAACGCGGCGCGGGCGTTTTACGGCGTCATGACCGGCGCCACCGTGCTGGGCATGGTGATCGCCTTCTCGCCCATTCCCCCGATGAAGGCGCTTTACTGGGCTGCGGTCGTCAACGGCGTGTTGGCAGCGCCATTAATGGCCGTCATGGTGCTCATCGCGTCCAATCCGCGCATCATGGGTAAACTCACGATCTCGTGGCGGCTGCGCTGGGTGGGCTGGCTGGCGACGCTTGCCATGGCGGCGGCGACCGTCGGACTCTTCGCCACGTGAGTGCAGAGCGCCCAGGCCCGGTCACCAGGAGCGCGTATCCGAATTTCTCTGCGCGTTACCGGGGCAATTCGAGCATTTCCGATGGCTTCTTCCCACAGAAAATACCGGAGAAGATGCGATGTCCATAGGACGGCCGGAAGAGGCCGTTAGCGCTGCGCCCAGCAGACCAGCCACGTCATCAACTCTGGGCGGAATTCGCAGACGATCAGCCAGCGGAGGAATGTACCGAGCTGGCGTAGCATGGGGAATGCGCTGGGATCGCGTGGGCCCTCTCGTAGAGTCTCCAACTGGTGGCTCGCGGACATTGTCTGGTTCAGCGTTGGGGAGATGCTCCGATCAACGAAATCATGACATTCGACGACAACATCGGCATTTGCCAGATAGGGGGCGGTCGCCGGAGTCAGCAAGTGGCGTTCGCCTCCTTCGCAGTCCATGACTATCAGAACTCTCTGGTTGCCTGCCGCAAGTTCCACCAACCGCTCTGCCGTACACTCCCAGGGCAATCGCTTCAGGTTAACGGGTTCGGTGTCTGCCGGAATGTGATTCAAAGAAGGCTTCGATGATTCGGAGCCTGTTATGTCGGATGGATTGGCGTCTGCCTCGATACTCGACCATTTTTCGGCGCTTTCCGACCCCCGCCAGCGTTGGCGGGTTCTGTATCC
>Ga0335085_10008555_pt1 | contig 15600 bp, 16 predicted proteins | sample Lox_Sample_45_FD_206712 | JGI IMG/M metagenome (GOLD analysis project Ga0335085, IMG submission 206712) | Soil microbial communities from Loxahatchee National Wildlife Refuge, Florida, United States - Lox_Sample_4.5 | ecosystem: Environmental > Terrestrial > Soil > Wetlands | place: USA...
CTCGGCGTCCCCGAGGACTACCTCGCCGAGGCCGTGGGGCACGGCCAGAGCCTGCACGAGTACCTGTCGAGCCGGGTCGAGGGACGCCCGGTCGGCGCGCACGGCCTGATCGCGCTCGACTGGATGGGCGGCAACCGGTCCATCCTCGTCGACCACCACCTGTCCGGCGTCATCGCCGGCCTGACCCTCGCCACCACGCCGGAGGACGTCTACCTCGCCCTGCTCGAGGCCACGGCCTACGGCACCAGGGTCATCGTGGAAGCCTTCGACGCCGCGGGCGTACCCGTCACCGAGTTCATCGTGGCCGGCGGCCTGAAGCGCAACCGGCTGCTGATGCAGATCTACGCCGACGTGCTGCGCCGCCCGGTCTCCGTCGCCAGCTCTGACCAGGCGCCCGCGGTCGGGTCCGCGCTGCACGCAGCGGTCGCCGCAGGGCTGCACGCCGACGTCACCGCCGCCGCCGCGGCGATGGGGCGGTGCGAGCACGCCGCCTATGTTCCCGACCCCGCCAGGGCGGACGCCTACGACGAACTCTTCGCCGAGTACCGGACGCTGCATGACTACTTCTCCGGCCGGCCGGAATGGGCCGGCAACGACGTGCTGCACCGGCTTCGCGTTCGCAGGAACGGAGCGACCACCGCATGAGCGAGCTGATCGGGAAGATCCACGTCGTGCTGCACGGGCGTCCGCAACCGCGGGAAGGGGTGACCACCGGATGAGCGAGCTCACCACTGAAATTAAGGCGCTGCGCGAGCAGGTCAGCGCCCTCCACGCGGAACTTGTCAGGTACGGGCTCGTCGTGTGGACGGCGGGTAATGTCTCCGGCCGCGTCCCCGGCCACGAGCTGATGGTGATCAAGCCGAGCGGCGTCGACTATGACGAGCTGACGCCGGACTCGATGATCGTCTGCGACCTGGATGGCACCGTGGTCGAGGGGGACCTGTCCCCGTCGAGCGACACCGCCGCCCACGCCTACGTCTACCGGCACATGCCGCACGTCGGCGGCGTGGTGCACACGCACTCCACCTACGCGTGCGCCTGGGCGGCGCGCGGCGAGCCGGTGCCGTGCGTGCTCACCGCGATGGCCGACGAGTTCGGCGCTGACATTCCCATCGGGCCGTTCGCGCTGATCGGCGACGATTCCATCGGTCGGGGCATCGTCGAGACGCTGGCGGGCCACCGCTCGCCTGCCGTCCTGATGCGCAACCACGGCGTGTTCACCATCGGCAAGGACGCGCGCGCGGCGGTCAAGGCGGCCGTCATGTGCGAGGACGTGGCCCGCAGCGTGCACATCTCGCGCCAACTCGGGGAGCCGCTGCCGATCGCGACGGCCGACATCGACCGCCTGTATGACCGCTACCAGAACGTCTACGGCCAACGCTGACCCCGAGAAGACCTTTAGCTAAGGAGCACACCGCACCATGAGCACCCCTACCGCCCGCGAGGTCTGGTTCGTCACCGGCAGCCAGAACCTTTACGGCGAGGAGACCCTGCGCCAGGTGGCCGAGCAGTCCCAGGCCATTGCCGCCGCCCTCGCGGCGGCCCCGGGCATCGCGGTCAAGGTGGAGTGGAAGCCGGTGCTCAAGGACGCGGCCGCGATCAGGCGACTGTGCCTGGACGCCACCGCCGACGACGCCTGCATCGGGCTCATCGCGTGGATGCACACCTTCTCCCCGGCGAAGATGTGGATCGCCGGCCTGGACGCGCTCGGCAAGCCGCTGCTCCACCTGCACACGCAGGCGAACGTGGCACTGCCGTGGTCCACCATCGACATGGACTTCATGAACCTGAACCAGGCGGCGCACGGTGACCGCGAGTTCGGGTACATCCAGACCCGGCTCGGCGTGCCGCGCAAGACCGTCGCGGGACATGTCTCCGACCCCAGGGTGACCGGCAGGATCGCGGCCTGGACGAGGGCCGCGATCGGCTGCGCGGAGATCCGCTCGCTGCGGCTGGCCCGCTTCGGCGACAACATGCGCGACGTGGCGGTGACCGAAGGCGACAAGGTGGCCGCCCAGCTCACCTTCGGGGTGTCGGTCAACACCTACGGGGTCAACGACCTGGTCGCGGTGGTCGACCAGGTCGAGGAGAGCCAGGTCAGCAAGCTGGTCTCGGAATACGAGGACGCCTACGTCATCGCACCCGAGCTTCGCCAGGGCGGCGGGCGGCATGAGTCGCTGCGCTACGCGGCCAGGCAGGAAATCGCGCTGCGCGAGTTCCTCGGCAGCGGCGGGTTCGGCGCCTTCACCACCAACTTCGAGGACCTTGGCGGACTTCGCCAGCTCCCCGGCCTCGCGGTCCAGCGGCTGATGGCCGACGGATACGGGTTCGGCGGCGAGGGCGACTGGAAGACAAGCGTGCTCGTGCGCACCCTGAAGGCGGCCTCGGCCGGCCTGCCTGGCGGCACGAGCTTCATGGAGGACTACACCTACGACCTGCTGCCGGACCGCCAGCTCATCCTCGGCGCGCACATGCTCGAGGTCTGCCCGTCGATCTCGGCCACGACTCCCTCCTGTGAAATCCACCCGCTGTCCATCGGCGGCAGGGAAGACCCGGTGCGGCTCGTCTTCGACGCCGCGCCCGGCCCGGCCACCGTCCTCGGCCTCGCCGACCTCGGCGACCGCTTCCGTCTCGTCGCCAACGAGATCGACGTGATCGCTCCCCCAGAGCCGCTACCGAAACTGCCGGTGGCCCGCGCCGTCTGGCGGCCCCAGCCAAGCCTGTCCACTTCCGCGGAAAGCTGGCTGACCGCCGGCGGACCGCACCACACCGCGATGACCAGCTCCCTTACCAGGGAGCACCTGACAGACCTCGCCGAGATGCTCGGCGTGGAGCTGCTGGTCATCGACGCGGACACCACCACAAGCCAGTTCACCAAGGAAATGCGCTGGAACCAGGCGTACTACCGGCTCGCGCAGGGACTGTAGTCCCGGTACCACAGCTTTCAAATAGTTCTTCTTAGTCACTAGAGCCTCAACAGCGACTATTTCTAGACTTCACGGACACTGGTCGGCTCGGGCCCTGCCGGCGGTCGTCCGTGAGGGCAATGCACCACCGAAAATCGCCTCCAACCGGCAAGAAGGGCACACATCAATGAGGATCAACCGCAGAGCGCTCGCCGCCATCCCCGCGGTCGCGGCACTGTCGCTCGCAGCTGCCTGTTCAAGCTCAAGCTCCACGACATCAGCGCCCGCTGCGACCAGCAGCGCGCCCGCATCCAGCAGCGCGTCCGCCTCAAGCAGCGCAAGCAGCTCGGCCGCGCCGGCGCTGAGCGGCTCCCTCGGGTTCAACCAGACCAACCTGGCCAAGCTCGACGCCGCCCTCGGCGCCGCGCTCAAGGGCAAGAGCCTCTCGGCGGTCAACATCGCGATGGTGGTCAACGTCGCGGCTGACTACTGGAAGGCAGGCCAGGTCGGCTTCCTGGCCGGCTGCAAGGCCCTGGGCCTCTCGTCAAGCAAGTGCACCTACTTCGCACCGCCCACCGGCAAGCTGACCGAGCAGAACTCCGAGCTCGAGACGCTGCGCTCGCAGGGCATCACCGGCTACTCGATCTCCGCGATCGACCCGGCGTCCGCGAAGGGCACCATCGCCACGGACATGAGCAAGGGCGTCTTCGTCCTGCCCATCGACTCGCCGCTGCCTGGCACGGCGGCGTCGGCACTGTACCTGGGCACGCCGAACACCGAGGCGGGTTACCAGGCTGGCCTGGCGATGAAGACGCTGCTTAACGGCACCGGCAAGGTCGCGATCCTGGTCGGCTCGCTGACCGCGGCCAACGCCACGCAGCGGATCGCCGGCTTCGAGCAGGCGATCGCAGGCAGCAACATCACCGTCGTCCAGAAGGTCAACGACAACCTCTCGGCCTCCACGGCGCAGTCGGACGCGGAGACCATCCTCGCCAACAACCCCGACGTCAACGGCCTGTACGGCGTTTACTCCTACGACGGCCCGGCGCTCGCCCAGGCCGTTCAGTCGGCGAACAAGACCGGCTCGGTCTCCATCGTGTCCGACGACTCGGACACGCAGACCCTCGGATTCATCAACTCCGGCGTTATCGGCGGCACCGTGGTCCAGATGCCTTACCAGCAGGGCTACACCGGCGCCTACATCCTGGCGGCGGAGAAGGTCCTCGGCAGCGCGGCCACGATGGCGATCATCAAGCCGTACCTGTCCTCGGACGGCTACACCCTGTCCTCTGGTGTCGGCCTCGTCACCAAGTCGGACCTGTCATCCTACAACTCACTCCTGTCGTCGCTCGGCATCGCTGGCTGACGTGACGCAGCAAACCGAAGCCCCCAGCCGCGCGGTCACCGCGCGGCTGCGGGGCGTCCACAAGTCTTACGGGCCGGTCCGCGTGCTCGACCTTCCCGAGCTCGACCTGTACGCCGGCCAGGTGGTCGGCGTGGTGGGCGAGAACGGGGCCGGCAAGTCAACGCTGATGGGCACGCTGGCCGGCTCGGTGCACCGCGACGCCGGCGACATCGAGATCGACGGCGTGCACCTGCCGCCCGGCTCAACCGAGGCGGCGGCCCGCGTCGGCATCGCCATGGTCTCCCAGGAGTTCCCGCTGGTCGGACAGCTCTCGGTGGCGGAGAACCTGCTGCTCGGCCGTCGGCCCAAGGAGGCGCGGCGAGGTGCTCTTGTCGACCGTGCCGCCACTCGCGCCGAGGCCGAGGCGATGCTCCGCGACATCGGCCTTGACCCGCGGTCCATCGGCGGGGTCAACCGCGAGGTCCGCGCGCTCCCCGTCCCCACCAGGCAGTTGATCGAGATCGCCAAGGCCTGGGGCCGGTCACCGAAGCTGCTCATCCTGGACGAGCCCACCTCCGCGCTCGGCCCTGTCGAGGCGGAAATGGTCCTCGGCCTCGCCCGGCAGGTGGCCGAGCGGAACGGCACCGTGCTGTTCATCGGCCACCGGCTCGACGAGGTGCGCGCAGTCAGCGACCGGATTATCGTGCTCCGCAACGGCAAGCTTGTCGCCGACCTGACCCCGGCGGAGGCCACGGAGGAGCGGCTGATCAGGGACATGGTCGGCGGCGAGATCAGCAGGACGGAGCCGCCGCCGCACGCGGAGGACGCGCCGGTCGTGCTGGCGGTGAACGGGCTGACGGCGGATGGCCTCGGCCCGGTCGACATCGACGTGCGGGCCGGCGAAATCGTCGGCATCGCCGGGCTGATGGGCTCCGGCCGGAGCAGGCTCATCCACACCGTGGCAGGCGCCCAGCCCGCCACCGGCGGCCGCATGAGCGTCAACGGCAAGCCGTACGCGCCGCACAACCCCGGCGACGGCACCGCGGCCGGCCTGGTGATGATCCCCGAAGACCGCAAGGAGCAGTCGCTCGTCCTGTTCGCACCGATCAGGGACAACATCACCGTCTCGATCCTGCGGGCCCTGTCCACCCGCACGGTGCTCACCCCGAGGCGGCAGCGGGAGGCGGCCCAGGCGGCCGCCGAGAACGTGCGGGTCAGGATGCAGTCGGTGGACCAGCCCATCGGCTCGCTGTCGGGCGGCAACCAGCAGCGGGCCATCTTCGGCCGCGCCTTCGCGACCAAACCGCGGCTGCTGCTGCTCGACGAGCCCACCCGGGGCGTCGACGTGGGCGCCAAGGCCGAGATCTACGGGCTGATCGAGAAGGCCGCGGCGGACGGCATGGCGGTACTCGTCGCCTCGTCGGAACTCGAGGAACTGCAGCTCATCTGTCACCGGATCGCGGTCATGAACCACGGCAAGATCGCCGCCGTGCTGCCGCACCAGGACGCCACCAAGGAACGCATCATGTCGGCCGCCGCCGGCACGGCACAGGTCAGCGCCGAAGCCGCGGAAGCGCTCGCCGTGCTGGCCCAAGACCCCACGAACGGAGCCTGAGAATGACCGCCCAGAGCACCGTGCCGCAGACCAAGCCACCGACCCCGCAGGCGACCGCCGGCGGAGCGGCGAGCCGGATTCTGCGACGGCTCGCCGAATCACCAGAGGCGGGCGTTGTCCTCGCCTGCGTGGTGGTTTTCATCGTCATCGCCATCAACGCGCCCACGTACAAGAGCGTCGGAAACCTCCAGGTGATGGGCCGCGACCTGTCGCAGACCGGCATCCTGGCGATCGGCGAGTCGCTGGTCATCCTGACCGGCGGCATCGACCTGTCAGTTGGCGCGCTGGCCGGCCTGGCAGGCATCCTCGCCGCCTGGTTCAACGTCAACCAGGGGATACCCGCAGTACCCGCGATCCTGATCACCCTGATCATCTGCTCCGCCGTCGGCTACTGGCACGGCGCGATGGTCACCCGGCTCAATGTGCCGCCGTTCGTCATCACGCTTGTCACCTACACCACCGCGCAGGGCCTGTCGCTGGCCATCACAAGCGGCACGCCGATCAACGGAATCTCCTCGGTGTTCCCGAACATTTCAACGGGCTACCTCTGGCAGATTCCGATACCGGCCCTGTTCTTCGTGGGCGTCGCGCTGATCGCCTGGTTCGTACTCGAGCGGACGTACATCGGCCGGCAGGTCTACGCGGTTGGCGGCAACAAGGAGGCGGCCAGGCTCGCGGGCATCCCGGTGAGCCGCAGGATCGTCGGCACCTACGTCGCCAGCGCGCTGCTCGCCGGGCTCGTCGGCATGGTGGAGATCGGCCGGATGAACGTCGCCGACCCGTCGGTCGGCCCCGGCTGGGAGCTCATCGCGATCGCGGCGGCGGTCGTCGGCGGCGTCTCGCTGTTCGGCGGCGAAGGCCGGATCGTCGGCGTCGCGGCCGGCGCGATCCTGCTCGAGTTCATCGCCAACGGCCTGCTCGCGCTGCACGTCTCGCCGTACTACCAGCAGGTCGTCCAGGGCGCCGTGCTCGGCATCGCGATCCTGCTCGACCGGGTGCGGGCCAGCTACTTCGGCCGGGGCCGCCGTTAGCGGCGGCATCGGGAAAACAACCCGCGCGGGTGCGGTCACGATCGCACCCGCCCGGCGTCATTTCCGTCATGCCGGTACCGAACGGGTGCCTGGCTCCGCCTGGCCCCTAAACGATCTTCAGAATCGCCCAGACCTTCTTGCCGGCCCAGCCGACGACCGTTTCCCAGCCCCAGTCCACGGCCAGGGTCTCGATGATCTCCAAGCCCCTGCCTGACTCCTCGTCCGGCTCCGGGTGCCGCGGCACCGGGGCGCCGAGCGTCGGCGGCACGGTGTCCCATACCTCGATAAGCAGCCGCACACGGTCGCTGAGCAGGCGGATCCACAGCAGTGGCAGCTTGCCTTCCTCGTCATACCTGGGGCTGCCGTCGGGGTTCGCCGACGCGCGGACCACGTTCGCGCTCAGTTCGCTGACCACCAGTTCCGTGGTGTCAGTCAGGTCCTCAAGCCCCCAGTTGCTGAGCGTGACCGTAACGAAACCGCGGGCGAGCCGCGGTGCCGTCGGCAGGGCACCGACGGGGCCGAGTTCCGAAATGAGCGGCCAGTCAGCCACCGGAGCCACGCCACTTCGGTCCGCGGGGAGCGCACCCTAGCGCATAGTCCCCCATATCAGGCAGAACGCCGATGGCCACCCCGGTGTTACGCGTGCGCGTCCGGCCGGAACGGCGCACCGTGGCCGGGAATGAGCACTGTGGCGAATGTCAGCAGCAGTTCCCTGCTCGCCTTGAGCGCCGCGGCATCGGTGCCGAGCGGATCCTCCTCCGGGCCGTCCGCGGACCACCAGGCGTGAGTGCACGCGTATACACCGTCGGCCGTCGATGCGATGGTCGAGATGTCCTCGCCGGTATGGCCGGGCGTGCGCAGCAGCCGCACCGACGGGGCCAGCAGCGCCCCGTGCGCGTCCCGGTCCGTCCAGTGGTCTCCCTGATAGATGGCCCAATGGTCGTGGATCCGCGCGTTGCGGAACAGCGCGGCGTTGACGGTGTGGTCCGGATGGTGGTGGCTGAACACCACGTCTGTTACGTCACCAGGGCCAGGGCCGTGCGCGGCGAGGGCCGCGAGCAGGGCATCCCTGTCGGCCACCATGCCCGGATCGACGACGATGACTGCATCGCCGTCCATGATCAGCGTCACCGTCCCGCTCACCCGCGCATCATCGCCGCCCCGCCCGACGTAGCCGTTGTGCAGTACGTGCAGTGTGGCCGATCCGGTGGCCGGGATCTCCAAGTCAGTCACGCCAACGACATTACCCCGGTTAACCGGTCATGAAATGTCGGACCTGCGAAGTATGCGGCCCATACGCAAAAGGTAAGAACAGTCGCCGGCAGCCTTCGCGCGGGCGCGCACCGGGGGGCCGTCCCCCGGGAGGGGCCGGGTTTCGCGCCCGATACGATGACGTTCTTTGCCATCGGGCGCGAAAACCGCGGCTAAGGCAGCTCGATCGGCAGCGTGATGCCGTCAAGCGCATGGGCGCACAGGTCGTCCTCACGCTCCCCGGGGAACGCCTCGATGATGTTCGCCACCAGTTCGCGGAGCCGGGTGATGTTCTTGGCGAAGACCTCGAACACCTCGGCCTGCGTAACCCCGTCGCCCTCCTCGACGCCGGCGTCGTAGTCCGTGACGAGCGCGAGATTGGTGTAGCAGAGGGCAAGCTCGCGGGCGAGCACGGCCTCGGGGTGCGCGGTCATCCCGATCAGCGTCCAGCCCTGCGCGGCGTACCACTGCGACTCGGCGCGGGTGGAGAACCGCGGGCCGTCGATGACGACGAGCGTGCCCGAGCCGGCGGGCACCCAGCCCGCCTTCCTTGCGGTGCCGATGGAGTGTGCCCGGCCCGACGGGCAGTACGGGTCGGCGAACGGCACGTGCACCGCGTACTCGTCGTAGAAAGTCTGGACCCGGCTGGTGGTCCGGTCCACGAGCTGGTCGGGAATGATCAGCGTGCCAGGGCCATACGACGTGGTCAGCGAGCCCACCGCGCTCGGCGCCAGGATGCGCCGCACGCCTAGCGCGCGCATTGCCCACAGGTTGGCGCGGTACGGGATCCCGTGCGGCGGGAACCGGTGGTCCTTGCCGTGCCGTGGCAGGAAGGCCACCCGCTTGCCGCCGGCCTCGCCGACGAGCACTGCCTCGCTCGGCTCACCGAACGGGGTGTCGATGCGGTACTCCTCGGCGCCGGTCAGGAACTCGTAGAACCCTGACCCGCCGATCACCCCGATGTCCGCCACCGCGGCCATGGAGGTCAGGCGACCTTTTCGCCCGAGGAGCTGCTTGCCGAGGAGGCGGCCGGCGCAGGCGCGGCCTTTTCGCCGCCGGAGGCGGACGACGAGCCTGACGAGGACGAGTCCGCGGCGCCCGCGGACGACGATCCGCTGTCCTTGGACGCGGCGGGGGCCGAAGCGGACGCGCCGCTCGGTGAGCCGCTGCCGCGGCTGTCCGTCCGGTAGAAGCCAGACCCCTTGAACACGATGCCCACGGGCGAGAAGACCTTGCGCAGCCGGCCGCCGCAGTCCTCATGCACGGTCAGCGGCTCGTCGGTGAACTTCTGCACCGCCTCGAGCTGGCCACCGCACTCGGTGCAGGCGTACTGGTAAGTGGGCACGAATTCCTCCCAAGCGGAACCAATCCAGTTGGCTAGATTAGCACTCTCATTAGCAGACTGCTAAGCATAACTACGCAGGCCCCCTGCTGATTCCGGGGTGCGCGCCCGAGGACCCGGAGGAGACCGGCCCCGCGGAACTACAGCCAGGTGATGCCTTCTCCGGGGCTGGCGACCGCGCGGACGGGGCTGTCGTGCGGCTCCGTGGGCACCGCGGCCAGCAGTTCGCCGTCGTAGAGCAGCGCGATCGTGGGCACCTGGCCGCCGACCCTGGCGAGCGCACGGTCATAGGAGCCGCCGCCCTTGCCGAGCCGGTTGCCCGCGGCGTCGACCGCGAGCGCAGGCACGAGGACCACGTCGGCGCGGGCCACCGTCGCCGGGCCGCGAACCGGTTCGGTCGGCTGAAGCATGCCGCGTGGCCCGGGCGCGAGCGAATCCGGCCCCTCGTAGGACGCCCAGTCAAGATCGCCGTCGGGGAGCAGAACGGGAAGAATTACGTAACTGCCGCGCTTCCACAGCGCGAAGATGAGGCTGTGCGTGCCGGGCTCGGTACCGACGGAGTAATACGCCGCAATGGTGCCCGCGGCCCCCATTTCCGGCATTTCGAGCACGTGATCCCTGATGAGACGGCTGGCGGCGGCGCGCTCTGATTCCGGCATCGCCGCCCGGGCCGCGAGCACCCGCTGCCGCAGGGCGGCCTTGCCTGGGGCAGTTCCCGCGCGCTGGCCGGTGTGTGGCTGGTCACGTGGTGTGTCACTGCCAGGCATGCCGTGCACTTTGCTCCTGAGTAGTCACTACGCTTAACCCATGGTCGATAACGGCAATGCGAGGACGTCAGCAGTTACCAAGGCCGTGGTGCCCGCCGCCGGGCTTGGAACACGATTCCTGCCTGCGACGAAAGCGACGCCCAAGGAAATGCTGCCTGTCGTCGACAAGCCCGCGATCCAGTATGTCGTGGAAGAGGCCGTCGCGTCTGGTCTCAACGATGTCCTGCTTATCACGGGCCGGAGCAAGCGTTCCATCGAAGATCACTTCGACCGGGCGTATGAGCTCGAGGAGGCGCTGACTTCCAAGGAGGACTGGGACAAGCTCAGCCTGGTCCGGGAGTCAAGCGAACTCGCCACCATGCACTACGTCCGCCAGGGCGACCCGAGGGGCCTGGGCCACGCCGTGCTGTGCGCCGCGCAGCACGTGGGGCACGAGCCGTTCGCGGTACTGCTCGGCGACGATCTCATCGACCCGAAGGAACCGCTGCTCACCCGGATGATCGACGTGCGGCAGCAGTACGGCGGCAGTGTCGTCGCGCTCATGGAGGTCGACCCGGACGAGGTCTCGCTCTACGGCTGCGCGGCCGTCGAGGCGACCGCCGAGGACGACGTGGTGATGATCACAGACATGGTCGAGAAGCCGGCCCCGGGCACCGCGCCAAGCCGGTGGATCGTGATCGGCCGGTACGTGTGCGACCCCGAGGTCTTCGACATCCTGCGCGAGACGCCGCCTGGACGTGGCGGCGAGATCCAGCTCACCGACGCGCTGAAGGTCCAGGCCACCAAGGGCGAACTGCGCGGCGTGCTGTTCCGCGGGCGGCGCTTCGACACCGGCAACAAGCTTGACTACCTCCGCACCATGGTGATGTTCGCGGCCGAGCGGCCCGACCTGGCCGGCGAGTTCATCCCCTGGCTCCGCAAGTTCCTCGAAGAGCAGCGGTGACCTCAGGCGGATCGCACGGTCACGCCGTCGACGGCTCGCTCACCACGGTCGAGGCGTACCAGGCGGCGATCCTGTCCGCGATCGTGCCGCTCGCCCCGGCCAGCCTTGAGCTGGCGGCGGCGGAGGGCTGCGTGCTCGCGGAGGACGTGACGGCGGCCGTCGCCCTCCCCTCATTCGACAACTCAAGCATGGACGGCTACGCCGTCCTCGCCGCGGACGTGGCCGGCGCCTCCCAGGAGTCGCCGGCGGCCCTCCGGGTCACCGGCGAGATCGCGGCAGGCGACACCGGCGCCTACCGGCTGGCCGAGGGCACCGCGATCAAGATCATGACCGGTGCGCAGCTCCCTGCGGGCGCGGACGCCGTGGTGCCCGTCGAGTGGACCGACGACGGCATCGCCCAGGTCCGGGTCTACCGGCCGGCCGAGCCGGGTAACGCGGTCAGGTACGCCGGCGGCGACGCCGCCGAGGGTGAGACGCTGCTCAGCGCGGGCACGCGGCTGCGCCCCATGCAGGTCGCGGTCGCAGCGTCCGCCGGGCGCAAGACGGTCTCCGTCCGCCCGCGGCCCCGGGTGGTCGTGCTGTCCACCGGGAACGAGCTGACCGAGCCGGGCACCCCGCTCGTGCCCGGCCGTATCTGGGACTCCAACAGCTACATGATCGCGGCGGCGGTCCGCGAGGCAGGCGCGGTCGCCTACCGGCGCTCTGTCGTGCCCGACGACCCGGCGGGCGTGCTGCCCGCGCTCGAGGAGCAGCTGATCCATGCTGACCTGCTGATCACCACCGGCGGGGTATCCATGGGGGGCGAGCACGACGTCGTCAAGGCGGCGCTGCGCGAACTCGGCACGGTGACCTTCCGCAAGGTGGCGATGCAGCCGGGGATGCCGCAGGGCTTCGGCGTGATCGGCCAGGGCGGCGCGGGCGCGGCGGACGGTGCGGGCGCGGGGGGCGCGGAAAGAGCAGTGCCGATCTTCACGCTGCCGGGCAACCCGGTAAGCGCCTACGTGTCGTTCCAGCTCTTCGTGCGGCCCGCCCTGGCGGCCCTGCAGGGCGCGGACGACCTGTCGCTGCCCTCGGTGCAGGCGACGCTCACCGGCCCGGCCAGGTCACCCTCCGGGCGGCGCTCCTACCTGCGCGGCATCCTCGACGGCAGCAAGGTCACCCCGCTGTCCGGGCAGCAGTCGCATCAGATCGCGTCCCTTGGCCGCGCCAACGCGCTCATCGTCGTCCCGGAATGGGCGACGCAACTCCCCGCGGGCGACACCGTTGACGTTCTCGTGCTTCCCTGACGGAGTCAGCCGCACTCGTTCTGGATCAGCTCTTCTGTTGACGTTGCCTTTGACTTGGGGCCACCCGGCGGCAGCGTAGGCTTTCCTCATGAGCGATGCTGCTCCGGCGCGGCTGACCCACCTGGACGAGGCGGGCCGCGCGCGGATGGTGGACGTTTCAGCCAAGGACGTCACGGTACGCACAGCCACGGCATCCGGGCGGGTGCTGCTGTCGGCCGAGGCCGTCGCCGCGCTGCGCGACGGGACCGTGCCCAAGGGCGACGCGCTCGCCGTCGCCAGGATCGCCGGGATCGCCGGCGCCAAGCGGACCCCAGACCTGATCCCGCTGTGCCACCCGCTCGCCATCCACGGCGTGACCGTAGACCTGGCCGTCGAGGACACCGGGGTGGCGATCACCGCCTCGGTGCGGACGGCAGACAGGACCGGGGTCGAGATGGAGGCGCTCACCTCGGTCAGCGTCGCGGCGCTCACGCTGATTGACATGATCAAGGCCGTCGACAAGGGCGCGGTGATCACCGACGTCCGGCTCGAGGCCAAGGACGGCGGCAAGTCAGGCTCCTGGCGGCGCGGATGATCCGCGCGCTGGCGATCACCGTGTCGAACCGGGCGGCGGCCGGGGTGTACGAGGACCGCTCCGGGCCAGTGCTCGTCGAACTGCTCCGTTCCGCCGGCTGCGACGTCGTCGACGGGCCGCTGGTGATCCCCGACGGCGATCCTGTCGAGCAGGTGCTGCGCGACTCGGTCGCGGCCGGCTACGACATCGCCATCACCACCGGAGGCACCGGGCTGACGCCGGCCGACCTGACGCCGGAGATGACCCGCCGGGTGATCGACAGGGAGATCCCCGGAATCGCGGAGGCGCTGCGGTCCGCCGGCGCAGCCGCCGGAGTACCGTCCGCCATCCTCTCCAGGGGGCTTGCAGGAACCGCCGCCCGCACCCTCATCGTCAACCTGCCTGGGTCGTCGGGCGGTGTCAGGGACGGCATGAACGTGCTTCGGCCCATCCTCATGCACGCGGTCGACCAGATCCGCGGCGGCGACCACGTGCGCGCCGATTCTGGCACGGAAAATTCGTCTGGCACTGACACGAGTCATGTGTCCGGAATCGCATAGCGTTGCGCCTACGCTAGACGGATCAACCGCCACTCAGGGGAACGATTGACAGCCGTGGGACGCATCACCGGATGGCCGGCCACCCTCACCGAGCCGGACCTGCTCGACGCCCCGGTCGTCCTGCGCCCTGTGCGTGTCTCCGACGCGCGCACCTGGCGCGAGATCCGGGTGCGGAACGCCTCCTGGCTGCGCCCCTGGGAGCCGTCAAACCCCGAGACGCCGCTCGTCAGGTCCCCGATCGGGCCCTACGTGTCCATGGTCCGCACCATGCGCCGTGAGGCCAGGCAGGGTGTGGCGCTGCCCTGGGTGATCCTCTACCGCGGGCGTTTCGCCGGGCAGCTCACCGTCGGCTCCATCACGTGGGGCTCGTCTCGCTCCGGGCAGGTCGGCTACTGGATCGACGAGGCGTACGCCGGGCGGGGGGTCGTGCCCACCGCGCTCGCCATGGCCGTCGACCACTGCTTCCGCGTGATGGGCATGCACCGGCTTGAGGCGTCCATCAGGCCGGAGAACGTCGCCTCTCGCCGGGTGGTGGAAAAGCTCGGGTTCAGGGACGAGGGAATCAGGGTGCGCCAGTTGCACATCAACGGCAGCTGGCGAGACCATATCTGCTACGCGATCACGGCCGAGGAAGTGCCCGCGGGAATGCTCCCCCGGTGGCGAAGCTCGCTCGCCGCGTCGCGTTCCGGCGCCTAGTGTTTCTTTCTTTTTGATCACGGCGACACGCCGTTCAGGTCCTCGTTATCAGCAGTCGCTCCATTTACGCTGCGTTACATGTCCGGTGTGCCTGGTGCCGCGAAGACCGAGAGGAGTGCACGAGCCCGATGAGCAGCGCCATCCTTTACCTGGCGATCATCGCGATCTGGGCGTGCGTGCTCATCCCCCGGTGGCTGAAGCGCGGTGCCGTCGCTCCTGTCACGGCGCCGGCCGTGGTTGAGTCCACGGAGCAGGTCGCGTCGCCGGACATCGCGGAGGTTTCCGCCGCCGGCACCGACGAGGTACCCGAGGCAGAACCGCTGCCCGCCGAGCCGCTTTCCGCCGAGGAATCGCGGCGGCACATGCTCACCGCCCGCCGCCGGCTCCTGATGATGCTCACTGGCCTGGAGATCGCCGCGATCGCGCTCGCGGTGACCAGCCTGGCCGCCGTCTGGGTCGTCATCCCGCCGACCGTCATGCTCGCCGGCTACCTGCTGCTGCTGCGCGAGGCGGCCAAGGCCGACGCGGAGCGGGCGCGGCACGAGGCAGAGGCGGCCGCACACGCCCGCGAGCGGGCAGCCGCGCGGGCGCGCGCCGCGCGCCGCCGCGCCACCCCGGCCGACGGCGTGTCCACCGCGGGCGTGGCCGCCGCGGCCGAGGCCCTCGCCGCGAGGTTCGCCGCCGCCCCGGTCCCCGCCGACTACGAGGACGCCGGCCGCGACTTCGCGCCCGGCCTGGCAGGCAAGTACACCACGTCCAACGCGGACGCGGACGTCGCCGACGAGGACTACTACTACGACGGCTACGAGGCACCCCGCCTGCGCGCCGTCGGCGACTAGATGGCGCGAGCAGGCCGGAAAGTTTGCTACGCTAGCTCAGGTTCAAGGGGCTATAGCGCAGTCCGGTAGCGCACCTCGTTCGCATCGAGGGGGTCAGGGGTTCAAATCCCCTTAGCTCCACGCAGGTCAAAGGCCAGTTCCGATCATGGGGCCGGCCTTTTTGATCTTATGGCAGCAGCAAACGGCAGCAACGGGGTCCAGGGGTCCAGGGGTCCAGGGGTTCAGGGGAGCAGGCGAGCAGGTCGCCGAGCTTGCGGAGCGCGGCGCGGCGCGGCGGATTTGACACGGGGACCCCTCGCGGCGGCTCCATCGGGCTTATGCGGGCGACCTGGAAAGGCCGCCCGATCGCGGGCAAGCGTACAGCCGCCGCCCCGTGTCAAATCCGCCGCTTTGTCAGCGCGGGACTGACCGTCTTCGTTCCGGAGTGGTAGATCGAGATCCGCTCGATGTTGTCAAGTGATAAGTG
>Ga0335085_10008557_pt1 | contig 15599 bp, 8 predicted proteins | sample Lox_Sample_45_FD_206712 | JGI IMG/M metagenome (GOLD analysis project Ga0335085, IMG submission 206712) | Soil microbial communities from Loxahatchee National Wildlife Refuge, Florida, United States - Lox_Sample_4.5 | ecosystem: Environmental > Terrestrial > Soil > Wetlands | place: USA: Florida...
CTCGGGGCCCTCGTCGGGGGCAGTTGGGTCGCGAACACGCCGTCCTGGGCGACGGTGTTCTCGCAGTCCGGCCCAGCGCTCTCCTGGATGCTGATCGGCTACGGCTTCTGCGCGTCGGTGCTCCCGGTCTGGCTGCTGCTCGCGCCGCGCGACTATCTCTCGACCTTTCTCAAGATCGCGACCATCCTGATACTCGCGGTCGCGATTCTCATCATCCTGCCGCCGTTGCGCATGCCCGCGCTGACGGTGTTCGCGAGCGCCGGCGAAGGCCCGGTCTTCGCCGGGAAGCTCTTCCCCTTCGCTTTTATTACCATCGCCTGCGGCGCCATTTCCGGGTTTCACGCGCTCGTCGCGTCGGGGACGACGCCGAAACTGATCATGCACGAACCCGACGCACGGCTGATCGGGTACGGCGCGATGCTGATGGAATCGTTCGTCGGCGTGATGGCGATGATCGCCGCCTGCACCCTGGACCCGGGCGTCTACTTCGCGATGAACACGACCCCCGCGGCGCTGCACCAGGCCTCCGACTTGCTGAACGCCGCCGGGTTCGTCGTGTCGCCGGACTCGATGCGGGCGCTGGCCCAGCAGATGGGCGAGGTGACGCTGGTGGCGCGGACCGGCGGCGCGCCGAGCCTCGCGGTCGGGATGGCCCACATCTTCTCGAGCGTCACCAGCGCGCTGGGGGGGCGGACGGCGACGGCCCTGTGGTATCACTTCGCGATCATGTTCGAGGCGCTGTTCATCCTCACCACGATCGACGCCGGCACGCGGGTTGGGCGGTTCATGTTGCAGGAGCTCGCCGGCCACCTCTGGCCGAAGCTCGGGGAAACATCGTGGTATCCGAGCGTGTTCGCCTCGAGCGCGGCGGTCGTGGCGGGGTGGGGGTACTTCCTCTATCAGGGAGTCATCGACCCGCTCGGCGGGATCAACACGCTCTGGCCGCTCTTCGGCATCTCCAATCAGCTGCTTGCCGCGGTGGCCCTCTGCGTCGGGACGACGATCATCATCAAACTCGGCAAGGCGCGCTACGCGTGGTCGACGCTGATCCCGCTCGCCTGGCTCGTCACCGTCACGCTGACGGCCGGCTGGCAGAAGGTCTTTTCATCCGACCCCAAGCTCGGCCTCCTGGCCCACGCGGCGACCCTCGCCGGATCCGGCGCCCCCAACGCCGCCCGCCTGGTCTTCAACGACCGGCTCAACGCCGTCGTCGCGCTGCTCTTCATGGCCATCGTCGTAGCGCTGCTGGCGGCGTCGCTGCGGGAGTGGTGGCTCGTGTTGTCCCGGCGCAAGGCGGCCGTGGTGCGGGAAACGCCGTTCGTGGAGAGCGCCTGGGCGGGGTGATCGCTATCGTTTGACCTGACGCCGCAGCGCTTCGAACCTGGGATCGCCTCGCAGCGAGGCGAACAGCGGGTCGATCCCCATCACGAGAATCGGCCACTCGCGCTGCGCCGCGGCCCGGGTGAGCCAGGTGAGCGCCTGGTCGCGCTGGCCCAGCGCCGTACAGATCACCGCCAGCTTCACCGCCATCACGAATTCGCGTCCCCCCTCCATCCGCTGCTGCAGGTCGCCCAGCACTCGCTCGGCCTCATGGCGGTGCCCGCAGCTCGCCAGCACCTGGCCCGTGGCGCTGCCTTCGTAGTTCGGCAATCCAGCCGGCACGTAACGCAGCTGGGCCAGCGCCTCGTCGCAGCGGTGCAGCGCGACGTAGGACCGGGCCATCTCCGCGTGCGCGATGGCGTTGGTCGAGTCGAGCTCCAGCGTCCGGCGGAGCTGGGCGAGGGCATCCTCGAACCGGCCGGCGTAGTACAACATGCTCGCGACGCGCGTGTTGTTGATCACCGAAAGCGGATCGAGCTGGCGGGCCAGCTCAGCCTCGCGAATCGCGTCTTCGGTGCGTCCGGCGGCGATGTAATCCCACGCGAGAAACAGGTGGGCGGTGGCGTATCCGGAGTCGAGCGCGACCGCCTTGGCCAGCTCCCCGGCCCCGCTCGGGAGATCCCAGTCCCGCCAGAGCTTCACCATGCCGAGCGAGGTCTGGGCCTCGGCGATCGTGCTGTCCAGCTGCAGGGCCCGCTGAGCGGCTTCCCCCGCGCGTGCCAGCCCGTCGCTCGGGATCGTGTAGCCGAAGAGGGCCTGCAGCGTATAGGCGTCGCTCAGCCCCGAAAAGGCGTAGGCGAACGCGGAGTCGCGCGCGATGGCCTGCTGAAAGTGGTCGACGGCGGCGCTCAACCCCGCCCCGGTGCGCTGGCCGAAGAAGTACCGGCCCCGCAGGTAGAGGTCGTAGGCTTCGGGGCTCGTCGTCGCCTGGGCGACGAGTTTCGTGCTCCGGCCCCCCGCCAGCTGCAGCTGCAGCGCACCGATAATGGCGCGCGCGATCTCATCCTGCACCGCGAACACGCCCTGAATGTCCCGCTCGTATTCGTCGGCCCAGAGCACCGAATCGCGAGCCGCGTTGATCAGCCGGGCCGAGACCCGCACCCGGTTGCCGGCGCGGCGCACCGTCCCTTCCAGCAGCGTTTCCACGCCGAGACTGCGACCGATCTCGCGGGAGGTGACGTTCTGATTCTTGAACGCGAAGGCCGAGGTGCGGGGGACGACCTTGAGGGCCGGAATCTTGCCCAGCGCGGTGATCAGCTCTTCGGCCATCCCGTCGCTGAAGTATTCATCGGCCGGGTCCACGCTCAGACTGGAAAACGGGAGGACGGCGATGGAGCGAGACCCTCCTCCGCTCCCGCCGCCCCTCGTCCTCGGCCCCCGGGGCCCGAGCCCCAGGTAGGCGGCGGCCGCCACGAGGAGGGCGATCCCGATCCCCACTGTCACCCGGCGGCCGGTCCCGGAGTGGGAGGCGGCCGTGACTCCCGCCGCCGGAGTCGTCATCGCGCGACGCAGCGTCGCCTCGAACTCCTCGGCGGTCGCGAACCGGTCGGCCGGCGCGCGGGCCAGCGCCTTGCGGGCCGCCGACTCGATGGCGTCGGGCACGTTCTCCCGCACCGTGCGGATGGAGGGGATGGGGTCGTTCAAGCGACGGGCCATCACCGCCTGGGCGGTGCGACCCGTAAAGGGCGGCTCCCCGACCAGCATCTCGTAGAAGACACACCCGAGACTGTAGATGTCGCTACGGGCATCGACATCGGGGGACGCGGTCGCCTGCTCGGGGCTCATGTACGCGGGGGTTCCGACGGCCATCCCGGTCTCGGTCAGCTGCCCTCCCCCCGCCTGGGTCACCGCCCGCGCCACGCCGAAATCCGCGACCATGGCGGCACCGCCCGCCAAGAGCACGTTCTCGGGCTTGATGTCGCGATGCACGACGCCGCGGGCATGGGCGTAGGCGAGCGCGTTCGCCACCTGCTCGGTGATCCGCACCGCGTCCCCCACGGGGAGCTGGTGCTCCCGCAGCAGGCGATCGCGCAGGGACTCACCCTCGACAAAGGGCATCACGAAATACAGCAGCCCCTGGGACTCTCCCGAGTCGAGCAGCGGGAGGATGTGCGGGTGGGTGAGCCGGGAGGCGATCTCGATCTCCCGCATGAACCGGCCGGTGCCGAGCGCGGCCGACAGCTCGGGGCGCAGCACCTTGATGGCCACGGGGCGGTCATGCTTCGTGTCGCGCGCCAGGAAGACGAACGCCATCCCGCCGTGGCCGAGCTCGCGCTCGACGCGATACGTCTGCCCGAGCGCGCTCCGGACCCGTTCGAGCAGCTCGTTCGGCTCGCTACCGCCCCCCACCCCCATCCGCTACTGTCCCGCCACCGCCAGACACTCGATTTCGACCCGCGCGCCGAGCGCCAGCCCACTGGTGCCGATCGTGGAACGCGCCGGCGGGTCCTTGGGGAACACGGCAGCGTATGCCGCGTTCATCGTCGCGTAGTCCTTGATGTCGGCCAGGAACACGGTGCACTTCGCGATCCGGTCGAGCGAGCTGCCAGCTGCGGTGAGGATCGCCTTGATGTTCTCGAGGGCCTGGCGCGTCTGACCGGCGATTCCGGTATCGGCGAACTCGCGGGTTCCGGGCTTGTTCCCGATCTGTCCCGACAGGAACAGCAGGTTCCCCACCTTCACCGCCGACGAGAAGGGGAGCCCGGCGACTTCCTGCGGGGTGTGAATGACCTGGCGCTCCTGCGCGGCGAGTGCGGCACACGGGAGGAGCAGGAACGGAAGCAACGCGCGCATAATGACCTTCCAGGTTGAGGTGGCCCGAAGCTACGCGCCAACCCTGGTTCGGGCGAGTGGTCGCTAGGGTTTCGGCTCGGTGCCGAGCCGCAGCAGCGCAGCCTTGGCCTCCTCCACGAACGGCTGCAGCTCCGGATCGGCGTGACGCCAGACCTCGGCGACGTAGCGGTAGGCGGTGATCGCCTTCTCGCGATTGCCGAGCCGTTCGTTCACGCGCCCCCGCTCGAGCGTCCACAACGCGAGGCGCGGATCCCAGCCCGCGGGCAGGTCGCGATCGAGATCCGCGGCCGCCTCCTGGTTTCGCCCCGCGGCCGCGAGCAGCTGGGCCCGTTCCATCGGCTCGGTGTAGCAACCCGGGCACAGGGTGTCGGAGAGTGCCAGAAACCGGGATAGCGCTTCGGCCGAGTCCTTCCGAGCCAGCGCGGCCCACGCGAGCGTCGCGTCCTTGACGTACTGCAGCAGCCTGTGCGTGACGGGAAGGCCGTGGATGCGGGAAATGGAATCGAGCACCTTGCCCGTGTAGCGGATGCCGGCCGTATCGCCGCGGGCGGCCTGCCACGGCAGCAGGTGGTACAGCCCCTCGGGGCGCACGGGGTGCCGTCGCTGCTCGGCTACCCGCTGGAGGCTGTCCGGTGGCAGCACCCCGAACAGCCCGTAGACGGGGAACAGCCAGGGGTTCTCACCGCTCGAGGGTAACGCGCCCGCGATCCGCGCCGACTCCCGCAGGTGTCCGCGGTAGGCGAGTCCGGCCGCGAGGCCCCGGCGGCTACCCTCATACATCGCGTCCCCCGGGGCGGGATGACGGGCGACGTGCGAGCGCAGCACGCGAATGCCGGTTTCATCGGAATCGGGCCAGCTCGAGAGCCCGTCGCCGAGCACATGCCCAAGGAGCAGCATCGGCATCGTATCGAGGAGCCGGGTGGTTTCGGGGGAGCGGGCCGTGGCCGGATCGATCAGCCGCTCGAGGATCCGGATCCCCTGCGCATTCACGTCGGTGGGGTTGAGGGCCAGGTAGGAGCGGATATAGCGCAACGCCTGGGCCGGCCCCCCGAGGTTCAATCCCAGCGCCACGGGGTGGATGTAGGCGGGGCCGAAGGCGGAGTCGAGGGCGATGGCGCGGTCGAAGGCCTGGAGGGTCTGCTCCGGGTTCGCGCCGATCAGTGGCGCCGTCCCAAAGTGGTACCGGGCGTCGCCCAGCGCGTACCAGACCTCGGGGTCGTCGGGGTAGCGGCGCGCGGCCGACTCCAGCGTGGCGAAGAGCCGCCGGGCGTGCGGCCACCAGGCGGTGTCGTTGCCGGCGAACAACAGGGCCGCGAGCGAGTCCCCGGCCACGAGCAGACTCTCGCGCGGCGGCAGGCCGTGATTGAAGGCGCCCGCCCGGAGAGCGTTGGCCCGGGAGGCCGAGTCGCCGCCCGCGCGCTGCCACCCGTAGGCGAGGCCGATCCGGTGGTAGGCGAGGGCGAAGGTCGAGTCGAGCGCGATGGCCCGTTCGTAGTAGGTGACCGCGCTGTCCCAATCGGTCCGGCGGTAGAACTGCTCGCCCTGCAGGAACGCTTTCATGGCGGGCAGCGACGACGAGCCGAGCGACGCCAAACGAACGGCGCCGATCGGGCGGGTGCGGGACAGCTCCCGCAGCAGTCGGACGGTCAGCGAGTCGGCCAGAAGGTCCATCCGGCCGCTCGCGCCCGCGAGCTGCAACTCGCCCAGCGGGAGTTGTGACGCAACGTCGTACAGGGTGGCGCTCAAGCGCACCGAGTCGCGGCCCCCGAGCAGCTGGCCGAACACGGCGAGCCCGGCGCCGGTGCGGCGTCCGAGCGCGGTGGCCGACGGCGCATCGGCGCGCCCGTGCCAGTTGCGCACGACGACGGTCGGAGCAACGGTCCGCAGCGGGCCGGCGCCGTCCAGGTTCCGCGACAGCACGTCCACCAGCCCTTCGCTCCAGAGGTGCAGATCGGGGACGAGCACCTCGAAGGGCGCCACCGCCACGAGATTCGGATCGAGGGCCGGCGGGCCGGACCGCCGGGTCCAGAGCCACGCTCCGACCCCGACGATCACCGCCGCACTTGCCGCCCAGACTCCCCAGCGCCGCCACCCCGCTCGCGCCCGCGGCGCCGCCGGGACCTCGCCCGAGAGCAGGGCCGCGGCGAGCTCCGCGCCCGTGCCCCAGCGTTCATCGGGGGATTTGGCGAGGGCTCGGGAGACCACGCGCTGAACCGAGGCGGGGACGCCGGGCAACGGCGGCGGGGTGTCGAGGATGTGACGGCGCGTGACCGCCTGGGAGGTGGGTCCTTCGAACACCGGCCGCCCGGCGAGCATTTCGTACAACATGCACCCGAGGGCGTAGAGATCGGTTCGCCCATCGATGGTACGATCGCCCATCGCCTGCTCGGGGGACATGTAGTAGGGCGTGCCGATGGCGAGACCCACTTCGGTGAGCGTCGGGCCGCCGTCGGCCGAGAGCGCCCGGGCCACTCCGAAATCGGCCACGATGGCGTGGCCTTCCTCGAGCAGCACGTTTTCCGGCTTGATATCGCGGTGGACGATGCCGCGGCGGTGCGCGGAGTCGAGCGCGTCGGCGACCTCGCGCGTGATCCGCACCGCGTCGTCGAGCGGGATCCGGCCCTCGCGCACGAGACGCTGCCGCAGCGATTCGCCGCGCACGTATGGCATCACGTAGTAGAGCAGGCCGTCCCGCTCACCCGAGTCGAACACCGGGAGGATATGGGGATGGGAGAGCTGCGCCGCGATCTCGATCTCGCGCAGGAAGCGGGCGGGTCCCACGGTGCGGGCGATCTCCGGCGCCAGCACCTTGATCGCCACGGAGCGCTTGTGCTTGGCGTCGCGGGCGAGAAAGACCGTGGCCATGCCGCCCCGGCCGAGCTCGCGCTCGATCGTATAGGCGTCGCCGAGCGCGGCCTGCAGGCGTTCCCTCAGCTCGGCCAGGTGACGGTCCTGCCGGGGATCCCCGGCCCTGACGAGGGTAAGGTCATGCCGGTGCGTCCGTGGCCAAGGGGGGCATGAGCAGCGGCCCGAGCATGGCGAGCCCGAAGCCGGCGGCCGCACTGGCGCCGAAGGCCACGACTGCCCCCGCCCGCTGGTACACGAGACCCAACACCAGACCTCCGATGAGCGCCGCCAGGCCGGTCCAGGAGTGATACACCCCGAACCCGGTTCCCTGCCGGTCGCGGGCGAGGCGCGAGACGATCGCCCGCTCCGGGCTTTCGGTCAGGCCGGCGACGATGCCCAGCACGAGAAACAGGCTCCAGGCCGCCACCGAGCTCCCGGCCAGGGCGAAGCCCGTGGCGATCGCAGCGTAGCTCACCCATCCCAACCAGAGGATGCGCCCCGGCCCGAACCGGTCCACCCCCGCACCGCCGACGAAACTCGCCGAGGAACGTACCACGTGAAGAGCGGCCCACAAGATCAGCACGGCCGTCACCGGCACGCCGAGCTGCTGTGACCGCAAGATGACGAGGGTCTCGGGCATCCTGACGAGATAGGATGCGGCGATAACGAGGATGGTCAGGGACGGTCGAGGTGGGTCGAGGTGGGTCGAGGTGGGTTGGGGTGAGTCGGCAGGGCGACCGATCGTACCTCGGCCCACCTCGTCCCTCCTCCACCCACCTCGACCTGCTCTGACCGCCCACAGCGCCAGCACGAGTACCGCCACCCCCGGGACGATGCTCGCGGCGATGACGCCGCGGACATCGAACCGCTGCGACGTCAAGAGCCACCAGGCCACGAGCGGCCCCAGCACCGCGCCGGCGTGGTCCAGGCCGCGTTGCAGACCGAACGCCCGCCCGCGCAGCTCGGGGGGGGTGACGTCGGCGATGAGGGCGTCGCGGGGCGGGGTGCGCACCCCCTTGCCGATGCGGTCGGCGACGCGCAGCCCGATCACCTGCCAGGCGGCCGAGGCGAAGGCGATCACCGGTCGCACGAGCACGGCGATGGCGTACCCCCAGATCACGAGGGCGCCGCGGCGGCGCGGCTCGTCGGCCAGGCGCCCCGCCCCGAGCTTGACGAACGCGGCGGTGAATTCCGCCGCCCCATCCAGGAATCCCAACGCCGCCGCACCCCCGCCGAGCACTCCGACCACGAGGGTCGGCAGCAGCGGATAGATCATCTCGCTCGCGAAGTCGTTGAGAAGGGAAACACAGCCGAACAGCGTGACGGCCCGCGGGAGCCTATTCGTCAAGCCCCATGCCCCAGCGCATCAGCGTCACCGGCAGCCCGCCGTAGGACAACACCGTCTCGTGAAACCCCCGCAGCGTGAACGCCGGCCCCTGCGCGGCGCGCGCGTCGTCGCGCAGGCGCAGCAGCTCGCGGCGGCCCACCGCATAGCACAACTGATATCCCGGCGTGGCGCAGTACCGGCGCACTTCCGACTCGGCGTTGGCCCGGTCGAGGTGCACGCCGTCGACGAGCCGTCGCACCGCTTCGTCGATCGTCATTCCGCGGGTGTGCAGCCCCACGTCGAGGAGAATGCGCACCGCCCGCCACAGCAATCCCATGCGCTGGAACAGGCGCTCCTCGGGGGTATCGTAGAACCCCTGCTCCCCCATCATTTCTTCGCAGTACAGCGCCCAGCCTTCGACCGTCAGCGGTGTCCAGATGTTCTTGCGGGTGTGCCCGGGGAGCCGCTGCGCGTGCACGAGCTGCAGATGGTGTCCGGGATAGCCCTCGTGGAGCGCCGTGCCCGCGATGCCATGGGTGCAATGATCCTCGAGCAATTCCGCCTGCTGCCGGGCCTTCAGTCCCCGGTCGGGAAGGGTGACGTAGAACAGCCCGGTCTGGTCGGTCGCGTAGGGGCCGGAGCGCTCGTAGGCGGCGAACGGCAGCAGCGGCCGCATGAACTCCGGGGTGGGGATGACGCGGAGCGGGGCCGACGGGATCGGAGCCAGGTCGTGGCGTTCCACGAACCGGCGGGCCCGCTGCATTCCCGCGTCGTAGGCCGCCACCAACCCGTCGCTCGACGGGTGGTCCTGGCGCAGCCGCCGGACCAGGGTGGACCAGTCGTCGCCGCCGAGCTCCCGGGCCAGGCGCTCGAGATCCGCGGTGACTTCGGCCTGGAGGTGCAATCCGTAGCGCCACAGCTCCGGCGCGGTCTCGCGCAGCGCGTGCTCGTAATGCAGCAGGAAGTTGAAGCTCTCTTCGCCCAGCGCGAACGCCCCCGGCGTCTCGTCGAGCCAGAGTCCCACGTCGCGCGCGAAGGCCTGCAACGCCGCGACGGCGGCGTCCGCAGCCGCGCCGAGCCGCTCCGCGCGGCTCTCCCCCGGATCCCGGCCCTCGTAGTGCGAGCGGATCTCGCGGATCAGCGCCTCGCCCCCCGGCAGCACCTGAAGCGCCGTGGCGGCGAACAGCGGCACGGGATCGGTGAGAGCGGCGCGGGCATCCTGGAGCAGTCCGGGGACGTCCTCGAGACGCTGGATCACCGCCGTCGCGGTCGCCGCGGAGTCCGCTCCCGGTCGGCGCACGAGGCCGTGCAGCCCTTCGAACAGGTGGGTGAGCCAGAACTCCGGGTTCCGCGCCTGGGGCCGCTCCCGCTCGAACCGATGGATGGTGACGCGGATCTCGTCGAGCAGCGCCGTGCGGTCGATTTCTTCGTGGAGATCCACGACCGTCGCCTCTTCGAGGGCGGTGGCCATGGACTTGAGGGCGGCGAGGTGCGGCGGGAGCGCGGCCGGGCCGAACCGCCCGAAGCGGTGATCGTGATCGGTGAGTCCCGCCGCCGTCGCGGCGACGGGATCGAGATGCCACCGCAGGTCGAAGTAGGAGCGCTCGAGATCCCGGAACGAACCTACCGCCATGCGAGCTGCTTCAGCAGACGGAGGCACTCCGCTTCGGAAAGGGTGTGATCGGCCTGCTTGGCGGCGTCGAACAGGGTCTTGCACGCCGCTTCGTCCTCGGGGTCGTAGCCGTGGCTCGCCAGCCAGTATTTCACGTTCGACATGCCGGACACGGGCCCGATCTCGATCACCTGCTCCAAGCCCAGCTCCTCGGCCGGGATCGAGCTGTAGACTCGATCCGCGAGCCAGGTGTGCCCCTTCTTTTTCGCCTTGATGATCGCGGCGGCATGCACGCCGGTCCCGGTCCGGAAGGCGTCGCTCCCCATGATGGGGTAGTTGATCGGAATCGGGATCCCCACTGCGTCGGCCACCGTGCGGCAGTACTCCGGCAGTTTGGCGAGGTCCGCGCGATGCGTGCCCAGGAGGTTCAAGTTGACGATCAGCAGGTCCATTTCCGCGTTGCCGACCCGCTCCCCCACCCCCAGGGCGGTGGCGTGCACCCGATCGGCGCCGGCCTCGATCGCGGCGAGACAGTTGATGAGCCCCATCCCCCGGTCGCGATGGCCGTGCCAGTCGATCCTGACGTCCTTGTTCCCCACAATTTCCTTGCGTACGAAGCTGACGAGCGCCCGGACGCCATCGGGCGTCGCATGTCCCACGGTATCGGCGAGGCAGAGCCGCGTCGCGCCGCAGTCGATGGCCGCCCCGTAGAGTCGCCGCAGCACATCCGGGGTGGCGCGCGTCGTGTCCTCGGTCACGTACATCACGGGGAGCCCGTGGCGTACCGCGTAGGTGACCGCCTCCTCGGTCGCTTTGAGCATCCGGTCCAGTGTCCAGTCCTCGGTGTACTGCCGGATCGGGGAGGACCCGATGAACGTGGCCGCTTCGATGGAAATGCCGACCTCTTCGACGATCCGGACGATCGGCTCGATGTCGGCGATGACGGTACGGGCGGCGCAATTCGGGGCGATGGGGAGCTTGGCGTCCCGGATTTCCCGGGCGAGTACGCGGACCTGCTCGACCACCCGGGGGCCGGCCCCCGGCAGCCCGATGTCGGCCGAGGCGATCCCCAGGTCCGCCATCAGGTGCAGGATCCGCCGCTTGGTGTCGAGCGAAGGATCCTTGACCGAGGGGGACTGCAGCCCGTCGCGCAGGGTCTCATCGTTCAGGTCCACTCGGGCGGCGGACCAGTCGAACGGCGCCCCGACGCGGTTCCAGTCGTAGATCAGGTCGCGCTCTTCCATAGGGATAGTGTCGCCGTCCGGGCGACAGCAAGCAAGAGACGCCGGGAGCTGGGGCGGGAGGATTCGAACCTCCAACCTCCCGGTTAACAGCCGGGCGCTCCGCCAGTTGAGCTACACCCCAGTGCCCGGAGTGAAACCTAGCGACCTTCGCATGAAGCGGATGCCGTTGCTGGCTGCCCGAGTCGGCGGCCCGTATTATTGGCGCTCGACCTCCCTCCTGGAGGCACCCTGCCCGATAGCCTCGGGCGGTTCAGAGCCGCCATCTCCCAGCGCTACCGCATCGAGCGCGAGCTCGGCCACGGTGGAATGGCTCGAGTGTACCTCGCGCTGGACCTGAAGCACGATCGTCCTGTCGCCATCAAGCTGCTCCGAGCCGAGGTGGCGTCGGCGCTCGGGCCGGAGCGCTTCCGCCGCGAGATCGAGACTCTCAACCGTCTCTCTCACGCGAACATCCTCCCGCTGTATGAGTCCGGCGAGGCCGGCGGCGAGCTCTATTACGTCATGCCCTTCGTCGAGGGGGCCTCACTCCGGGATCGGCTCTCGCAGGAAAAGCAGCTGCCGATCGAAGACGCCCTGCGCGTTACTCTCGAGGTCGCGGACGCCCTGGCGTACGCCCACCAGCACAACGTCGTCCACCGCGACATCAAGCCCGACAACATCCTGTTCCGGGCCGGGCACGCCGTCGTGAGCGACTTCGGGGTCGCCCGCTCCGTGACTTCGGTCGGCGATTCCCTTACCGACAGCGGACTTGCCATCGGGACGCCGGCCTACATGAGCCCTGAGCAGGCGAGCGGAGAACATCACCTGGACGGACGGAGCGATCAGTACTCACTGGCCTGTGTGCTCTACGAGATGCTCGCGGGGGACCCCCCGTACACCGCGTCCTCCGCTCAGGCGCTGATCGCGCGGAAGCTCTCCGAGCCGCACCCGCGTTTGTCCGTGGTCCGGGATCGTGTTCCCCCGCACGTCGAGGCCGCGCTCGACCGCGCCCTCGCCCGGGTGCCGGCCGACCGGTTCCGCAGCATCGGCGATTTCGCCGCTGCGTTGCGGACGCCGCCAGCGCTGACGCCCGGCACACGAGTCTGGCTCACTCGCGCTGGCGCGATCGTCACGGCCCTGGCGGTGATCACCGGGTTGGCGCGCGCCCGATTTCATCACGCCAGCCACACGAAGTATCCAGACCACTCGGCCTGGGCCCCGTGGGGGGGATGGGTCGGAGAAAACATTCCAGTGGTGGCAGTCGCGGATTCGTGGCTCATGGTGCAGCCATTCGGAAGTCACGAACTCATGGCCTACGACGGAGAGACCTGGAAGTCTCAGCGCGTCCCCGAATCTCTCGAGCTCTTGCCCTTCACCGGATCCGCCCCGGGTGGCCGACTCCTCGCCATCCGGTTCGCCGGCGTGCCCGACGAATCACGCGGCCAGCTGCTGTGGCTGTCGGCGCGCACTGGAGCCACCCAACCTCTCCACCAAACGCCGGACGGGTTACCCCCGGGCTCGAGGCCTTCGTGGTGGTCGGAGGGGCGGGATGTGGTGACCTGGTCCAACCAAATCTGGCGGTCCAATTCGAGCGGCTGGATCAACGAGGCCGTCGGCCCCCGCGGCTTCATCAGTGAGATGTGGGGGCTCGACGTGAACCATCGGTTTGCGATCTCCCCAGCGCAGCAGGATTCCCTGCTCGCGTTCGATGGCATCAGCTGGGCGGCGACCGACATCCGTGGATCGACAGGAACTGGACTCCACACCTTCGTGGCGGGGGCCACGTTCCCGGACAGCACGACCGTCGTGGTCGGGAGCGAATGCCTGGAACCCGAGCGGTGTCGTCCGGCCATCGTCCAACAGGACGGATTCGCAACTCCATGGCGCGCGGTGACGTTCGCCGGCGATGTGGGGCTGCCTGCTCATTTCCCTTCCGACTCGACGTACCAATGTGGCCCGGAGGGAGGGCGGTTCAGCCTGGTCGGCGTGGCGGGCCGCTCGCGCAACGACTACGTGCTCTGGGGAAGCTGGACCCGGTGTGATCCCGGCAGCAAGCTGGAACTATCCGGATGCCCACCCCGTCAACCCTGCGCCTGGGAGGCACGGGAAGGACGGCTATCCGCGGTCGAAGACATGGTGGGGCGCGTCGTGATGCAGGTCGTGTATATCGACACGGTGGCCTACGCCGTGACCGACGACGGATCGCTGTGGAGGCACGTCGGCGACCGGTGGCGCGTCGTCACCCGGGTCCCCGCTCTCCCGGCCCGACTCGTCGAGGCAAGTCCATACATCGTCGTCCGCGCGACCGGTGCTGACCTCCGCTATGAACCGGGTTTCGCGGACACGCTGTCACAGTTCTTCGTTGCTCCGCTCCTCAATGAGTCGGGACGATCCTCGCCGCCGACCCAGCTCGTCGTGCGGGACAGCACCGCGGCCCTGCTGACGGACAATGGGCGCATCCTCGTGTCCCGATGCGCGCGGGTACGCGGCAGGAGTGGCTTTGACCCGGGCGTACCCGAAACGGCTACAGGCGGCCCGGCCTTGGTCCTGCGATGCGCGAAGTGGAGCATCCTGCCGCCATCCCCAGGTCGCACCGCTGCCATTGCCGTTCTTCCCGGCGGACGCATCCTCGCTGTCGGCCCGGGAGGGCTGGCGGTGACCTGGCTGAACGGGCGCTTGGTGAGCGAGTCGTTACCGCGGGCGGCTCGGGACGACCAGTTCTGGAGCGTGGTCCCTGCCCCCGATGGGAGCGCGATGGCGATCGGCACCAGCACGATCGTGAAGCGGAATCCCGGGGGAGGGTGGCAGTTGGTCCGACGAGTCGCCGAGGTGCGCGGTGAGAGCAATCAGTTCGCCGTCCTTCCGGACGGCGATGTGGTCGTGGCAGGGAGCATCACAATCCATACTTGGGACCTAGCATCCACCGATAGTCTCCCGACCGCAATCCTCTACTCGACGCGGCCGGGGGAGACCTTGGGCCCGTTACTGGTGTTGTCCGACGGCCGCCTGGTTGCTGGATTGGGGAACCCCGGTCAGCCGTTGACGGGAGGACGCCTCCTGGTCTGGGCCTCTCCCCCTCAAGCCAACCGGATGCAGACCGTGGAGTTACCCATCACGGTGAATATCACCAGCCTCTCGAGCGACGGTCGACGGTTGTACGTGGCCGGGCCAGGGGGCGCCTTGAGCCTCCCGATCGATTCCGTTCCGTTCGCCCGGCCCGGGCCGCATTGAGGTCGGTTGCGGATCATCCATGCGCGCTTCAGGTTATTCCCCGTGCCGGCTGTGATCCCGCCCCGGCTCCCACCACGGAGGTGTCCCATGACCACTGCAAGAACCGCCATTCGAGGCGCATACCGTAAACCGCCGCTTTGGGGGCTGCTCACCATCGCGACCCTGGTCGGTCTCGCCAGCCTCACCATCGAGTGCGCCCAAACGATAACCAACGGGACCTGCATCGCGAGTGACACTTCGAGGGTCGCCACCAATATCACGCAGGCATCCTGTACCCACAGTTGCCCGACCTGCACCTGGACGCCGAACAGGTGACCTGAGGAACTGATCCTCCCGTCCTGCTCCTGGGGGCCGTGATATGCGCCCGGTAGGTCAGGCGGGAATCAGCTCGAGCAAGGTGATCTCCGCGGGCGCTCCAAGGCGGAGCGGCGGCCCCCAATACCCCGTCCCCCGGCTCACGTAGAGCCACATCCGTTCGAGGCGGTGCAGACCCGCCACGAATGGCTGGAACAACCTGACGAGAATGTTGAAGGGGAAGTACTGCCCGCCGTGCGTGTGCCCCGACAGCTGGAGGTCGAAGCCGGCGTCGCGCGCGGCGTAGGCGCTGCGCGGCTGGTGCGCGAGCAACACGCGCACGTCGCTTTCCGGCGCCCCTGAAACCGCCTCCCTCGGGTCCGAAAACGCCGACAGATCGGGCACCCCGGCGAGAAGCAGCCGCCCGCGCCCGCGTACGATCAACCGGTGCTCGTTCGAAAGCACGTCGAAGCCGAGCCGTCCGAGCTCCCGGGTCCACCCGACCGGGTCCCAGTAGTACTCGTGATTCCCCGTGACGAAGAACCGCCCGAGCGGCGCGCGCAACGTGGCGAGCGGGGCGACGTGCTCCCGCATCTCTCCCACGTATCCGTCGGCGACGTCACCGGTCAGGGCCACGAGGTCCGGGGCCAGCCCGTTGGCGGTCTCCACCACCGCCCGGACGAAATCCCGGCGGATGGTCGTCCCCACGTGCAGATCGGAGAGCTGCACGATGCGAAGCCCCGCGAGGTCCGGGGGGAGATCCGCGATCGGCACCGGGACGCGCACCACGCGGGGCCGCTGGGCCTGCACCACCCCCACGGCCGTCAGCACGACCGCGCCACCCAGGATGGCCAGACTGCCGTGCAGGGTGGCGACGCCGACGCTCGACCAC
>Ga0335085_10008558_pt1 | contig 15599 bp, 9 predicted proteins | sample Lox_Sample_45_FD_206712 | JGI IMG/M metagenome (GOLD analysis project Ga0335085, IMG submission 206712) | Soil microbial communities from Loxahatchee National Wildlife Refuge, Florida, United States - Lox_Sample_4.5 | ecosystem: Environmental > Terrestrial > Soil > Wetlands | place: USA: Florida...
CTAGGCAGGCGCAACTCTGCTGCACTGCCGCTGGCTGGCGAATCCGACAACAATCCCCACGGACGCAATTTAAGGGTATATGCTCCATGGGCCGGTTCGCGAGCCGCCCTTACGAATTATTGATTTCTCGTTTCGCACCCGGATGTCGCTCTTCACAGGTCATTGCCTCTTCAGTTAGAATGCTGATTGGCACGCGCGGCCGCAGACCAGCGAATAACTTGGCCTCATACATTTCGACCTCATCATCATAGGGGCGGGCGGGTTTACGTGGAAGGAGCAACCGATGTGTGGAATAGTGGCGTACACGGGAAATCAGCCGGCCAAGGAGATCCTGATTGAGGGATTGAAGCGGCTGGAGTACCGCGGTTACGACTCGAGTGGCATTTTCATTGCGAACTCCACACCCTATCTTGCGCGCGCCGTCGGCAAGGTTGCCGAACTCGAACGCCAGGTTTGGAATTCTGCTCCGGACGGCGTAGCGGGAATCGCCCACACACGCTGGGCCACGCACGGGAAGCCCAGCGTGGTGAATGCTCACCCGCACGCGGATTGCGGCGGCAAGCTCTACCTGGTCCACAATGGCATTATCGAGAATTACCTGCTACTGAAGAAACGGCTTTCGGAAGCGGGCCACCAATTCAAGTCTGAGACCGACACGGAAGTACTCGCCCATCTCGTCGAGGCCAACTATCAGGGCAATCTTCAGGCAGCCGTCCAGAAGGCCCTTTTGCAAATACAGGGCACCTTCGGCATCGCCGTGATGCATGTCGATCACCCGGACTCAATTATCGTGGCGCGGCGGGGCAGCCCGATTATCCTCGGCATTGGCGAGAAGGCCTCGCTGGCGGCCTCGGATGCCTCCGCCCTTGCCCAGCACACCGACCAGGTGGTTTTCCTCGAGGATAACGAGGTGGCGTGCCTGGAACCGGGGAAATTCTCCATCACCACTCTCGACAACCGCTCCGTAAGCCGCGGCACCACCAACCTGGATTGGAATATCGAATCCATGGACCGCGGATCATTCCCGCATTACATGCTGAAAGAGATTTTCGAACAGCCGGAAGCAGTAGAAAACGCTCTGCGCGGCCGGGTGAATCACTCGGAAGCCGTCGCCAAGCTGGGCGGTTTGGAATCCGTTCAGGAGCGCCTGTTGCAAGCCCGCCACTTGATCATCGTGAGCTGCGGCACCAGCTACTACGCAGGGCTGTTCGGGCGCTATGTTATCGAGACGCTCACGGACCTGACCGTGGAAACCGAACTGGCTTCCGAGTTCCGCTACCGCAAACTGAACATCCGGCAGGGGACGGTCGTGCTGGCCATCAGCCAGTCAGGAGAAACAGCGGACACCCTCGCGGCCCTGCGCGAGGCCAAACGCAAGGGCGCGCTGGTGCTGGGGCTGGTCAACGTGGTGGGCAGCACCATCGCCCGCGAAACCCATGCCGGGATATATTCCCACGCAGGCATCGAGGTTGGCGTCGCCTCCACCAAGTCCTTCACCTCGCAGCTCACCATCCTCACCCTTATGGCGTTGCTCATCGGCCGCAGCCGTGATCTTTCTTACGAAGAAGGCCAGGAAATCATCCGCGCGCTGGAAAAGGTGCCGGACCAGATTCGCGAAATCCTGAAGCAGGCGGGGAAAATCCGCGAGCTCGCGGAGAAATATTGCCACTCGGACCATTTCCTTTTCATCGGGCGCAAGTTTCAGTACCCCGTTGCCTTGGAAGGCGCACTGAAGCTGAAGGAAATCGCCTACATTCACTCGGAGGGGTACGCCGCGGGGGAGATGAAGCACGGGCCCATCGCACTAATCGATCCCAAGTTTCCCACCCTGGCTCTGGCGCTCGAAGACGCCTCGTATGAGCGCGTCGTTTCTAATGTGCAGGAGATTCGCGCCCGCGAAGGCAAAATCATCGCCATTACGACTGAAGGCAATACCAAGCTCGGCAATCTGGTGGATGACGTTATTTATATCCCGCGAACGCACGAAGCCGTGGCCCCGCTGCTGACCGTCGTGCCCCTCCAGCTCTTTGCCTATTACTGCGGCGTGCTTCTCGGCCGCGACGTCGATAAGCCCCGCAACCTCGCCAAGAGTGTGACGGTGGAGTAAGCCGTTGCTGCTATACTCTGGGGCGCCGTGCCACGCAAATTCTTTCCAGATCGGGAACTCAGATGAAAACCTCCATGCGAAGTGTCCTGGCAAGCGCCTGTTTCCTTTGGGCGCTCTCGCCCGGAGCCTTCGGCCAATCCAAGCAGCCGGTGGACTACGTGGACCCGCACATCGGCAGCATCTCGCATCTCCTCAAGTCCATACCGCCCACCGTACAACTCCCCTTCGGGATGATGCGCTTGGCGCCGGTGACCAGCCCCGGCATTTCCGACTCCTACCTGGCGGAAAAGATCTATGGATTCCCCGTGGATAGCGCCGAACTTATGCCCAGCAGTGGGCCGGTGGAAACGGACCCGGCGAAAGATGCCTCGCACTACGACCACGATTTTGAAACCGTCACGCCTTTCTACTACGCGGTGACGCTGGAGAAAACCAATACGCACGTGGAGTTCACCGTCACGGAGCGCGCCGTTTACCTTCGCATCGCGTATCCGCAGCCAAGCGGCCGCCACATGGTGGCCCGTGTGCGGGGCGAAGGAATGTTGAGCGCTGACGCAGGTAAATCGACGCTTTCCGGATATGAGGACATCCTCGGCGCGCGGCACTACTTCTACGCCGAGTCGTCAGGCCCCTTTACGGTGTGGGGCGCTTGGGAGGGAAGCAAAGTATTGCCGGGGCTCGGCACCGAAACCGGAGCCAACATCGGCGTGGCGGTCACATTTTCTGACTCGGCCGCGAATCCGGTGGAATGGCGCGTGGGCATTTCCTACATCAGCATCGAGCAGGCCCGCCGGAACTTGGAGCAGGAAATTCCCGCATGGGACTTTGCCGCGGTCAAGAGCCGGGCGCGGAACGCGTGGAATGAGGCCTTGGGGAGAATTACCGTAAGTGGCGGCAGCGAAGATGAAAGAACGATCTTCTACACCGCGCTCTATCGATCGCTCGCCGGCATGGCGAACATCACCGAGGACGGCAAATATTACAGTGGGTACGACAGGCAAGTGCACGCGAGCGAGGGGCATGACTTTTACGTTGACGACAGTCTGTGGGACACGTATCGCTCCGAGCACCCCTTGGAGCTTCTGCTAGCGCCCAACCGCCAGCTCGACATGGTGCGCTCTTACATTCGCATGTACGAACAGGGTGGGTGGATGCCGCGCGACCCGACCGTAAACGGCCCCGGCATCTGGATGATCGGGAACCATTCGGCGGCTCTCATCGCGGACACCTACGCCAAGGGCTACACCAGCTTCGACGCGGAAAAAGCTTATGAGGGCATCCGGAAAAATGCCACCCTAGCCACGGTGCTGCCGTGGCGGCTGGGTCCGCTCACGCCGCTCGACCGCGTTTACCAGGAGCACGGATTCTTTCCCGCGCTCGCCAAAGGCGAGACCGAAACCTCCCCGGATGTCTTCCCCTCGGAGCGTCGCCAAGCCGTCTCCGTGACGCTCGAAAACAGTTATGACGACTGGTGCGTGGCGCAGATGGCCAAGGCGCTGCATAAGGACGAGGATTACGCGTACTTCCTGAAACGCGCGCACAATTACCAGAACGTCTACAATCCCGCCATTGGCTTCATGGCGCCGCGCCGCGCGGATGGCAAGTGGGTGGAGGACTTTGATCCCAAGTTGGGCGGCGGCCAGGGCGGCCGCGATTATTTTACCGAGGTCAACGGGTATGTTTACGCCTTCCACGTTCAGCACGACGTGGCCGGGCTAATCGCACTGATGGGCGGACGGGAAAAATTCGTGGAGAGGCTCGACGGGTTATTCGAGGAGCCTTTCGGCGTGGCCAAGTTTGTTTTTCTCTCCCAATTCCCCGATGCGACGGGATTGATCGGCAATTATCCACAGGGCGATGAACCGGGCTTCCACATTCCCTACCTCTACAATTATGCCGGCGAACCCTGGATGACCCAGCGCCGCGTACGCGAGACCATGAAGATATGGTACACGTCCGGCCTGATGGGGATTCCCGGCGATGAGGACTGGGGCGCCATGTCCTCGTGGTATGTCTTCAGCGCCATGGGCTTTTATCCCGTCTGCCCCGGCAGCCCCACGTACAATATTGGTAGTCCGATCTTTGATGAAATCAAGATCTCGCTCGAAAATGGGCGGGTGTTCACGATTCGGGCCTTGAATCAGTCCGCCCACAACAAATACATTCAATCAGCGACACTGAACGGACGCGCGCTCAACAAGCCCTGGATTTCGCATGCCGACATCGCTCAGGGCAGCACGCTGATTTTGCAAATGGGCCCACAGCCCAATAAATCGTGGGGCAGCGCCCCAGACGCCGCGCCGCCTTCGATGTCGCAACCGTAGGCCGAGATCCGCGGAATTCTGTGCCGCGCACACAACTCCGCGCCACTCGCTCATTGTTTCGCTGCCGGATTACACATCCGGTCCGCAGAGTTCGACGGAGGGTTGGCAGTGCGGGAGCAGCAGGACAAATTTCGCGGGTACGCATTGGTGCTGCTGGTTTTGGGTGCATTGGGCCGATTACCCGCAATCATTTTGTCGGGCCATATTCCGATCCTCGTCTACTTTGACGGCTCATATATCCAGGCGGCCCAGGACATTCTCCGCTTCAATTTCCTTGCGTTGGGTAAACGCGTTCCCGTTTACCCGTTGTTGGTTGCCTTGTGCGGCCTCAATCCTCAGGTGATATGGCTTGCACAATCGATCCTCGGAGTGACGGCGAGTTTAATGATCTTTGACATGGCCTTCCGCCGCACCCGCCACGGACTTTTCTCGCTCCTGGTTGGGCTCGCGTGCAGCCTCTCCCCGGAAGTTCTCGTCTATGAGTCCTCGGTCATGTCCGAGGCGGTTACGAATTTCCTCCTCGTGACCTCGCTTTGGCTCATCACCCGCTCCGATGGCGATGGGGAGAGCAATATCCGGTACCCGATGGGGCTGGGTACGATTGTAGCTTTGGCGGCTTTGACTCGCCCCTTGATGATATGTTTGGTGCCCGTTTACTTCTGCTTCCTGGTGCCGCTTTGGCCCCCCGCGAAAATCCTGCAACGCGAGGCTATCAGGAGAACACTCTCTTTTGCGCTTCCGGTAATCCTCCTTATCTTTGGTTGGTGTGGGCTTATCTATTTCAACACCGGATCGTTCACTCCCACGACTCTGGCTGGCCATAATTTAATGGACCAAGTCGATCCCTACGTTGAACTCGCGCCGGAGCGGTTTGCGGTCCTGCGGGACACCTGGATAAAGTATCGCTTGTATAACAAAAACTTCCCCAACAAGAATGCTAATCCGGTCTTTGACGAGGCCGTGCCGGAGGTGGAAAGGCGAACGGGGAGGACAAGAACCCAGATCTGGCACGAATACCAGTCTCTCGCCTACTATTTGGCAATCCATCATCCTCTTCTTTACCTCCGGCGCGCCGAACAAGGCTGGATGCAGTTCTGGGGTGAGCCTACCTTGGATGAGACTGAGTGGCCGGAGGTCAGCACGGTAACACCGGGCGAATTTCTGATGACTATGACGAACTTTCTGGTTCGCGAAGTCGAGGCCGTCTTTCTTATTCTGGCCTTGCTTTCCATCCCATGTGCTCTCGTTCGCCCGAAGGCATTTACAAAAATTGAATACTTTACTTTCGCTATTGCCCTGTGGGTTTCAGTATTCGCGGCGTTGACGGAGTTTGGAGAGAACCGCCGGTTCTGTGTCCCCTTTTACATGCTCATTGTCTACACCCTCCTGACGCGGGGTTGGCTGTGGATAACCTCGACCTCAGCGAATGGTCACGGCCTTAATTATGATTAGGTATTATCCGGTTGTGCGAACACCCACTCGAACTACTACGCACTCTTGGCACTTTGCCGGAAGCCGTCTTGTTCATCACGGGTCACTCATCACTCGGCGTTGCTTTGCCCGTCTACGGTGCAGCGGGTTTGCGGTTGCCCAGGGCGTCCAATTGGCCGTTCATCTCTTCCGGGGGTTCGCCGCCCCTCATGCCCTGGGCCACGATGAGCTGGTGCGCCTCACCGCGCATGGCCGGCCATTTCAATCCGAACACCAATGAGCCCATGATGCAGACCGCGCCTCCCAACGCCACAGTCAGGGGCGCGCCGGCGCGGTGGGCAATGGCTCCCGCCACCAGCGCGCCGATAGGAGCCATGCCCATGAACATCATGGAGTACACGGACATCACGCGCCCACGCAGATCGTCCGGCACCATGGTCTGGATAAGGGTGTTGGAACTCGCCATCTGGATCAACATGCAAAAGCCCGCCGGCAACAGCAGGGCAATAGAAAGGGGCAGCGAACGCGAGAACGAAAACAGGATCAGGCTGGCACCGAATCCGGTGGAGGCGTAGTTAATCCAGCGTCCCAGGCCGCGCACCTCGCGCCGCGCCGCCATCACCAGGGTGGCAGCCAGTGCGCCCACGCCCGTGGAACCCATCAGCATGCCCAGGCCGCGCGCGTCGGAGTGCAGAATCTTGTCTGCAAAGACGGGCATCAGCACCGCGTAAGGCATGCCCGTCAGGCTGACCAGTCCGAGCAGAAGCAACAGGGCGCGGATGGGCCCGGTGTGCATCGTGAAGCGGAATCCTTCCAGAACGCTCTCCAGCCCCGAAGCTCTCTGCCGGGAGCGCTCGCGCGGCGTGATGGTCATCATCAGCAGGCCGATGATGACCGCAATGTAGCTCACGCCGTTGGAAAAAAAGCACCAGCCTTCGCCGATGGCCGCCACCGTGATTCCGGCAATGGCGGGCCCCAGAACGCGGGCTCCGTTAAACATGGCGGAATTCAGCGCGATGGCATTGATCAGGTCTTCCGGGACCACCATTTCGATGATAAACGCCTGGCGCGCGGGAATATCAAACGCATTCACCACCCCCAATAGCGACGCCAGCAGCAGGACCTCCCCGACCCGGATGTGTCCGAGCAAGGTCAATGCCGCAAGGATGAAGGCGAGCAACATTGAGGTGGTTTGCGTGGCAATGACCGTGCGATATCGGCTGTAACGGTCTGCGAACAATCCTCCCAGGGGGGCGAAGAGGAAAACCGGAATCTGTCCTGAGAACCCTACCAGCCCCAACACCAACGGCGACTTGGTGAGCCGATACACGAGCCAAGCCTGCGCAATTGACTGCATCCAGGTGCCGATCAACGAGATGATCTGGCCGCAGAAGAACAGCCGGTAATTGCGGTGCCCCAAGGCTCGGAACATCATGGGCAGCCGCGATGCGGGTTTTTCCAAAAGTGTCTCAGTCCTCAGAGCCGCGCCCTCTCACCGCGTCGTCGAGCATGCAGTATGAATCCCTGATTATCATAACATCTTATGCCACCGGGTCCGCAGGGTGGAACGGCAGACGATGAGCAGAATCTCATGTTTTGGGAGGGGACGTTGATGACAACTGACGGGTGCGGACGGGAGACTTCCTTCCCTGAGCTTGTAGGCCGGCTGGCGGCAATTATTGTGCGTCAGGTATAACGAAATCGACGCCGCGCTTTTCGTTCACGCGCTCTGTGGCGGCGAGGTCAAGATCTGCAAGCCGCACTCGCCGCGTCATATGGTCGGAAAAAACCCAGACCGTCGTGCCGAGTATGGCGTAGTTCTGCGCTTCCATCTGGTGCCCGTCGCGGTAAACGAGGAGAGTGGTCGGGACGTTAACTTCAGGCGCAGCGGACGGCTCAGGGGGGGGACCGCCGCCAGAGTTTCTCAGAGCCTGATCTTCGCGCATCAATTCAACTTCCTGCGTCAGGTTGTCGACCTGCACCGCGAGTTGATTGTCTGGTTCCGGCTGGGCAGCCGGCGGGGCGGGTTGTTCGTTCTCGTACCCCATCGGGGAAAACCAATAAATAAAGGAAGGCTCAAAGCCGAGGGAAGGCCCTCGAAGATGATATTGCCGGCAATAAAATGAATCGGCAAAGGAAGAATTCAGGAGACATGACGACTGCCCTGGATTGATCAGAGACGTCCCCACCCCAGGCGGATGATGCCACCCCCGGGAAGAGGCGCTGGAGTTTACGGACCTTGCTGGTTGAGGCATCGGCCGCGTTTGCGGTGCGGCGGGATTGCTTCGAGAAGGTCCTGCGGATGGGGAAAATGACGAGTGGGGCGCGCCACGATACTGCGCGTACAGACTCACGGACGCCAGCAGCCCCGCCAGAACTACCGCGTTGGCGACCAACCCACGCATGAATGCAGTCTACCAGAAATCGGGAGTCAAGACATTTTTTTGAAAGAGTTCTTTGAAAGATCAAAAAATGAGTGAAGGCACGAATGTTTGTCCTGCAGCCCGCACTGCCCTGCTGCTCACCGGGTCGGGGCCTCTCATTTTTTGACCTTTTGCCCGTTCTTATCTTGTCATCGCGCGCGCGGTGTGATACGGTCATGGGGTGAGGAAAACGCCGGTTCCCGGCAAGTGAACCGCGGCTTCACGACCGTTAACTGAGTAATTAAGCTGAGGTCACGCGCTGAAATTCAACCCCGGCGATATGGGTAAGGATGGAAGTCCGATTTCCCAGTGATGAACGTCCTCCCGCCTGGAAGATTGCTTTTCTTCAGTATGCCATCGCCGTAAGTTTTCTGGGCCTGCTGGTGGGATACTGGCGGCTTCAAATTGGACAACACGGTCAGTATCTGGACCTGGCCGAACGCAACCGCATCCGCAACCTTCCTGTCATCGCACCGCGCGGGCGCATCTTGGACCGCGAGGGCCGCGTTCTGGCGGACAATTTCCCGGCCTTCAGTGTGCTTCTGTTGCGCGAGTCGGCAACCGCCCTAACTCCGGAGGGCATCGCCGGAATCGCGCGAGGGTTGCAACTGGATCCCGAGGAACTGCGGCACACCCTTGAACGCACCGCCAGCCTGCCGCGCTTTCAACCCGTACTGTTGAAGCAGGCCGCGACGCTTGAGGATATTTCCTTCGTCGAATCCCACCGCGTGGAATATCCCGAACTCGATCTGATTCAGGTACAACAGAGGCTCTATCCCAAGCACCAGGTGGCAGCAGCGCTGCTGGGTTATGTGGGTGAAGTCCCGGAGGAGATGATCGCCAAACTCGGCTCCTCCTACCGACCCGGCGATGTGATGGGAAAGTTCGGCGTGGAGGGTGAGTACAACCAGATTCTCTCTGGCCGCGATGGCATGCGGCGGGTAGTGGTGAATAGCCGCGGGCAGGAGGTGGGGGTGCTGTCAACCATCGATGCGCATCCCGGAAACGACCTGCGCCTCACTATCGACCAGGACCTGCAAATGGCGGCGGAAGCATCGCTGGGCGAACGCCCAGGGGCCGTGGTGGCTCTGGACCCACGCACGGGCGAAGTTTTGGTGATGGTCAGCCATCCGTCGTTTGACCCCAACGATTTTGCCAAGCGCATTGACCCCAAAGAATGGTCCGAACTCATGAACGACCCCATGAAGCCTCTCATGAATAAGTCCATTCAAGCGCAACTTGCGCCGGGCTCGGTGTTCAAGATCGTGACCGCTTCCGCCGCGCTCGAGACCGGGACCGTCAGCCCCGATTTCATCGTGCACTGCGCGGGCACCGTCACAATTTATGGACACCTCTATCACGACTGGGTGTTCGAAAAACATCGAGGCCACGGTACCGTGAACGTACATACCGCCATCCGCGAATCTTGTGACGTGTACTTTTACACCATGGGAAAGATGCTGGGAATTGATAAGCTCGCCTACTTCGCCAAAGGCTTAGGCCTGGGGGCACGGACGGGGATCGACTTGCCCTCCGAGGCGCCGGGCTTGATTCCCTCTCCGGAGTGGGTGCAACGCGTCTTTAAGCGCAAGTGGTATGCGGGAGAAACGATTTCAGTAGCAATTGGCCAAGGCGCCGATTCGGTCACGCCCATTCAATTGGCTAAGATGGTTGGCGGCGTCGCCATGGGTGGGCTCTTTCATCGGCCGCACGTGGCCTTTCAGGATCAGTTGCGGGCGCTGGGCGGTGATCCTCCCGATATTTCTCCTCGTGAATTCCCCCTGAGTGATGAAACCGTTGCGACGGTGAAGTCGGGCATGTGGGCTGTGGTGAATGAGGGAGGGGGGACGGGCGCTGCCGCGCGCTGCCCGGGAATCGAAATCTCGGGCAAGACCGGTACCGCACAAGTGGTTAGCCAGGCATTGCAGCAGTCAGCGAAGAGCTCCGAATTCAAGAACACGGCTTGGTTTGTGGGGTATGCACCGTCTGACAAGCCGGAGATCGTCGTGGCGGCGCTGGTGCAGCGAGGAGAGCACTCAACCGTAGCAGTGCCCATTGCCCGCGACGTCATAAAAGCCTATTTCGACAAGAAGCTCGGCCCGAAGCTCCCTGATAATCAAATGGAAACCCAGGTGCGGGCGCTGAGTCAGTTACGCCCGGCCATCATGCCGGAGACGCCAAAATCTGCTACGCAGCGGTAGTAAAGGATCAAACATTGGGTCGACGATTCCGAATGAATGACATTGATTGGTTCCTGCTGGGGCTGGCGCTGGCCATCGCCGCCATTGGGGTGGTGGAAATCTATAGCACTACTCTTCACTCACCCCTGGCGGGTCAATATAAGAAGCAGATCTATTGGATCCTTCTTAGCTCCGTTTTGGCCCTCGTTGCAAGCCGGCTTGATTACCACATGGTTTTGGAGCATACCCCTTGGCTCTACGCGATTTCCGTGCTGCTTCTGGCGGGACTTCTTGTGCTGGGGCACTCCATTGCCGGCACACGCCGATGGTTGCAATTCGGGCCCATGAGTTTCCAAGTGTCAGAAATCGTCAAGTTGATTATAATACTCATTGTGGCGGCCTACTTCGCCGATCGGCGGACCAAGGTGGTCACGTGGGGAGACTTGGTAAAGCTAGGGATTTTCGTTGGAATACCGGCGGCCCTAGTGGCCTTGGAGCCCGACTTGGGCACGGCATTGACATTCATTCCCATTGTCGCGACCGGCGTTATCTTTGCCGGAATCCGTTGGCAGCACATTGCTATTCTGTGCCTGATCGGGATCCTCGCGTTACCGGTGGGCTGGCATTTCCTTCGGCCCTACCAGCGCGAGAGGTTAATGACCTTCATGCACCCTACGCAAAATACTCAAACCTCCAGCTACCAAGTTACCCAAACTAAGATTGCCATCGGCTCGGGCGGCTTCTGGGGAAAGGGTATGGGCAATGGCACGCAGAGTCGGCTGGGATTCATCCCTGTATCCCATGCCGATTCCATTTTCGCCGCCTATGCCGAAGAGCAGGGATTTGTCGGTACGCTGCTCGTAATGCTCTTGTACTTTGCTCTGCTCTTGCGCTTGGTCGATGGAGCACAGATGGCACCTGACCGCGCCGGGGCCTTCTTTTTGATCGGGTTAGCCGCGGTACTGTTCTTTCAAGTGGTGATCAACACGGGGATGATGATCGGGGTGTTCCCGATTACGGGCATTCCCTTGCCGCTCATGAGTCAGGGCGGCTCCTCCTTGCTCTTTACGTTCCTCGGCTTGGGGCTGGCGATGAGCGTGAGGGCGAGGCGATACGTGAATTGAAGGCAGCCCCTCGCCGGCTGAGTCGTGGTTCACTCGTACCCGCCTAGGGGTTCAGTTATTTGAGCGATTCGCCGGGCAGTTCGAAGTGCGAGTCACGAGTCGGGTGGGTCCGATAAGCACAGCGCCTGAGAGCGCGTCTAGGGATCATCCGGTGCCGATTTTTATCCGGTCGATGGCAGGGCAGTCCTGATGAGGCGGGACACCCAGCCGGGAAGGAACGTTGTTGGCTGATCTCCGTCGGCTGACGGATTGATTCCCCGACGTTCCGGAAAAAGGAGTTTACATGTCAAAGGAGATGTATATTTCCTCGTCTCCTCACGAGACGAAGGTGGCAGTGTTGGAAGACGACCAACTGGTCGAGGTGTATTTCGAACGCGATACGGATGTCGGTTTGGTCGGAGGGATTTACAAGGGACGAGTCAGCCGGGTGCTCCCCGGTATGCAGTCCGCATTTGTGGATATTGGCCTCGACCGTGATGCTTTCCTTTACGTGTCTGACTTCTTCTACGAGGACCAGGAAGAATACGACAAAGTTTTCGAGGAGGCGGAAGCGCGTGCTACCAAGTTCACTGCGCAGCAGGCAGAAACTCCCGCTGGGTCGACACCAGCCGTAGCTCCTGCGGTAACCGAGCCACCACCGGTGGTTGCGGAAGTTGCTCCGCCCCCGCTTGCGCCGCCGGTGGCGCCTCCCCAGGTGGAGATCCCTATCGCGACGGTTGCACCGCCGGCTCCGGTCGTCGCGCCCCCAGCCCCCAGGGATTCGACCGATCGCCGGTCCTTTGATCCGCGGCGTGGTCGCCGCCGGCGGCATCGCGGCCGGCCCGATTTCCGCGAGAATCGCTATGAGGACCACCGGTTCCCACCTCCGCATCGTGCGGAAGAGCCGCCCCCGGAACCCCATACTTTCGAAATCCTGCCCGGCGAGTCCTTGGCAAAATACAGCCATGCTGCCGCGGCCACGCCCGAAGAATCCGAAGGCGGAATCGAGGGCGACGCACGTCCCCGGATGTCAGGTGAGGGGGTGACGACGGCGGATGAAGACGCCCTCCTAGACAACTTGTCCGGTGAAACCGGCGAGTCCCTCGAGGGCCAAGGCCCTGTCGTTGAAGTGGTTGAGACGACCGTGGAAGCGTCGCCAGCGCCCGAGCCCGTGGCGGAGGCCGCCGCAATCGAACCCGCAGTTGCTGCCGAAGCGCCGCCCGAGCCGCCAGCCGCAGTCAACGCAGTTGTGACCGAAGCTACGGTGTCGTTTTCTCCCGGGGCGATGCGAGCCATCATCACTTCCGCCGTTTCGGAAAGCGCTCCTGCGGAAGATTCCGAGGCTCCCGTTCCAGCGATCGTCGGGCCGGACCAAGCTCAACTGAAGGAACCCGCGTTGGGCGTGCCGACCGCATCAGCGCCTGTCGTTCATGCTGTTGACGCCAAGCCTGTGGCGGAGATCCGCGCACCTTCTTCCGCCGTGGATGAAGCCGCGCCCACTTCCCTGGCGGAAGCTGCCGCACCTTCCATGGAAGAAGGCGAGCTAAAGGAAATCGCAAAGGTGGAGGCCTCGTCTCAATCTTCGGTGAAAGAAGCTGCAGAGTCCGCAGAAGCTAAAGCTGCGACCGGGTCCGCCGAAGCCTCCCTCGAATCCGCCACGGAAGTTGTTGAAGCCAGTGCTGTCGAGGAAGACATCGAGGGCGAAGAAGAAGATTTGGAAGAGGGTGAAGAGCTCGCGGAAGGCGCCGAAGGCGAACTCGCCGCCGAGGGTGAACTTGCCACGGAGACCACCGGAGCTGAGGGCGAAGGTCAGCCCGTGGCGCAGGAAGCGGCGTCCGGCGATGGTATCGGAGCCGCAGTGCCTGGCGACCGCACCTACACTTTGCGCGAGCCCCACCAGCGGCCGCGATTTGCCCCGCGCCGCCGTCGTGGCCGCCGTGGTCCTGGCGGCGACCGCGGTCCGCGCCGCTTTGACAAGCCCCGCGAGTCACCCCGACCGGGCGGCAATCATCATCCTGTACAAATTGCCGAGGTGCTGAAGGAAGGCCAGGAGATCCTGGTGCAGATCGCCAAGGAGCCTTTGGGCAGCAAAGGCGCGCGCATCACTTCGCACGTGGCGTTGCCCGGCCGCTACCTGGTGTTCATGCCCACCATTGACCACATTGGCGTCTCGCGCAAGATCGCCTCGGAAGAGGAGCGCCTGCGCCTGCGCAACATCATTCTCGAAAACAAAGCAGCCCTCACCGGAGGCTTCATTGTCCGCACCGCGGGCCAGGGCCGTTCGGAAGAAGAGTTCAAAGCTGACCTGAAGTTCCTCTCCACGCTTTGGAACGAAATCCGCGCCAAGTCGGACCGCCTGAAGGCGCCGGCGCTGATCCATCGCGATCTTGACCTCGTGCAGCGCCTGCTGCGCGACCTGTTGACGCCCGACTTCAAGTGCGTGCGCGTGGACAGCGAAATCGACTACGAGCGCGTGCTGGATTTTGTGAACCGTTGCCAGCCCGCTCTGGTGGGCAAGGTCAAGCTCTACACTCGCGACACGCCCCTGTACGAGGAGTTCGGCATTCAGCAGGAGATCGAGAAGGCGCTCAAGCCCAAGGTCTGGCTGAAGTCGGGCGGCTACATCGTCATCAATCAAACCGAAGCGCTGGTGGCCATTGACGTCAACACCGGAAAGTACGTGGGCAAGACCAATCGGTTGGAAGACACCATCGTTAAGACCAACATTGACGCCGTCAACGAGATCGTGCGGCAGGTGCGCCTGCGCGATCTGGGCGGCATCATCGTGATCGACTTCATCGATATGGACGAGCGCAAGAATCGCGCCAAAGTGGTGCAGGCCTTGGAAGAGGCCCTGCGCTCTGACCGCGCCCCCACCAAGGTCATCTCCTTCCACGATTTTGGATTGGTGGCCGTCACCCGCAAGCGCGTCAAGCAATCGCTGGAAAGAACCCTCTGCCAGCCGTGCGACTATTGCACCGGTTCCGGCTGGGTGAAGTCCGTCAACACCGTCTGCAATGAAATCCTGGCGGAAGCGCGCAAGATGGCCATGGGAATCGACGGTAACGTCCTCACGTTGCGAGTCAACCCGGAAATCGCCAAAGCACTGAAGTCGCGCGAAGGCGGACTGGTTTCCGAACTCGAATCGCTTACCAAGAAGGACGTCATCGTCAAAGGCGATCCCAACGTCCACCAGGAACGGTTCGAGATTTACTGATTTGGGATTTTTGGATTTTAGATTTTGGATTGGCGATCTGCGATTTTAGATTTTCGATTGACGATGGCGATTTGGGATTCGCGCGTTGCGATTCGGAATCCGGAATTCGGGTTTTGGGATTCCGGCAACCGGAATTAGGCGACCTCCCCAAATTGATTGTGGATAAAGGGCACAAGAGGGCCAATTTCCCCTAATAAGAACGTAGGATGCCAACCCGGCGTAGGACTTTTTGTCATAGTCCCCGGCACCCCGCCTGCTGGCTCCTACCCCTGAATCCTAAAACCTGACTCCCAGCTCTTGTCCTCCGCCTACCGCTTTCCGCGTACTGCTTTCGGCCTTCCGATTACTGCCTGCCGCCTGCAACCTCCAGAATTCTGAATCTTGAATCTGGACTCCTGGCGCCTGAATGCTAGCTCCTGTTGTGTGCCATCTGCCGCCTACCGTTTCTTGAATCTTGATTCTCGAATCCTAGTCCGTGTTTGTCTCTCCTTGAATCTTGAATTTTGAATCTCGAATAGTTCCCGCCCCCACCTACCACCTGCCACCTACCGCTCCTCCGTCTACCGTCTCCTGGCTCCTGACACCTGGCACCCGGAAATGACACGTACCGCCTGTCTCTCGCCACTCGCCACTAACCACTATCCACTGTCCCTATGACCTCGGCCCCGCCCTTTCCCGCCCGCCGTTTAAAAACGACCACGGACGGAAAGGCACCGATCGCGGCCCAAAACCCGCGTCACGTGCGGTTCGGCCCGTTACTGTTGGTCGGAGCGCTATGGGTATGCTATTCTGAGTGGCATTGACGCATCAGGAT
>Ga0335085_10008560_pt1 | contig 15596 bp, 11 predicted proteins | sample Lox_Sample_45_FD_206712 | JGI IMG/M metagenome (GOLD analysis project Ga0335085, IMG submission 206712) | Soil microbial communities from Loxahatchee National Wildlife Refuge, Florida, United States - Lox_Sample_4.5 | ecosystem: Environmental > Terrestrial > Soil > Wetlands | place: USA...
GCTTTCTTGATAAATTGAACATCTGTGGGCGCAGCCAGCATTGGAGTTCGGCAGGTTGCTGCCGCTTTTGCACCAGCCAGCTTCCAGACGGGAAATTGTACCTTGTGGAGAAGTCGCGGTCGAGGCGACTTTACGACACCATTTGGCGGGTTGAACCCGTCGCTACGACTTTGAGTTGGCGGGGCAAGCCCACGGCGGCGGGCGACATCGTGTGGCCACTGCCGTGGCTCAGACCTTACCGGGACGATAGAAATTTGTCGCTAATTTCACGATAAGTCACCATGAATTACTCGGAAAGACCAGGGTTGAACCTTGGCGCGCAATGGTGTACAAAGGGCGCCGGTACAACGGACGATTGTTTAAAGGGGGCTTTGCCATGGAAATTCGCAAACAAGATGCGCTTGACTACCACCGTTCCGGGCGGAAGGGCAAGATCGAGGTTGTTCCTTCCAAGCCTTGCCGTACCCAGTGGGATTTGAGCTTGGCCTATACGCCGGGCGTGGCGGAACCGTGTCTGGCGATTCACGAAAAACCCGAGTTGGGATTCGAATACACAGCCCGCGGAAACCTGGTGGCGGTCGTCTCCAACGGCACCGCCGTTCTGGGTCTCGGCAACATTGGGCCGCTGGCCGGCAAGCCCGTAATGGAAGGCAAGGGCGTACTGTTCAAGCGCTTCGCGGATATTGACGTCTTCGACCTGGAAGTGAATTCCGAAAATCCCGAAGAGGTCATTCGCCTCTGCCAGCTTCTGGAGCCGACCTTTGGTGGCATCAATCTGGAAGACATTAAAGCGCCGGAGTGTTTTTATATTGAACAAGCGCTGCGCAAGACCATGTCGATTCCGGTGTTTCATGACGATCAGCACGGCACGGCCATTATTTCCGGCGCGGCTCTGCTGAATGCGGTGGAAGTAGTGGGCAAAGACATCAGTAAAATCCGCGTGGTCTTCAATGGCGCCGGCGCCTCCGGAATTGCCTGCGCGGAACATTATATTCAACTCGGCGTGCGCCGCGAAAACATTCTCCTCTGCGACACCAAGGGCGTGATTTACGAGGGCCGCGAAGACAATATGAACCCGTACAAGGCGCGTTTCGCCGCCAAAACCGAGCGGCGGACGTTGGCCGAAGCCCTGAAGGGAGCCGACGTTTTCGCGGGCCTCTCCATCGGCAAATGCGTCACCGGGGAAATGCTGCGCTCCATGGCCGATCATCCCATTGTGTTCGCGCTGGCCAATCCCGTTCCCGAAATCAGTTACAACGAAGCCAAGGCGGCGCGGCCCGACGTCATCATCGCTACGGGCCGCTCCGACTACCCGAACCAGGTCAACAATGTTTTGGGATTTCCTTTCATCTTCCGCGGCGCGCTCGACGTGCGGGCGCGCGCCATCAACGAGGCCATGAAGTTGGCGGCGACACGCGCTTTGGCGGCACTCACCAAAGAGGACGTGCCCGATTCAGTGCTGCGGGCTTACGACGTGAGCCGCCTGCAATTTGGGCCGGAATACATCATCCCCAAACCTTTTGACCCTCGTGTCCTGATTTGGGAATCCGCGGCGGTGGCGGAAGCCGCCATGCAGAGTGGTGTGGCGCAGATCACCGTGGACCTCGACGAGTATCGTGAGCAACTGCAGCGTCGCCTGGGCCGCACCTACGCCGTGATGCAGAACATACACTATCGAGCCAAGGCGGCGCCCAAACGCATTGTCTTTTCCGAGGGCGAGCACGAAAAGATCATCCGCGCCAGTGTCCGCCTCGTGGAGGAAAACATCGCCCACCCCATTCTCCTGGGGCGGCCAGCGTTGATCAAAGCAAAATTCCAAGAGTTGGGCCTGGGCAAAGTGAAGGTGGAGATTATCGATCCTGCCGCTTCCACTCGTCTCGCCCCCTACGTGGACGAATTCTTCCGGTTGCGCCACCGCTCCGGCATTACCCGCATGGAAGCTCACGAGTGGATGCTCAACTACAATTACTTCGGCGCCATGATGGTCCACATGGGCGATTCCGACGGTTTCATTGCCGGCGTCAATCAGCACTACCCCGACACCATTCGCCCGGCGCTGCAAATCATCCGCACGCGCCCAGGCGTGGAGCGTGTTTCCGGCCTCTACGTGATGGCGACAAACAAGAACGTTTATTTCTTTGCGGACACCACCGTCAATATTGAACCCACTGCCGAGCATCTGGCCGAGACTGCCATCCTTTCGGCGGAGGTGGCGCGCTGGTTCAACGTGGAACCGCGCGTGGCCATGCTTTCATTCTCAAACTTCGGCAGCACTCGTCACCCGCTGGCCGACAAGGTTCGTCGGGCCACCGCGCTTGTTAAGTTAAAGGCTGAGGGGCTGGTCGTGGATGGGGAAATGATGGCGGACACGGCCATCGTCCCCGAATTGGTTACCGAGGATTATCCCTTTTCCCAGGTCAAAGGCGACGCCAATGTTCTGATTTTCCCGAGCTTGGAAGCGGGCAACATTGCCTACAAGTTGATGATGCGGATGGGCGGCGCGGAAGCTCTGGGACCCATCCTGATGGGAATGGCGAAACCCGTGCACGTCCTGGCGCGCGGCTGCGGGGTGGAGGAGATCGTCAACATGGCGTCGATCGCCGTAGTCCACGCGCAAGTGGGCGTGCTGGGGATTCAACAATCCGCCCCTCACGCCGTCAAGCCGTCGGCGGCATGAGCGCGTTGGGTCGACCTACGCGACTGGTCCCCGCGACGCTTGCAATAGTTTGTCAATCCGGGGGCTGCCGGGCAGCAAATAGGGAAGCGTGATCCGGAAGAGTGTACCTCCCTCGCAGCTTTCATCGAGGAAGAGTTCCCCACCATGGTCCTTTGTGAGTTTCTGCACGATCGCCAGCCCCAATCCTGTACCATCGTCCTTCCCATAGGACACATGGGGTGTAAAGAGTGAGTCGCGAATGGGCCCGGGGATACCCGGGCCATTATCCCACACGCAGATTTCGACATGGTCGGCATTCCCGAAGGAGGTGACTCCCACCTTCCCCTCGAGGGACACCGCATCGCAAGCGTTCCCGACCAGATTAGTGACGATCCGCTCGAAACGCTTGGCGTCAAACCAACCTACCGCCAGCCCATGGTGCTCGTAGGTGATCAAGGCGCTAGAGAAGTTTGATTTCTCCAGCGCGACCATCCGGATGGCGCGCCTCACACTTTCCGTGATATCCGCAGTTTCCCGCTTCAAGGAATTACGGCCTCGGGAAAGCTCTACAAGCGAAGAAATCATATCGGTCATTCGAAGAACGTTCGAACGGACTTCCTGGAGAAGATCCATTCGCTGCGCTTCATTCAGGTCATTGGTGGCCAGGAGCTCTGTATAGGCAAGGATGGAAGTCAAGGGAAGACGAAGATCGTGGGAGATGAAACCTGCAACCTGGCCAACCACGCCCAGCGGATCTTCCTCCGGGGCACCTCCCGGAGCGGAGGGATTTCCGTCTCTGCCGATCGGGTCGGTTTCGTAAATCTGGGGCCTGCTGAGCATGCAACACCTCATAAGAAGCGCCCGCCAAACGCGGACGCAAAATGATTCGCTTGCTTACACTGTGCGGATGAGGCCCTCCATTCACTCCATAGTGTAAGGAGGGCCATCCGCACAGGATTACGCAGTGAAAACCAGTGCCTGTGACAATCCTGCAAGGCGAATTTCGAGAATCACTCTCGTTCCATCTGCCTGCGTGTCATAGACGACGGCATTCCTTGAGAACTTTCCCCCACGCTCTTCCCAATTCGCCGACGCCGTAGCCAAAATGGCCTTCTTACCAAGTAGGGTCACTGTCGCCGTCGGGCTGTGACTTTCCCATCTCACCGCATAGTGACCCATAGGAATAGATTTTCCATTTAACACGCCAGGAAATGGGAAACTCACCCTCCTGGCGCTTCCTGCCAATGCCGACGTCGTACCTGTACACATGAGGGCGACGATCAGCACTCCTTGGAACAGACGACTCATACAACCTCCTTCGCTGACATGACTCCCGTTGAGAGGGGCGCCGTAGACGGACCCGCACGCAAAGGAATATCGAGGGGAGCAAATTCCCGGCTGTGGCCGGCTATTAGATTTCGCGGTTCACCCGGGGATTTGCCCTGCGACATTCTGGTTAGACGCGTATGGCGAGCCGATGACTCCTAACCATTCAGTAAAACCTTCCTCATTGCGCAATGCCATGAAAACAGGGACAATAGGGAAAGGGATAACCCGTTAATCTGGAGGAAAGTTCAGGGGCGTCATGAACGATACTCCCAAGTCAGCCGGAGCGTCGAAAGTGATACGCTTCGGGACCTTTGAACTTGATCCCAGGACCGGTGAACTTCGTAAGCGGGGCCTGAGGGTCAAGCTTCAAGACAAGCCCCTGCAAATTCTGCTGGGGCTGCTGGAAAAACCCGGAGAGATCGTGACACGGGAGACGCTTCGCAAGCGACTTTGGAGCGCTGATACCTTTGTGGATTTCGATCGGGGCCTGAATACAAGTTTGAACAAACTCCGGCGCACCTTGGGAGACACGGCGGAAAATCCTCGCTTTGTGGAGACGCTCAGCCGGCGTGGATACCGTTTCATCGGGCCCCTGGAATTCGTGAGAGAGACGGTCCCGATCCACAACCCCGCGGAGGAGATGGTTCAATCCCTTGCCGTCCTGCCTTTTCAAAACCTCGCACCTAGTCCCGAGATGGAGTTTCTAGGCGATGGGCTGACCGAGAGTCTTATCTCCAGTCTCTCGCGCTTGCCCAACCTGGGCGTGATTGCCCGCAGCACTATTTCTCGATACAAAGGCATAAGTATCGATCCTCAGGCGGTGGGGAGGGAACTTGGAGTCCAGGCCCTGCTCATGGGGAGCGTGAACCAGCGCGGGGAGGCCTTGCGGGTTCTTGCCGAACTGGTTGAGACCCAGCACGGTTGGGTTCTTTGGAGTGAACAATACCACCGGGACCTGGCGGATCTTCTGGGGTTGGAGGAAGAGATCTCGCAGGCAATATCCGGAAAACTCCGGGTAAGACTCAGTCAGGAGCAGAAAGTCCACTTGGCGAAGCATTTTACCGAGAATTCGAAGGCTTACACGGACTACCTTAAGGGCCGATACTTCTGGAATCAAATGAGCCAGGCGGGATTGGAAAAGAGCGTTACCTGTTTTCAGTCGGCCATCGCCAAGGATCCCGGGTACGCGCTGGCATATGCTGGGTTGTCGGATGCCTATACTCTAATCGGATTCATCGGCATGATGGGGCCTCGCGAGGTCATGCCGGAAGCAGAGAGGGCTGTTGCCAAAGCCCTTGAAATCGATGACCAACTGGCGGAGGCGCATGCTTCGTCGGCTGCCCTGCGGAAACTCCATGCCTGGGATTGGGCCGGGGCGGAGGCCGAATACCACCGAGCTTTGGAATTGAACCCTAATTACATTTACGCTCACCACGGGTACGCAGATTTCCTCTCGGCGCTGGGGCGCTTCGAGGAAGCGCTCGCCGAGATCCATCGCGCCCAACAACTTGACCCTCTGTCGCTCACCATCGGCAATGAGGTAGCCTGGAACTGGTATATGGCTCGCGAATACCGGCGGGCTCTGGAACAGTGCCGGGCGACCCTGGAAATTCATGCTGATTTTCCCCCCATCCTTCACACTCTGGGTCTCACCTACGCCCAGATGGGGAGATTCCGCGACGCCATCGACGCCTTGCAAAAGGGAATCGACAAGGTCGGCAATAATCCCGTGGCGCTGGCGAGTCTGGGCCACGCCTTCGCGATGGCAGGGGAGAGGCAAGAGGCCCAACGCATTCTCACGAACCTGATGACCATCGCCAAGTCCGCCTACGTGCCCTCTTACTGCTTTGCGGTTATTTACTCCGGGTTGGGGGAGAACGATTTGGCGATGGAGTCCCTGGATCGAGCCTGCACGGACCGCGACGTGTGGTTGGTGTGGAGCAAGGTTGACCCCCGACTCGATGGGCTAAGAAGCGACACGCGATTCGAAAACCTTCTCAAGCGGATCGGGCTGGCAGGCTAGTATTACTCTGTTAGGCGGTTCTGCTCGAAAAAGAGTCTCACGCCGAAAACGGCTTCACATACAGCCCCGAAAGAATTTAGCCCAAGGCGCATGCTAAAAGAATTAGAACAAGGAGCAAGCAAGCGCCGCGAGAGCCACCGTTTTTGGGCCCACGGCTCCACTATTGGAAAAACTGCAAATCTCAAACCCGCGCGTGCGTCCCCACTTTTGCCTATGGCACGGGTCCTGCTAACGGTCTTCTGCCCGACCAATCGAACCCCGAATGGCGCCGGGAGAACCGCACAAGGGCGGAGGCCTGCCTACCGGCTTCACCGGGCTCTGATGGATTCGACCACCGTCCGGCAGAGGGATTCGACCTTTGGAAAATCGGTCGGTGCGGTACCACAAGTCGACGCCAACGCCTTGTTACCCGATATGACGATCGCTTGCAATGCCTGAAAGGGCTGGCGATGCGCGTCAAGAAATTCAATCACTACGGCGGGCTCCCCATTGATGCTTTTCTTCTCGCTTTGAAGAACCCGGACCCCTGCTTTCCCCTGGAGTGCCTTGACACTCCCATCGAGTAAGGGGGCGGGCGAATCGGACGGGGGAACTGTCTCCTCGACCATAGTAATAACTACCTGAGTTTTGGCGATTCCAACGGATGCACTGAGGTAAACGGCTTGCTTCGTCCGCTGGTCCTCTGATGCCTGGAGGGGGACGAATCCGGTCATGACGCCACTCGGAAAAGTTTCCAGTTTGAAATCTGCCGGCACGCTCTCCCCAATGCTAGGAAGCTCAGTTTCGGCTTGAGGCGAACCCTGTGCGGCACGTTCGTCGCGCAGCCGCCGTGCAATGTCGCCGAGGGAAACTTCTCCGCCGGGGCTCGCGCTGGCGGCCGCACCCGATCCCTCCAAAGCAGTGCGGGGAGGCGCCTGGAGAGTTTTTTCGTAGGCGGCCAAGTCAGCTTCGCGCTCCGGTGACGCGTTCGCCACGACTCGCCGGGCCGTTACCTCATACGTCTTGTTCACCGTAAACAGATTCGCAGGAATCCGCACCGATTCATTGCTGTCCATGCTCTCCATGCTGTAGCCGGTCTCAGTCCGGATGGTCTTATGAAGGAAGCTGATTTGGTGCGCATCCAAGTCGAGGAGGTACGTCCAAACCCCGGCGCCGTACAATCGCTCGAACGTCATGGATGTGTTCGATTGGGATGACACGGGGTGGGATTGGTTGGGAACAGTCATGGACAATCGGACCTCGGCATTCGGGTGGCGCGCGATGGGGAAGTCCGTGATGTATTCCGTTAGGACCGACAGCTTGATCCCGGGTTTGACCATGCCGGGTATGGGGAAATCGGCTGATTCACGCTGCTGTCCGGGTGCGAGGGGTTGACTCGAGATCCGGGATATGACCAACGCCTGGGCGATGGAATCCAAATCCTCGACATCGAGGACGTAGGGATCCGGGAGTGGGTAAGCCGGCATTTGCGAGGGCTCAAATTTGCCGCCGGCCGCGCCGGTCAGGTTCGTAGGAGTGGCTTCAAGAAAGCGCAGGCGCGCCTCCATGTCGGCGACCTTGGCGGAAGAAATCCAGTTCTTGACCGTGAGACCTTGGAACTGGACTGTCCCGCGTAGCGGCTCACCCGGTTGGGTGGGAGTGAACGTGGCGACGATCTCCCCGTCAACTTGATATTGACGCGGAGTAAAGCTCAGGACTTTGTCGATGGGGATGCTGGGATCCACCCGAGTCGTCAAATTCATCTTTAGCGAAAAAGTGAAGCGTACGGTCTCTGCGGGATGATATTCCACCACGAGTGACACTGGGGCGGCCGATGCGACGGTGATGGAAGGCTGCACGATGGTAGCTTTTTGCGCCATGATGGGCGCCGAGAAGAAAATCAGGAGGAGGGGCCCGAGACACTTCATATTTCCTCCTCGCGAAGGCTGGAGACTGCGGCCTGACTGTCTTCAGCGGGGAATTCCATTTTGCCTTTCCATCGGCTGCAAGTATACACCCGCCCGCCCCCCCTGCCAGCCCTTCCATTTCCTGTGTACTCCTTCGAAGGCATTGTTATCTTTGGCTGAAATTTCGTTCGCCCCATGAGGGGTTCGGAGGGGATAGGGGCCGATTATCTTGGTATAAGGGAACGGTACATCACGATAAAGTCGCTCAGCGACGTAGGAAAAACAGCGGAATCACAACGGCCAAGGTCTGCGTTCCGCTTGCTTTGCGCGACCTTGTGCCTTGGCGTCTTGGCTTGAAATGGTTTCTTTTTTGGGACTTTCTTACCCCGGAGGCTATGATGAGCTGTCCAGCATCTGGCTATAACTCTGGGCAAGCAGACTCAAAATTGTTCTTGACAATTCTAATTGATAGGCTATAGCTGTGGTAGGCGCTGGCACCTGCCGGCGCGATGCGCCCCCTGGTCTCTCCCCCACGAGAGGGCAGAATATCGAGAGGATGGCTGGTCACAGTCGGAGGGGTACATGCTGGTATTCCTGGACCCGAAATCGGCTTCTGACCTTGCGTCTTGGTGCTGGTGGCCCTACCCGCGCTGGATCGAAAGAATAAACGCTGAGCCACAGAAGGACTGAGATCGGTGAATCCAGTTTGGGCCAACTTAGCAGTCCTACAATAAGTGTCGCGGCTCTCCACGATATGCCAGTAACAAAAGGGGTTATCGATGAATAGCGAGAACCTTAGATTGATGTGGAGGCGGCTCTACACCGCCATTTGGCGAGGTAAACTCGCCGCTACATCATCATAACTGAGACACTGCCAAGCAGTGAGCGAAAGGAAAACATAACACACGTGGGCGCAAAAGCTCGCAGAGCATGATCGTTAATCGCATCGCCAATCGTTAAGGGAAAAGCCGCAATTCCCCGCTGCCCTGCTGGCCCTTCAACTGCTAAGTAATACCGGTTCGGCGGAGAGAGAAACCCGGACAAAAAGGAACAATTCATGGAAATTCGCCGCAAAGACGCTTTGGATTACCATCGGCAAGGCCGCAAGGGCAAAATCGAACTTACACCCACCAAGCCTTGCCGCACACAATGGGATTTAAGCCTGGCTTACACGCCCGGTGTAGCCGAGCCCTGTAAAGAGATCCACACGAACCAGGATCTTTCCTTCGAGTACACGGCGCGGGGCAATCTGGTGGCGGTGGTTTCCAACGGCACGGCGGTGCTGGGCCTGGGCAATATCGGCGCGCACGCTTCCAAACCGGTGATGGAAGGCAAGGCCGTGCTCTTCAAGCGGTTTGCCGATATCGATGTTTTTGACCTGGAAGTAGGCTCGCAGAACCCCGACGATGTCATCAGATTCTGCCAACTCCTGGAACCCACCTGCGGTGGAATCAACCTGGAGGACATCAAAGCCCCGGAATGCTTCTACATTGAGGAAACCCTGCGACAGACTCTGTCGATTCCGGCGTTTCACGACGACCAGCACGGGACAGCCATTATCTCGGGCGCGGCATTGCTAAATGCCCTGGAGTTGGTGGGCAAGAAAATTGACCAGGTACGCGTGGTCTTCAATGGCGCGGGCGCGGCGGGACTCGCCTCTGCCCTGCACTATGTGCGCCTGGGCGTGCGCAAGGAAAACATCACCATGTGCGACATCCACGGGGTGATTTACGAAGGCCGCGCCGAGGGCATGAATCCCTACAACTCGCATTTTGCCGTCAAGACCTCCAAGCGCCGTCTGGCCGAGGTGCTGGAAGGCGCGGACGTGTTCGTGGGACTTTCTGTGGGCGATTGTGTGACACCCGAAATGCTGCAACCGATGGCGGAGAGGCCGATCATTTTCGCTATGGCGAATCCCACTCCCGAAATCAGTTACGAAAAGGCCAAGGCCGCGCGGCCTGACGCCATTGTGGCCACGGGCCGCTCCGACTTTCCCAATCAGGTTAACAATGTTTTGGGCTTCCCGGGGATCTTTCGCGGGGCACTGGACGTGCGGGCGCGGGCGATCAACGAAGAAATGAAGGTGGCTGCCACGCATGCGCTGGCCGCCCTGGCCAAAGAGGACGTGCCGGATTCCGTGCTGAGGGCCTATGGCTTGGGCCGGCTGCAATTTGGGCCGGATTACATTAATCCCAAGCCCTTCGATCCGCGAGTACTGATTTGGGTGTCCGCCGCGGTGGCGGAAGCCGCCATGCGCACAGGTGTGGCACAGGTGCAAATCGATCTCGCCACCTACCGCGATGAGCTGGCCCGGCGCCTGGGTCGCACCTACGAAGTCATGCAGAACCTGCGCCACCGCGCGCAGGCTGCGCCCAAGCGCATTGTCTTCTCCGAGGGAGAACACGACAAGGTGCTGCGCGCCAGCCACCAGATCATCGATGAACAGATCGCCCACCCCATCCTTCTCGGCCGTCCCGCGGTCATTGAAAACCGGCTTACGGAATTGGGGCTTGAGGATATGCGCCCGGAAGTGGTCGACCCCCGGCAATCCCCGCGCTTTGAAGCGTATGTGCAGGAATTTTATCGACTGCGCCGCCGGGGTGGTGTGACCCAGCGCGAAGCCCATGAGCAGATGCTCAATCCCAACTACTACGGCGCCATGATGGTGCACATGGGGGATGCGGACGGGTTTGTGGCGGGAGTGAGCCAGAATTACCCTGACACCATCCGGCCCGCCCTGCAAATCATCCGAACCCGGACCGATGTGCACCGCGTGGCTGCCGTTTTCGTCATCGTCACAAAGAGAGACGTCTATTTCTTCGCCGACACGCACGTCAATATCGATCCTACGGCGGAGGATCTGGCGGAAATTGCGCTGCTGGCAGCGGAGGTGGCGGCCGAATTCGATATCGAGCCGCGCGTGGCCATGCTCTCCTTCTCCAATTTCGGCAGCACCAGTCACCCGCTGGCGGAAAAGATGCGGAGGGCGGCGGAATTGGTCCTGGAGAAAAACCCCGAGCTGATGGTGGACGGCGAAATGATGGCGGACACCGCCTTGGTGCCGGAAATCATCGAGGAGGAGTATCCCTTTTCCCAACTTAAAGGTGGCGCTACCGTACTGGTGTTCCCCGACCTCGCGGCAGCCAACATCGCTTACAAGATGATGATGCGCATCGGCGGAGCGGAATCGTTGGGGCCCATCCTCATGGGGCTGTCGAAGCCCGTCCACGTGCTCCAGCGCGGTGCCACGGTGGAAGAAATCGTCAACATGGCCGCCATCGCCGTCGTCGACGCGCAGAAACATGGGCGGCAATTACAGGTGGTGCCCCGCCTGCCGGCGGCGTAAACAGATTTAAGGCCGCGGATGAACACGGATTTGGACGGGTGGTCAAGCGAGCGATTACTGGCATTGCCCTGCTGACAGTTGGACTCGGAGTGATCGTGGCCCGCAGGTATTGGCTTCGGCACATCAAGATTGTTCCGGTGAATATGGAAGTGCCGCCTTCGTCCACCAACTTCACAACCGGAGTTTTCAGGGTTGACATCCCATACCTATACATCGCCTCTCTCATCCGAGATCATCCCGACTCGAAATGGGGTTGCTCGACCGACAATGGCGATCGTGTACTAATTTGTAAGGGTAATGCTCCCGCTTTCTAAGTCAGGTTGGTTATCCACCCGTATTGGGAGTTCTACGAAGACTGGGGTGCAGATTATTATATTGTCGAACCGCTTGGGGCCATATGTATCCTTGGGGGAGCGCTGTCACTTGTCTGGTCGATTGTTCTCTTGCGTAAGCGCGAATGCAGGCGGTGAGTACCTCTATTACCCACACTTGACGTGATAGCCATAACGGTTCCAAGCAAGTAGCACGGACCTGACACGCCGCGATAAACCTGGCGTCCGAGGCGGCACATTTGCTTTCTTTTCCGTGTTCATAAGGTCCTGATCTATGTTCATCGCGTGATATACTCATAGGAGGAGGAACCTCAATGAGAACAGCCAGCGATCGAATTGCACATAAGCATTTTCGCCTTAACATCAACAAGATCAAGCGCGCGCAGAAGCTCATGCGGACGGGGACCGAGACAGAGACGATCGAGCAGGCTCTTGATGCGGTGATTGCCGAGCACGAACGCAACAAGGCTGCTCGCGAGGCGAACGAACGCTTCGTAAAGAGCGGCATTGTAATCCGCGACGTATACGGCACACTGGAGAAATAGTTGGAACCGACCCTCCTCGATACTTCCATCTATGTCACAGCCTTGCGAAACGGGCGCGATGCCATCCTCTCATTGCGGCGTTTAACGCCACTGGCTCCCCTCTGGCTGAGCGCGGTTGTGCTGGAAGAGCTCTATGTCGGCATTAGCGGGCGTGAACGCCGCGTGGTTGAACGCTTAGAACGAGACTTCGAACGCCTTCGGCGAATCGTCGTACCCAACCTGAGCGATTGGTCACAAGCGGGCAGAGTGCTGGCCCGATTTGCCCTTGAGTATGGTTACGAAGAAATTGGCAAGGGGCGCCTGACCAATGATGCCCTGATTGCTCTGAGCGCCGCGCGGCATGGAATCACCGTGATAACTGCCAACCAACGCGATTTTCCCCGTCTTGCCCGATTTCGACCCTTTCGATTCGAAGTCAAAACGCTATAAACGTGTGCCGGAAAGCGTGTCGCGGCGCTCCTATGAAAGGGGTCCATCGATACGCCTCAATCATGCCGATTAATGATGCCGCGGCAACTCGCGTGTCCACACCGGCAGCTCATGGTTTCGTCGGTATGGTCGTAGTTGTAATCGACGGTCAATTCCTCGCCCTTACGAATCGCCCGCAAGCTCATATAGATAATATGACCTTTCATAATGCGCGAAACTAAATTGGGCTGGCACGAGTGATTCACCAACTCCGCACCGGACCCTCCCACGCCGCCGTCGAGCGTCCAGTGATCGTCAAGGACGAAAAGGTAGGGCGTCCGCGCGCGGCGCTCCGCTTCCCGCGGGCCGATTTTCTCGCCGCGGTATTCGATCACCTTGCGGTTTGCCGGGATCTCCTCAGCCGCGTAGACACCCCAGCGGTGAATTTTGGATTGGGCGGCCCGAAGGCGATAACAGCAATACTCGGGATCAATGACAGGAGCAACTGCCGAACCGTTCTTAGACTTAGCCATAGAGCTAAAACCTAACGCCTCCTTGCCGGATTATGTGCCTTTCAACGTACCATAACTGGAACGGATTTGGCATCACGTGTCTGGAGGGTGTGGCTCAACTCCTCCACACGACTTCCCAAGAAGTGGCGCTGGGAGTCACCAGCAGAATGTCCCCTTGCTGGCGTACTTCCGCCCCTGTGATCTTGGAGAACCGCCGGCCGCTGCCCAATATCGCGGGCAGGTGGACTTTTGCGGGCTCCGGTCCGGGGCCGCGCTGGAACTTCAAGCGCCAGCCATCGTGGCGATCCAGGGCTTCCAGGTTCAGGTCGATCCGGCCAAAGCGCGTGGGGGATTGAACGACGCTCATCGGTTGCCCGCTCGCCAGCTCAAAATCGCCGACGCCAGCCAGCAAGCGCAGATCGCGGCCATCTTCAAGCGCCAGCATGTGGCGCAAATAAAGCACGCACTCGGCGCTTGCCCAGTTATGGGCATGTCACCGACGTACTCCGCCGCGATACGGCGAGCTAAGCAATAAGTCAAATGGCGCGATGTGATTCCGAGTACTGTCCTCATTTAGGCTGTAGCGCTGGCTTCCAGCCGGCATCGAGCCGCCAAGATGGCGGCGCCACGTTCAAATTCGGACAGCCCTGATTCCGGTGGAGTTTGACAGCCAGGACGGGGGCATGGTAGCGTGACCCGCAATTTGGGGGGATCAAGCCGTGATGAGTTCGCGCGAACGGGTGAATGCGGCCCTGAGCCACAAGCAGGCTGACAGGGTCCCCTTGGATCTGGGCGGAAGCCTCACGACGGGGATGCACGTGGACAGCGTCTACCTGCTGCGCCAAGCCTTGCAACTCGATCCGCCTGTCACGCCCGTCAAGGTTATCGATCCTTTCCAAATGCTGGGGGAAATCGCTCCCGACCTGGGGGTGGCACTGGGCGTGGATGTGCTCCTGTTGGCCAAGCCGGTGACCGACTTTGGGTTCAGGCTCGAAGGGTGGAAACCCTGGACCACCTTCGCCGGAACCCCGGTGTTGGTGCCGGATGGCTTTAACACCGAACCTGATGCCAATGGCGACATCCTCCTTTACCCCCAAGGTGACCGCACCGCGCCCGCGAGCGGGCGGATGCCCAAGGGCGGGATTTACTTCGACACCATCATTCGGCAGCCCACCGTTGACGACGCCACCCTGAAGGTCGAAGACAATTTGGAAGAGTTTGGACCCATCTCCGAGCGCGACCTCGCCCACTTGAAGACCGAGGCGGAGCGGCTGTACACGACCACCGACAAAGCCATCTTGCTGAGTCCGGGCGGCACGTCGTTCGGAAGCTTTTCTGCCACCCCCGGTCCGGCGCTGAAACATCCCAAGGGGATTCGCAGTGTGGAAGAATGGCAAATGAGCACCATCACTCGCCGGGCTCACCTGATCAAAATTTTTGAACGGCAATGCGAAATCGGATTGGCGAATCTGCAAAAGATCGCCGATGCCGTGGGAAACCGCGTGACGGCGGTGATCACGAGTTTCACCGACTTTGGCGCCCAGAACGGACCCTTCATCTCCCCTCAAACCTACCAGGCTTTATACAAACCATTTAACAAGGCCGTTAATGATTGGATTCATCAGCACACGGCCTGGAAGACCTTTACTCATTGTTGCGGCTCGGTCCGCGCCCTGCTGCCGGATTTTGTCGAAGCGGGATTTGATATTCTGAATCCTGTGCAGACCTCCGCCGCCCATATGGACCCGGTGGAACTCAAGAGAGACTTCGGCGATGCGTTCACCTTCTGGGGCGGGGGAATCGACACCCAGCGCACGCTGCCTTTCGGCACGCCCGAGCAAGTCCGCGAAGAGGTCCGGGAAAGGCTAAGAGTGTTCGGGGCGGGAGGCGGTTTCGTTTTCAGCGCGGTCCACAATGTGCAGTCGCGCGCGCCGGTTGAGAACATCCTGGCGATGTACGAAGCCGTGCGAAAGTTCGGTCATTATCCCATCCAGTAGAGGTGTTTGACTGAATCAGTTCGGGTGAAAGCAATTTTGCTCCCCATCTATCCGCGCTCCATGGAACCTTGCGAGGAGCATCGGGCTATTTGAGGCCAGTGAACCATGATTAATCGACGAGGATTTGTTCGCACGCTTGGCGCGTCGACCGTTTTGCCGGCGCTTTCGCACGCTTTGGGGGGGGTCGCTTCCGCGCCTTCAGAATCTGCCGCAGGAACCCGACCTCGAGTTGACTTGAATGGCCAGTGGGAAAGGTGGATGGGAAATGAGCTGTACGACGTCGTCGAGGTGCCTTCGTCACTGCGGCCGTCGGGATACTATCAGCTCCGCCGCCAGTTTCTCCTTCCCGAGCTTTCCCCGCACCAGCGCGCGATCCTGCACTTCGATGCCATCACCTACTTCGGCCGGGTTGCGCTGAATGGCACAGAACTCGGAACCATGGGCCCCTACGTTCCGTACGAGTTCGATTGCACACGCCAATCCCGCAAGGGCTCGAATTCAATACACGTGGCGATCGCGGATCTCACACCCGACCCGAGCGGCGCCGGCAAAGATGAGTTGG
>Ga0335085_10008561_pt1 | contig 15596 bp, 18 predicted proteins | sample Lox_Sample_45_FD_206712 | JGI IMG/M metagenome (GOLD analysis project Ga0335085, IMG submission 206712) | Soil microbial communities from Loxahatchee National Wildlife Refuge, Florida, United States - Lox_Sample_4.5 | ecosystem: Environmental > Terrestrial > Soil > Wetlands | place: USA...
TAGGATTGCGGAAAGGACCAGCGCCATTACGAAGATTAGACGGCCGCGAGGCATGTAGGTTGGATGCTAGCTTGGAGACAGGCGGACAATTCTAAAGCCCGCGGTCCCCGCTCAAGATGACCGAGCTTACACATCGTGGCGTAGCCAATAGCGCTCGATGAGGTAGTCCAGTGAGAAGCGGCCGGGGCCGAAGATCAGGATGATCAGCGACGCCATGAGATACGTGAAAGGAGCGGCGGCGGAAAACTTGTCTGGGTCGGAGAAGATGGAGAGCAGCGCCTCGCGATCGCCGGTGATGTAAGCCACGGTCATGTTGCAGGTAAGCAAGAAGGCGATCAGGCGGGCGCCCAATCCGAGGGCCAGCAAGAGGCCTCCAACCAATTCAAGAATCGACACGAAGTAAGCGGTCGGACCGGGCGCCGGCAGGCCGAGGCTGCCGAAGTATTCGGTGACTTTCGCGATATGGTTCAGCTTGCCCCAGCCATCGACCATAAACTGGCATCCCCAGTACAGGCGGACGAATAGAAGGAACGGAGACTGCAGGGAGTTAGCGATGCGAATCAAGAGCGAATACGCCCATTGAAGCTTATTAGTTAAGTCCGACATGGTGATCGTCCTAAGTGGATTTGCAGAACCAGCCGAGCGAAGACCAGAGTGCGAACCATGACTGAATACGCTCGGCGGCCTGTTCGCCCGGGGTCTCGCGCCAGTCGACTCGCTCCACTGCATCCGACAGTCGCTTGCCGTCGCGAAGGTCCGACAGAATTGCGAAGGCTTCGGCGTCGAGCCGTTTGAAGTAGATGGAGTTGTCGGCGCGGTGAACGGCCAGGAAAATTTTCTCGCGCTTGGGCAGCGAGCGCTTGGGTCCTCGGCGACGCGGCGGCCGATCGGTAACGGCGTTGCTGGCAATGTCGATCACCCGCTGCTCGCGGCGGATTCTTAAAAGCATCTTGTCGACCGGGTAGCGGAGATCGAGCAGTCGCAAGTGCGGTTGCAATTCGAATTGAGGGTCGGGACCAAGAGACGCCAGGTCAGCTTCGGTCAGCTTTGGCTTGGCGGCTTCGTCAAACGATTCGATCTCGGCCCACTCCAGGCGGACCATGTCGATGGCGATGTCTTCAACTCCGGCGATGAACTCGGGATGCGAGCCCAGCCAGATTTCCAGCTTCGATCCCAGGTTGCGCAAGGTGAACGAACGCGACGGGCAATCCTGAAGGTAGGCGATCGACAGCTTCTCGAAGGCGCGGTCACCGATGATGAGACGCAGCCCTTCGAAGTCTTCGGCCAAGGCTCCCAGCACGCGGAACCAATACTGGCGGTTGTAGATTTCCAGGCGCTCAAACGATGTCAGCCGGTCATTGGGCTTGATGATCTCTTCGGCGATGCCGTTCATCGAGCGGCCATCGGTGCTTCGCTGGCGCATGCCTTCGGAAGCCGTCAACGGCTGGCGGACCGCGTTGAACATGCTGCGCTGGATGTGGTCGAGGTCCATCATGCGACCACCTTCTCGCGCACGTATCGCGTGGCTTTCAGCGCCTCGCGATGCACTTCGTCGAACGAGGGAATGTGGTCGTCCCACTCCAGCAACGTGGCGGTCGGGCCGATCAGCTCGATCGCGCGCGCATAAAGTCCCCAGACAGGATCAATCACCGGATGATCGTGCGTGTCGAGAATGTACTTTTCGTACTTCGAGTGTCCGGCGATGTGGATCTGCGCCACCCGCTCGTGCGGCACGCTGTTCACGTAGTCGTAGGGATCAAAGCTGTGGTTTTGCGACGAGACGTAAATGTTGTTCACGTCGAGCAGGATGCCGCAGTCGGCGGCTTCGACGACTTCGTTCAGGAACTCCCACTCGGTCATTTCGGAGGCGTGAAACTCGGCGTAGCTGCTGACGTTCTCCACCACGACAGGAACTTCGAGGAAGTCGCGCGCCTCGCGAATCTTCTGCGCAGTCTTTTTCGCCGCTTCGAATGTGTAAGGCATCGGAAGCAGATCGTGCGAATACGAGCCGTCGACGCTGCCCCAGCACAGGTGATCCGACAGCCATGGCGTATTCGTGCGCCGCACCAAAGCTTTCAGGCGGCGAAGGTGCTCGCGATTGAGCGGCTCGACCGAGCCGAAGTACATCGAGACGCCATGCTGGACAACGCGATACTGCTCGAGGATCTGATCGAGGACGTGCAGCGGGCGGCCGCCGTCGACCATGAAGTTCTCGGAGATGATTTCGAACCAGTCGACGACCGGCTTCTTTTCCAGGATGTGGTTGTAGTGCGGGATGCGCAGGCCGATGCCGACGCCGTATTCGGTGAAGTTATTAAAGCGATTGGCAGGCATAACGATGGAAGGAGCGCAATTGTCGCCCTGTGGGCTCGGCTGTCCGAAGTGCAAGATGTCCGGACCAGTGAATCAATTGAGGGCCGTGGCATTGTGCTCCGGCCCTCATGCTAAGACACGTTTCCGAACTTACGCGGAAGGTGGCTTGGAGCCATCGGTTGCGCAGCCGCCCTTGCCCTTGCAAGAGTTCTTGCCTTTGCAGCCGTTGTCTCCGGTCTTACAGCCGCCTTTGCCTTTACACGAGTTCTGTCCCTTGCAAGCGTGCTTGTCCTTGTCGAAGGAGGTGGCCATGTGGCCCAGGCTCGTGCCGTTCGAAACACTGGTTGAAGCGGTGGAGGCCTTAGCTACGGCCGTGTTGCCCGCCATGAAACCCGCAAGTGCAGCACCCATCATGAGTGACTTCATCGATTTCGTCATTGCAGCAATTCTCCTCTACCTTTGTTTTGGAAGTCCTGAAATTCAGGCTGTGACTGTGGCCCTGTGCAGATTACGTGCGAAGCATTCTGTCGGATTTCCCTTATTTATGGAATCCTTTTCTTTGGAACGCCCGCCGTCGAGCCGTTGAAGCTCACCCCCGCACATAAGTGGTGACCAGCAGCTTTACTCGCTGAGCCACCCAGTGTCAAGTGAGACTATCGAATTCTTGAGAAGTTGCAGGTGATCGGCGGATTTTTTTGAGTGGGGTGTAGCGCCACTGTGATGAGGGTACGGCTATGCGGGATTTTGAGGCCGCGTGGTAGCGGTTTCTGCGGACGTTGATGCGTCCTGCACGCAGCGAAATCCCAGGTGATTGGTTCCGGTACTGACTTCGCCCTTGCCGCGGGTTCCGACGATGTAGCGCGAGCAGTACTGATCGGTGCACAGGAACGATCCACCGCGATGGACTCGCTTGGCTTCTTTAGGCTCATCCGGGTCCCAGGGATTTTGCGGGCCTTGCGGATTGCGTGCGACGCCACCGGCGGCAACCAATTGCTCGTAGTAGTCGGGACGATACCAGTCGCTGGTCCACTGCCAGACATTGCCGGCCATGTCATACAGGCCGTAGCCGTTCGGCGGATATTGGGCAACAGAAGTGATGCCCACATGTCCGTCCTCACCGGTATCGGTGTTCGGGAAGTGGCCCTGATGGGTATTGGCCATCCACTTGCCGTTAGGGCGGAACTCATCTCCCCAGACGAAGGGCTTGCCGGCGAGGCCGCCGCGCGCCGCAAACTCCCACTCCGCTTCGGTGGGCAGGCGCTTGCCGGCCCACTTGGCATAGGCAGCGGCATCTTCATACGCCACCTGCACGACTGGGTAATTGTCCTTGCCGGTGATGTTGCTCTTGGGCCCGGTGGGATGGCGCCAGTTGGCGCCCGGAACGTAGGTCCACCATTGGAAATGATTGTCGAGAGAGACAGCGTGGTCGGGGGGCGAAAAGACAACGCTGCCGGCGACGAGATTCTCGGGCGGCGCATTCGGGTAGTCTTCTTGCTTCGGCTTGCGCTCGGCGACGGTGACATAGCCCGTAGCCTTTACGAACCTGGCGAACTCAGCGTTGGTGACGTCGGTCTTATCCATGAAAAAGCCGTCGACGTAAACCCGGTGAATGGGACGCGAATCGCGCGTGGCCTGCATGCCCACTTCGCCGTCACTGGGCGAATCGGCCGCGCCCATGGAGAACTCGCCGCCGGGAATCCAGACCATGCCGGCCGGAGCTGTGCCTGGCGCCGGAGTTGTGTTGGGAACCGTCGGACCGAATGTCGCGGCAGCATTCGCAGAGGCGGTCGAGGGCGCCAATGTGCCGACGGCCGCGGTTTCGGCGCTCTGCCGCGAGCGAAACATCAGCGTGACGATTCCGGCGAGAGCCAACGCCGCAATTACAACGAGGACCTGCCATTTCCTGGGCTGCGGCGGAGCAGGTACTTCCACAGCAGTGGCTTGCGTTTTGTCTTGCCGGTTAGCTTTGGCTGCCATGGCTGGAACGTTGGCAACCATTCTAGAACAGGTTGGGCTGCGGGAAGCACACGTGATGTCAACCGACCCTCACGGCCCGGGAGCGATGTAGCCTTCCTTGAAGTGCACGTGCATCTGGCCAGGGTTTTCGGCTAACTTGACGGAGATCTTGCGCCATTTGCCGTCAAAGGTGCCGTCAGTCGGACGGTAGCCGATCACGTACTGATTGCGTAGCTCACGGCTGATGAGGGCGGAGATTTCCGGAATCTTGCGGCGATCGTCGGCGGGGATATCGCGTCCGCCGCTGACGCGGGTGACGTCATCGAGCCATTTGCGGCCGAGGCGTTCTTCGATCGACTTGAAGAGTGGAATGGGCACATCGTCGAAGATTCCGATGGAGTAGGTCAGGACGTCGGATTCCGCCAGGATGGACTTGATTTCCTTGAGCGTGTAGCGGCTGCGGTTGTCGCCTCCATCGGAGATGATGACCATAGCGCGGCGCTTATAGCGCGCGGTGCGCAGTTTGTTGACTCCGAGGTAGATAGAGTCGTACAGAGCAGTCATGCCGTGCGGTTCCACGGTCGCAAGATGCGCCAGGATCGTGTTCGTCGATTGCGATGAGTCGGCCACCAGCGTCGGCCGGTTGGAGACGGTGATGATGTAGTAGTCGTCGTCAGGATTGGCGTTCTGGAAAAACTGGTCGACGGCCTGCAATTCATACTCGATCTTGTTATTCATGCTGCCGCTGAAGTCGAGGATAAGAGCCACTGAGATCGGCGCGTCTTCCCGAGAAAAGTACTGGATCTTCTGGGGCACGCCGCCTTCCGCGAGCGAAAAGTTTTGCTGCGGAAGATCGATCACCGGGCGATTGAGCGAATCGACGACCGTGACTGGTACGAGCACGAGGTTGACGTTCACCTGCAGCGGGCGCGGCTTGAGTTCAGGAATCGTTATGCTCGCCGCGGTGAACGTCGAGATTTTCGGGTCGTGGCGGGGGGCGATGTGGGGCGTGTCGATAGCGGTGTCCTGCGCCCATGCACTCGACATAAGCACAATCAAGGTCGCGGCCAGCGGCAAAATTCGAGACGTACCAGCGTACCTAGCGGTCTGCGCGATCACGGCTCACCCCCAAGGCTCGGACGGCTTTGCGGAACGTGATGAAACTCGCGTATTGCAAATTCGCAGAACCGGTCAGCTTGACCTCGGCGGAAAATGGAAAGAGCATTCCCCGAAGATCGAAACCAACCTCAGAAAGAAGCGCCCCACGAAATGCTATGTCGACGGAGTTCCTCACCCCAGCAAAGTCTTGGGCGCGATTGTATGCCCAAATCCTCGATTTTTGGTGCAGACCGCTAAAAATATTCGGTGAATGACGTGCATAGGCCGGAGAGGAGGTTGCGGGTTGCGCCGCGGGTCGTAGTCCTATAGCGTTTTCCGCACGGAGGTAGGAGCGAATGCCGATCCAGAAGCAGCCAGCTTGTTGTCGCCGGCAAACCGTGGGCGGGCACGAACATCTCATCATTGACACTGCTGGGGGTCAGAGAATCACCCTGAAGGATGGCAGCGGGATCCTGATCGAAGATACCAACGGGAACTCGATCAGCCTGGAGAATGGCAGCGTCACCGTAAAAGCTCCCGGAAAGCTGGTGCTAAAGGCAGCGATGATTGAGCTTGACGGGTCCGTCGTCCAGATCAATGCGGCGATGGTTCAGTGCAGCGGAATAGTCAAGGCCGACACGCTGGAAGCAACCAACGTTGTGGCGTCGAACTACACGCCGGGAGCCGGGAACCTTTGGTGATTATCCCGGAAGATTCGCGGCCCGGCGTACGTACTCGAGCTCGGCTGGTGTGAGGTTGCTATAGCGTCCAGAATCGAGCTGGCGCCGGCGAGCCGCGGGCGGCATGGCGAGCAGCGCGCGAATCACATTCTGCACCTCGGGCCGTACTGCGGCAAGCTGCTGCCTCGTGTACACCGCGGGGCGGAAATCGGTTGAGGCTGGCGACGCCGTGTTCGCCGCGTAATGGGGAGAGCTTGCGGCGTACGACGCGTATCGAATCGCCGGCGAACCAGGCGCCGGCGCGCTCCGGCTTACTGGCGGGCTTTGCGGATCGGGCACACTCTGATAGGCCGGCGCGGGGACCGAGGACTGCTCGACTGAGTAGTCTTCGCCGTAATCATTGGAGACCCGCCCCGAAGTGTACGCGGTAGGCGCAACAACGGGAGCGGCCGGAACGTAATAGGGGTAAGGATACGGATAGTAGTATGGATAATATGGATAATAAGGGGCATAGCCGTAGCCATAATAGGGATACCCATACCCGCCCCAGAAAGGCCCGAAGTTAAAGCCGATGGAGAAGCCCCAGCCGGGGTAGCCCCAATAGCCGCCTCCCCAACCATAGCCTCCGCCGTGCCAGTAGTATCCTCCGCCGTGGTAAGAGCCGCCGCCATGCCAGCCCCCACCTCCGCCATGCCAACCGCCGCCGCCTCCGTGCCAGCCTCCGCCACCGCCTCCACCGTGGGCACCCATTCCCCCACCGCCATGGCCGCTGGCGAAAGCCGATTGAGGCGCCCCCGCGATCAGGGCGATGACAAGCATAGCGAACAGGATGACTTGAAGGTTGGATTTGCGCATGGCGTGTACTCCTTGAAGCGTGCGCGTTCCGAGCGGCTCTGGGCCTGATTATACGCCGAGCCCGGCACGCTGGATTCAGCGGCTTGGCGGAGTTTGACCCTTGATTCTTCAGCCTGTAAACTTAGGGTTTCCCGCCTTGTGGCAAATCAAATAAGGACTCATCGTGCGTAGTGCAACCCGACATCAACTGAAACAGAACGCCTTTGCCGAAACCACCGCTGAAACCATTTCCTGGGCAGTAGAGAACCAGTCCAAACTGACCGCGGCCGCGGTTGTCGTGGCCGCCATAGCTGCGTTGGCTCTGGGTGGCTGGGCGTTCGTCAATTACCGCAACAATCAGGCCAATCAGGATCTGATGGACGCCATACAGAAGTATCAGGCGCCGATTCGCCCGGCAGGTGAGCCGGCCAGCCCTGAGGTTCTGAGCTACTCCACGGCGGCCGAGCGGGCCAAGGCGGCAAATGCGGATTTCACCCGCATTGCCGACAAATATTCGTTCACCCGTAACGGGCGCATTGCGCGCTACTTTGCGGGTATCACGCTGCACGACCTGGGCGACAACGCCGGAGCCGAAAAGCAGCTGCAGCAGGTCGCCGGTAGCTGGGACAAAGAAGTGGGAAGCCTCGCGAAGCTGGCCCTTGGGTCGATTTACCAGGACACCGGCAAGACCCAGCAGGCCATCGACCTGTTCAAGGGCCTCATCGAAAAGCCGACCACCTCGGTGGGTAAGACGACAGCGCAATTCGAGCTGGCGAATCTGTACGAGGCCAATCACCAGCCGCTCGAGGCACGCAAGCTCTACGAGCAGATGCAAAAGGACAATCCCACCAGCGCGGTGGGACAGCTGGCAGCACAGAAGCTGCAAACGCTGCGTCCACCGCAGGCCGCCACGCAGCCCTGATTCGTCGTTTGTATCGGATTCATGAACCGGTCGTCTCGAGTGGATGACCGGTTTTGTTTTGGCCAGTAATTGATATCGGGTAATTCGTCTTTGGACGATAGAATCGAAGTACAGCGTATTGATCGTAAGATTCCGGATGTCAGCGCAGGAGAGGCCTTCATGCAGGTCATCGAGAATTGGAATCCCAGCGGCATCACCGTCTATATGGATGGGAAGCGTTATCTGAATTGCGTTTTTACCGAATGCAAAATCGTGTATGGCGGTGGCGATGTCATGTGGGAGAACACGCAGTTTGTGAATTGCCAGCTGGTCTTTGATGCTGCTGCGCAACGCACCGTGGCTTACCTGACGAACCTCGGCCTGTTGAAGCCGCCCGCCGGGATGGCTCCGGTACCCGGGCCGGTGAGCTCGGTACCGAACTGAGCCCGAACGTTCTGCGGTGGGTTGATTGTCCTTGCACGGCGAAGCCGCCTTCTCATTGCCTTCAAGGGATAGGCATATTACTGCCGATCCGCTGCAAAAGTTTTCACATTCTGTTCCAGTAAACGTCAGATGCCCCATATATGTCACTTAAGATTCATGCACTTACGTGCTGGGCGGTTGGTTGAGCAATTGCTGAGACATCTTAAGAGTTTCGAACTAGGCCTCGCTATCGCCCCAGAATCTCAAGCAGGAGGAATGCGAATGACTAGGATAAGAATAGGCTTTTCCGCGTTTGCATTGATGCTATTGCTCGGCACATTTGCCCACGCGGCTAACATCGTCTACAACAATGGCGGCCCGAACCAGCAGAACGGGAATGAAATGACGGAGTGGATCCAGACTGAGGATTTTACCCTTGGGAGTACGCAAACAATTACGGATATTCACTTCTGGGACATCGACGAAAACACCTATTTAGGATCGATTAGCTGGTGGATTACCGGAGATAACCTTGGCAACCCTGATTTCGGAAACATTCTGGCAAGCGGAAGTGCCAACGCTGCTCGGGCGGCTACGGGCAATTGCGTAGCTTTCGGTTGCGAATTCACCAACGATTGGAATATCAGCCCTCTGACGTTGGCGCCGGGGCTCTATCATCTTGCCCTGCACAACGGCGATGTGGCGGTGACAGATCGTGAGGAGTTCTATTGGGAAACCACAAACCCGAACGGAACGACTACTGGGCTGGAGTGTAACCTGCAGAACGGAGCCTGCTATAACAACTGGTTCAACAATGGTCAGGAGCACGCCTTCTACCTGACCGGCGGCACCACCACTCCCGAACCAGGAACCCTTGCTCTGCTCGGAAGCAGCGTTGTCGGACTGGCGGGAGTACTGCGCCGCAAGCTGGGCCGATAATATCGATTCGAAGTAGAAACCAATGCAGGCCGGGCTGGTAGCCCGGCCTTTTCTTGGCCTAAACGACCTGGTTTCCAAGTGCTGCCGGGCTAACGTGAGTCAGTTCTTTTCGCCGCCTCCGTGGCGTAGGCGGCAGAGCTTGCAGTCAGTGGGAGGCAGAGTGTTATCCACGATGTGCTTCACCGGCGGGACTGTCCGCAGGTAGCTGAAAATTGCGTTCACGTCCGAGTCGGTCAGGTCGCTGTAAGCCTGGGATGGCATCGCGACGCTCAAGGCCTGGCCGTTCACTGTTCCAGCGCGAACCGCCTGTGCGAAGGCGTCTTCGTTGTAGGACTTGATTCCCGTTTCATCCGGAGTGATGTTGGCGGCGGCCGGGCGCCCCCAGGGGCCGATGAGCGGCATTCCGCCGGCAAACGCCATGCCTTTGACTTCCTCACCACGGTCGGCCGGAGTGTGGCAATCGGCGCAGCCGGCGATTCTTGTGACATGATCGGCGTATCTCTGAGGATCAGTTTGGGGGTTGATCTCGGGCACGGGCGAACTGAGCGGCCGCGGCAGACTGCGGATGAGGTACTTCACCGGGAAGATGATATCGGTTGGAGGCAATTCGTGATGGACGGGCGGGACCGAACGCAAGTAAACCACCAACGAAGCCACGTCTTGGTCGGAAAGTTCACGGAAATTCTGGTAGGGCATAAGGGGGAACAGGGCGCGGCCATCGTGGCCGATGCCCTCGCGGATAGCTCGCGCCAACATGTCATCGGTCCAGGTACCGGCGCCCGTTTCTTTGTCGGGTGTCAGATTGGGGGCGACGATCCGGCCGGGGAGATCGCCGTAGGGTTCCTGCTCGCCGGCGAAGTCCATGCCGGCAAGAACGGGAGCTCCCGGGGCAGTCCAGTCGTGCGGCGAGTGGCAGTATCTGCAGCCACCAGCAAGATACTTGCCGCGCTCCAACCGCTGGGGTGTTGGCTCAAACTTGTGGTCGGTTAAGGCGCGCGCGTCGGGACCGACAAACGGTCTCCAGCCAATGGTGAAGGTGATGCCGAGCGCGAGCAACACCAGCAAAGCGATGAAGCCGATCGATAACCCTTTACCCAGTTTGGTCACTGAGCCCCCGAAAAGTGGTGTATGGAAGTTCGCGTGATTGTCTCACATGGAGCGCTTCCAACAATGGTTCAGTTGTAGATCGGCAGGTTTTTGGGGGCGCGCTCACGTCTTGACACTGCATTTCCAGCACTTTATCCTTATGTTTTGCCTTAGCGCGACTCCCGCCTGTCTGTTCCTGCCAGAGTGATCCGTGAGGAGCTTGGCCTGCCAGACCCGGTTCCAGCCGGACCATGTGGGCTGTTTTACAAACTATTGTCGGCTAAGGAGTTAGGTCGGTGCTGCCATGTTGTTTCGGGTTGCTGATCTAGAGCTCCAGAAACGCGAGTTCAACGAGGATTTTCCGCCAGGAGCGATTGATTTTGGCGCGGAGCTGCGGCAGGTTGGTCCGCTGCACGCTCAGGGCAGAGCGGAGCTGATCGTTGAGCATCGCGGGCATAAGGATAACGTCGACGACATCCGGGTGGTGGGTAAGCTGGATGCGACGATGGAAGTCAACTGCGCGCGTTGCCTGGATGCCGTGACGCATACGGTAAACTGGGCCTTTGATTTGCTGTACCGCCCGCTCGGCGTGGACCGGCGCGCGGAGGAACTTGCGATCTCCGAGGCCGACACCGAGATCGGCTATTATGAGGGCGACGCCCTGCTGCTGGAAGACGTTTTGCGCGAGCAGGTGCTGTTGGCGACGCCCGTGAAACTGGTTTGTCGCGACGATTGCAAGGGCTTGTGTCCGCAGTGCGGAACGAACTTGAACGTCGAGACATGCAATTGTCAGCAGCCCGGCGATCCACGCTGGGCGGCGCTGAGCGAGTTAAAAAACAAGCTGCAAAGCTAAAGTTTCCATGCGAGGGTTTTCATGCCTAATCCAAAACGGCGGCATTCGCAGGCCAGAACGTCGAAGCGCCGCGCTCACGATCATCTGAAGCCACAATCGTTGTCCGAGTGTCCGAATTGCCACGAGCACAAGTTGCCTCATCGCGCCTGCCCCAAGTGCGGTTACTATAAGGGTCGCGAGGTCATCGAACAGAAGGAAGCCGCCAGCTAGCGGGCGGAAGACGAGTGGCGCACGAGGTTTCGACGTAACAGGCACGTATGCCAACCACGATTGCCATTGACGCGATGGGCTCCGACAGGGCGCCCAAACCTGAAGTCGATGGTGCGATACTCGCCGCCCGTCACTATGACGTGGAGGTGTTGCTGGTTGGACAGGAACACCTGATCCGCCAGGAACTGAAATTCCACCCTCTGTGGAAGCGGCTGCCGATCGAGATTGTTCCCGCCAGCGAAGTCATTGGGATGCACGAGAAGGCCGCGCAGGCGGTGCGCTCCAAGCGGGATTCGTCGATGCGCGTCGGACTGCGCCTGGTGCGCGACGGCAAAGCCGCCGGATTCGTAAGCGCCGGCAACACGGGCGCGTGCATGGCCACCGCCAAAATGGTGCTGGGTGCGCTACCCGGCGTAGATCGTCCCGCCTTGGCGGCGGTCTTCCCGACAGCGCAGGGAACCGCGACAATCCTGATTGATGTCGGGGCCAACGTCGACTCCAAGCCGCAAAACCTGAAGCAGTTCGCCATCATGGGCGACGTGTATTTCCGCACCATTTTCTCGGGACGCTTCCCCACGGCGGACCGTCCGCGTGTGGGTGTGCTTTCCGTCGGCGAAGAAGAAACCAAGGGCAACGAATTATCTCGCGAGGCTTACAAGCTCATTCGCGAATTGCCATTGAATTTCGTGGGCAACGTGGAAGGCCGCGATTTATTCAATGGCAAGGCCGACGTGCTGGTGTGCGACGGCTTCGTCGGAAACGTTGCGTTGAAGATCATCGAGGGCATGGCCGAGACGGTACGGTATCTCCTGCGACAGTCCTTGCAGGCGACGATTACGCGGCAGGTGGGATTCATGCTCTCGCGGCAGGCGTTTGTCGATTTTAAGAAGCGCCTGGACTACTCCGAGTACGGCGGCGCGCCACTCCTGGGCATCAAAGGCGTGTGCATCATCAGCCACGGCTCGTCCAATGGAAACGCTATCAAGAATGCCATTCGTGTCGCCGCCGAGTTTGCCAATAGCAAGATGAACCATGTGATTGAGCGCCAGATCGGCGAAACCAGCAGCCAGCTGGAGAACAATAACGGCAAGACTACGTATGCGTCGCACGCAGGCAGCCTGGGACAGGGGTTGGATTAGTCAGTACCGAGACACAGAATCGTTGTTCGACGTTCCAGCGGATGTATTCGCCGAATTCAGACTGACTCAATGAGCCGCCAGACATCTCCCATTACATTCCTGTTTCCCGGACAGGGTTCACAGCAGGTCGGCATGGGCCGCGAGCTGGCCGCCATGTATCCCGTGGCCCGGGAGACATTCGACGAGGCCGACGCTGCGCTCGGCTACAAGTTGTCGCAACTGTGTTTTGAAGGTCCGGAAGAGCAGCTCAAGCTGACGGAGATCACCCAGCCTGCGATCCTGACCGTGTCGGTCGCGGCCTGCCGTCTTTTGCAGTCGCAGGGCTTGACGCCATCCTATGTTGCGGGCCACAGCCTGGGCGAGTACTCGGCACACGTAGCGGCGGGGACGCTGTCATTCGCGGATGCCGTTCGCACGGTGCGAAATCGCGGCAAGTACATGCAGGACGCGGTACCGGTGGGAGTCGGCGCGATGGCGGCGATTCTGGCACTGCCTGCCGAGAAAGTGGAGCAGATCTGTGCCGAGGCGGCGCAAGGCGAAGTTTGCCAGGCAGCGAACCTGAATTCGCCGGATCAGACAGTGATTTCAGGCAGCAAAGGCGCCGTAGAGCGCGCTGCGGACTTGGCTAAGCAGCAGGGCGCCAAGCGAGCCATTCTATTGCCGGTCAGTGCACCCTTCCATTGCGCGCTGATGCAGCCTGCCCAGGACCGCTTGGCGGAGGACTTGCATATTTTGGAGTTCCATAATCCCGAAGTACCGGTGATGTGCAACGTTGATGCCGCGCTGGTGAGTACAGGCGATCTGAGTCGCGATGCGCTCATTCGACAAGTGACCGGAGCGGTGCAGTGGGTGAAGTCAATGCGTGGGCTGATGGATCTGGGGGTAGAAAACTTCGTGGAAGTCGGCCCAGGAAAAGTTCTCTGCGGGCTGATGCGGCAGATCGATCGTTCGCGCTCCTGCGTGAATGTGGAAGATGAAGCCTCGCTGCAGAAGACGATCAATCACTTCAGCCCGGCCTCGGGGCACGCGGAATAGGGTTTGCTAGTATGGCGAGAAGCCCAGCGTCTTATCCGACTTCTCTACCCAGATGTGGGCCTTGTCGGCGACGCGCTCGTTCACCGTTACCACTACGACAATTCCGCTGCTGCCCACATCGAACGTCGTCCCATTGCCGCCTTTGGGCACCGCCGAACCGTCCACGTGGTAGCTCTTGATGATGCCCCACTCGCCGCCGGGCCCCCAGTCCTGCATAAAGTTGCTGAACGGATAGTTCGAGTATTTCTCCGGATGCTGCTTCCAGTCGGGATCGTGGTTCCAGATGCCGTAGGCCTGCTCGTAGTTTTTCTCTTGCAACGCGGCAAAAAACTTGCCCACCACGCGCTCTTCGGGATAGTGACGGAAGTTCCAGCCGAGAATGGCGCATACGGCTACGATCACAACAATGGCAATGATCCGGTTGCGCTTCTTACGCGCGGCCACCGGATCGTACGGCTTGGTTTCGAAGAGGGTCATTACAGGAATAGTTTACTAGCAACTAGCAGCTAGAATTAGTCGAAACCCAAAACCGCCTGCATACGTCCCATCGAAATGCTCACGCGCTGCCAACCAAACGCCATGTTCAGCTCGGAAAGCTCTGCGACTAGTTGCCGGCTGCTAGTTGCCAATCGCCTCTCACAGCGTCCTCTTGAATAACGCGGTCGCGATCGTGATCATCACCACGGCCGCGATCAGCAGGTAGGCCAGGTCGGCGCGGATGGCGACGAAGCCGGCATCCTTCAGGAGGACCGACTTGAAGCCGCTGACGGCATAGGTGAACGGGTCAATGTATGCGATGGCCTGCAGCCATTTTGGAAATGCCTTGATGGGATAAATCGATCCGCTGGGGAAAAAGAGCAGGGTATTGAGGATGCCGAAAGTAGCGCGCGGCACCAGGGGGTCCTCTACGCGCACCATCATCAGGAACATCATGGTGTTGAAGGCGAGCGACGTGACCACGATGAGCAGCAGGATGTAGAGCATGTTCTGCGGTTGAAATGGCGTTCCCAGCCCGGACAGAAGCGAGCCAAGGATGGTGATTACAACGCCGGAAAGCACAGCTTTCACGGTTCCCGCGATATTGAGTCCGGCGACCAGTTCGAACTTGGTGATGGGCGTAACCAGGTAGCCCTCATGCACCCCGCGGGCCTTGTCGTCGATGTAGAGCATGCCGCCGCCGATCATCACCGACACGAACATGGCCAGCACGATCGAGCCCGGCAGCAGGTACTTCATGTACTCGATATAGGGATAGAGCTCGACAATGTCGAGCACAATCGACTGAATGATGCGCGGCTCGACGTCGGGTGTATTGAGCGCCACAGTGAGGTCACTCGTTAACGACTCGAGCGTCGAGCTCATGAAGTTGTCGGTGTTGTCGACAATGAGCGCGATGCGCGGATGGTTCTCTTCGTAAACCCGACGCGAGTACTGCGGCGGTATGATGATGGCGCCGTCAAGCTTGCCGGTGCGCACATCTTCCATGGCCTGTTTGTCGTTGTCATAAGGAACCGGCTTGAATGTTTGTGCGTTCGATTGCACCGCCGCCAGCGCCTCGTGAATCCTCACGGCCTGCGTTCCGCCGTCCAGGTCGACCACGCCAAGTTTCGCGTTCTTGATCTTGCCGCCGAAGGCGTTGCCCAGCACGATCAGCTGCACCAGGGGAAATACCATCGACACCAGCATCAGGGTGGGCGAGCGGAAGAACTTCCGCAACTCGCGCTCGACAATGGCCCACATCCGGTTCATGTGCCCATCCTCGGACTTGGTGGCATGACAAACTTGTACGCTTTGACCTGTTCGTCACGCAGTTGGCGTCCCGTGTAGTGGACGAAGACATCATCGAGCGTGGTGTTCTGAACCGATAGCGACTTGAGTTCCACATTCGAACGTACCGCCAGCTCAACGAGCTCGGTCGTGGTCTTGGAGCCGTTGCTGGTGAGAATGCGGTAACTGTCACCGCCCTGTGCCTGTACCGAGGTGACATCTTCCAGCTTGTGCAGCTGCTCGGTCCAGTCATCGGGCACATGCGAGAACTGCGTCTCGATCACGTTGGAACCGGGGACCGTGGCTTTGAGCGCGATCGGCGAGTCGAGCGCGACCAGCTTGCCGTGGTCGACGATCGCAAT
>Ga0335085_10008563_pt1 | contig 15595 bp, 16 predicted proteins | sample Lox_Sample_45_FD_206712 | JGI IMG/M metagenome (GOLD analysis project Ga0335085, IMG submission 206712) | Soil microbial communities from Loxahatchee National Wildlife Refuge, Florida, United States - Lox_Sample_4.5 | ecosystem: Environmental > Terrestrial > Soil > Wetlands | place: USA...
TCGATTCAGGACCGGGCATGAACCCGGCGGAGGAAGTTCATTATGCGAAGAACAATCGCAATAATCGGAGTGGCTTTCGCAACTATCGGAGGAGCTTTCGCCGGAGCAGTGCTTCCGGTGGATCTTTCGCAGCAGCAGGTAGGAGTTTGCACGGGCGCCGGCTGCACAGTTTCATCAACAGCCAAGGGCACATTCGAGAACACTGTCTTTTCGACAGTGTTTCCGACGAATCCAGCGGGTGCGCCGAGTGTAAACGCTGTTAATACGAGTTTCGGACCCTCGCCCTATATCATCGATTCGCCTTCGAATGCCGGCACGGGTGCAAACACCAACTCGATTTATATGTCGCCAACAACGAGTGGAAATCACAATGCCACCCTGCTGATCGATCTGGGCGCCTGCAGCGGGGCGGGCTCGTCAAACGCCGGTCCCGGCGGCACGTGCGGTATTGCAAATGCCGACGCGATCTACACGATGATTGACGCCGGCGGGAATCTCGGTGTTGCGGGTCAAAACATCACGATTACGGTTGAAGGCGTGAATTCGGCTAGCGCGTACACGACGGATATTTTCACGCTTCTCCCGGGCGTCGACTATCGGGTACTCAACAGCACAGCAGTCGGGGCCACCTGCACGGTCGCCGATTCAATTGACACCAGCAACACTTCATGCGTTGGGGTGGACAATACGTCTTCACTGTCCGGAACTGATTCGACCAACTCTAACATTAAGATTTACAACAACATTTACGGCTCGCAGGCCAACGGCGGCACGACCTACTATTTGGACACACAGGCTCTCAATCTGGGCACGACCTTCCAAGGTGGCTTTGTTGACAGCGTCCTGATTGCCTACAACGGGCCCACCACTGGAAACCGGCAGATAACGCTGTCGGCCCTGAGCGTGGAAGCCGCTCCCGAGCCGGGCACTCTGGCGATGCTTGGTCTCGGCCTTGGACTTGTAGCGTTTCGGACGATTCGGCGCTCGAAGTCAAAGAACGCTGCTATCGCCGAATAAGCACCCCCTCCGGATTTCCTCCACTTGAAAAGGCTCACTGGTTGATTCCAGTGAGCCTTTTTTTGCTCGTCGAAGATTGGTGTAGTGCCCGGAGGAACCGGATGACTACACGCGACGTTAGCCACGCTGCGTTCTTTTGGGGCCAAGACACGACTCGCACCGTGTGTCCCCGCTTTCCAGCGCATCTTATTAGCGGATACTGGAGTGATGCGACCAAATCTCATCCTGGTCACTGTCGAGTGCTGGAGAGCAGATCATTTTGGAGCACTCACTCCCCGCCTCACCGATTTTTCGAGAGAGTCGAGTGTCTTCACCGAGGCACAGACCTGCGGCGGCTGGACGAGAATCTCGATGACATCATTGATGTCGTCCGCATATGCTTCCATGTATGGCGGTCCAAATCTGGCCCTGGGCACCCCGGCGCGGCGGACGCTGGCGGAGTGCCTTCTTGAAAACGGCTACTGGACCGCCGGCTACACCGCTAATCCTGTCTGTGGAACCATCGGCGGGTTTCACAGAGGCTTCGCCCGTTATGGCGAGCCCAACCGAAAACTCCCTCTTCCTTCGGGCGCCCCAACGGACTGGAAAGCAGAGTGGCCCCGGCTGCTTGAAATGGGCATCCCGCCTCGGGACACCCGGTCCACCGTCGATGCGGAGGCGCTCACGGACTTGGGCATCAGATTTTTTCAGGCACAACCTCCCGGCGACCCTTGGTTCCTCTGGCTGCATTATCTCGATCCCCACTGGCCATGTCAGATGGCAATAAGACCGTCCACACCCGAAGCACTCCGCCACGCCTGGGAAGACGTGGTTACCTATCGCGAAAAGGTGATTCCTTCACGCGGCACATTCGATCCGGGAGGGCAGGCGCGGGCGCGCTGGATCCGACGCTACCGCGAATGTATAGACAGCACCGACCAGGAGATCGGACGCCTGCTCGATGAACTCCGCAAAAGGACAGACTGGGACCGGACAATAGTAGCGATAACCGCGGATCATGGCGAAGAGCTGTTCGAAAGAGGTACGTGGCATCACTCATGGAACCAGTTGCACCGGGAAGGCGTACACGTTCCGTTGATATTGCGGGTGCCGGGGATCGCGCCGCGTTCGGTAGATGTACCCGTCGGCCTCATCGACATAGCGCCGACGTTTCTGGATTATGCCGGAATCGCAGCACCAGCGCCGATGATCGGCAGGAGCCTCCGGCCGATCATCGACGGAGAACGCGTTGAGGCCCGTCCTGTTTTCTCCGAAATGATGGGCCACGACGACAGCTCGTCCTACCGTCTGGCGATAAGGGACGGCGAATGGAAGTATATTTACGATTTCGAGCACCCGCGCGATTCAAAACTGTTCCGTATATCTGACGATCCCGGGGAGACAGTCAATCTGCGGACTTCGAATCCCGGCCTGTTCCGCGGGTTTGAGCAGATGCGCCTGGCGCACGTCACGCTTGGCCTGGTCGGCCTGATGGAACGAGCGAACGAAAGCCGGGACACAAGGCTGCCCGCAGCAGCCGCCGATGCCAGTGGTGACGACTTTGGGATCCATACAAACGAAATAGTCCGGGAGCAGATGGAAGCTCTTGGTTATCTCTGAGCGTCAGGCAAAGGCGCGAGGTCTCTCCGGACAAAACGAACCAGATCGGGAAGCGCGGCGAGCGAGCGGGGCCGAGAGAGCCTGCGGACAGGGATGCTGCCCGCCACTGCGGTGCAGGCACGCACATGACTTTCGAGGGCTTCGCGAGTCATTTCTTTGTGTCTTACGAAGCAGTAGCGACTGAGCAGAGGCATGGCGCGCATGACGTTCAGCGACTCGACGGCGATGTTGTCGCCGAACTCGATTGCATAAGCGCACCGAACAACGTAGACGCCGCCTCGATCACGTTGATCCAGATCGAAACGATGTTTGCCGCCCTGCATGGCGGGAACGCAGTCCCGGGGGGCCAGCACAGCGGCGGCATCCGAGTGAAGCCTCACATAAGACCAGGCGGACTGCAGAATGCAGCGACCGTCCGAATCGACGCGCACCGGTGCAACATCATCGGTGACTACCGGGTGTCCCTGCTGATGAAATGCGGCGGCCGTCGTTGACTTGCCGGCGCGCACATTGCCGAGGAAGAGAATGCATTCGTTATCGACCAGCACACCACTGGCATGCAACGGCAACCAGCCTCTCTGACGAAAGACGAATGCCATAACGCGTCCGAGCAACAGTGCGCGAAGAACAGGAGGATCGATATCCGCGCGGATATCAACCGTTACGTCGCACCCTCCGCGAATCAAAAACCCGGCGCCGGGGTGCTGGAGAGCCACCTCTTCGTCAAGCGTGATCCGCGGGGTGTGCCGCGGGACCTTGCCGCGGTGAATGACGACGTCCGGCGCACGGTCAGCGACGGGCTCGGTCCCGAGTTCCGGCAAATCGAACTCCGATCGAATCAGCAGGCCGAAGGCATGGTAATTGTTACTCACGGCCGAAACTCGGAAAACTGGCGAAGGAAACAAATCAGGTAGATGGTAAAGGGCACTTCGCGAAGAGACTTTTCCCGGTCCGCGGATAAGTCTCTCTGGAGCAGCCTCACGAGGCCATCCACATCCACGATCCCGCGGACCGGATCGCGCGCGCCGATTGAAGCGATGAGACGGAGAGCGTTTTCCTGTTGCGCCCGGAATCGCACCGGATAATCCGGCGCGAACACCCGCTTACCGGTGCGCCACTGAATTTTTTCCGGGAGGATGCCGCTGAGCGCTCCCCGGATGAGGTATCTCTGATAGCCGTTCCGAACCTTGAGGTGGCCGGGGGCAGCCAGACAGAATTCGAGCACTCGCTTGTCCAGAAAAGGATAAGCGACTGGAGCGCGATGCGCCGTGGTGCGATAAGGCAACGCATGCACGTTCCGGATTCCATCGATGACACGTCTCTGTTCGGTCCGGTGGTCGGGCCAGCGAACTCGCTGCAGGGGAATGTCCTCGGCTTGCCGCAGAAAATCGGGAGCGAACAGGAACATCCGGGGAGAAGCGCCAATGCCGTCGGGGTAGAGCAGATCTCTGGCTAATTTTCCGAGGAATCGTGTGGGCTTTACCCGATATCGCGCTCGAAACTGACGGAGTTCGCGTGTCAGCGTGGCCCAGCGCATGCCGAGTGCGAGTTCAAGGTAATATTCCCGCGCAGGCGCAGTTGGACCAGCCTCGCCACCCGTTCCCCAAAGGACTACCTGGGCGGACCTGCCGAGGGCCGCATGGTGCAGCGCATCGAGAAGATAGCCGGCAGGGTGAACGACCGGCCCCGCCGCGAATTCTGAGGCATCCTCAATTCCATCGAATGGACCGCCGGTCTCGGGGGCGACGTATTCGATGTTCAGGTTGGGATAGGTCCGGAATTCTTCAACAAATTCCCGTTCGTCAGTAAACCGCGGTTTGCTCGATTCCGGCAGAACGGCGGCGAGCGCAGTCAGAGAGCGATTGGTCCTGGCGAGGCAGCGCGCGGCGATGGCCGTCAGGGCCGAGGAATCCAGCCCCCCGCTCAGGAAGACAGCCGTGGTTTCCTTTGTCCGGATACGGCAGTCAACCGCTTCGAACAGAAGCTCGCGTAACGCCTCAAAAGCCTCTTCGGGCCTTGCCGGCACCTGGACAAGTGTTTCCTCCGGATCCCAGTAGCGCCGGGTGTTCAGACCAACACCGTCAAAACTAAGTGCGGTGGCTGAAGGCAGCGAGAAAATACCGCGGAAAAAGGTTTCGTGCGGATGGCCGTCATCCCGAAAAAAAGCGGCAGCGAAGGTACCGAGCTTGGTGCGGTTCAGTTCGCGGCGGATACCGGGAATGGCAAAGAGGTTTAGCGGATCGCTGGAGAATGCGAGCATCGAGCCGGTGTACCAATAGAAAAAAGGACGCAGCCCTGTGTGATCGCGCGCGCAGAAAAGCCGCCGCCTGTTCGGATCCCAGACAGCAAAAGCGAACTCGCCCAGGAGGAACTCGGGGCACCTATCCCCCCACTTTTCGTACGCCGCGAGAATCACCGCAGAGTCCGGCGAGGAAGGGGATATCTCGGGCGAAGCCAGAATGTTCAGGAGATCACGGCGATTATGCAGTTCTGCGTCGGCTACGATTTCAAGGGAGGCACGTGAGCAGTGAAGGGACCGATCCGGGGGAGATGCAAGAACAACGCAATCTCGTGTGAGATGACCGGCCGACTGGCCGAACGCTCGAGCGGCCTTTGCCAGCCAGACCGAATTTATCGGCTCATATTGAATCTCGGAAGAAGCTGGTAAAGAGAGGTCAACCGCGCCTGCGATGGCCTGCCGCAGCGGACCGGCATTGCGACAAGGTCGTTGAGACAAGACCAGATGGCATCAAGAGGTGGTGGCAGTCATACTTGCGCCTGGAACACCGCTTCCGTCGCAGGGAATGCCAGTCGGACACCCGTTCACTACCAACCGGATCGGCCCCAGGAAAGTCAGTTCCGGCGTATGGTATTCCTTTTTCGTCGTGATAGTTTCGTGACCCATGGTATCCATCTCGATTTCAGTCCTCCTGATAGATTCCTGATTATAACAGCTTTCCAGTCTAGCACATCTAAGGCGTAGCCGGAGCGCCCCCGGCCTTTAACAATCCGGCGTCCATCAGCCGGCCAATTAGCCTCACAAGGTCCTTCCGCAGCGTCTCCTGATCGACGGCGTACCGGCTGCCGAGGACGTCAACCACGGTCTCGACATCGCCATGTTGTACCAGGAGATTCCACATCTCCGAGCCCACATCGTCGAGACCGAAATACTCCTGGCTTGTCATGTTCAGGAGCACCATCTCGTCGTGCAAAGCCTGGAAAATGACGTCGTCCGCCGGCTCTACCCTCGCGGGACAGGGCAACACGGAACCAGTATGGCGCAGAGGGGAACTGCTTTCAATCATTACTTTTGGAAGGAGGCCGCCAGCCCAGAATCGAAAGAATCGCAGTGATGAATGCGATTGCGAAAAGGGCGGCCGCGAGCTGCGTCAACCGGGTTATAGCCGCAATTCCCCGAACCTGAACGATGTTGCTTCCCGTAGTCCCTCCTCCGAGCTCCCGCACCATTTCCGTCAGCGCTTTTTGTGACTGATCGAGGTATACGATCGAAGAACTTTTGCGAATGCGGTCAATCGCGGGATCCCGCCCCGACTTTTCGTAAAGAGCGACTACGGCCACGAGCTCGTCCATGGTCCGTTTGCCCGATTTGCTGAAGTCCTCGGAGAGGGAAAGCAAGTGACCTTTGCGCGCAATGGCCTCCAGTGTCCCGGATTCGTCTTCCCAGGTGCGCTGGTCCTCCCTGAACGCCTCTGAGTAAATGGTTTCCCCGGTGAGAACATAGTTTTCTGCGCGCAGCTCGGCATCACTCAGCGAAGTGAAGGCTTTGCGGGCGGACTCCACGATGTCATTGTTATTCACCGCTCTGGTATAGGCTTTGCGAACGTTATTGCCGCCGTAGCGGTACTGACGATAGGCCAGGAACGCGATCGCCATCGAAGCCACCAGCAACACGACTGAACCGATCCGAATCGTTGCACGCATTACAAAATATCTTAACGGTCGGATTCGATCGAATTTGCCAGGGAAGCTGGTGGGCGCGCAGACTCGCCCCCGGACCTCGTGCCGGTGAGAATCCGGCCGGCCATCGCGCATCTGGATATGCCTGTCAAGCGGACCGGACCGATAGGTTGCACCCCGAGAGACAGCCTCAGCTATCGGCGCAGCGCTGCACAGAAGTTTCTTCAGCGAAGGCGGTTCCGGTGAAAGCCGCGCCGGGCGTCAAGTCGTGTTTCAGGTGGCTTCGGGGCGCGGGAGGTCTGTTTCGCGCGCCCCTGAAGGTAAAGCCGGATTAGAACGTGATCCGAGCGACCAGCGTGCCGGCGCGCGGATTGACGGCGCCCGTCGTCTCCGGAACGATGGTGCCGAAGCCGCCGCTGTACAAGCCTTTGTTCGGACCGGAAGTGAACTTCGTCGGAGCCGTCGCGAAGTTGCCAAGGTTAATCGGCGAGCTCAGGCCGAGCGGAAACGGGTATTGCACGCGGTTGAAGATGTTCGTGAACTCCGCGCGAATCTGCAGAACGTAGCGCTCCTTGATGCGGAAGTTGCGGCTGAAATTGGCGTTCTCCCCCGGGTAGCGGAAGCCCCGGAAAGAGCGAATCGAGCTTTGATTGGCGGCAAACTGCCCGTCGGGGACGTTCGCGAATGCCGCGGGGTTCAGCACCTGCGTTGTCGTCGGGTCGAAGCAGTGGCAGTTGATGTCCAGCGGCGTCGTGTGGTGCTGGCCGCTCTTGTCGTACCAATCCACGGACCACGGGCTCATTCCCGGAATCAATTGCGCCGGGCCAGGGCCGTAGCCGAGGAAATTGCTGATGGGCGCCGCGCCGGAACTGGTCGGCAGTCCAACCAGAGCCGCGCTCTGGTAATTCAGATACCAGCCTGTGCCCCACCCGGACACAATGTAGCTGAGCGTTTTGTTCTTAAAGATGCCTGAGGTCAGGCGCGGCACCTCGTACTGGGCGCTCAGCCGGAACTGGTGCGGGACGTCATAGAGGCTGAGGTTCTTGCCCAGACTCCGGTTAAAGGGGTCAGCGGAAGTGGTGAGAGCCAGATTCTTCGAGTAGGTGTAATTCGCATTGGCGGTCAGACCGTGGCTGAAACGCTTGGTGAATTTGAGCTGAAGCGCGTCGTACCAGCTTTTCCCGAGGGGCGCGCCCAAGGGAGCGATGGTCCCGGTGTATTGAGGGAAGGGCAGCAGCGCCTGGCGAACCGTCTGACTCTGCGGGAAATTGCTGTAAGGGAGGAACTGCGTGAGGCCTACTCCCGCCAAAGCTGTCTTCTGCGCCGTAGTCAGGGCAGAGATAGGTGTGTTGAACGCAGTGGAGAGCGTCGCATTGCTGAGGTTTGAACCGGAGATTCCAAGGGCGGCAAGCTGCGAGAGGCTGATCACGTTTTGCGGAGCCAGCGCACCGGCCGTCTCCCAAGCCCCGACATTGCCCAAATACCCGGCTTCCACCGCGATGTCCTTACCGAAGGTGCGCTGCACCGTAACATTCCATTGAGTCAGGCGCGCCGGGCGGCCGGTGTTTTGATCGAGCAGAGCAGGCGCGGCCACGACGGCTCCAGTGCCCTGACCCGCGGCTGGATTATTCAGGGTCGGCCATTGCGCCTGCACGTTCGACGGGATCCCGTTCTGGAGCAGTCCGACGATCTGACCGAACGCCGGGTTCGGGGCGCTGGCGGAATTGGATGAATAACCAGTAGCGGCGGACGAGTCGAGCGAGCCGTAGACGATACCGACACCGCCGCGGAAGACGGTTTTTTCATCCAGCTGATAGGCTGCGCCCAGACGCGGCCCGATCGCATACGGATAGTTTTTGGCGAAACTGCAATTGCAGTTGGCTTCGTAGATGATAGCGCCAGGTCGTCCGCTTGCCGAGGGGTTCGGGGTGGTGCGGGAGAAGTCTCCATAGCGTCCGAATTGCTCTCTCTGGTAGGTGCCGTAGTCCCAACGCAGGCCGTAGTCCAGAGTCAACCTGCGATTGACCTTCCAGCTGTCCTGCAGGAAGATGGCGGACTGGTAATTCTCCGTACGGAGGTTAACGGGCGCGTTGATGCCGATATTCTGCGCGCCGCCCAGCAGGAACGAAGCGAAACCGAATCCGGCGAAGCCCGAGGAAACCGTCGTTCCAGCCAGCGAGGTCTGTGTGGTGTAGTTCGAGGTGTTACCGACGGTTGTCAGGCCGACGGCGCCGAGGCCGGAGAGGCTGGCATAGTTCGCGAAGGCATATTCGCCGGCGGTGTACGTGAAATTGAAGTTGGGATACCGCATCTGCCGGATTTCAAAGCCGGCCTTGTAGGTGTGCGCACCGCGCACGTACGTTGTGGAAGTCACGAACGAGGGACGGCGTTCCCAGAAATGCTGGTCATATTGCGGACCGAGATTGCCCATACCGCCTTCGGCGACATTAGGCAGGACGCCGGTGGCAATCAGCGGGAGACCACGGCCAGGAGAGATTGCGCCCGATAAACCGAGTGTCTGCTGGATATTGATGAAATCTTCGGGCCCCAGCAGGAAGTCGGAGTCGTTCCAGCCAAGCGTATAGTGCATCAGCAAAGTCGGCGTCAGAGTGTGGTCCAGGTTGAGCCGGTATGTCCTGGCGGCATTCCCGGAAGTTCCGGATACAGTGACGTTATCCGGCAAACTGTCGGCGCCCGTCCCGGTTCGGGGCGTAGAGGTGGAGGTCTTTTGAAAATAAAACGCGGCGTGCAGCTTCGAGCCCAGATTCTGATCGATCTTGATGGATGGAATATAGGATCTGCGGCTGCCGTTGTACGGCACCAGATAGTTGGATCCCGCCTGGTTTGGATTCGTCGGCTGAGGAACCAGAGCGAGGATTTTTACCGCAACCGGATCGAACCGACTGGCGGGAATTTTGTTCCCGGGGAAAGCGGTGCGAACCTGGGCCCCGTTGGAAGCAGTATAGGTGGTGTTGGGATCGAAGATGGTGCCGCTCGGAATGGTGTTGCCAGCCGGATCCACGTAGGGCCCGGCGGCGGTTGACACCAGGCGGTTTTCCGTGGCGATCAGGCCGGAAAAATCACCGTTGCGGTAAGCCGGTATGGGTACGGTGGAAAACGTGGTGGTATTGAGCAGATTCTGATAGAACTCTTCGAAAGCGACGAAGAAGAACGTCTTGTTCCTGCCGTTGTAAAGTTTGGGAATCCAGACAGGACCGCCGACGGTGAAGCCGAAGTCGTTCTGGTGAATGGCGTTTTTCGTTCCCACGTAGGCCGGAGTCGCGTTCAGGGCGGTATTCACCAGGTAGTCATAGGCGGAGCCGTGGATATCGTTGGTGCCGCTCTTGGTGACTACGTTCACCACAGCGCCCAGGCCAGCCCCGTACTCCGGGGCGAAACTGCTGGTCAGGATGTTGACTTCCTGAACTGCTTCCGTGGAGGACTGCGTCTCCATGGTGGCTCCTCCGAGGCGTGAGCTTGTGGGGTTCATGGTGGCGCCATCGAGGCGAGTTGCAAGGGAATTGTTCGGGGTGCCGTTGATCACAGTGACGGTGATGGCGTTGCCGCTCCCGCCCGTGGGGCAGGTCCCGCTATCGCAATACTGCACTCCAGGCAGCAGGCGCGAAGCAGAAAAATAGTCGCGGACACCGTCATTGGTTGCCCCCACCGTGAGAAGCGGAAGGTCGTCCAGCTGCTTCAGGGTGAAGTTGCCCGCCACTTCGGAGCTTTCCGTTTGCAGCAGGGAAGCCTCGGCGGATATGGTCACAGATTCGGTGTTTTGGCCCACTTGAAGCGTGATGTCTTCGCCCAGTGTCTGTCCCGCGGCCAGATGGAGGTTGGTGTGGGTGTATTTCTTGAACCCGGCCACGGTGACGGTGAGTTCGTAGTCGCCCACCGGCAACTGCGTGACGGTGTAGTTTCCAGTGCTGGAGCTGGCTCCCTGAAAGATCGTTCCTGTTTCCGAACTCTTGACCACGACGGGAGCATTCGCGACAGCAGCTCCGCTTGGGTCGGTTATGGTTCCTGTGATCGTGGCCAGGCCGGTTTGGCCAAAGCCAGCAGACGCAGACAAAAGAAATAGAGCAAGTAACGAGATTCGCTTCAAGAAAGTTCCCCTTTTCGGTGCAAAAACACAGGAGAACGCAGCGAGGCGCAGAACTACGGCCTCCCTCACACGTCCCACCCGGTACCGTCCGTTAAATCACGTTCTTGTAGTTTGTGTCAACGCCAGGCAGTGATAGTGTCCATCAAAAATAATGATTTCTGTACCGCTGGCAGTCTTTGTCTTCTTCCTCCACCTCGGCAAAATAGTTGTCGTAAATCTGGTCGGCCAAGGGCCCGTTCCTGTCGTACCGGCGGTCATCGCCGGTCTTGTCGCCACCCAACAGCAACAGCGCCACACGGCGGGGATCGATGATTGGAATGGATCGTGAAAAGAACTGGTCTCTCCGCTGCGTGCCATCGTCGGCCTCATTGTGGGCGCCTCGGCGCAATACCTTATTTTCGCGGCGCACAGAGAATCGAAAGGCCGCCGACAAGCTGAGAACAGATGCGTACGTAGATTTTGTTATGGGCTGCGCCGGGGTGCCGACGTGGAGCGGTGATCGCCTTCCCGGGTTTGCAAAGCAAAATTGCGTTTTCGCAATATTGCGAATAGACTGGGATCGAGTGCCCAAGACCAAAGTCGCCCTCTACCGGGAGGAAGGCGGATCATGCCCGTTCATCGAGTGGTTCGACAAGTTACCAGCGAAAGTGCAGGACAAGTGCTACCTTCGCCTGGAGCGCCTGCGCGAGATGGGCCACGAACTGCGGCGGCCCGAAGCGGACTTCCTGCGAGACGGCATCTACGAACTGCGCGTCAGCCTGGGAGGCGTTCATCACCGGATCCTGTACTTCTTCCACGGCGCGGTGGCGGCCGTGGTCTCTCACGGTCTTGCGAAAGAGCGCGTGGTTCCGCCGAAAGAGATCGATCGGGCCGTCGAACGCAAGAAGCGGTTTGAGGCGAATCCGACGAAGCACACTTATGAGGAGGCTTGACCGTGCCAGATAACAAAACAAAGACGCTGAAACCGACCGGCGACGCGGTGGAGATCCTTCACCGCCGGTTCTACGAAGGCAAGCCAGCCCGGCTGAAGAACCTGGAAGAGGCGCGCGCGAATGAGGAGATCGCCCGCAGAATCCAGGAACTAAGGGCAGAGGCGGCCCTCACCCAAACTCAGCTTGCCAGGCTCGTAGGCACCACCGCATCGGTCATATGCCGCCTTGAGGACGCCGATTATGAGGGCCACTCCCTGGCGATGTTGCGCAGGATAGCGGGCGCGTTGAATAAGCGCGTCGAGATCCGTTTTGTACCGATCCGGCGTTCGGCGTAGCCTGCGTTAAAGCCCAAACGCTCGCAACGGCCCATTACATCCGAAGCGGCCAAGCTGGAGTCCAAATTTCCGCCGTTTTTGGACTCTTCCGCGACGTAGAGACGCGCTAAGCGTTTTCGTAAGTCTCTGTTTTGTTTTGTTGGGCTGGTGGACCTGAAGGTAATCGCTACAGCGGAGACGAAAGCCGGTTTGCGGCGGTTTGAGTTTTTTCACATCGCCGGTGCGGTTCGACAGGTAACGGTCGATGCAATGGAGGATCTGAATTGCGGTCTCCCGATCGATGGCCCTAAGATCGGCACGAGCTTCTGGCGACCAGTTGACCGCAATGCGCTCGGGGGAGGCCTCCTCGCTCACTGCTTGAGGCCGAATTCGCGGAGGACTTCGTCGTGCGGGATGCGCTCTCCTCGAGCGAGTGAAGCACGGGCGCGGTCCAGCGCGGCGGCCGCGTCTGGCGTGACGTCTTTCTCTTCCACTTCAGCGAGCGCAAGGGAGCGGGCCAGAGGCTCCACCATAACTTCGAGCAGATTGCGGACGGCATTCAGCTTTTCGACCGGTAACGCATCCAGCAATGCGTGGGCCTGGCGGCGTTCTTGATTTAGCTCCGTTTCCATATGGTGTCCTATTGGCCTGATTTCAGTTTACGCGATTGAAGGACAATCAGTTCTTCCTGAAACGCCCTCAAGATCCCTGATGTCGCTACCGCTGTTCCTGCGAAGGAGGCCATTGCGTCCCGTGATCAGCTTGAAACTGGCATCGTTCTTTGCGCTACGTACCGCTCGATCGCCTCGTCCCAGCAAGACGACCCGACCGAAATGATCAAAGCCCAGTCGCAGCCGTCTGGCGCGAAGGTTCGAATCCGGCAGTGTGCAATCAAAGAAATACTCGAGCGCGTCGATGAGCGATTCCTTCTCATGCCAGGTGGTCATCACGCAGCCCAGGTACGTGTCGGGTGGGTTCTCACCGACGACTGCCTGATCCATGACGTCGTGGACACGCTCACAGTCCGGACCCCACGTACACAGATACGCACACCCAGAACGAAGCAGGTGTCGGCAGAATTCTCCAAGTTCAGCCGCGGCGAGCGCCGTCGCATCCATCGCACACAGGCAAGTGAAAGGCCGACTCTCGCAGGCCGGAATTGAAAAGCCGGCGGCGAGCAAGTCAAGGCTTAACAGGAATACGCTGCGCTTAACTGAGACATCATGAGGGCCAGCAGCAGAATCAAGCGCATTAGAATTGCCCTGTGAAAATCACAATTTTCCAGCTCCTCGTGCAGCACGCTTCAACCAAAACGTCTCCCCCCACCGAGGTCGTTACCGTGCATATGAGTTCCCATTTGACGCCAGACAGAGGGCTCCATTTCAAGTGCCGAATCGCAGCGCCCCAGTTTTGTCGGATTACAGTTTCCCCACTCCCTATGCAGCATACAGCCTGAAGGAGACGACATTCGTGCCTGCGAGATCAGCCACTCGGCGGATATCGGCGATTATTTCCTCATTCGAAACTGGTGCGCGCACACGATCAAGGCGGAATTTTGAATCGTTCACGTCGCTTCCAAAACGGTGCGGCTGCGCAGGCGATCTTCGACAAACGCGCGGAGTGACTTCAATAGAGCGCGCGTCTCAGCCCGGTTCAGCGACTCCGTGCCATCGTAGTCGTCGTAGCGATAAACCGCGCCAAACGGCGTGAGCAAGTCCAGATTCTCAAACTCGCCCGGTAACGGCGCGCCGGAACGTGCCAAGGTATCCATTAAGGCTCCCAGTTCATGAGTCTTGTGGACCGCGGCGCCCAAGTCGGACAGCAAAGCCTTTCAACATCTTCTCCGCAGCCTGCTGACAATGGAACCCAATTACCTCGTCGCTCACCGTGCCGGAACCGATGACTGCGTCGAGCAAGGCTTCGTCCTGAGCGGCCTTGCGCAGCAACAGCAAAGCTTGTTCACGCCGCTTGATAGAGGACCTGCCCCGCTGTGGCGGCTTCGTAATAAATGTTGCCGGGAGTCTCCCGCCAGTACTGAAACTTTTCGTCGCTGACAACAAGCAGATCGACGGCGATATCGTACGAGCGAATAAGGCGATTCAGTCGGACCATCTCCGCGAATCGGTCGGCGGGCTTCTCTTCCACGACCATTATGTCGAAATCGCTATGAGGAGCAGCATCGCCCCTGGCTTGAGAACCGAAGAGGATGATGCGTTTGGGATGGGCAGCCTGGACCAGCACGGCAGTCAAGCTCGCGACGATCTGTATGGCTGCCGGGCTCATCAGGGCTGGTACAACTCCTGCGACTAGTGTGCCACATGTTCGGGTAGCCACTGGCTGGAGTCCAAATTTCGACCAGTTTGGACTCCGAATGGACTCCGCGCGGCCTCTTCCACAATGGGAACGATCGCGAGCATTTTCGCAACTCTATGTTTTATTGGGGGTTAGTTTGGTGGACCTGAAGGGATTCGAACCCTTGACCTCTTCCATGCCATTTAAGAAATATCAATCACTTGCAGACAGTTTGGCGCAAAACAAAAGACTTAGCAAGAGGCGACGTGGACTCCGGTGGACGCCACAGGGCGGCTTTGGGGCGTTTTGGACTCCACGTGGACTCCAGGACTCCACACGCGGGCTGGCGCGTGGCGTGCTTTCACGCGCGCGCGGTTGCGGGCTGCTCTACTTGTTGTCTTCCGAAGGAGACAACAATCGTTTTCCATATAAGGAGAGTGCCCACGGTAAAGGGGGTGATCGCCGGCTCGATGTGAACCCGCGGCGGTTGGATGGGTCGCTGTCTGCAGCGCATGCGGTAGTGGCTATGTTGGCGCAGGCGATTCGTCTGTGGTAGCGCCTGGTTGCTCCCGACCCTTTCGGAGAACTTCAATCCGACGGCCCCGAAACCGGAATCGCCAGCCGCGCTCAGTGAGTTCCTCCAAAAGATAGTGCCTCGTTCTGCCACCAGAATTCCCCATTGCGACTGTTTTTCGTAGCAGGTCGAGGAGGTCACTTCCAGATGCCCCAAACAGCATGATGCCCAACGCCCCATCTCGGTCTGGGTCGGCGCCCTCGTTTACAGCCTGAATCGAACAGCGGAGCACTTCGGGCCAATAGCGCGTACCGTGCAGCAGCATCGCATTCCAATGCCGCATTTCTTTCTTCTCCTCATTGGGGTCGCCCCCGTCACGAAGGTAAGGAGAAGGACCGTGGAATGTGTGAAGAAGCTTGATCACAGCGGCCGGGTTGTCGGCGAACAGTTCCAAATCCACGTTCCCTTTTGGCGCACCTGGCCCAGAGACATGCAGACGAGAGCCATACCTCTGGCCATGTTCCTCAAGCTCTTGGAGCACGGCCTCACCCACTACAGACTGAATCGGTCCGCCCAGGGGATCGATGGTCCCCATCGCAAGCAGTTCTGCCGTGGCTTCCAGGCGGCGGTCGCGCTCATGACTCGTTGCGGCATCGAACAGAGCTTCGCGAGCTTTCTTGGCAAGTTCACTCGGTCCGTGTTCAACAAGCCATCGGGCGGCATAAACCCACGCATGAGAGTGTTTGCTCTGTGTCAGATCCCAGAGCGCCTGGAGGCCCATATCGCGCAAACTAGATTGAGAGCGACTTGATAACACTTGAGCAGACCAGAGTTTCAGCCGCTGATCGTCTTCGCGGTCAGCAAACAGAATAATCGCCAAAAATACGGTCGGCCAAGGGCTATC
>Ga0335085_10008564_pt1 | contig 15595 bp, 13 predicted proteins | sample Lox_Sample_45_FD_206712 | JGI IMG/M metagenome (GOLD analysis project Ga0335085, IMG submission 206712) | Soil microbial communities from Loxahatchee National Wildlife Refuge, Florida, United States - Lox_Sample_4.5 | ecosystem: Environmental > Terrestrial > Soil > Wetlands | place: USA...
GCCGGTCGGCGCCGCCGAGCGCGAGGCGGTCGTCCAGCTCCTGCGGATCGGCTTCGACGACGTCCGCGGGATCCTCGACGGCGGCCTCGACGCCTGGCAGGCCGATGGACGAGCCGTCGATGCCTTCCCGACGGTCGGCGCGCGGACGGTCGTCGAGGAACAGGTCGGCGGCGCGACCCTCGATCTGCTCGACGTCCGCCAGCCGATCGAATGGCGCGACGAGGGGTCGGTCCCGGGCAGCCGCCGGATCTTCGTCGCCGACCTCCCGGCCCACCTCGCCGAGCTGCCTCGAGACCACGAGATCACCGTCTTCTGCAAGTCCGGCGCCCGAGCATCGATCGCCGGCAGCCTCCTCGCGGCCGCCGGCGTCCCCGTCAGAGTGGTCGCCGAAGGCGGGATCGGAGCCTGGCGGCGGGCGGCCGCCGCGAGCGTCCCGGCCGGCCGCTAGTCGACCACTCGCCAGACCCCGCGGCCAGGCTCCCACCGGCCGATGGCCCGGGCCGCGTCCGGGCCCTCGATCGCTCGGCGCCGGTCGCGAACGGTGGCCACGGTCGCGCCCCAGCCGGGCGGGACGAGCCGGGGCGCCAGGTCGGCGAGCGGCTCGAGGACGAAGGCGCGCGACCCCGCCTCAGGATGGGGCACGACGAGCAGCCGCCCGTCGGGCGCCGCGGCCGTCCTCGGGTCGAGCGACCGGCCGGCGGGCGGCCGCGAGACCGACAGCCGCTGCCGCCCGAACAGGAGGAGATCGAGGTCGAGGACGCGCGGCCCCCAGCGACGACCGGGCTGCCGGCCCGCCGCGCGCTCGATCGCCTTCAGCGCGAGGAGCAGCTCGAGGGCGCCCGTCGCTGGATCCGGGCCGCCCGGCACGTCGAGGGCGACGACGGCGTTCCGGAACGACGGCTGGTCGACGACACCGACCGGCCGGGTCAGGTAGAGGCGCGAGACACCGCGAAGGCGGACACCCGGCAGGGCCGCCAGGTCGCGGACGGCGGCCGCGAGCGTGGCCGACGGGTCGCCGAGGTTGGCGCCGAGGCCGATGTACGCCCGGACCCTGCGGCGACGACCGGCACGGGGTCGCTCGCGGGCCTGGCCGGAGGGCGTCGTCGCTAGACTCCCGCGGTGGGGCACGTCACCGTCCTCGTCCTTCATCGCGCACCGCCGCCGGACGCCGGCCCGCTGACCCTCGCCCTCGACTCGGCCCGTCGGGATCTCGCCGACCGACACGTCCGCCGGGCCCTGGCGGCCGCCGCGGCCACGGCCCGCATCGACGCCTCGCCGGCCGACGATACGCCGTTCGGGGCACGGCTGCGATCGATCGCCGGCGGCCTGCCGCGTGGCGGCCTCATCGTCCTCGGCTCCGGCTCGATCCCGCTCGCGACGACGCGTGACTGGCGACGGTTCGTCGGGGTCGCGGCGAGCGGGGCGCCGGCGGCCCTGACGAACAATCGCTACTCGGGCGACGTCGTCGCGCTCGGCCGGTCCGACGTCCTCGAGGGGCTGCCCGACCTGCCCTCCGACAACACCCTCCCGCGCTGGCTCGAGGAGGTCGCCGGCGTCGGCGTCGACGACCTCGGGCGACCGTGGCGGCTCGCGGTCGACGTCGATTCGCCGGCCGACGTCGTCCTCCTCGCCGCTCGCCGGCGGTGGCCGGGTCGGACGTCGGTCGATGACCCGGCCGCGGCGGTCCTTGTCGCTCGCCTCGACATGGTCGCCGCGGTCATGGCCGACCGCCGGGCCGAGCTCCTCGTCGCCGGTCGGACATCGGCTCGGGACCTCGCCTGGCTCGAGACCGGAACGGCCTGCCGTGTCCGGGCGGTCGTCGAGGAGCGCGGGCTCCGGGCCTCGAGCCGGCTGGCGCTCTGCGGCGACGCCGGGCGACCTCGGGCCCGGCCACCCGCTTCGCTCCTCGGCCGGCTCCTCGATCTGGAGGGGCCGGCGGCGCTCGGCGACATCGTCGCCGCGCTCGGCGAGGCTGCCGTCATCGACAGCCGTGTCCTCCTCGCCCACCGCCTCGGTCCCGAGACGTCGGCCTGGCCGACCGCCGAGGACCGCTTCGCGTCGGACCTGCTGCTCGCCGATCGGATCCGGGATCCCTGGCTGCGGGCCCTCACCACGGCGGCTCGGGACGCCGCGTCACCGATCCTCCTCGGCGGCCATACGCTCGTCGGACCCGGCCTGCGGCTCGTGCCCAGCGCCGGCGAGTCCGGCTGAGATGGACGTCGACCCGGGCCTCCGCCGGACGCCGCGGCCGGGCCTGCCGGACGGACCCGGCGACCCACGCCTCGTGGCCCGCCTGGCCGACGTGATCGCCCGGGACGGCCCGATCACGTTCGCCCGCTTCATGGCGGTCGCCCTGTACGACCCGGAGGCCGGCTACTACACGAGCGGGCCGCCGCGCCCGACACGGGCCGGGGATTTCCTGACCGCACCCGAGCTCCACCCGGTCTTCGGCCGGCTCGTCGCTCGCCAGCTGACCGAGGTCTGGGACCGCCTGGGCCGGCCGGATCCGTTCGTCGTCCGCGAGCCCGGTGCGTCGACCGGGGCCCTCGGGCTGGCGATGCTCGATGGCCTCGCCCTCGACGGGTCGGCGCTCCTCGACGCCATCCGGTACGAGCCGATGGAGGTCGACCCGAGCCGAGGCGAGGCGGTCGTCGCCCGGCTGACGACCGCGGGCCACGGCCCGCGGATCGCCCGACCGCGCGGGTCGTTCGTCGGCGCGGTCGTCGCGAACGAGGTGCTCGACGCGCTGCCGGTCCATCGCGTCCGGGGTGACCCGGACCGCCCGGGCGGGCTGGCGGAGCTCTACGTCGACCGGCGCGACGACGCGTTCGTCACGGTCGCCGGCCCGCCCTCGACGCCGGCCCTCGCGGAACGCCTCGACGAGGAGCACGTCTCGCTCGTCGACGGACAGGTCGCCGAGGTCTGCCTCCTGCTCGACGACTGGTTCGCGACGTCGACCGCCGACCTGCGTCGCGGGCTCGTGCTCGTCGTCGACTACGGCTGGCCAGCCGCGGTCCTGTATGCAGCCGAGCGCGGAACGGGGAGCCTGCGGGCCTACGCCGGGCACGTCGTCCACGACGATCCGTTCCGGCTCGTCGGGCAGCAGGATCTCACCGCCCACGTCGACCTGACCGCGGTCCGCTCGATCGCCGGGCGGCACGGCCTGGGCCTCGCCGGTGAGGGCAGCCTGGCCGAGTTCGTGGCCGGTCTCGGCCTCGGCCCGCTCCTGGCCGCGTCCGCCGAGCAGCCGGCCCGCAGCGCCCGGGATCTCGCCGAGCACCTCGAGCTCCGCGCCGCCGTGGCCCGGCTCCTCGATCCCGCCGCTCTCGGAGGCTTCGCCGTCCAGGGGTTCGGCCGCGACCTCCGGTCGGATCCTCCGCTCGCCGGCTTCGCCTGGCGCCTGCCGGCCGATCCCGGCGCACGCATTCCCTAGGGCATCCTCCCTATTGCGGGCGCCGACGGCCGCGGCCCACGCTGGCGACGGTCGCGGGTGGCTGGGCACGGCCGCCCGTCGGACCCCCGCCGGGGAGCGGGCGTGGACCTGCACGCGCGCTCGGTGCGCCCGCTCCCCGACCTCGATCCCCGGCCCGCCGAGCCCCCCTCCTGGCGGGCCGGGGCCGTTCACCATCATCGCTCGGCGCGGGACGCCTGGTCAGGAGTGCGTGCTAGGATGCAAGCGCGTGGTCCGCCGGCGGCGGGCCTGCGCGCCGGCGCCCCGACTCGGCGCGACCCCCCGAGCGCTCAGCCCGGAGCGGCCCTGCCCGAGCGGCGCCCGCTGAAGGTGAGGATCGTTGACCGGCATCTGGTACGTCGTCGGGTTCGCCGTCGCGGGGGTGTCGTTCGTCTTCCTGACGATCGGCGCGGCGTGGCTCATCTCGCACCGCAACCGGGGCGACGTCCACAAGGGCCTGCCGTACGAGTCGGGCATCGACACGATGGGCGACACCCATGGCCGATTCGGCCTGTCGTTCTACATCTACGCGCTCCTGTTCGTGGCGTTCGACATCGAGGTCGTCTTCATCTACCTCTGGGCGCTCGTCTTCCGCGATCTCCTCGTCGGTGGGTTCGTCAGCATGGTCATCTTCGTCGTCATCCTTCTCGTCGGGCTCGGGTACGCCTGGCGGAAGGGGGTCCTGACGTGGCGCTGACCCCTGAGCGCCCGGCCCTCGACACGCCGGCTGGGCCGGAACGGTCACTCGTCGGCGGTGATCCGTCGGCCGTCACGACGCCGATCGTCGTCGCCAACGGCCTCTGGTCGGCCGACGACCCGGCCGCCTACGGCGGCGGGCCGGCCGGCCTCGAGAACGCCCACCTGGCCGAGATCGAGCGGTCGGGTGCCGCGTATCGCGACGACGCCCGTTGGGGCGCCCTCGACGTCATCCCGACGAAGGCCGACTACCTCCTCGACCTCATCCGGATGAACTCGCTCTGGCCGCTCCTCTCGGGCCTCGCCTGCTGCGCCTTCGAGATGATGTCGTCAGCGACCTCGAAGAACGACATCGACCGGTGGGGCATGTTCCCGTTCCGGGCGAGCCCCCGCCAGGCGGACGTCCTCATCGTCGCCGGGACGCTGACGACGAAGATGGCCGGGCCGCTGCTCCGGCTCTGGGAGCAGATGCCCGAGCCGAAGTGGTCCGTCGCGATGGGCGACTGCACCTGCTCGGGCGGTCGCTACAAGCGGAGCTACGCGACGATCCAGGGGATCGACCGGATCATGCCGGTCGACGTCTACGTCCCCGGCTGCCCGCCCCGCCCCGAGGGCCTCATCTACGGGATGATGAAGCTCCAGCAGCTCGTCAAGGCGCGCCGGGGCCAGTGGGACGAGCGCCGGGTCGGGCCGAGCGTGCCGGAGGGCATCTAGGGGCATGGACCCGGCCCTGCGACGACGACTCGAGGGTCGCCTCGGCGACCGCATGACCGGCCCCGTCCGCCAGCGCCACGACGAGACGGAGATCCGGATCGGACCGGCCGACGTCCCCGAGGTCCTCCGGGCGCTGTACGACGAACCGGACCTGCGGTTCCGCTACCTGGCCGACCTGGCGGGCGTCGACACCGGCACGGCGATGCAGGTCGTCTACCACCTCTGGAGCGACACGACCCCGGACTGGCTCCGGGTCATCGCCGACGGCCTCGACCGGGACGCCCCGCGGGTCCCCTCGATCACCTTCCTCTGGAAGGGTGCCGAGTGGATGGAGCGCGAGGCGTTCGACATGTTCGGCATCGTCTTCGAAGGCAACCGCGACCTGCGCCGGATCTACATGCCGCCCGACTACCGGAGCTTCCCGCTTCGGAAGGACTTCTTCCTGCCCGACGACGCGGCCCGTTCACCGGGCGCCGGGATCCGCCAGATGGAGCGCTCCCACAGCCCCCGCGACGCCACCTCCACGACCCTCGTCCGGCGGTCGAAGGCGGGCTGACGATGACGACGCGTCCCGAGGCGCCGCTGCCCTTCGACATCCCGGCCCACCCCTCCAACGACGACCCGCGGGTCACCCTCGAGGAGCAGCTCGGCGTCTGGGAGGCGGTCCCGCCGTTCCCGCCCCAGACCGAGCGCGAGGCCGAGTTCTACACCCTCCGCGACGGCGAGATGCTCATCAACATCGGCCCCCACCACCCCTCGACCCACGGGGTCCTGCGGGTCGTCATGAAGATCAACGGCGAGCAGGTCGTCGACCTCGACCCGGTCCTCGGCTACCTCCATCGCGGCGTCGAGAAGATCGCCGAGAACGCCGACTACCACCAGACGATCAGCCATCTCGACCCGCTCGAGTACGTCGCCTCGCTGTTCTGCGAGTGGCCGGCCGTCATCGCCTACGAGAAGCTCCTCGACTGCACGGTGCCGCGCCGGGCGGAGTACATCCGGGTCCTCTCGGGCGAGCTGCTCCGGATCTCGAGCCACGCCCTGGCCCTCGGCTTCCACGCCCTCGACCTGGGTGGCCTGACGCCGATCCTCTACAGCTTCATCGAACGCGACGAGATCGTCGAGATGCTGGCCGCCCTGACCGGCCAGCGGATGCTCTTCAACTACTTCCGAATCGGCGGCGTCAACGGCGACCTCAACCACGAGTTCATGAGCCGCCTCGGCGACTGGATGAGCCGCGCGGTCGGTCAGGTCGAGGCCAACATGACGCTCCTCAACGAGAACGAGATCTTCGTCCGCCGCAACCGGGGCCTCGGGACGATGGATCGCGAGACGGCCCTCCGGATGTGCTGGAGCGGGCCGAACCTGCGTGCCACCGGCGTCCCGTTCGACCTCCGGCGGGCCCACCCGTACTCGGTCTATCCGGAGCTCGACTTCGACATCCCGACCCGGGAGGAGGGCGACGCGCTGGCCCGCTTCCTGCTCCGGATCGACGAGGTCAAGCAGAGCCTCCGGATCATCGACCAGTGCCTCCACCAGATGCCGGACGGGCCGGTGATGGCGAAGCTGCCGCGGCTCCTCCGACCCCGGCCGGGCCGGGCCTTCGCGGCCATCGAGTCACCCCGCGGCGAGTACGGCGTCTACGCCATCAGCGACGGCACCGACCAGCCGTTCCGGTTCCGGATCCACGACCCGAGCTTCCTCCACCTGCAGGCCTTCAACCTGCTGATGCCCGGCAACCTCATCGCCGACTGGATGGCGCTCAACGCTTCTCTCGACCCGATCATGGGCGGGGTCGACAAGTGACGGGCCGCCGATGACCGCGATGACCCGGGCCTGGAGCCGCGTCTCGATCGTCGGCAAGGCCATCCTCATCGGCGTGCCGGCCCTCATCGTCGTCTCGATCGCGGCGGTCGTCGGCCTCGTCATCCTCGGCCCGGCTGCCCTCGACTTCCTGGCCGCGAACCTGCCCCTCGTCCGGTTCGTCGTCGCGGTGACGGCGATCCTGCTGATGACCGTCCCCTCGGCGTTCCTGATCATCTACATGGAGATGAAGGTCATCGCCCTGATGAACCTCCGGATCGGTCCCGACCGGGTCGGGCCGTACGGCAGCCTCCTGTCGGTCATCCACGGGCTCAAGGTCCTGATGAAGGAGGACTTCACCCCGACGGGTGCCGACCCGATCGTCTTCACCTGGGCACCGGTCGTCGTCTACATGGCGGCCGTCTTCTCGCTCCTCGTGATCCCGTTCGCACCGGGCCTCTTCGGCCAGGACCTGAACGTCGGCCTCCTCTACTTCTTCGCGATGGGCGGCCTGACCGTCGTCGGGCTCCTCATGGGCGGCTGGTCGAGCTTCAACAAGTACTCGCTCCTCGGCGGCCTCCGGTCGGCCGCCCAGGTCGTCAGCTACGAGATCCCGCTGACGCTGTCGGTCGTGGGCGTCATCCTCCTGGCCGGGACGATGAGCGTGAACGGCATCGTCCTCGCCCAGTCCGGCTCGGTCCTCGACTGGTTCATCTTCAAGCAGCCCCTCGCGGCCCTCATCTTCTTCATCGCCGCCACGGCCGAGGCGAACCGGACGCCGTTCGACCTGACCGAGGCCGATAGCGAGATCGTCGCCGGCTTCGCGACCGAGTACTCGGGGATGCGGTTCGGCTTCTTCTTCTTCGCCGAGTACGTCAACGTCTTCATCGTCTCGGCGATCTTCGTCTCGCTCTTCTTCGGCGGCTGGACGTCGCCGTTCGACTGGCCCTTCCCGGTCGCCCTGGCCCTCGACCCGGGCTCGCTCGGGATCGGCCTCCTGCTGTTGCTGGCGGTCGTCCCCGTCGTCGGGACGCTCGTCCTCGGGGCGCCGTTCTGGCTCGCCCGACCCGACCGCCCGACGTGGGAGGCGCTCGTCCTCGGCTTCATCGCCTTCAACCTCGTCGCGGTCGCGGTCATCCTCGGCTGGGCTTTCATCAGCTTCGACTGGGCGATCGGCCTGGCCTGGTTCATGCTGAAGACGTACCTGTTCGTCTTCACCTTCGTCTGGATGCGCGGGACGCTGCCGCGGGTCCGCATCGACCAGCTCATGGGCTTCGCCTGGAAGTGGCTCCTCCCGGCCGCGCTCCTCAACCTGTTCGTGACGGCGGCGGCGATCGTCGTCGTCGCCCGCTGACGGTGGCCCGATGACCCGCATCCCCGGCACCGGCCTCGTCCGCGGGATGGGCCTGACCCTCCGCCGGTTCTTCGAGCCGAAGGCGACGATCCGGTACCCGGAGGTGCCGGCCTCGATCCCGTCGAAGTTCCGGGGTCGGCTCCAGCTCCTGTACGACGAGTTCGGGGCGCTGAAGTGCGAGACCTGCTTCCAGTGTGCCCAGGCCTGCCCGGTCGAATGCATCGACATGGGCGGCGTCGACACCCGGGGCCGCTATCACATCCACTGGGGCGCCGCCGAGACGTACGGCGAGCGACGCGAGGAATCCGCCCTCCGCCGATCGGGTCGTCCCGTCCCCGACGCGGCCTACGAGCGCTTCACGCCGATCGATCCCGCGCCGGTCGACGCGATCCTCGAGCGCTACGACCACGATCCCGCCGAGATGCTCGCGATCCTGGAGGCGACCCAGGAGGCCTACGGCTACCTCCCGGTCGCGGCGCTCAAGCGGATCAGCTTCGCGACCGGCGCCTGGTACGCGATGCTGTACGGGACGGCGACGTACTACGGCCACCTCCGCTTCGAGCCGCCGGTGGAACGCGAGGCGGTCGGACCGGCTCGCTCCTCCGAGCGGGCCTACGTGGACGGTCTCGCAGCGGCCCTCGCCGGGCGGCCGAGCTGACGATGCCCGCCCGGAAGCCCGAGCCGAGCGCCACGCCGGCGATCCTCCTCGACGGCGCCGAGAGCGGCGACCCGCTCGACCTCGAGGCCGCCTTGCACGGCGGGGCGTTCGAGGGGCTGAAGCGGGCTGCCCGCGACCTGGGACCGACGGCGACGATCGCGACGATCGCCGCGTCCGGCCTCCGGGGTCGAGGCGGGGCCGGGTTCCCGACGGCCGAGAAGTGGCGGATCGCCGGCTCGACGCCGGCCGAGCGGCGCTACGTCGTCGCCCACGGCTACGAGTCCGACCCAGCGGTCCGGACGGACCGGACGCTCCTGGAGCGCCGGCCGTTCGCGGTCCTCGAGGGGCTCGCGATCGCCGCCCTCGCGACCGGCGCGCACGAGGCGATCATCGCCGTCCGGAGCGAGGAGCAGGCGATCGTCCGGCTCCTGGAGGCGGCCGTCGCCCTCGCCGAGGACGCCGGCTTCCTCGGCCACGACGTCCTCGGGACCGGCCACGACATCCTCGTCTCCGTCCGGGCCGTCCAGGGGGCCTACATGCTCGGCGAGGAGACCGTCCTCCTGAAGGCCCTCGAGAGCCGGCGCGGTCAACCCGAGCAGCGGCCGCCGTACCCGGCGGAGCGCGGCTTCCGTGACGCCCCGACCGTCGTCCAGAACGTCTCGACCCTGGCCGCCGCGGCCTGGATCCTGCGTGAGGGCGCCAACGCCTTCGCCGCCATCGGCGACCGCTCCGCTCCAGGGACGGTCCTCGTCCACGTCCGCGGCCCCCTCGGCGACCGGGTCGCCGAGGTCCCGACGGGGACGCCGCTCCAGGCCCTCGTCGACCTCGCCGGCGGCGTCGGGCCGGGGCACCGGGTGAAGGTCGTCGTCGTCGGCGGGCCGTCCGGCGGTCTCCTGCCACCCGACGTCCTCGACACCCCGTACACGTTCGAGGCGCTCCGGGCCCTCGGCGCCCACGTCGGCTCGGGCTCGGTCGTCGTCGCCGACGAGCGGGCCTGCGTCGTCGACCTCGCCAGGCTCCTGACCCGCTTCTGCGCCGTCGAGGCGTGCGGCAAGACGATCCCCTGCCGGATCGGGACGCGCCGCCTCCAGGAGATCGGCGACCGCATCGCCGCGGGCCTGCCCCGACCGACGGACCCGTCGCTCCTCGGCGACCTCGCGGCCGACATCGTCGACAGCGGGCTGTGCGACCACGAGCGTCTGGCGACCCTCCCGTGGACGACCGGGATGCGATACTTCCGGTCCGAGCTCGACGAGCACATCCTCCGTAGCGGTTGCCCCGCCGGCGTCTGCCAGCCGATCGCGATGGCGGCCGGCGCGGGGCACTGAAGACACCGATGGCGGACCTGATCACCCGACCCGACAACCGACCCGACGTGCCGGCCGCCCTCGACACGCTGACGCCGCGCGACGAGAGCCTCGCCGAGCGCCTCTTGACGACGCAAGCGCCGCAACGCCCGATGTCGACGCCGCGGATCCGGATCGAGGTCGACGGCCGGATCGTCGAGGGACTCGAGGGCCAGACGATCCTGGAGGTCTGCCGCGACAACGGCATCGAGGTCCCGACCCTCTGCTACGAGCCGAAGCTGCCCGGCTTCGGTGCCTGCCGGATGTGCGTCGTCGAGGTCGAGGGTGAGGCCCATCCCCCGATCTCGTGCTCGCGCCAGGCGGAGGCCGGGATGGTCGTCCGAACCCAGACCGACGCCGTCCGACGGCTCCGGCGGACGAACCTCGAGCTGATCTTCAGCGACCACAACGCCTACTGCCTACCGCCCTGCCAGAACAAGTGCCCGAGCCACATCGACATCCCCGGCTTCCTGAAGGCGAATGCGGAGGGCGAGTTCCGCGAGGCGACGCGGATCTTCAAGCGGACGATCCCGTTCCCGTCGGTCCTCGGCCGGGTCTGTCCGGCCCCCTGCGAGGAGCACTGCCGGCGCGACGAGGTCGACGAGGCGATCGCCATCCGCGACACCCACCGCTACGCCGGCGACCAGGTCATCAGGTCGATGCTCGACGACGGCGTCGACCCGCCCGTCCCGTTCGAGGTCCGGTCGCCGACGGGGCGGCGGGTCGCCGTCATCGGCTCCGGCCCGACCGGCATGGCGGCCGCCTACTACCTCCTCATCGCCGGCCACGAGGTGACGGTCTTCGAGCGCGATCCGGCTCCGGGCGGGATGCTCCGATACGGCATCCCCCAGTACCGCCTGCCGAAGGTCGAGGTCCTCGAGGCCGAGTACGAGTCGGTCACCCGGCTCGGCGGTACCGTCGTCTGCGGCCAGGGCCTCGGCCGGGACTTCAGCCTCGACGACCTCCAGCTCCAGGGCTTCGACGCCGTCCTCGTCGCCATCGGCTGCTACGACACGAACACGCTCGGCATCCCCGGCGAGGACGCGGCCGAGGTCCTCGACGGGCTCGAGTACCTCCGGACGGCCACGCTCGGCCTGCCCTACCCGGGCCACCGGGGCAAGCGGGTCGTCGTCATCGGTGGCGGATTCACCTCGATGGACTGCAGCCGGACGTCGATCCGCCAGGGCGCGGCCGAGGTGACCCTCGTCTACCGCCGCGACATGAAGGACATGCCGGCCGCGAACGAGGTCCACGAGGCGATCGAGGAGGGCGTGACGGCCATCTTCCAGGCGGGTCCGTCGCGGGTCCTCACGAACGACGCCGGCGACGTGACCGGCGTCGAGTTCATCCGGATGCGGCTCGGCGAGCCCGACGCCTCCGGACGACGGCGGCCGGAGCCGGCGGCGGGGACGGAGTTCACGATCCCCTGCGACCGGGTCCTGCTGGCGATCGGCCAGGGACCCGAGCTCGACTGGCTGGAGCAGCCGGGCAACGCCGGCCCGACGGTGACGAAGCAGCGTCGCCTCGGCGCCGACGCGGTCACGTTCGAGACCGGCCGGCCGGGCGTGTTCGCCACCGGCGACGTCCGGGTCGGGGCTTCGACCGTCGTCCAGGCCATCGCCGAGGGCCGGCGTGCTTCGTATGCCGTCGATGCCTACCTTCGGGGCCACGACCTCGCCACCGTCCGGACCCGCCAGCAGCTGGCCGAGCCACAGCCCGAGTTCCTGTCGATCGTGCCGTTCACGAGCGAGCGCAAGGAGCCGCGCCTCCGGATCGGGGCGATGTCGGCCGAGGAGCGGCGCTCGAACTACATCGAGTACGAGATCCCGTACAGCCGCGAGCAGGCGGTCGAGGAGTCGACCCGCTGCCTGCAGTGCACGTGCGAGGCCATCGGCTACTGCGACCTGCGGCGCCTCGGGATCGAGTACGGGACGACCCTCCGGACCCTCGAGAAGCCATTCCATGCCGGGGCCGGCTATCGGAGCGTCACCGAGAACCGGTTCACGGGTGCGAACCACGACTACATCCGCGACGACAGCCACGCCTACATCCTTCGGGAGCCATCGCGCTGCATCGACTGCGGCCGCTGCGCCCAGGTCTGCTCCGAGGTCGTCGGGGCCGCCTGCTACGACTTCATGCGGATCGGCTTCGACACCCTTGTGACGACGCCGCTCGACATGAGCCTCAACGACACACCGTGCGTCTCCTGCGGGCGATGCGCCGAGACCTGCCCGACCGGTGCCCTGATGCCGAAGCCGCGCATCCTCCAGAAGTACGAGGTCGACGAGAGCCGCTGCATCCTGTGCGGGATCTGCGTCGACGCCTGCCCCTATGACGCCCTCCGGGACGGCGCCGACTTCGAGCTCGCCCACGTCAGCCGCGAGGACCCGACGGTCGATCTCATCGCTCTCGCCGCCGTCGACCGCGAGACCGAGGCGACGTACATCCGCCGGGAGCGCGATTGGGCCGCCCGAGCGGCGGCCGAGGGTCGGGCGATCCGGCCCGACCGGCTGCTGCCGGTGCTCCCGGCCGCACTGGCCGGCGACGGCCACGGGAACGGGCACGGGGATGGCCACGCCTCCGTCGGCCAGGTCGCCGGCGACAGGCACGGCTGAGCGAGCATCGATGCCGATCCCCGACAGCGTCCCGATCCTCGGCATCGGCTGGAACGATGTCCTGTTCATCGTCTTCGCCGGCACGATGCTCGGGGCGGGGCTCCTCGTCGTGACGATGCGCGACATCATCCGCTGCGGCCTGGCGATGATCGTCTGCTTCGGGGCCCTCGCGGGGCTGTACGTGCTGCTCGGGGCGCCCCTCGTGGCGGCCGCCCAGGTGCTCATCTACATCGGGGCGATCAGCGTCCTCATCCTGTTCGCGATCATGCTGACCCAGTCGAAGTCGGCCCCCGTCCGGCTCGTCTTCCAGACGCAGGCGGTGCCGGCCGCGATCGCCTCGATCGTCCTCGCGATCGTCATCGCCCTGGCCGTCGGAGCCACCGATTGGGGCGCCGTCGTCGGGCCGCTCCACACGGCCACCGACGACCTCGCCCGCCTCCTGTTCGACGACTACGTCCTGCCGTTCGAGGTCGTCAGCGTCCTCCTGCTGGCGGCCGTCGTCGGCGGTGTCTTCCTGGCGAAGCGCGACGGCCACAGCGAGGACGAGGCCGTATGAGCGGCTCGCTCGACGCCTACCTCATCCTGTCCGGCCTGCTCTTCTCCATCGGCACGTTCGGCTTCCTCGCCCGGCGGAACGCGATCAGCATGCTCATGTCGATCGAGCTCATGCTCAACTCGGTCAACCTTGCGATCGTCGCCTTCGGGGCCTTCACGCCGGCCCTCCAGGGGGTCGCCTCGGTCATCGCCCTCATGGTCATCGCCGTCGCCGCCGCCGAGGCGACCGTCGGACTCTCGATCGTCATCGCCATCTTCCGGAACCGGCGGACCCCGCTCGTCGACGAGTACGACTCGCTGCGGCAGTGAACGTCGACGTCCTCATCGCCCTCATCCCCGCGCTGCCGATCGCCGGCTTTGCGATCACCGCCGCGATCGGCCGACGGCTCGGCAAGCAGGCCCACTGGATCCCGGTCGGGGCCGTCGTCGCGGCGTGGGCGGTGGCGATGGTCGTCGTCTTCCTGACCCTGACCCACGCCGAGCCGTTCGGCGAGACCGGCTACGACCTGACGATCTGGCGCTGGATCCCGGCCGGCGGCTTCCAGGTCGACGTCGGCTTCCACGTCGACGCCCTGACCGCCTGCCTCCTCATCGTCGTGACGACGATCGGGATGCTCGTCCACGTCTACAGCATCGGCTACATGGCCCACGACGAGGGCTACTGGCGCTTCTTCGCCTACCTGAACCTGTTCATGTTCTCGATGCTCCTGCTCGTCCTCGCGGACAGCTGGCTCGTGGTCTTCGTCGCCTGGGAGCTCGTCGGGCTGTGCAGCTATCTCCTCATCGGCTTCTGGTACCGACGTCGGAGCGCCGCGCTCGCGGCCAAGAAGGCCTTCCTCGTCAACCGGGTGGGCGACGTCGGCTTCGCCCTCGGGATCATGGCCATCTTCCTGTCGACCGGGACGCTCGGCATCCAGGACTCGCTGGCGAGCCTCGTCGGCCCGGGGGCGACGCCGGTCGTCCCGATCGGCGTCATCGCCTTCCTCGTCTTCTGCGGCGCCGTCGGCAAGAGCGCCCAGTTCCCGCTCCACGTCTGGCTGCCCGATGCGATGGAGGGCCCGACCCCGGTCTCAGCCCTCATCCACGCCGCGACGATGGTCAACGCCGGCGTCTACCTCGTCGCCCGGGCGAACCCGCTCTTCGCCGCCGCCCCGCAGGTCATGGTCATCGTCGCGGCGATCGGGATCTTCACCGCGATCCTGGCGGCCTCGATCGCCTTCACCCAGACCGACATCAAGCGGGTCCTCGCCTACTCGACCCTGTCCCAGCTCGGCTACATGTTCGCCGCGCTCGGGGTCGGCGCGTTCAGCGCCGCGATCTTCCACCTCATGGCCCACGGGTTCTTCAAGGGGCTCCTGTTCCTCGACTCGGGCTCCGTCATCCACGCCGTCCACGAGGAGCAGGACATGCGGCGGATGGGCGGCCTCGGCCCGCGGATCCCATGGACGTACGGGACGATGCTCGTCGGCGCCTTCGCCATCTCCGGCATCCCACCGCTGGCCGGCTTCTTCAGCAAGGACGAGATCCTCGGCGAGGCGTTCAAGTCGGGCTTCGTCTGGGTCTGGGCGATCGGAGCCCTCGTCGCCCTGATGACCGCCTTCTACATGTTCCGGCTCATGGGCCTGACGTTCTGGGGCTCGTTCCGGGGTCCGAAGGAGGTCTGGGACCGGATCCACGAATCGCCGTGGGTCATGGTCGTCCCGCTCGTCCTGCTCGCGATCCCGTCGGCCCTCCTCGGGCTCGTCCTCGGGCTGCCCTTCGGGGACTCGACCCTGACGCAGTGGCTGGCGCCGGTCTTCGAGGCGTCGGAGTCGACGCTCGGTCACGAGGCGTCGTTCGATCTCGTCGGCGTCGACGGCGTCCTCATCCTCGTCAGCGTCACGCTCGCCGCGATCGGGATCGCCGTGGCCTGGCGGCTGTTCGGCGTCCGGTGGCTCGCCTTCCGGCGCGACCCCGATCCCGTCCGGGTCGAGGCGATCACGGCCTCGAGCCCGGCGACCCGATTCCTCTATCGGGCGTCGCTGAACAAGTGGTGGTTCGACGACCTGAACCACCTCATCTTCATCGAGCTCGGCGGCCGCCTCGCGAACGCGGCCTGGTGGTTCGACCGGGTCGTCGTCGACGGGACCGTCAACGGCCTCGGGACGACCGTGTCGAGCATCGGCGGCGGCCTGCGCCGGGTCCAGACCGGCCGCGTCCAGAACTACGCCCTCGGCATCGCCATCGGGCTCCTGGTGATGGCCGGGTCGTTCCTCTACATCGCGGGACGGTAGGACGATGGACCTCGACGGGTTCCCGATCCTCTCGGCCGTCACCTTCAGTCCGCTCGTCGGGGCGCTCGTCATCGCCGTCCTGCCCCGCCATCGCCACGGCCTCCTGCGGGCCGTCGCCCTGGCGACGGCG
>Ga0335085_10008565_pt1 | contig 15592 bp, 12 predicted proteins | sample Lox_Sample_45_FD_206712 | JGI IMG/M metagenome (GOLD analysis project Ga0335085, IMG submission 206712) | Soil microbial communities from Loxahatchee National Wildlife Refuge, Florida, United States - Lox_Sample_4.5 | ecosystem: Environmental > Terrestrial > Soil > Wetlands | place: USA...
CCAATATCACGTTCGTCTGGGATAGCGAGATCGAGGCAGTACTCGGGCAGGACGGCGTAAATGCGGTGCGGCTTCGCCACGTGAAATCCGGCGCTACGACCGATCTGCCTTGCTATGGGCTCTTCCCCTTCATCGGTACGCAACCCAATACGGAATTTCTTGACGGCATGGTCGCATTCAACCAGACGCGGCACATTCGAACCGACGCCGAGCTGCAAAGCTCGGAGCCGGGCGTTTATGCGATCGGCGCGGTTCGCACCGGTTACAGCGGCGCGCTGGTGAGCGCCGCGGGCGATGCCGCCCATGTCGTGCGCGAAATTGCGCGGCGACTTCGGCCGTAGGCCGCCGATATGCACCGCGACCTCTGCCATCATGGCCTGCTGGAGATATCGCAGCGAATAAGACGGTCCGAATTGACCTCCGAGACCGTAACCCGCGCGATGCTCGATCGCATCGCACGCCACGAACCCCAGCTGAAAAGTGTCCTCATGCTTCTGGCCGACACGGCACTCGAGGCGGCGCGGCAGGCGGACAAGGAGATCGCAGGTGGCTTCTGGCGCGGCCCGCTGCACGGTGTGCCCATCGCCATCAAGGACATATTCTGGACCAAAGGCTTGCCCACGACCGCCGGCATGGACGTGCTCAAGGACTTCCGGCCGGACGACGACGCCACGGTCGTCAAGCGGCTGAGGCAGGCCGGCGCGGTGCTGATCGCCAAGTTGCACATGACGGAGGGCGCGACGCACGCGCACCATCCGTCGCTGCCGCGCCCGGTCAATCCGTGGAGCGCGCCGCATTGGACGGGGGCGTCCTCGAGCGGCTCCGGCGTCGCCGTCGCTGCGGGCTTCTGCTACGGCGCGCTCGGCACGGACACGGGCGGCTCGATTCGCATTCCGTCGGCTGCCGGCAACCTGACGGGCATCAAGCCGACATGGGGACGGGTGAGCCGTCACGGGCTCATAGCGCTGAGCGAAAGCCTCGATCACATCGGTCCGATGGCGCGCAGTGCCGAGGACGCAGCGGCCATTCTGCAAGTAATTGCGGGTGCCGATCCCGATGATCCTACCGCGCTTGCCGATCCGGTTCCGGATTACCTCGCCGGCACCGGCGCAGATCTGGGCGACCTCGTCATCGGCATCGACTGGAACTATGCCACCGGCAACATTCCCGAGCCGATCGCCGCTGCTCTGCATCGCGCCGTCGAGATTTTTGCCGGTCTCGGCGCTCGCATTCGCAAGGTCGAATTTCCGTCGCAGACCGACACGTCCGCGATGATGCCGATCATGGTTGCGGAAGCTGCTGCTGCCCATGCAGAGCATTTCCCGGCAAAGGCGGATCGATATGGCCCGATACTCACGGCTGTCTTGAGCGGTGCCGCGGCCTTGACCGCATGCCAGATTGCGCGCGCCTACCAGGCGAAGAACCGCTTCGCCGGGCGGCTGCATGCGTTTTTCCGGGAAGTGGACATGATTCTCACGCCGGGGCTCGGCCGGCTTCTGCCCACCTGGGATGAGATCGAATCCTTTGGCGCCGACATTGCCGCGATGGGCCGGGTGCTGGCACCGGTTGCGCAGTTCACCGCGCCCTTCAATGTCGCCGGAACGCCGACGATAAGCCTGCCGGGCGGCTTTACCGAAGACGGACTGCCGATCGGCCTGCAACTGGCAGGAGGCCGGCTGACGGAGTCGCTTCTCATCCGCGCCGGAGTTGCCTTTCAGCGCGCCACGAATTTTCACACGCGTCGGCCGCCGCTGGATATCTGAGCACTTGCCAAATTTTGATCCCCGGCGAGCGTGAACGCGAAGGATTCGCGCGGGGAAGGGGACCAGGGCTTAGAAAGCACATTGCTCCATTTGAGTTTTTGGTCGCCTTGCCGCATATCCCGCTAATCGTCAGAGCGGCTATCGTGGCCGAGGAGAGGGCCAGGTGAAGGCACTGAGGGAAACCAGGACACCACCCGGCTCCGAAATGTCCGACTCTCGTCTCCGCAATCTTCCGTCTGTCACGCAAGTGCTGGAGCACGCCACTACGCGAACCGTCTTGGCCGACTTTGGCCATGTCGAAACGACTGCGGCCATCAGAAAAGCCCTGGATGCTGCCCGCGAGACGATTCGCTCCGGCGCCCCCGCGCCTGATACCGGACACATCGCAGCGCAGGCCGCGGCTTTGCTTGCGGACCGCGCCCGTTCCAAACAGCGGCCGGTGTTCAATCTTACCGGCACCGTTCTGCACACCAATCTTGGTCGCGCACTTTTGGCTGAGACGGCGGTCGAGGCCGCCGTGGAAGCGATGCGCAATGCCGTCTCGCTCGAGTTCGATCTCGATACAGGCGCCCGCGGTGACCGTGACGATCACCTGCGCGCACTCTTGTGCGAGTTGACAGGCGCCGAGGACGCAACGGTGGTCAACAATAACGCCGCCGCTGTCCTTCTCGTGCTCAACACTTTTGGTGATGGACGCCACGCGATCATCTCGCGCGGCGAACTGATTGAAATTGGCGGTGCATTCCGGATGCCGGAGATCATGCAGCGCGCCGGCACGACGCTCAAAGAGGTCGGCACGACCAATCGCACGCACCTCAAGGACTACAAAGCAGCGCTCGGTCCCGAAACCGGATTGATCCTGAAGGTGCATACCTCCAACTATCGCATCTCGGGATTTACTGCAGAAGTGGCGGCGCGCGATCTGGCTCCTCTTGCGCGTGGGCACGGCGTTCCGCTCGTGCATGACCTCGGTTCCGGAACTCTCGTCGATCTTATGGAATTCGGACTCGCGCACGAACCAACGGTACGTGAAGCCGTAGCCGATGGAGCGGGTCTCGTGACCTTCTCCGGCGACAAGCTGCTGGGGGGGCCGCAATGCGGATTCATCATCGGCCGCGCCGATCTCATCGCAGCAATCAACCGCAACCCGATGAAGCGTGCGCTTCGTATCGACAAAATACGTCTGGCCGCTCTGGCGGCAACCTTGTGCCTTTACCGCGATCCCGCCAGGCTCGTTCAGCGCCTTCCCACGCTTCGCCTTCTGGCGCGCAAATCCGATGATATCGCGATGGTCGCACGCCAGATGCTGCCATCGGTCCACAAGGCGGTTGCAGGGCAGTTCAGTGTCGATGTGGTTGCCTGTCAAAGCCAGATAGGCTCCGGCGCCCTGCCGCTCGCAACCTTGCCCAGCGCAGCGTTGGCATTCACGCCGGCAAAAGAAGGTGGGGGCCGGCAACTCTCTGCGCTGGCGGCGGCTTTGCGAGAATTGCCGGTACCGATCATCGGCCGCATCGCAGAGGACGCGCTGCTGCTTGATCTTCGCTGCCTCGAAGACGAAGCAGGTTTTCTTGCTATGATCGCTGCGCTCGATGCCTCACGCATTGCCGCTAAATCGTAACCACGGCCGGGCAATTCACATCTGCATTTCGAATGCCGTCACGGACATTTCGGCGATCTGCTCCATGAGCGGTATCCGATCCAGCGGCATGTCCGAAGCGATGTCGCGTCCGACAAGCGCCAGCTGTTTCCAGGGCGCATCGGCATTGCCTCGCATGGCAAATGCCGAAAGCGCGCATTGCCGTGCCCAAAAAGCCCGTCGCTGCGGCAAATATGTATTCAGAAGCGCGCCGACGCGCCGCTTGTGGCCCTTGAGCGGTTGGAGAAGTCGTTCGACCGTTTCGCCCGCCTCGAACCAGTGTTCGGTAAGCTCCTCGTCCAGAATTTCGGCGTGAGCCCTCGCCACGGCTGATGGATTTGTCTGGCCCGGAGGCAAATCGGCCAGAAGCTCCGCAAGCAGATTTGCTGCAGACGTGTGATCGGGATGCAGAGGCGGAACGCCGAGCGATTCCACGAATTCGATCAACCGGAACGGCGGCAGCGTTGCGGAGCTGGAATTGTCGGCCAAGGCCAGCCGCAGGGTGCGCAATAGGCCCGGCAGACCGGTCTTCATGGTTGGTACCGAAGACGTCAGTTGCGACAAGAGATCGTTCATCGCGGCTTTCGACAAATCCGGGATGATCATGACTTCAGCTACGCCCGTGGACTTCATCAGGACGCTGGCAAACTGGTAGTGCGCGCCTTGGCGCTGGCCGACGCAAAGACTGCTCGTGCCTGAGCCGTCGCGGATGGACACATGCCCCGCGACGAGCTTCGGCACCTCCTGCGTCTTTGGCGGCTGCGCCCGTGTCCGCAGCGCTTTGAGCGCCGAGTCGAGGAGGGGCTGGCGCGCCGGCGGCAGCCATGGCCGCATGTGAACGAGCCGCTCGATCAGAAGGCTTTCGACGGGCGCATCCGCAGTAGACGCGCGGATAACTTCGGCCGCTGCCCGGGCGACGAGGTCTTCCTCGTGCAGCAGGAAACCGGCCAGAGCGTGTTGCATTCCCGGCGCGCGGGTTGCCGCCAACGCGGACAGGAGATGGCAGCTTGCTTCCGGTGGAAGCGCAGCCAGGAGCGGCTTCACGAATTCATGAATATCGAACGGATTCGTTCCGATCGATTCCGGGAGTTCTGTAAGCAGCGTGGCGATGTCGCCTTCGTCTTCGTCTTTGCCGCCAGGTGCTGCAGTCAGCATGGCGTCGGCAATCGCGGTCTTCAGCTGGTCCGGGACAGTCCACCCGGCATCGCCCAAGATTTTGCCGGTCATGATCAGGTCGACAGGAGTGAGCGCTCCGTCCTCTATCGCGGAATTCAAGCGGCCGAGAATAAGTCCCGTGGTCTCGCGGGCCTGGCGGTCACCGCCGTTGCTATCGATCCGCAGTTCGTTCAGCGCGTCGATCAACTCGACGATGAGCGCGCTCTCTTCGTCGTCGGGGGCCTCGCCCCGGGCCCGTCCCTCGAGATACTCTGTAAAGAGTTCCAGGGCGCCCTTTTCCTCGGACGGCTGGAAGCTGCGCGGCAGCACTTGCGAAAGCAGCGCGAAAATTGCGTCTTCGTCGAGCGGCAAGTTCGCGAACGGATTATTCGGTGCTGCCGCCTTGGATTTCCGCTTCGGCCGGTGCTTTTTGGGCATGGTGCGCCTCCGAGGTCCCCGCGCCCCGTTTCAGGCACGCGCGCTTCGCGAAGTCAATTCCCCGGAAGGCGCAAGACTGCAAGCGCAGCCTGGAAGGCCGCCGGCGGCCCATGAGCGATCATTGATCTGGATCAAGATCGTTCACCCAGCTCCCGCAGCCGTGAGAATTTCCGTCGGGTGCGCAGGTCAGCCATTGCGCGATGTTGTCTATCCGGGAGAGAATGAAGTGTTGTCAGGGATCGCCCGGTTGCGCAGGTTAGATGCGATATGGGCCGCGCTGCTGTTCGTAGGGGTGTGCGTCGGCAATCCGCGCCAGCTTGTGGCGGGTTCGCCCGGCGGCAGCTGCCAGTCCAGCGTCAAACACACCAAGGCAGAGCTCGTAGATTGCATTCGAGATAGCCAGTTGTGGCGTGCCCTCGCCGCTTTCCAAAATATTGCCGACCGCAACCCGGGGCCCGACGGTCATGGCAATCGCAACACGGGTACACGGGGTTACGAAGCGTCCGTCGAGTATGTTGCGCGGTTCATGCGTGAGGCAGGGTATCATGTCGCAATCCAGCCCTATCCGTGGACGCGCTTCAGCGTCGCTGGCATTCCTCAGTTCGCAACCGCTGTCCACAGTTACAAACTCTCGCGGGATTGGTTCGTTGCACGGCTTTCGGGCAGCGGCGCGCTCTCGGCGATGGTTGAGCCGGCTGGAGGAGCGGCCGGCGGTGAAGCGGCCGACGGATGCTCGCCCGACGATTTCGCAACCTTCGCACCTGGGCACATTGCACTTGTTCAACGCGGAACCTGCAGTGCCGATGCTCAGGTGGCCAACGCCGAGGCGGCGGGCGCCGTGGGATTGGCGATCTACAATGGCGAGAATGTGCCCCCCGGAAAGGGAGAGCCGCCCGGTGACGGCGCCTTTCAGCTCAAGCTCATCGATCCGGCGGGCATTCCCGTTGTTGGTTTGTCTTATGCAGCAGGGAATGATCTTTACCGCCAATATAAATCCGCCGTAGCACCAATCGTGCGGCTGGACATTCAAACGCGGCGATTGTCGGGCACCGACTTCAATTTGATTGCTGATTCGCCCTACGGCGACCCCGGTCGTGTCGTTGTCGTCGATGCTCATCTCGATTCAATCTATGGAGCGGGGATGCTCGACAACGCCTCAGGGTCAACCACCATTCTGGAGATTGCGCGGCAAATGGCGAAGACGCCCACCAGCAATCAGCTGCGCTACATCTGGTTTGGCGGAGAGGAACTTGGGCTTCTGGGTTCGCACTATTACACTACGCATCTGGATGCGGAGGAGCTGAAAAAAATCGTTTTCAACATCGATGTTGATGTTACCGCGACGCCCAATTTTGCTCTGCTGGTTGCGGACCCCGCCCATGCCTGGAACGTCGATCGTTTTCCGCCGAACGTAGTGGCGCAGTCCCAGATTGGAAATGAAGATTTTGCCGCCTACTTCCGCAGCATCGGCGTCGAATCTCGCAACGGCAACAACAACGGCACGGACTCCAATTCGTTCAGTTTGATCGGCGTGCCCGACAGTGGCATCTATACCCAGCAGGATTGCTGCAAGTCGGCATTACAGGTGAAGCTGTGGGGTGGTTTCCGCGGCAACTACGAAGGGAGCATCCCAAGCTTCAATGGCGGCTGCGTTGACCAGCCGCACCGGTGGTGCGATAATTTGTCTAACAATGACCGTTTTGTGCTGGGACTGGTCTCGAAAGCCGTGGCGTCCGTCGTATTTGAGCTCGCCAACGATACGGCGCTGCCTTCTCGCTCACCACCCAGCTGATCGTTCAATGCTGCTGCGACGGACGCCCCGCCTCACGAGCAGGATGCTTAACAAAAGCGGTGCCTGAAGTATGGCGTTTGCCCCGGCTTGCGCCGCACTGCCCGTTCCGCTGATATGCGCGCCGCCGAATATACTGCGCAGGACCCCTGTCCGCATGAAATACCGCAAGCTTGGCGCGAGCGACCTTGAGGTTTCGGAGATTTCGTTGGGCTCATGGCTCACCTACGGAGCGGCGGTGGGCCGCGAGGGCGCGTTTGCCTGCATCGACCGCGCCTTCGATCTCGGAATCAATTTCTTCGACACAGCCAATGTCTACGGGCGCGGTGCGGCTGAAAGCGTGCTTGGCGAGGCCCTGCAGCGGAGGCCACGCGACAGCTTTATCGTGGCGACCAAGTTGTTTTTTCCCATGACCGACACTGACAGAGGGCTGTCGAGATCGCAGATACTCAAGCAGATCGACGCGTCCTTGCAGCGTTTGCAGATGGATCACATCGACCTCTATCAATGTCATCGTTATGATCGCGAAACACCGTTGGCTGAAACCATGCTGGCGCTGACCGATGTCGTACGTCAGGGAAAAGTGCGGTACATCGGCTTCAGCGAATGGCCTCCCGAGGCCATAGCGGCGTCCTTCGAAATTCCCGACGCCGAGCGTTTCGTTTCAAGCCAGCCCCAATACTCGCTCTTATGGCGCGATCCCGAGCAGAGGATTTTTCCGCTCTGCCGGCAGAACGACGTTTCGCAGATCGTCTGGTCGCCCTTGGCCCAGGGCGTGTTGACAGGCAAATACGCGCCCGGCGCCAAACCTCCGGAAGGGTCGCGTGGCGCACACCGCACGACGGGCGATTTCGCGCAACGCTGGTTGCAAAGAGACACGCTTGAGAGGATCGCCAAGCTCAAAAGCGTGGCGCAGGAGGCGGGATGCACGCTGGCGCAGTTTGCGCTCGCCTGGGTCTTGCGACAGGATGTTGTCGCGTCCGCGATTGTGGGTGCCACAAAGACAGCACAGCTCGACGAAAACACCCGCGCATCCGGTCTTGCGATCGATCCGGCGCTGTTCGCGCAGGCGGAAGCCATCGTTTCTGGTGCCGAGCCATGAATTATCTCGGCCCCTACCTCCTGATTGCTGCAATGCTTGTCCTCATGCTGATTCGGGCGAACCGCACCCAACGGGTGCGGCCGGGACGCATGTGGATTGTGCCCGCACTCGGAATTTTTGCCCTTGTCACGAACCTGCCGCGGAGCCCTGCGCCGAACGGCTTGGCCTTGGCGATCTTCGTGGCGGCGATGGCGGCGGGTGCCGCCGTCGGCTGGTTCCGCGCGCTGCACACGCAGCTCGCGATTGATTCTGCAACAGGAGAGGTTACGAGCAAGCCGACGCTCGTCGGCAGCCTGCTCATTGTCGGTTTCGTCGTATTGCGGATGGTGCTCGACATGCTTTCGGGACAGTTGCCCGGCATCTCCGAGACGGTCCGGCCCGACGATGTCCTACACCTGGCAGATGCCGGCCTGATATTTTCGCTCGCAATGCTCATCGTCCGCCGTTTCGTGATTTGGCGGCGCGCGGCCGCGATGACCGCGATGCGAGCCGCAACGGCGAGCCTGCCGCCGCGGGCTTGATATCGGCCGTTGCGATTGGACCGATTCGCCCCCCAGCGGCTTCTCGGGCCAAAAGCAGGCGCCCGCCCCCTCCGGGTTCTGCCTGCAGGACATTGGCACCGGCAAGAAGACATAGCATATAAGCATGCGCTCTCGATGAGTGAGCTGGCTGTGTGGCGATTGGAGGAGGTCTTTCCGATGGTTCCATTCTGGCGATGGCTGCGGTCCATCGCGGTCGGCACACTCAACGGCATTTTGAAATTTGCATTTTTTCTCGTGCTGGTGGGGATCGTGCTCGTGATCGTCGGTCTCATCGAGGGCGATGGCCTGCCGCGCAAGATCGTCCTCAACCTCGACCTGCGGACTCCTATCAAGGATTCCGCCAGTCCGAGCGTGCTTGCGATCCAACGTTCGCCCACTGTTCTGGACATCGTGCTTGGCCTCGACCGCGCCGGGCGCGACGCCCGCGTGAAAGGCGTATTCATCCGGCTGGGCAGTGCCGCTCTGCCGATAGCGCAAGCCGAAGAACTGGATGCGGCGCTGACGCGATTTCGACAATCGGGCAAATTTGTCATCGCCCACAGCCAGGGTTTCCTCAGCCAGGGCCTGGGTGATTATCTGACGGCCGCGAGCGCCAACGAGATCTGGATGCAGCCCAAGAGCCCGTTCGGTCCGGCAGGCACTGGCGGGGGAGGCGTCTTCGTTCGCGGCCTTCTCGACAAGATCCAAGCCGTGCCGCAGATCGCCAAGCGCGCCGAGTACAAGAGCGCGGCAGATACTCTTATGGAAAAGCAGATGACGCCGCCCGATCGCGAACAACTGACGGCGCTCATGCAGTCCTGGTATGATACGGGCACAGGCGCTATCGCTGCCATGCGCAAGCTTGCGGCCAAAGCAGTCGTGGCGACGCTGCAACGCAGCCCACAACTCGCCGAAGACGCGCAGCGCGCGCGTCTCATAGACAAGACGGGATATGACGACGAAGCGGAGGGGGCGGCGCGAAAGCGCTCGGGCGGAGCAGAACTCGTCTCCATCATGGATTATGTACGGGCAACCGACTCGGCCAGTCAGTCGGGTGGTGCGCCGCGCGTGGCGCTCATCGCCGGTTCCGGCGACATTGTGGAAGGCAGCGCCGAGCACGACGGGCTTCTGAATAACGTCAATCAGATAGCGGGCGATGATTTCGCGCAGGCCATCCGCAAGGCGACGAAGGACTCCAGTATCAAGGCGATCCTGGTGCGCATCGATTCCCCCGGCGGATCCGTCAGCGCATCCGACCAGATTCTCGATGCTCTCAGGAAAGCGCGCGCCGCCGGAAAACCGGTTGTCGTCAGCATGGGCGCCCTGGCGGCGTCCGGCGGATACTACGTCTCCTGCGACGCGAACAAGATCGTTGCCGAACCCGGTACGATTACAGGCTCGATCGGGGTTCTGACCGGCAAGGTTGCGATCGGTAAGACGCTTGGCCTCATTGGCGTCACGATGGATCAGGTCGGCATAGGCAAGAACGCGCTTTTCGATTCGGAGGTATCGCCATACACGCCGGACCAATGGGCCAATCTCAACGCCCAAGCCGACGCGATCTACGCCGATTTTTTGCAGAAGGTCTCCAAGGGCCGTGACTTGCCGCTGACCACTGTGCAAAATATCGCCAAAGGCCGCGTATGGAGCGGCTCCGACGCCCGCTCGAAGGGCTTGGTGGACGATCTCGGCGGATTCTGGACGGCAGTTGCTGATCTGAAAATCGCGGCCGGGATACCGGCCAGCCAGCGCGTGGTGTTCCGCCGCTTGCCGGCGTCGCGAGGATTCGTTCAGACGATACTGGATGCGCTTGACGGCACGGAGGCCGGCGTTCGGGCGGTCGAAGGTCTAGGCGTCTTCACGCGGATTCCCGTCGTTCGCACCGTCGCGGAGAGCCTCTCGCAAGCACCGCAATATGGCGTGCAGATGCGCGCATCGAATGTACTGGTGCAGTGACGTTCGGACCGCGCGTGCCCCGGGGCGCGCATAAGCGAGCTTCGCAAGCCATCTGCTCGGAGGCGCGCGGTCCGATAGAAACGTTGTCGACCGGTGCAATGGCCGACCGGTTGTGCGATGGTGAACCATGTCACGCACCGGACTTTTTACTCATTCGGCTTGCCTTGAGCACATCACGCCACCGGGTCATCCGGAGAGGGTGGAGCGCCTGAGTACAATTCTTGCCGAGCTCTCTCGCCCGGAGTTTTCCCGGCTGCTGCAGCGCGAGGCGCCGCGCGCAACGCGAGAGTCGTTGCTGCGAGCGCATTCGACAGGGCTCGTCGACCGCATTCTCGATATCGAAGTTGGCGGAGCCATCTTTGTCCGCATCGACGCGGACACTGCGATGTCGAAAGGATCGCGCGAGGCGGCATTGCGTGCAGCCGGCAGCGTCATTGCCGCAGCCGATGAGGTCATGGCGGGAACCATGGACAACGCGTTCTGTGCGGTGCGGCCGCCGGGTCACCATGCCGAACGCGAACGAGCCATGGGCTTTTGTCTCTTCAACAACGTAGCCATCGCAGCGTTGCACATGCGCGCAGCACACGGGCTCAGCCGGATTGCGGTGGTCGATTTCGACGTGCACCACGGCAACGGAACGCAGGACATTTTTTTCGACGACGCCGACCTCTTCTATGCGTCCACGCACCAATCCCCACTTTATCCGGGTACCGGATCGGCTTCCGAGCGCGGCGTGGCCGGCAATGTTGTCAATGTACCCTTGCCGCCGGGTGCCGGCGGCAGCGAATTACGGCGTGCTTTCGAAACGCGCGTCCTGCCGTCGCTCGAAACGTTCGAGCCGGAATTCCTTTTCATATCGGCCGGCTTCGACGCGCACATGGCAGATCCGCTTGCCAACCTTCGCTTCGGTACGGAGGATTTTGCCTGGGCGACCAGAGAGCTTTGCGCGGTCGCCGCCCGAATGTGCAACCGCCGCGTCGTCTCCACATTGGAAGGCGGTTACGATCTCGATGCGCTCCGGCAATCGGTCGGCGCGCATGTGCGCGCGCTGATGGAGGCCTAGTCGGATTCTCGAAGTGGCGTGGGAACGCGTGGTAGTGACGCCAAAATGAGCCACTACCGAACGCGTTGTGTCGGCGCGTGAGCCGAGTTACATCCTCAACTGTCGGCGTGTGCCGGCAGCCATGGAGAGGTTGCGTGTCCGCCAAGCCGCCCGAAGAACCCCTTGACACGATGAGCTTCGAGCTCGCCCTCAAGGAGCTTGAACGAATCGTGGGCCGCCTGGAGCAGGGCGAGGTCGATCTCGAGGAGTCGATTTCGCTCTACGAACGCGGGCAGGCGCTAAAAGCCCATTGCGAAAAGAAGCTGAAATCGGCAGAAGGCCGGCTGGAAAAAATCGTGGCGGGCGCCAAGGGCGCCGAGCGCACGGAGCCGGCCGAACTCGGCTGACGGGCAGATTTCCGAGAGAGTAGTTTATTCCCAGCACCGTGGCAGGCGGGCACTCCCCCCGGCACGGCCGATTTGGTAAAGCCACCACGATGAGTTCCGACCGAACGTTCTTAAGCCTGTTTGAACCCGCGCTTTCCGAGGCCGCCCAGTTCGTCGAAAGGTCCCTCGACGCCTTGCTGCCCGCCGTAGCCGGCCCGGAGGGCCGGCTGCTGGAAGCCATGCGGTATGCCGCGCTGGGCGGAGGCAAGCGTCTCCGGGGCTTCTTTGTCCTCCAGACTGGGCGGCTCTTCGGCGTGGATAGAGGAGCCCTGGGGCGTGTTGCCGCAGCTATTGAGTGCGTGCACGCCTATTCGCTGGTCCATGACGACCTCCCGGCGATGGACAATGACGATCTGCGTCGCGGCAAGCCGACAGTCCACAAGGCGTTCGACGAGGCGACGGCCATTCTGGCAGGTGACGGCCTTCTGACACTGGCCTTTGGGCTCATTGCAGCGCCGGATACCCATGGCGATCCGTTCGTGCGCTGCGAGCTCGTCTCGCGGCTCGCCCATGCGGCAGGCCACGCCGGCATGGTTGGCGGACAAATGATGGACATGCTCTTCGAGCACGGCTCACCAGGACTTCCTGAGATCACCCGGCTGCAGCGCCTGAAAACTGCGGCCCTGATCACCTTCAGCTGCGAATCGGGAGCGATCCTGGGACGTGCGTCCGCTCCCGCCCGAGCTGCGTTAACAACCTACGGCCAGGAGCTTGGGCTGGCGTTCCAGATCGCCGACGATCTCCTGGATGCCGAAGGAGAGACGGCGCAACTCGGGAAGGCGGCAGGCAAGGATGCCTCACGGGGAAAACCAACGGTTGTATCCGTTTTGGGCGCCGACAGGGCACGGGCCCACGCTCAGGCGCTGGCGCAGCAAGCCGCAGCTCACCTTGAATTGTTCGATGAAAGGGCTGACCTTCTGCGTGCTGCGGCGGAGTTCGTCGTGACGCGGCGAGCTTGATGCTAATGGGAGCACTCGGGTGATGAGAACCCCCACGAAAACGTCGCTGCTCGACAGGGTCAACGAGCCCGCCGATCTGCGGACCTTGGCGAAAAGCGAGCTGGCGCAGCTGGCCTCGGAGTTGCGCCAGGAGACCATCAGCGCGGTTTCCGTGACCGGCGGCCATCTGGGAGCCGGTCTCGGCGTGATCGAGCTCACGGTGGCGCTGCACTACGTGTTCGACACCCCCCGCGACAAACTGATCTGGGATGTGGGCCACCAAGCTTATCCCCACAAGATCATAACCGGCAGGAGGGATCGGATTCGCACCTTGAGACAGGGGGGCGGACTTTCCGGTTTCACCAAGCGCAGCGAAAGCATCTACGATCCTTTCGGTGCCGCCCATTCCTCCACGTCCATATCTGCCGGCCTCGGCTTTGCGGTCGCACGCGACCGGAAGGGCGAATCAAACAATGTGATCGCCGTGATCGGCGACGGCGCAATGAGCGCCGGTATGGCGTATGAGGCGATGAACAATGCCGGCGCCATGGACGCGCGGCTGATCGTGGTGCTCAACGACAACGACATGTCGATCGCTCCGCCGGTCGGCGCGATGAGCGCGTATCTATCGCGCCTCATCTCGAGCCGGCCCTACCGCGGCTTCAGGCGCGTCGCCAAACAGCTGGCGCAGCTGTTCCCACGCAATATGGAAATGGCTGCCAGACGGGCCGAGGAGTATGCCCGCGGCATCGCCATGGGCGGCACGCTCTTCGAAGAGATGGGGTTCTATTACGTCGGCCCCATCGACGGGCACAATCTCGATCACCTAATTCCGGTGCTCGAGAACGTGCGGGACGCGAAGAACGGGCCGATCCTCGTTCATGTCGTCACGCAGAAGGGCAAGGGCTATGCGCCGGCTGAAGCCTCTGCCGACAAGTATCACGGCGTGGCCAAGTTCAACGTGCTTACCGGCGAGCAGAGCAAGGGCTCTGCGAAGGCGCCGCAATATACCAAGGTGTTTGCCGAGGCGTTGATTGCGGAGGCGGAAAAGGACGACCGCGTTGTTGCGGTGACGGCCGCGATGCCTTCGGGGACCGGGCTCGATGTGTTCGCAAAGAAGTTTCCCGACCGCTGTTTCGATGTCGGCATTGCCGAGCAGCACGGTGTGACGTTCTGCGCAGGCCTGGCCGCCGATGGATTGAAGCCTTTTGCTGCCATCTATTCGACGTTTCTGCAGCGTGCCTACGACCAGGTCGTTCACGACGTCGCCATACAGTCGCTGCCGGTGCGCTTTGCAATGGACCGTGCGGGACTTGTCGGTGCAGACGGTCCCACGCACGCGGGCTCATTCGACATTACCTACCTCGCCACTCTGCCGGGGTTTGTGGTGATGGCCGCTGCCGACGAGGTCGAGCTCATGCACATGGTGGCCACCGCGGCGCAAATCGACGACCGGCCGAGCGCCTTCCGTTATCCGCGCGGCGAGGGGTGGGGCCTGGAGCGGCCGAAAATGGGGACGCCGCTCGAGATCGGCAAAGGGCGGATTGTACGCGAGGGAACCACGATTGCTTTGTTGAGCCTCGGCACGAGGCTTGCCGAATGTCTTGCGGCCGCCGAACGGCTTTCGGCGTACGGGCTGTCGACGACCGTGGCGGACGCCCGCTTCGCCAAGCCGCTCGACCACGATCTCATCAGGCGTCTGGCGCGCGAGCATGAGGTTGTCGTTACGGTTGAGGAGGGCTCGATCGGTGGATTTGCCGCACAAGTGATGCAGTATCTTGCAACGGAAGGCATCTTCGACCAGGGCCTGAAATTCCGCCCGATGATCTTGCCGGATCGCTTCATCGATCAGGATACGCCGGAGCGGATGTATGAGCAGGCGGGTCTCGATGCCAAATCGATTGTGGCGGTGGCGATGAACGCGTTGGGCCGCGAAGCGGCGATTGCCGGCGAGCGTGCTTGAACGCTGGGAGGGCGCGCATTCTTTACACGCCACCTTCCGTTGACTGGCGAGGACCGCCGCGTTCCCAGTGAAACTGCGACCGGATTAGCCCGCAGTCGCATGCGCGCCGACGTTCTGCTCGTCCAACGCAGCCTGGCCCGCTCGCGCGCAGAAGCGATCGCCGCGATCGAGGCCGGTGGCGTTCCTGCTGACGGGCGGATCGTCACCAAAGCATCGCAGCAGCTCGCGCTCGATTCGAATCTGCAATTCGAAACTGCGCATCCTTACGTTTCGCGCGGTGGCGTGAAGCTTGCCGCGGCACTCGATGAATTCCAGTTATCGTGCACAGGTTTGATCTGCCTCGACCTTGGCGCATCCACCGGTGGCTTCACCCAGGTGCTGCTCGAAAGAGGGGCCGCGCGCGTCTATGCGGTGGATGTCGGTCATGACCAATTGCGTATGGAATTGCAGTCCGATCCGCGTGTGATATCGCTTGAACGCACCAATGCACGAAGCCTTGCGGAAGAGCAGATCCCCGTTCCTCCACAAGCCATAGTGGCGGATGTCAGTTTCATCGGCCTGAAGCTTGCGTTGCCCAACGCTCTGGGGCTCGCTGCGCCCGGCGCCTGGCTCGTTGTGCTCTTCAAGCCGCAGTTCGAGGTCGGCAGGTCGCAGATCGGCAAGGGCGGCATTGTGCGCGACGCTGCGGTGCGCGAACGCGCGCTTGCCGATTTCAGCGCGTGGCTTTCATCCGAGCAGCGCTGGACGGTTCTTGGATCGATGCAAAGCCCTATCGCGGGCGGTGACGGAAATATCGAATACCTCGTGGCGGCGCGGGAAGACAGGCCGGTTGGCGCCTGAGTT
>Ga0335085_10008567_pt1 | contig 15590 bp, 15 predicted proteins | sample Lox_Sample_45_FD_206712 | JGI IMG/M metagenome (GOLD analysis project Ga0335085, IMG submission 206712) | Soil microbial communities from Loxahatchee National Wildlife Refuge, Florida, United States - Lox_Sample_4.5 | ecosystem: Environmental > Terrestrial > Soil > Wetlands | place: USA...
CCTCGGCAGCGGCGGGCCAGGAAAATCAAACAATGTCATCGGACCGTCATGCACGAATCGTAGAATCATCAAGGCGTTGGTGTAATTCTGGTACGGGCTTGCAGCGTAGTTGACCGAGTGCGCGCACCCATAGTTCCAACGCCCGCGGAAATAGCATGAACATTTCCGAGCACACCACGCGAGTCTTCGATACTGACCTCATCAAACTTACGCAACTGGTCGCGCAGATGGGCGGTTTCGCCCAGAAGCAGATCACTGATGCAATCGACGCGCTGACTCGCCGCGACGTCGACTTGGCGCGTCAGGTGATTGCCGCCGACGCGACGGTCGATTCACTGCAGCGGCAGATCGAAGAAAAGGCGATCGCCACGATCGCGCTGCGCCAGCCGATGGCGTTCGATCTGCGCGCGCTGGTGGCGATGCTGCGCATCGCCAACGACCTCGAGCGGGTCGGCGACCTGGCGAAGAATATCGGCAAGCGCGTGATCGCCGTAAGCGGCGACGATTCGCACCGCGCCCTCATGCGCGGGATCAAGCACATGGCGGCGCTCGTCGTCTCGCAGCTGGCGGCCGTGCTCGACAGCTTCGTCGACCGCAATCCGGCCAAGGCGCTGCGAGTCTGGCAGGCCGACAAGGAGGTTGATGCGCTTTACGTCTCGCTGTTCCGGGAACTGCTGAGCTACACCATGGAGGATCCGGGGACCATCTCCATGTGCATCCACCATCTGTTCTGCGCCAAGAACATCGAGCGCATCGGCGACCATGTGACCAACATCGCCGAAGCCGTACATTACATGGTCGAAGGGCATGCCATCGCCGGCGAACGGCCGAAAGGCGACACCTCGAGCTATGTCAGCGAGGCGAACGTGATGCCCCGCCACGTCCTGGCATAGGCGGCCTCGCTCGGGACAGCCTCATCAACGCCTCGCCGGCGCGAGCCAGGCAGTGCCGGACAGATTCGACGAGGGTTTGCGAAAGCAGCCGCCGCCGTTGGAGCGCAATTGCTTCAGATTGAATCGATTGACGCTCTAACATTTTGATGGTGCGCGATCTTTTGGGAAAACCGGCTTCCACTTTTCCGGATCATGCACTACGCAATCGCGCCCGGCCGTTTCGCGCCATTGCGACGTCAAGCGGCGCTGCACCGCGCCGTTAACTCCTCATTAGGGTTAACGCTCTATTGCTGACCAGCCCTCGGCGGCCGCACGATCGGCGGCCTCGGCGCCGATTCGGCAGCGATCAACATGCGTTCGACCGGTACGACCGCTCCACGCCCAGCACGGCTGTTCGCTCTAGCTGCAGTCTTGGCTTTGACCGCGGCGATGACAAGCGCCTGCCAGACAATGCAAAGCACCGAAACGACCGGCTCGCTTGCGGCCCCCCCGCCGGCGCCGGCCGAACGCTCGGATGCCGAGTGGCGGCGCGAAGTGCAAGTCTACGGCCAAAAATATCGCGCCAACCCATCGGACGTGAACGTGGCGCTGCAATACGCGCAGGCCCTGCGCGCGACCGGACAGCGCGCTCAGGCTGTTGCTGTCCTGGAACGCGCCTCCATGGAGCGTCCGCATGACAAGACCGTGCTCGGCGCCTTTGGACGGGCACTGGCCGAGGCCGGCAATTACAATCAGGCGCTGGAAGTGCTGGAGCGCGCCCATACGCCCGACCAGCCCGACTGGCGCATCCTGTCTGCACAAGGCGCCGTGCTCGACCAAATGGGGCGTCACGCCGACGCGCAACGCTATTACCTCACCGCCCTGAAGATCGTTCCCGACGAGCCTTCCGTGCTGTCGAACCTCGGGCTGTCCTATGCCCTGTCAAGGAATCTGCGCGACGCCGAGGCGACGTTGCGCCGCGCGGCGGCCCAGCGGCCGGTCGATCCGCGGGTACGACAGAACCTCGCCCTTGTCGTCGGGCTGCAAGGCCGCTTCGCCGAAGCCGAGTCGATCGCGCGTGCCGATCTGCCGCCCGACGAAGCCGCCGCCAACGTCGCCTACCTGCGGCAGATGCTCGCGCGGCGGACCGACGCGCGCTACCCCGCTCGCCAACGCGAAAACGGCAGCCAAGACACCAGTTCAACTCAGACTTTCGGCGTGCCGCAGGCGCGGCAGGCCGCCCAATGAAGTCTACTGCAGGGCCATGACCTTGATTGCGGCCGGACCGAGAATGACGACGAACAGGACCGGCAAGAAGAACAGGATCATCGGCACCGTAAGCTTGGGCGGCAGGCCGGCAGCCTTCTTCTCGGCTTCCGACATGCGCATGTCGCGATTCTCCTGCGACAATACCCGCATGGTGACGCCGAGCGGGGTGCCGTAACGCTCCGCCTGCTGCAGGGCCAAACAAACGGATTTGACGCCTTCCAGGCCCGTGCGCTGCGCCAGGTTGTCGTAGGCCTGACGGCGATCCGGCAAATACGACAATTCCGCCGTGGTCAGCGTCAGTTCCTCGGCCAGCGGCACCGATTGCGAGCCGATCTCTTCACTGACCTTATGGAAGGACGCCTCCACCGACATGCCCGACTCGATGCAGATCAGCAAAAGATCGAGAGCGTCGGGAAAAGCCCGCTTGATGGAGGTTTGCCGCCGCTGGATCTTGTTCTTGAGGAAGAGATTGGGCGTCAACATGCCAAAGTAGGCGGCGGCGATCGAGATTCCGACCTTGATCAGAGCCGGCTGTTCGAGCTTGAGCATGACGAACACGTAGAAGCTCGACAGCAAGAGCGTCACCACCGGCATCACCATCCGGAAGAACAAATAGGTGACGTAGGGCGCCTGCCCGCGATAGCCGGCCTGCATGAGCATGGCGCGGGCTTCCTCCTGGCCAACCCATTTGTTGAGATTGAAATTGTCGACGATCGTCTTCATGAACGCCTTCGGCGACTGCCGCAGCGCTACCTTGCTGTTGCTCTGCGCCAATCGCTCGCGCTCGCGCAGGCGAATCTTCTCGCGTTCGAAGGCCACCGCCTTCATCCGGGTGGTCAGCGTGTCCTTCGCCAACAGCGGCATCGCCAGCGTCAGCACCGTGGCGCCCGCCGCCACCGCGGCGAATAGCATGGTAAGAAAATGCGGATCGATGAGGCGCTCGAGCAGATCGAACATGGTCTAGAAATCGAAGTTGATCATCTTGCGCATCACAAAGATGCCGATCGACATCCAGACGGCGCAGCCGAGCAACATGACGCGGCCGAGCGGCTCGGTCCACAGCAGCGAGATGTACTGCGGGCTGGTGATGTAGACGAGCGTCATCACCGCAATCGGCAGCGCCCCGATAATCGTCGCCGAGGCCTTCGCCTCCATCGACATGGCCTTGATCTTGGCCTTCATCTTTTTACGGTCGCGCAGCACGCGGGACAGATTGCCGAGCGCCTCGGAGAGATTGCCGCCGGCGCGTTGCTGGATCGAGATGACGATGCCGAAGAAGTTGGCTTCCGGCAGCCGCATGTGCTCGTAGAGCTTCATGCAGGCCTCGCCAAGCGGGATGCCGATCGTTTGCGTCTCGATGATGCTGCGCATCTCGCTGCGGACGGGTTCCTCGGCCTCGGTGGCGATCAGCTTGAGGCTGTCGAGCAAAGGCAGACCGGCCTTGATGCCGCGAACGATAACGTCGACCGCATCGGGAAAGTTTTCAAGAAAACGCGTTTCCCGCCGCTTCTTGAGAAAGTGCAGTATCCAGAAGGGCAGCCCGGCGCCGGCCGCGAATGCCAAGGCCAAGGCCGCCAACAAGCCGAGGCCCAGCAGCAGCGCGAGCACGAACACGAAGACGCCGAGCGCGCCGGCCGTCACCATGAAACGGCGTGTCGACCAGTTGAGCCCGGCCTGTGCAATCCGCAAGGACAGCGGCACGCGCTTGGCGGCCTTTTTTCGCGCCTCGAGCTGCTTGAGCGTCCCCTCGACTTGTTCGCGCCGCGATTTCTGCGCGGCACGCGTCGGCCGCGACGCTGCCGGCTCGGCGCGCGAGACGCTGGCCATGCGCCGCGCCGCGGCCCGTTCGCCGGAGAGGAACGGGTAAACGAACACCCACGCCGCGCCGCCGATCGCGAGCGCCACCATGATAAAGACGCCGTATGTGTGCATGGTCGGCCCGCCCTCAAGTCCTGACTGGTTCCGCGAATTGCGCGGCATCGAGAGCGGCGGCAAGCCGCGCGTCCTCGCCATAATAGCGGGCGCGTTCCCAGAACTTCGGCCGGCCAATTCCGGTCGATCGGTGCCGCCCGATCAGGTTGCCATTGGCGTCCTCACCGAGGATGTCGTAGACGAACAGCTCCTGCGTGATGATGACGTCTCCTTCCATTCCCATGACCTCGGTAATGTGGGTGATCCGGCGCGAACCGTCGCGCAGGCGCGCCGCCTGGATAACCACATCGATCGAGCCGCAAATCATTTCCCGAACGGTCCGCGAGGGCAGCGCGTAACCGCCCATCGTGATCATCGATTCCAGACGCGACAGCGCGTCGCGCGGCATGTTGGCGTGCAGCGTGCCCATCGAGCCGTCGTGGCCGGTGTTCATCGCCTGCAGCAGGTCGAACGCTTCCGGTCCGCGCACCTCGCCGACGATGATGCGCTCCGGCCGCATGCGCAAACAATTGCGCACCAGATCGCGCATGGTGATCTGCCCCTCGCCTTCGAGGTTCGGCGGCCGGGTCTCCAATCGCACGACATGGGGTTGCTGCAATTGCAATTCGGCCGCGTCCTCGCAGGTGACAATGCGTTCGTCGTTGTCGATGTAGCGGGTCATGCAGTTGAGCAGCGTGGTCTTGCCCGAGCCGGTACCGCCCGAGATCAGCACGTTCACGCGGCAGCGGCCCATGATTTTGAGGATTTCCGCTCCGTCCTGCGAGATCGAACCGAATTTGACCAGCTGCTCGAGGGTCAGCTTCTCCTTCCTGAACTTTCGGATGGTCAGCGCCGGCCCATCGATCGCGAGCGGCGGCACGATGACGTTGACGCGCGATCCGTCCGGCAGGCGCGCATCGCAGATCGGCGAGGATTCATCGACCCGGCGGCCGATCTGACTGACGATGCGCTGGCAGATATTCAGAAGTTGCTGATTGTCGCGGAAGCGAATTCCGGTCTTCTGAATCTTGCCCCCGACTTCAATGTAGACCGTGCCCGAGCCATTGACCATGATGTCGGCGATCTCATCGCGCGCCAACAGCGGCTCGAGCGGCCCGTACCCGAGCACATCGTTGCAGATGTCGTCGAGCAGGTCTTCCTGCTCCGAGATCGACATCACGATGTTCTTGATGGCGATGATCTCGTTGACGATATCGCGGATTTCCTCGCGCGCGGAATCGGCATCGAGCTTGGCAAGCTGACCGAGGTCGATCGCCTCGATCAAAGCGCCGAAGATCGAGCCCTTGGTCTCGTAATAGGAATCCGAACGGCGCGTATCGACCGCCGAGGGAATTTGCGGCAGCGGCTGCACCGCGGGCCCGGTGCTTCGGTTCGGCGTCGGAGCGCCGATGATCGGTGCGCCAAGGCCGGCGGATGGGAATGGTGTGCGCCCGCCCTGGGTAGCCGTTCCGGCAGCGGCCGGCTGAGGCGCCGGACGCAGCGGCGGTTCGGGCGGCCGATCGAGAGTGCCAGGAGCGGAACCACCAGCGGGACGTTTGCCAAACACCGACGCTACTCCAACAGACTGACGTGGTTAGGATTGTCTTTGCAGAAGTTTCTCGATCAGGGGCGAAAACAGGGTCGCGCGCTGCTTTTTCGGCTCGGCGCGACCGGTCAGCAACTGCGCCAGTTGCCGGAAGATCTCCGCGGTGCGATGGCCGGCCGATATCTCAGCGATCATTTGTCCGTTGTTCGCGGCCGCGCCAAACAGCTGCGGCTCGAAAGGAATCGCTGCCACCGGCTCGTCATCGAGCGCCTTGGCGAAATCGGCCGCCTTGATTTCCGGGCGCTTGGGAACGCCGATCTGATTTAGGCAGTAGAGCGGGCGGTGATCGTTCGGCCGTGCGTTTTTCAGAAAATCATAGATGTTCTTGGCGTTGCGGAGGTTGGCGAGATCGGGCGCGGCCACGATCAGAATGTCGTCGGCGCCGACCAGGGTCTGCTTGGTCCAGCCGGTCCACTGGTGCGGCACGTCGAGCACCACGCACGGCACGGTCGCACGCAGCGAATCGAAGATCGCCTCGAACGCGTCGGCACCGAAGTCGTAGACGTGATCCAAAGTCGCCGGCGCCGCGAGCAGGCTCAGGTGATCGGTGCACTTCGACAACAGCCGGTCGACAAAGGCGTTGTCGATGCGGTCGGGCGAAAACACCGCCTCGGCAATGCCCTGCGGCGGGTCCTGGTTGAAATCGAGCCCGGCGGTGCCGAAGGCAAGATCGAGGTCGGTGACGACGGCGTCGAGCACCAGATCGCGGGCGATGGAAAAGGCCACGTTGTGGGCCACCGCGGACGCTCCGACCCCGCCCTTGGCGCCGACCACCGCGATGATGCGGCCGACCGGCTTGGCGTCGGGCGCCGAGAACAGCCCGCACACGGAACGCACGATCTGCAGCGCGCTGACCGGCGCGATGAGATAATCGCTGACACCGCGCCGCACCAGTTCGCGATACAGCGCAACGTCGTTCATGCGCCCGATGATGATGACGCGCGTGGCGGCATCGCAGACTGGCGCCAGCTCATCGAGGTTGGCGAGGATGTCCTCGTTGCGGCTTTCCGACTCGAGGATGATGACGTTCGGCGTCGGCGAGCTCTGATAGGCTTCGACGGCGGCGATCAGCCCGCCCATCTGGATGCGCAGATGGGCCCGCGCCATCCGCCGATCCTCGCCCGCGGCCTGGATCGCCGCGGCGGTTTCCACGGTCTCGCAGAAAGCCTGCACCGAGACGCGCGGCGCCGGCGCGATGCGCTCGTCGCGGCCGGCAACTTCGGCGTCCGGGTTCTCAAGCTGGACGACTTGACTGATTGCACTCATCGGGTGACGGCATCATTTGCCAAGATCGCTGATCTTGGCGGTGTCGGTTGATTGGCCTTGCGTCTGGCTGCCAGTGCCGGACCGGTATTTCTCCATGACGACGGTGCGCCGCATTTCGTAAGCCGGCGTCTCGGCGCGCGGTTGGACCAGATCGGCTGGATTTTCGACCATGGCGGCCAGATTGCGCTGAGTCGCGCAGCCTTGATTCCAGGGCGGCTGGTTTTCGAAATAATCGCGGTTGAAGCTCGGCCCGATATCCTCCGGCCAGATGCCGCATGGTCCGGCCTGCGCACTGATCCGCGGATAGGAAATGCCGATCGTTGCCAGGCCACCGTGCGACGGCCGATAGCCGCGCACGACAATCCCGTCCGGCGGCACGCCGCTTGCGGTCAGGATCGAACGAACCATGCGCATGGCCTCCGCGGCTGCGCGTTCGTTGCTGGTGCCGACCGGCAAATCGACCGCGACACCGCCGGTGGCTTCGCGCTTCCAGGCCTGCCCGAAGGCCAGCACCTCCGCGCGCTGAGAGGCGTTGAGCCGGCCCCGATTGGAGCCTACAAAAACTTCCAGCGTATGATCCGCCTCGGTGATCGTGATCGGGTGACGCTGCCGATAATCGGTCGGCACCTCGGGGGTGCCGGTGACCTGCTGATCGGTATTGCAGGCACAGAGAAACAGCCCGCACCCGGCAACGAGCGCGGCGCGAACGGCCAGCCCGGTTCGGCCGCGCGCCCTGGCGATCATGGTCCGGACCATCTGCATCGTCGTCTCCTAGCCCGCCCGGTCAGTCGAGGATGAATCCGTACTTGCCGCGATAATTGTCGGGCGACTCGGTCTTGCCGCCGACGCCGTAAATCCGGTTGAAGCGCCCGAGCAGGATTTGCGCGGGATCGCTCGCATCGGCAAAGCCGTCGTCCGGCCGCGACAGATCCTTCTGCGCAACCGCGCGAACCACATAGGGAGTTACCAGGACCATCAGCTCGGTGCGCTGATTGATGTAGTCGTTGCTCTTGAACAACGGTCCAAGCACCGGCAATTCCATCAGACCGGGAAGGCCGTTGACGTTGTGTCGGGTTTCGTCCTGGATCATGCCGGCCATGGCCAGCGAGCCGCCCGAGGGAATTTCCAGCGTGGTTTCCGCCCGGCGCGTGCGGATCGACGGTACCGTCACCGTCTGCGTCGAGCCGGGAATTGGAATGGTCAGCGCATTGGTGCTGGAAATGTCCGACACCTCGGTCATGACCTTGAGGCTGATGCGGCCGGCGCTGAGCACGACCGGCGTGAAGTTCAAGCTGACGCCGAACTTCTTGTACTCGATCGACGGCTGGCAGGTCGTTGGCGCGCCCGGCGTGGTCGACGTGGCGGAGCAGGAATACCCGTTGAGGATCGGAAATTCGCCGCCAGCCAGGAACGTCGCCGTCTCGCCGGAGATGGCCGTCAGGCTCGGCTCGGCCAGCGTGTGGATCAGGCCGGCTTGTTCCATCGCCTGCAACGTGCCGGTGAGCGACTTCCAACCCGCAGAAATGCTCGAGCCCGAGAGCGACTGGCCATAAGCGGTGAACGGATTGGTGTTGTTGAAATTCACCACGGCGGTGCCGTAACCGACGGAGCCCGAGAGATTGACGCCGAGCTGCTTGATCAGATCGCGCTCGACTTCCGCGACGGTCACTTTGAGCATGATCTGGTCGCGGTCGCGCACGACGATGGCGTTGACGACCTTTTCGCCGGCATCGGCAAGGCCCTTGGAGCCGCCGCCGACCAGTCGCACTGCGATATCGAACGCTTGCTGCGCCTCGGCCGGTGTCGATACGAAGCCGGTCAAAATGACGCCGTCGCCGATGCCTTCGACGTGAACATCCGCATCCGGCAGCACCTGTCGGATCGCCGTGCGGATACCGTTGAGATTGCGCGTCACTGCAATATCGAGCCCGGCCATCTGCCTGCCTTCGGCGTCAAAGAAGAACACGTTGGTCTGACCGACGTCGTTGCCGATGACGTAAGCGCGGCGCGAGGAGCGGACCACAGCGTTGGCGATCTTTGGATTGGCGACTAGCACGTCCTTGATGTCGCGCGGAAAGTCGAGGACCACCGATTTGCCGGTGCCGAGGGTGACCGACCGCGAGCCGAAATCGCTCGCGGCAACCACGATCGCCTGGGTCTGACCGTCGCCGCCGGTCCCATCGGCTGCTGCGGCGGCCCCCGGCGCCAGCGTCAACACGGCAAAGCAGCACAGCAGCTTCGCCAGAGCGGTCGCGCGGTTCGGTCTGCCTGATGCCATAATCATCCTTTGTGCGGCTCAGCGTGTCGTCGATTGCGAACTCACGCCGTAGCGCACCGTGTTGACGGTTCTCTTCGATCCCTCTGACCCGTCGCCGCTTTCGGGCGTCGGCGACTGCGAGTCGAGCAGGCTGCGCAGCGTCAATGAGAGCGTGCCGATCTGCCGCGACAAGGCGAGCGTTTCCGCCTGGCTGGGATTGAGCTCGATCGTCGCGGTCTTGCCGATCACGACCTTCTGCCCGTCCTTTTCCCCGAGTACCTGGTCCACCGCCAGCACCCGGACGTTCCGCAAGATCGTCTCGCTGACATACTTTTCGACACCGGAGGCTTTCTCGGCCGCCTTGTCGCGGCGGGTCAGCACGACGTCGACATGATCGTTGGGAAGAATGAAACCGCCGGCGCCGGTATCCGGCGCCACGTCCAGCGCGATGGCGCGCATGCCGCGCGGCAGCACGGCGGCCAGGAAGCCCCCGGCTTTGGCCGCCACCACCTTGGAGTCGCGGATGGGCTCGCCTGCTGCAACCGGCATGCGCACGACCGCTCCGACAAAGTCCTTGATGGCGTCGGGCCGGTCGGTCTTCCTGATAAAACTCGATCTCGCGGAGGCTGCCGGCCAGATCTGCCAGCCGACATCCGACGCACCGACGACTTGGCCGGTATCGAGATCGGATTTGGCGACCAAAACCTCGACCGTCGGCAGCGGCGGCGGCGCCGGCGGCGCTTTGGCGACCTCGGGTTGTCGGCTGCCGCCGCTCGCCAGCATGGCGGCAACGCCGCCCGCGGCAAGGGCGACACCGAGAACAATGAGGCGCGCGGCTTTCATGTACGCTCGACTTCCCAAAATGACGCCAACGGCGGGAACGGCCGTCGTTAGTGGATTTCAGCAGCTAAACGTCAAGGCATGGTTAATGAGGCGTATCCAAATCGCGTTAATTGCGCGTTACGCCTCGATCTTTAACGAGCCCGGATGCGCGACGACCGGCTGCGATCACGCGACACTTAGGCGTCAGATGCGATTTTGGAAACGAATGTCGTCGAATGAGGGTTACTGTTTTATGAACGGGCACGTTAGCCGCCGACGGCCGCCATCCACTGAGTGTGCGGATAGATCAAGAGCGCCGCGGCCGCGAGCGCGATGCCATAAGGCACGCCACCATCGCCGCGGTGCAGCCGTTCGGCCCATTCGCGGCCGACCAGCGGCTGCGGCAGCGGCACCGCGCGAAACTGAATGATCATGAACGTCAACGCGCCGCCGAACAACGAAGCGTAGAGGAGATAGTCGGCGAGATGGGCGAAGCCCAACCACAGCACGGTCACCGCCGCGAGTTTGGCGTCGCCGCCGCCGATCCAGCCGCAGGTAAACAGCACGAACACGACCGCGAGTACCGCGGCTGCGGCCGCCGCATGCGACGCCATCTCCGCAGCGCTCATGCCGGTCAAGGGCGCGAGCACGGCGAATCCGGCCACCAGGATCAACGACACGCGGTTGGCGATCGTCATGGTGAACAAATCGCTCGAGGCGGCAAACGCCATCATTGCCGGGAACAGCGTCAGCTTGATTGCGTCGATCAACATGACCATGACAGCGCCGATCATTCTTCGCCAACGGCAATTACCGGCCGCAGGTTGAGAGTGCGTTAGCGAGCCGCGCCATGCCGAGGCCGAAAAAGCGTAGGGGCTCCGGTAAGCCACCGGAGCCCCTATGCCGCCGACGCAAGGCGTCACTTACTTAAGCTGGGTGGAGATGCTGCTGAAGGTCGTGTTCAGCTTGGTGCCGAGGCCGTTGACGACGGCGATGATGGCAACAGAGATGCCGGCAGCGATGAGGCCGTATTCGATGGCCGTTGCCCCGGACTCGTCCTTCACGAAACGCGAAACGAGGGTTTTCATAACTGGCTCCTTAGGTCCACACGTGGCTGTCTGAGCTCGATCCAATGCCTATTTCCCGGACATTTGAATCAACGGCGACGCTAGCGGTGAGAAATTTCGATGCGGTTAAATCGACCGCGGAAACCGCGTGGTGTTCCGCAGATCAACGATGTAGTTAACACCCGATTTAATTTTCCGCGCAGTCATCCTCATCTTCCAGACCCGCTGCTCGCCGCCCTTGCACGCACTCCACACGGAAGGCACACGATCAAACAGGCGATCGACAGCTTTGCGTTGAGCCCACCTCACATTAAATGAAGGTTTCCCAGATGGCAGCGAGCGCAACTTCTCGCGCCCCTCGGGGTGCAATGCGGTCGTTCATTCATCGGCCATTAATGAGCTTAATCGATATCCAACGCAGGCCAGACGTAGACCTTCCACATCCGACCGCCCGGCAACCGGATTGGGAAAAATTCAAGGCGGCACGTGATCATGAATCAGGAGATGCTCGGCTTCGTCGTCAATGTCGGCGAGACTTTCATGAAAGGTATTCCGATCTCGCTGGCGCTGGCCGTCGCGTTCACGGTGCTGACCTATTTCTGGGCCTGCAATCCCGGCCAGCCCTGGTGGCGCAAGCGCGATCTCGTTACCGACCTCTGCTACTGGTTCTTCATTCCCGTCCTCGCGCGCTACTTCCGCATCGGCCTGCTCATCGCCGGGGCCGCGCTCGTGTTCGGCATCACTACCGCCGACGGACTGATTGCCTTCTACGAGAACGGCCACGGGCCGCTGGCGACGCTGCCGCTCGCGGCGCAGATGGCCATTTTTCTGATCGGCGAGGACTTCATCACCTATTGGACCCATCGCCTGTTCCATGGCGCGCAGCTGTGGAAGTATCACGCCGTGCATCACTCCTCGGAGGAATTGGAATGGATCTCGGCGGCGCGCTTCCATCCGGTCAACCTGTTCTTCGGCTCGGTGATCGCCGACGTCGTCCTGCTGCTCGCCGGCATTTCACCCAACGTGTTTGTGGTGCTCGGACCGCTCACCATCGCGCATTCGGCCTTCGTGCACGCCAATCTCGACTGGACGTTCGGCCCGTTCAAATACGTGATCGCCACCCCGGTATTTCACCGCTGGCATCACACCGCGGCCGATCGCGGTGGCGAAAAGAATTTTGCCGCGACCTTTCCGGTGCTCGATCTCCTGTTCGGAACGTTCTACATGCCACCGGGTGAGCTGCCCGATGGTTACGGTATCGAAGATCGGGCGTTCCCGGCGAGCTTTGGCGCGCAGCTCGTCCATCCCTTCACCCAGGCAAAAAGCCCGTCCTAGCCGGACCGCAAGGTTTTTCCATCTCAGGGATGGCTCGGCAGGGGACCGCTCACCTTTGCACTTCCTTCACCATTTTGCAGTGAAATCGGCGGCACTTTTGGTGCAGTCCGTCTTCGGTTGGTGGGAAGTCCCGCGTAGCGTTTGGGAGAGTTGCCATGCAGGCGTCGCGCGCACGAGATCGGGCGATTGAATGCGCACGCCCCTGGCTGTCAGCCGTGATCGCCGCCGCTTCGCTCATCGCCCTGGTCGCGCCAACGGCAGCGGCCGAACCGGTCGTGGTTTACCTCGACCAAGCCAGGATCATGCAACTGCCCGAGCGGGCGGCCACCATCGTGGTCGGCAATCCGCTCATCGCCGACTTGTCGATACAGCCGGGCGGGCTCGCCATCGTCACCGGCAAAGGCTACGGCGCGACCAATTTCGTCGTGCTGGACCGCCGCGGTGCCGTTCTATCGGAACAGACCATCGAAGTGAAAGGACCTCGCGACAAGATTGTCACCGTCTATCGCGGGCCCGATCGCGAAACCTATAGCTGCATGCCGGACTGCCAGCGCCGCATCACCCTTGGCGACACCCCTGACTTCTTCGACAAGACGCTGTCGCAAAGCACGACTCGCAACAACCAAGCCGCCGGCGCCGGCGGCGTGAGCGAGGGGCACTGAGCGACCGTTGCGTCGACGCCGGCGAACGTGAAGTCGCGCTTCGTCACCGGAGCACGGTCCGGCAAAGTGGATTATGCTCCAGCAAAGAGAGCGCAATCATTCAAGCTGAGGCGATTGCGCACCAGTGGTCCGATTCTAACATTCGCATCCCGGTTCGGTAGGCTATCATGCGAATGTTAGAATCAAAGGACCACTAGAAAAATATGAGTGTTAGTGGACGCTGAAGTCGCGACGTGGATTTCCGTGCGGCGAAGCCGCGGCCGGAGCCAATTACGAGATAGGCAGCGCCGTGGTCGACTTGATCTTCTCCATGGCGAAGCGCGACGTCACATTGGTCAGCGGCACCGACCCAATCAGCCGCTTATAGAAGGCGTCATAGCCGGCGATGTCCGGCACCACGACGCGCAGCATATAATCGACGTCGCCCGCCATGCGGTAGAACTCCATGACTTCCGGCATGACGCCGACGACCTTGGCGAAGCGATCGAGCCACTCCTGCGAGTGGTCGCCGGTTTCGACGGATACGAACACCGTAACGCCGAGCCCAATGCGGTCCTGATCGACCAGCGCTACCCGCTTCTGAATGACACCGTCGGCTTCCAGGCGCTGGATGCGCTTCCAGCATGGCGTCGAGGAAAGCCCGACGCGGGAGCCGATCTCGGCCACCGGGAGCGATGCGTCCTCCTGCAGCACAGCAAGGATTTTCCGATCGATAGCATCCATGTCCGAGATCCTGCGGCTGGCAGCCACACCGCGCCAATAGTAAAATATTTCAAATCTGACCGTAATATAGCTATTATACAAAATATTATTCCAAATCAATGGCGTTTTCTACCGACCCGGACTCAGGCGCCAATACCGTCGTCGCCACGCCACCCGGGCCGGAACGATCTGCCGCCTGCTCAGCCAAAAACGCCTCGACTTCGCTTCGCGTCGGCGTACCGGCAGAACCGCCAAGGCGGGTGCACTTTAGGCCAGCGACTGCGGCGCCGAAGCGAAGCGCCTGGGCTTCGCTTCGCCCTTCAGCCAGCGCGAGCGCAAAGCCGCCATGCAAGGCGTCGCCAGCCCCGAGGGTGTCCACCGCGCGAATGTTGAACACCGGGACGGAGCGGAGCGAGCCGTTCTCAAGGAAGAGAATGTCATTCCGCCCGTTGCTGACGGCAAGGAACGCATCCGTGTGGCAGGCAACAAGTTTAAGGCCTGCCGGCAAATCGCTGCAGCCGGTCGTAGCGATCAGGCATTCGGCGGAGAAGACGACATGCGAGGCGAGGCGGAACAGCGGATCGGTCGCGACCGTCGGCTTGTCGCCGTCGACGACGACGCGGAGGTTGCGGCGGCGCGCCGCCTCGCAAATCGGGCGCGCAAATTCCGGATAGCGGTTGTCGGCCAGCACCAGATCGGCACCGGCCACGAGCGCGTCCACATTGACCGGCCTCACGTTCGCGATCCGCTGATCGCGGTAGGTCACGATGGTGCGATCGCCGCGGGCGTCGATGAAAATCGCAGACAACGCGGTTGCCAGGCCGGCAACGCGTTGACAGGCGCTGGTGTCGACTCGTTCGCGCTCGAGCGCGGCCAAGACCCGGTCGCCGTTGTCGTCCACTCCGGCCGGTCCGCCGAGCGGTCCGGCTAAGACGGCGCGCCCGCCGAGCCGAACGACGGCAACCGCCGCGTTCGCCGCGCACCCGCCGTTGACGACGAAGAAGCCCTCGGCCTCCACCTTGCCGTCGGCCTTGGGAAAATCTTCGACGCGAAAGACTTCATCGAGGACGATGATACCGGCGCAGAGGATCTGCGGCGCGCCCTCGCCCCCGCGGTCGCGCGGCATTTCGGCCGGCGCCATGGTCAGTCCAGAACTTGGCTGCCGTGCTTGACGAAATCGCGGATGATGTGATGCGCGATCGCAATCGGCGGCGGTGTGGTCAATTCCTGCGGGTGTTGGCGCGCCAGCATGAGCTTGAGCTCCTCCCGGTCGAACCAGCGCGCCTCCTCGATTTCGCTCTGGTCGATGACGATCTCTTCCGTCAACGCCTGCGCGTGACATCCGATCATCAGCGAGGACGGGAACGGCCAAGGCTGCGAGGCGAAATATTTGACTCGCGCGCAGACGAGCCCGACTTCCTCGCGCACCTCGCGCCGCACGGCTTCCTCGATCGATTCGCCCGGTTCGGCGAATCCGGCGAGACACGACCACATGGTCTGCGGAAACCGCGGTGAACGGCCAAGCACGCAACGCTCGCCGGCTATCGCCAGCATGATGACGACCGGGTCGGTGCGGGGGAAATGCTCGGCGTGACAGGACGGACAGTCGCGCCGCCAGCCGCCCTGGGTCAGCTTGGTCGGCGCGCCGCAATTCGGGCAGAAGCGGTGGCGCGCGTGCCAGCCGAGTATCGCCTTGGCCTCCGCAAGCGGCGGCACGTGCTCGGTGGCGACCGCGCCTTGGACGGCGATCGAGCGCAGATCGATGAGCTTGAGATCGCCGCGCTCCTTGAGGAGCGCGGCCGCGGCCGCATCGACACCGGC
>Ga0335085_10008568_pt1 | contig 15589 bp, 17 predicted proteins | sample Lox_Sample_45_FD_206712 | JGI IMG/M metagenome (GOLD analysis project Ga0335085, IMG submission 206712) | Soil microbial communities from Loxahatchee National Wildlife Refuge, Florida, United States - Lox_Sample_4.5 | ecosystem: Environmental > Terrestrial > Soil > Wetlands | place: USA...
CGCAGCCGAACCAGCCCGCCAGCCTGGCAGACGCAGCCGCGCAACCCGCTCCCGCTGATCACCGCCACAAGGCTGCCGCGGAAAACGTCAAGCGGCCAGAGCTGTGGTGCGAGGACACCGCTTACGGCTGATATTGCCAAGGTGCAGGAATGGCTCGGGCACGCCAACATTGCTACGACGCGCCTGTACGACCGGCGCAAGACGCGGCCGGAGGACAGTCCAACCTTCAAGGTGAATTATTGAGGCCCGACTGCGATACTTGGAAAGCTGATATCTGGACTTCGGATTTACCTGAAAAAATTTGTCAGAAATCTTGCATAGCGCGCTCGATCTCGGAAGCGCTGGCATCGACCGCGATAAAACCTAAGGGGCTCGCGATCGCAAAGCACGCAATACTGCGCGAGGATTCACCTCCAGAAGCCCAAGGCAGAGGGCCGGCATCGCAACGAAGATGCGGCGTAACGGCGCCGGCATATGATGTGACCGACGTGATGGTTCCCAACGACCGGTTACACCGCGCCAGCCGTTCCACAGACCGTCTGCAAAAGCTTCAGTTTCCGCTTTTCCGTATCCACTGCGGGCAAGCACGCGAAACATTGTGCACGAGTGCCATCTGCTGTGCTTCCACCCGGCCAGCCCGGGAACATGTTTCCGCCAGAACAATATTCCATTGCGGGCCGCGTAGTAGAACGCATACGGCTTCCGCCACCCTTGCCCGGGCATTCCCTCGTCGTGGTAGACCCGGGCATTCGTCACGCACGCTCCACGAAATCCGGCTGCCGCACGGCGCATGGAATAATCATTGTCTTCGCAGTAAGCAAAGAATCGATCATCAAAATAACCAATGGCATCTATAAGATGGCGCTTTAGAAGCAATGCCGTACCTTTCAGCATAATCTGATGTGGATATGCCCGCTGTAAAGCTTCTGCTTCAATGGGATCGGCCGTCTCTTGAGTGTGGCCGGTTGCGAGATCGATCGTCCCAACCGCGTAATTGTCCTTGCCGCTGCCACGATCGGTAATAATTGGGCTGACCATGCCGATGTCGGGATGCGCCTCGGCGAAAGCTACGAGCCGCGACAACGTGTCGGCGTCACACTCGGTGTCGTTGTTCAGAAGCCATACGTAATCGGCGCCGGCGGCGAGTGCGTGGCGCATTCCGGCGTTGCAGCCCCCGGTAAAGCCCTGGTTCTCAGAATGCGTGATCAGGTCGATCCGGTCGCCGAGAGCACGCAACGCGGCCAGTGAGCCGTCGGTCGAGCCATTGTCGACAACCACGGTTCTGAAGTTTGGATAATCTTGAGCTGACAGGACCTCAAGGCAGCGTAACGTATCGTCGCGCTTGTTCCAGTTAAGAATGCAGACATACACTTTCCGGTTCGTGTCTCTCACCCCAGCGCCTCCTGACCGAACCCACAAATAGTTGCCCCGCACCTGGGAAAAAAGGTCGCTAAAGGCTCGTTAAAGCTGCAACGGTAGCTGCTCACACGCCCTCTTTGGAATCGCTTGAAAGGCGAATTGGAGGTGCCGGATGTCCGAGAAATAGCCGAACGTCACAACCACAAGGGCGCGTGCAGCAATTAGGTACGTCCAGGCTCGTAGCGAATTAGAACATCGAAAATCTGTGTTGATGCCCTCCAATCGCAATACACTGAATCCATGCTGTTCCAACGCCCTTTGAAAGCTCTTGCGCGTGAAGAACGCTAAATGAGTTCTATCGAGCACCCCCCAATCTCGATAGTTCCAATCCTTCTCAAGTAAATATTCGAAAAAATTATTGTATAATCTGACATTGGGAGTAGATCCGATAATCGTACCATCAGGTGTTAGGTGTTTACCGATTGTTGAAAAGAAACTAGAGTGATCAGGTAAATGTTCGATAACGTCATTGCAAATAATTAGGTCAAAATAGCTTAGCGGCAAACGTGACTCGACGTCGTCAAAAGTGGCCCGATACACTTGCGTAAGGCGTGTTCTTGCTATGTCGGCAGCATCGGATGGTTCGATGCCCCAACTTTCTTCTAATCCAATTAAGGAGCCGATGAAGCGGCCCTCGCCGCACCCGATTTCCAGTGCGCGCCTCCGCCGCTCTGGTACGAATGGAGGAACCTCCTGGCGTTCGAGGCCGCGATAACGATACGAGTCCATCAGGGCCATCTGCAGTTCAAACGCGGGTCATGAGCGCAACACACAACACACGCGACAGATACGGAAGCAGCCTTACGAAAAATTAGATGGCGCTGGTGACAGACTAGCAACCGATCTTTCCCAACTTGCGGACAAATTCTCGAAATGAATGGCTCCCCACCAGGGGTGCCATTCTTCAAGCGCGCCAAACTCATCCGTTTGTGGCAAAATATCAAAGAACAACGTCTGCGTTACGACGTCAAAATCCATAAAGCCTGCGAACAAATCACCTTTTCCGATGGAAACAGCACAATAGTAAGAGCCCGGCGATAATCTGCATGACGGAAGCGTTACGATCATTTCGCGTTGCTCACCCGCAGCCAACCCAAGAATTTCGGGACCGATGGCCGATCCGACTACAGACCCATCTCTCGCGTATATTGTCATATTGGCGCGAATTCTCGAAATATACCGCTCTGCCTCAATTGAAATGCAATAACTCAAAGATTCATTGAACTCAAAGCACGGTGTCGATCGGTTAAATCGAAGCGAAACGATTCGAGCATCCCCGTTCCCGTGGAACTCGCGTCTATTACGGGTATCGTATTCTGCGACGCGGCCCTGATTGCCCTGCGCCAGATACAGCTCTATCACCGACTGTGGCGGACCGGAGCTCGACATGCGACCGCTCGAAAGGAGAATCGCCCGATCTGTCAATTGGGTGACCGCGCCCATGTTATGGCTGACGAACAAGACTGTACGCCCCTGCCCGCGCGCGACCTCGTCATCTTGCCAAGGCATTTCTTCTGGAACTCGGCGTCGCCGACGGCGAGGACCTCGTCGACGATCAATATCTCCGGTTCGAGATGGGCGGCGACGGCGAAGGCAAGCCGCACATACATGCCCGAGGAGTAGCGCTTGACCGGCGTGTCGAGGAATTTCTCGACCTCGGCGAAGGCGACGATCTCGTCGAATTTCTTGCGGATTTCCGCGCGGCTCATGCCGAGGATCGCGCCGTTGAGATAGATGTTTTCGCGGCCCGACAGCTCGGGGTGAAACCCGGTGCCGACTTCGAGGAGGCTGGCGACCCGGCCGCGCAGCGTCACGCGGCCCGATGTCGGCTCGGTAATGCGGCTGAGGATCTTGAGCAGCGTCGATTTGCCGGCGCCGTTGCGGCCGATGATGCCGAGCACCTCGCCCTCACGTACCTCAAAGCTGACATCCTTGAGCGCCCAATATTCCTCGACTGTGTCGCCCTGCACGACTTGCCGGCCGCGCATGACGTCGAGCGCCTTGCGCCCGAAATTGCGCATCTCGCGACCCAGGACATCGCGCAAGGCCGTGTAATTGTAGGCCCCGCCGCGCTCGGCGCGATGGCCGACCAGGTAGCGCTTCGACAGGTTTTCGATGGAAATGATTGGTGCCGGCATGAATGTCGTGTGATCAGTCTCAAGAAGTTTTGCCGGACACCCGCTGATTTTCCCTTAAATCGTAGCGCATGCGCGGTGAAAGATCGACCGTCTGATAGAGCGCCTGTCCGAACGCAGCATAAGTCCGAAGCTGGCGCTACGGATATCGATGCTGGAGGGCCGCAAAGGGCCGCGGTCTTAGGCGACAGTGTTGTTCGCCAGCACATCGAATTTTCCGTAAGACCCGTTACGCGCCATTGCACCTAAAACGACCACGGCCCGGCGGTTACCCGCCGAGCCGCGATACCCTTGATGGTCATCGCCGTCCCCGGCTGTACCGTGCCGGAATCCTAGCACCCCGATACCCTTGGTCAAATATCCCGGAGAGCGCGAGAGGCAGCGCCTCTCGCCGCCTTTTAGCCCGGCTTAGCTTGCAGAGCGCGATGTACACCCTCGGGGTCGTGAGCGATTACGGTCAGGTAAGCGCGCGTCGGCTGATCCGGCTCCGAGCGCCCCTGCTCCCAATCACGCAATGTTCCGATCGGGATGTGATAACGCGCCGCAAATTCTTCCTGCGTCAGACCGAGCGCGCGGCGCAGCGTCCTGGCCCGCGGCACCCGCTTCATGCGGGCAAGGCGTTCCTCGGTGAGCGGCTGCGCGTCAGGATCGGCGAGCGCGGCTGCATGGACTTGCTCGTCCGTGAGCGCGTCGAAGCGGCTCCAATCATGCTTGCCGGTTTTCTTCATGGTACTGTCGTCGCTCATAGGGTTCGGCCTTGCGGGCTGTGATGATCCGAATTTTCTCGCCGCGCATGGTGTAGCCGACAAACAGCAAGCGGCCCTCCACCATGCCAATGATGCCGTAGCGGTCTTCGGTCGGGTCCTGCTCCATGTCCTCCCATTCGATCGAAAACGGGTCGCGGAACACGTCGCGCGCCATTTCGAAGGTGACGGCATGGTCGCGCCAGTTGCTGGCGGCCTTGTCATCATCCCAGGCGAAATATTCGTCTTCCATAATATACGGGATATCCGCAGTTTTTGCAAGTGTCTAGTGTAAAATAACCTTTGATGACCGAATAGCCACCTAAACGGCTGTTTCACCTATTTTTTCCGATTTACGGCTTCTCCGCCTGGCTGCCAGGCGCTTCGAATTCAGGGCGACACTAAATTCGGCTGCGGCTTTTCTTCGGTCAACCGGCTTCCACCCAAAACGGCAGACGCGGTTGCGCGATACGCAGACCGCGTTGCGTTCCGGTTCCCTGTAAAGCCGGTGTGACCGCGCCGCGGCCGTCTTTCTCCGGTCGCCATCGAAGCCGCCATCCCGGCGGCCTCACAAGCGAAGGAGAAGCACATGATCATCGGAAAATTCACCAAGCAGGCGAGCGGCGCCTATCGCGGGCATATCGCCGCCCTCGGGCTCATGCACGAGGCGTACATCGTCGCGACCGACGCCGGCAAAAAAGCCAGCCCGGACTATCGCGTACTGGTCAGCGACGCGGCCGGTGTGAGCGAGACGATCGAAGCCGGCGCCGCCTGGAAGCGGCGCAGCGCAAAGACCGGCAAGGCGTATTTGTCGGTCCGCCTTGATTCGCCGGTTCTCGCGGCGCCGATCAACTGCGCGCTGGTCGCGCAGGACGACGAGCCCGATGAACACGCGCTCGTCTGGAAGCGCCGCCGCTGTGGCGACGACGCGACGACCGAATAGCCGGCAAGTTGCTCCGCCGGGATTCGTCCCGGCGGAGCTTTGCTTGTCTGCGGCATGGCTTCGCGCGGCCGGAATCGAGTCTCTGCAAATAGTTGGCGGTCGATCGCGCGTCGTGTCGCGTAAGTGTCACGAGTCGCTAGCTTTTGCGTCCAGTTTCTTGAAGAGCATCAAGATTTAGAGGACACTCGCCGTGCGCGCGAAGTGATTCGCGCGTATCGCGTAATTGTCGAAGGAAGAAATCGAGACCAACAAAAGCAAAACCCCCCGAAGCGGGGGGCCTGCATACCCGGCGAACCGGGGAATTCTCAATCCGTGGCAGGACTGAGCTTCCCTTACTTCGTCGATTTTTGCAAGCCGATTCTTGCCACGGGCGAAGTGCGCCCAAAGCGACCGCTTCCGGGCGGGTTGCGCTGCAACCCCGGAGGCCCCATGCGTTCAATAGCTTACGCTCTCCCTACCCTGCCCGGCTTCACCGGCCCCAAGACCTACGCCGCCTGGCCGGTGTGGCGCGACAGCACCACCCGGACCGTCAAATTCGAGCCAATGCCGAAGAAGGAGGCGGCCAAGCGCTGGTATGCGGCGCGGCGATTCGACCGGCAGACCCATCAATCGGGCAGACATGGCGGTGTGATCGGCCGTGCGGGGCTCGCCGTGTTGTACGCCTTGCTGTTTGATTGCCTCGACTTTGCGACTGGCTGCCTCGAACCGTCCTATGACGAGATCGCGGCAAAAGCCGGTGTCTGCCGGCGCACTGTCGCCACGGCGTTGCAGAATCTGCGCGCGCTCGGGCTTTTGCATTGGCAGCGCCGCAGCCGCGAGGGAACGGACGAATTCGGCCGTTTCCGACTTGTGCAGGAAAAGAACGCCTATGCAGTGCTGCCGTCCTCGCAGTGGAAAGGCTTTTATGAGCCGCCGCCGCCGGCGCCGCCGCCCGAGCCCGGCACCTGGGGTGACCACCCTCCCCTCGCCGATCCGATCAGCGAGGCCGTGACCGAGCTGCGGCACGGCCAGCGCCAGGCCGCGTTGGCGTTTCTGGAGAGCGACCCCGGCGACGGGCTTGCGGCGGTGCTGGCGCGGTTTGGCCGCGCCGTGTTTGGGCCGCAGGCCTAAGGATTTACGGGAGTGCAAAGCATGCCAAGAAACCCTATCCCTCATTAATTATTCTAAGCGGAGCGCCCTAGACGGGCGCATTGCGCCGAGCGCTACAAGCACGGCGCCCTCGCCAGGCTGAACCGACACAGCCAGCAATGCACCGCTATTGCTTACGGATAGACCGTTTTGCTCTCCGAAGAGAGCATGTGGCGCGTTCAGAGCCCCATTGGCACCGACAATCCATGCGGGAAGGCCATTTCCGGCAATTCTGGCCGGCGCAGAGACCGAAATTAACGGCTAGGTGGTCAGAAACTTAAAGCCGCCGCCGAGCCGCGGATAGGCTTTCTCACTGCTCTTCCCTGTCGTTGTCAGTTGGCGTGTTCTGACAAGGTCTGATCGTAGGCGCTGAGCTGCTACGAATGCTGAACCATGCCGCCGCTGGCCGAAGCTTCCCCGAGCCGGCTCGGGGATCGGGCAAAACTGCACTAAATGGTGCAGTAAGATGTTGCTGTTTTCCGGCGCCGCGGCGCATGCATTCCACGCGGTACGCAGATCGTCGGGGCTGTAGTGTGCCCGAGCGTAGATTTCGGCGCGCTGGTGGGCTGCGATGAGATCGACTTGCCCGCTGCCAAGCTGTTCAACGACGATCGCATTGGCCTCGATGATCAAGGCGTGCACGATCGCTTCTGCGTTTTCTCTTGGGAGAAACCGAGGCCACGCCTTGCCCATCCCATCGCTCCGCGCGCTGTCTGTCTTGGCGCATCAATGCGCGGGTAGGGTGAATAACTTCTTATCGCGACGAGCGCGATTTGGTGGGATTTCGGGGAAATTTATGTTGGATTGTCAATCATTTATGCAGTGAAGTTCGAGGCCGGTATCACGGCCCGGCCCGACGCTGCGCGCCCCGGTGCATTGCATGCCCTGCGGGTTGTCAAAGGCAAGCTTTGACAATCGGCCCGCTGCCGTGATCTCGCCGGCGGCGTCGGACGCAAGGGCGTCCGAAAATCAATGCTCGCGCTCGCCGCGCGGCATCGACGAAGGGCGGGTTTACAGAAACACGCTTTTCTGTGTTTACGATAATCAAGTTTTCTGGTAACACAGGAACAAGGATACACAGAAAGGCGTTTTTCCGTGCCAATTATCGCCGTGGTGAACCAAAAAGGCGGAGCTGGCAAAACGACGCTGGCTCTTAATCTCGCCGGTGCGCTTGCTGAAAGCGGCAGTCGCGTCCTACTGATCGACGCCGACCCACAACAGACCGCGCAGGATTGGGCGGCCGTGCGCGACAAACCACCACCCTTTCAGGTGCTCGGCTTGTCCAAGCCGGTGCTACATCGCGACCTGCCCGGCATCGCGGCCGATTACGATCACGTCGTAATCGACGGCGCTCCTCGCAATTACGAAGTCGCACGTTCCGCGATCGCCGCTGCCGACCTGGTATTGATCCCTGTGCAGCCGAGCGGCGCGGATTTTTGGGCTAGCCGAGAGACGGTCAAATTAGTCAAGGAGGCGCACGCTTTTAAAGAAACACAGAAAAGCGTGTTTCTGGTTTCTCGACGGGTAGGGCGTTCGGCCCTTGGCAGGGATATCGCCGAGGCCCTGGCCGAGTTTGAGCTGCCGATCCTTCGCTGCGGCACGTCTCAACGCGTGATCTATGCCGAGGCGCTAACGGCCGGCTTAACCGTGATCGAGAGCCAGCCACGCGGCCCGGCAGCCGAGGAGATTAGGGCCATACTTGCTGAGATTCGGGAGTTGGCGGCATGAAGACCATGAAATTTAGGCAGCCCCCGGAAGCTGCTGCGGTGGCCGACAGTTGGGTGCGGGGAGGGGAGGCAGCAGAGCGTGTAGCCATCCCGGTAAGCCCGCCCACAGACAAGCTGGCACGGCTGACGATTGATCTACCGGCTGCACTTCGTAACCGCTTCAAGTCGGCCTGTGCTGCACATGGCACAAAGATGGTGGACGAGATCAGGCTGTTTATCGAGGACTGGACGCAGCGGCACGAACAGAAACCGGGAGAGTGACGCGCCGATCAGGAAGGCGGAGAGAAGCTCTTTGGATCGGGCGTTGAGACCGGCAATCTGTTAAAGTTGGAGGCCTGAGCTTTGATTTCAGGAGGTAGCAAGTTGGCCGTGGTACTACCACGGCGCGGCTCCGCCGCCAACTTGGCAAGGGGGCGAAAAGCCCCCGTTGCATCCCCCCGTTGCCGCCGCTGCGGCAATGTCAGGGCTTCCGTGCCCCGACCCCGACGGGGAGGAGCTGCGCCCCGTCCACCCGCATCTATGCGGTCATGACAGCGCCGCCGGGTAATCCTGCGGAACCGGCATCCGCGCGCGAAGCGCCGCCGGTCATCCACCTTCCACATTTGCCGCCCCCGGTCATGCCGGGCGTCCGCGCGCGGCCGAAGCGACAGCGCGGGAATGTGGAGCAGTTCCGCACGGATGACACCGAGCATGGCGTGCTTGTCGAGAAGGCGCAGGCAGCCGGCCTCAGCCTCGGCGCCTATTATCGGTCTGTGCTGCTTGGTGATGCCGGCGCGCGGGCTCGACGAGCGCCGCCGACCGAAGCCAGCCGCGCGCGGGCGCTGGACATCACGGCGATCAACCGCGTCGGCAATCTGATCAATCAGGGTATCCGTGCCTTGCACGACACCGCGCGTCGCGCCGCCGAGGGCGATGAGCGTGACCGGCTGGCCGAGGAGATCGCGGCGACGCGGGCGCTGCTGGAGGACACGCTGCCGGCGCTGCGCGAGACGCTTGCCACGGTGCTTGGCGATGATCGCCAAGGGTAACCTTCATGCCAACGGCGTGAACCTCGCCGCCTATCTGGTGAAGGCGCATCCGGGCGAGCGCGGCGAGCTGATCGACACGCGCGGGTTTGGCCCGGTCAGCGATTTGCGCGACGGCTTCCGCATCGAGCATATCCGGGCGCGCGACGGGACCCGCGCCGAGAAGCCGTTTTTTCATGTGCATCTGCGCGGCGCGGAGGGCGAGGGGGCCAAGCTGAGCCGTGAAGATTGGCTCGCCATCGCCGATCGCGTCGACAAGGCGCTCGGCCGCCATATGGATGAGCAGCCGCGAGCCGCCAGCCTGCATGTCAATCGCGAGACCGGCGACATGCATTTGCACCTGGGTTACAGCCTTGTCCGCGAGAGCGATGACGGCCGGCTCTATGTGCAAAAGCTTGGGCTCTACAAGCACCGGCTCAAGGAGGTGTCGCGCACCATCGAGCGCGATTACGGCCTCAAAATCCTCAGCAACGAGCGCCGGGCCGACGACCTGGCGCGCGCCGCCGGGCGCGATGAATTCGAGGAAGCGCGGCGGCTCGGCACCGACCTCAAGGCGATCCGCAGCACCATCCTCGATTGCTTTCGGCAATCCGACACCGGCAAGGCCTTTCAGGCCGCGCTCGGCGATCACGGCATGCAAATCGCCAAGGGCGACCGCCGGGACTGCTTTGTCGTCATCGATGCCGCCGGCGGGCAGCATGCGCTCAACAAGAAGCTCACCGGGCTGACGCTGGCTGAAACGCGGGGGCGGCTTGGCGATCTCGACCGGGCGCTGTTGCCCGGGGTCGAACAGGCGAAAGAGCACCAGGCCGCCCGCGCCGCTGAGGCGGCGCAGGAGCGAGAGAAGCACGGGCGGGGGGCCGATAGGGCAGAGCTTGCCCCGGACCTGATCCGGGGACAGGGGAATACGCTGTCAGAGGGGCCGCCGCGCAGCCCGCAGCCCGAGATCAAACCGCTCGGCAAGACGGCCGGGGAAATCCGGCTCGCCTGGCAGTTGACCAAGACGGCGGACCAATTCGCGCAGGCAATCGAAGATCGCGGGCTGATCCTTGTGCATGTCAGCCGGGAGGAAGCCGAGAATTCGCACCGCGCGGCGGCGTTCGCCAAAGCGATCGGCCGGCAAAACCGGGCCTTGAAGGAAGGTTTCGCCGTGGTCGACGCACGCGGGAATGTGACCCGCATCGACCAGCGCACGACCGGCGACCTGTGGGAAGAGATTCAAAAGCGTCTCGCCGGCATCGATCAGCGGGAATTGCTCAGCGTGGCCGACGCCAAGGACGCCATGCGCGAGGCCAACCGGATCGAATGGCGTGAACAACGGCGCGCCGAACGCGACGCGGCACGGCCCGCGACGGCGATTGAGCAAACCATTTTTGATGCCGCGCAAGATGCGGCCGGCGACAACCAGAAATTTGCCGAGGCGCTGGCGAAAGAAGGCCTGACGCTCGCCCGCGCGACCGCCGCCGATGTCACGGCGCTCGACGCGTTGCGGCAGGAACAGGAATTGACGGGGATCGTTGCCGATGCCGCCGGCATTACCCGCGACAAGGCCCGGCATTTTGCGCGGCTCGAAGAAGGCGATCTTGCAGCCGTTAACCGGCGCGGCGACGTGGTCCGGCTCGATCCGCAGCATCTCGAGCCCGTTGCCGGGCGCGCGGCTGAGACCGCCCCGCTGCCGGCCGTCACCGAGGCGCGGGCGGCGTTCGAGATCGAGCGTGCCGATGCGGCCGAATTCCAGCAGGTAATGATCGACCTTCAGATGCAGCGGCAGGCGGAGGCCGCTGCATCGCGGCAGCCGTGGGAACCGGCAAAGCCGGAAATGGCACCGGCCGCGCCCGATCGTGGCGTGCGCGATGCCGGCGACGCGGTTGGCCGTTTGGGCGCAAGCTTTGTCGCGTTGCTGGCCGGTGCGCTGAATTTCTTCGGGGATATGTTTGCACCGCCTCCGCGGCCGACCCGCGACCAGGCCGAGCGGGCAGAACGCGTCGCCGAGGAGCAGGCCACAGCTCGCCAGACCGCCGCCGAGGATGCGCAGCATTGGGCGCTGTTGGATCGGCTCAAAGGCGATGATATGGCGTTGCGGCGCCAGCTTGAGGAGCAGCTCAAGCGCGACCTGGCCGCACGCGAGCGCGACGACGACTATTATCGAGGTCGCGAACGAGACCGATAGCACCCGTACCGTCAGCGGCACGGTACGGGGCAACAAGCAGCAGCCGAAAACAGGGATCAGCGGGGCACTCAAACGGCTGTTCCGGCAAGCCGTCAAGGCAGTAACCGGCCGCGCGGCCGAGACTCCGGTGCCAAAGAAGTCCGGGCGCCGGCGACACGGGGAAACACGGGGGGCGCAGTTTGGGAAGGCGGCGCGGCGATTGACGCGCTGGCACATCAGGGCGGGTGCCTCGGCGGCGCTGTGGTTTACCGATATCACGCTCGATTGGCTTGGCTTGTGGCGGAATAACGAACTGGCGGACGATCCGCCGCAGGAGGCCCCCAACAACCACCTTTCGCCGCGGCTCTAGGCTTGCTAAGCCATTGCCATGGTTGAAAACAATAAGAATAGGGCGCCGACACACACAGCGTTTGCGTTCAAACGGGAGGGGCGAAAATTTGGCCGCTGGCTCGAAATCGGCGTCGCGCGTGCCGAGGATGACGGGCAAATCCGCGTCTTTCTAGACCGCCTGCCCATCGGCGGGTTTACCGGAGGGGTGCTGCTCGCTCCGATCGGCACAATCCCGGCTTTACCCGAACCGCCGCCGCGGCGGCCGGGCGATATCGAGGACGACGATCCGCTCGATTCATGAGCCGGTAACGCAATGTACAGACTGGAAAGGCGATGATCGTCAAGAGCGTGAGCCGGCGAAGCACTCGTCGGCCTTTTGCTTTTAAGGCGTCAGAATCTTTTACGGTGTTCCGCGCTTGCCCGCTTCTAAACAACTGAAATAATGCGCTTCAACTTTTGGTACGACAATTGCTACACCGCTCGCGCAAACGTCCTCAACCCAAAAGAGGTTCGGGAAATGGGGCATCGCGACGAAAGTACCGGTACTGGACGCTTTATTAAATCGGTCGCCAGTCTCTTGATCGTTGTAGGTTGGCTGCTGTTTTTTCTCGTGACGCCGGCAGCGGCCCAAACGACGAGTAGCTATAGTAATACGTGTACGATTGTGACAGGGTTCCCATACGATCCGGCTTCCGGAACTAGCGGATGCTCATTAAATGTATCAAATTACTATGATTTTTCTCTTAATGGCGCTGGCACCTTGATTGATTTTTCGCGAATAACGCCGGCATCATCTCAATTTTCTCTTGGTGGTATTTGGTCCGCAGCCGGTTATACGTGCTTTGGTCCCTCACTTACTGAACAAGTGGTGATTCAGCAGACTGGTACTTCTTATACTGCCCAGAAACTAACTGGTGATCCCTGCGTTCCGGCGGGAAATACGACGTTTTCTGGCACCATTGCCCCGGGGCCGTCTCTGTATGTGAATTTGGCTTTAGGAACACCATCTTCTACCGGCCTACCAACGCAGATATTTGCAACGGCAACCGTGGCTACATCGCAGCCAACTTCGAACAGCCATCTCGTAGCAGGTATTTCGCTTCCACCTGGAGTGACAACCTTACAAGAAGCGGCGGCAGACCTGAACTTTTCTAGTTTCGATTGGGTGCAAACAATTAATCAATGGGTGAATCCAGACCTTTTCGCCGCAAACAATCCTTGTATTCAAGATTTTCCCGTCAGCTTTGTGCAATCATGTGCGTCGAGCGCTATAACTGCACCACCAAGAGTTTTCGATTCTGTAACAGGAGGTTATTACGGTCAACCAAGTCAATACGCTATGGCTCCTCCATTTTATTATAACCCGAATACTAGTGCTTCGATAGATTCGTGGTCCGTTCAAGCTAACACCTTCGGTCTATCCAATCCCGCCACGGGGTCCGCGAGCAGCTGTAATGCCCTGGTGGCCGATCTTGTGGGAGGAGCGAACCTCCCAGTCGGCTCAACGCTTTGTTTCGGTGATCAACCAGATGATCCTGAACTGACCGCGACACAGATTGCAAACGGACTTTTCCCGGAATTTACAACGGAATTGGTGGGCGTATGCAACAGCAGCACACCTCTCATCGGATCATGTAATGCCAATGGTTACGATCCACTATTTTCTTGGAATTGGTACGACACCTATAATGGTAATCAGTGCCTTAATGGTAACAACTGCATAGGCCTGTCTGCTAATGAAGACCCGGTGTATCCAGGCGGTACCGGCGGGATCACCATCACTGAGGTCGATGGTGTTCCTGTCCCCGAGCCTTCAACGATCCTGTTGCTTGTACCGGCGTTAGCCTTTTTGAGCTTCCATTTTCGACGACGCTTAACTTGCGACGTACGATTTAAGGCGCACGAGGAAGGTCTACAATTGTCGGAATAATCCAAGTGCGTGTACGAAGGTCGAGAATTGGCAACCAATATTTTTTTGTTTGATCTTCAATCAGCATAAAAGCCGTGCCTACAACAGAAGCATGCGCTGCTTCATCTTTGCTCGGGACTGTCTGTACATACCAAATACAAGCGTCCGCGAATGGAGTTGTTGGCCCTGGGTCGCCCGGGGCAAATTGAATTTTCCAAGACCCGCCCCTCAGTTTTTTAAACTTAGCATATTCGGCTATTTCAGCGACGGCAGCTGATGTCAGCACCGGCTTGGTGTCGCAGTCAATCGTAGTCTCGTACGGATACCCCGAACTTGTTGTAGATTGGCCGAGCACTGGCGTGGCCGACAATGCAAAGGAAAAACTAATAGAGGCCAAAAAAAGAAGTTTGTTAAAATCCATATCGCGTATTCTGCTCCTTCTCTCTGCTTCTGTCAAAAGCCACGCAATTGTCGATCTAATATATGGTGTTGTGATTATTGCTCGCTAACCTGAGAAATACGGATTCTCCCGTGCTCGCTCACGTGTTGCCGCGATCTCGTAATAGGCCGGGATGTAGACCGGCACGCGGTTCGCCATGTTGGCGAGAAAAACGTGCGCGTGGCCTTCGGGCGTGTCGAACAGCTCATGCGGCGTGAGCCGCGGCACCTTCATTTGCTGATAGCTCATCCCTTCGCTGATCCCGGCGCCGCCAGCTTGCTGCGCCGCGTTGTAGCCCAGGACGACCTCGGTGCTGTCGCCGGAGCGGCGCGACAGCCATTCGGCCGTGGTGAGATCATTGGGGCCGAAGGCCTCGACAACGCCAGCCATCCCGATGAAGGTTTCCCAGCGCTCCTTGTACAGCTCCTTGAGCTGCGTCAGGTCTTGCAGGACGGGCACGAGCTGGATGCCGTAGCCGCGCACCAGCGCCCAGGTGGTTTCGATAATCGGTAGATGGCCGAGCGCCGCGAACTCATCCATGAAGAAAAAGACGCGCATTTCGTTCTTTTCGCGCAGGCGCATGACGCCCCGCAGGGCGGATGACAGCAGCATTCTGAGCCAGCGCGCGTGCCGCTCCATCATGTCGGGCGGCAGGATCACATAGACTGTGACCGGCCGCTTTTTCAGCTCCCGAAAATCAAGGCCGGGCTTGGCGAGATCGTCAGCGATCTCGGCATCATCGAGCGCTTCCGTTTGTGTGTCGGCGGTCGAGACGATGCTTTCGACCTCGCGGTTCCAGCGTGTGAATTGCCCGGCCTTGGTGCGCAGCGCGGGCAACGGTGATTGCATCATGTCCATCGCGGTATTGGGCATGCCGCGTCCCGGCTGATCGCCTCGGGGCTCGATGACGGGCTCGGTCAGCAGGCGGCGCACCTCGGTGAGCGTGGGATTTTTGCTCTTGAGGCACACATGCATGATCAGGGCGGCGATCAGCTTGCGGGCCGCCCGGCTCCAATGCGGATCGTTGCCCTCGACTGTGACGAGGGCTTCGGCGAGCCATGATGCATCGGCATTGAACGAGGGCAGCGCTGGGTCGAGCGCCCGCAGCGGGTTATAGCCGTCGCTCGTCAAATCCTCGTAACCGGGCCGATCGGCAAGCACCCCAAAAGGGTTGATGTGATCACAACATCGCCGATCGTGCGCCGGTACGGCGCTGTGACGGCCGCCAGCTCGCCCTTAGGATCGATGACGAGGATGCTGCAGTTGGTCATCTGCAGCAGGTTCGGCATCAAAAATCGGGTGCCCTTGCCGGAACCGTTCGGGCCGAACAGCAGCAGGTTGCGTTCGCCGGCATAAACTTGCCGCTCGCCGAATTGCTCCGGGCCGTGCAGGTAACGGCCGAGAGAGACGCCTCCGGACGTATCTCCGCCGAGCTTTGGCGGCATCGAAAATGATTTCCTCAGTCGCGAAACTGACGGGAGTGCGACGCCGGTTTGGTGATTCCGACTGAAGTCGCCCGGGATTCCGGGATGATCTCGCCCGGCATTCCGATTTGATGTCGCTCGCAGTTCCGAGATGATTTCGCTCGGCATTCCGGGATGAAGTCGCCCGGTTAGAGGGC
>Ga0335085_10008569_pt1 | contig 15589 bp, 12 predicted proteins | sample Lox_Sample_45_FD_206712 | JGI IMG/M metagenome (GOLD analysis project Ga0335085, IMG submission 206712) | Soil microbial communities from Loxahatchee National Wildlife Refuge, Florida, United States - Lox_Sample_4.5 | ecosystem: Environmental > Terrestrial > Soil > Wetlands | place: USA...
GTTGTCGGTGCGAACGGGTCCGCCCAGGGAGCCGCCGAAGACGTTGCGCTGAAAATCGGGGATGGCGCCCTGATCGAAAAAATTGCGCGCGTCGAGGGCGCTGTTGCGCACGAACTCATACACGGAGCCGTGCCATTGATTGGTGCCACCAGCGGTGACGATGCTGACCTGCGCGCCGGGCCGTTTGCCGTATTCGGCGCCGTACGCATCTTTCACGAGGGCAAATTCGCGCACGGCATCGACGCCCAGAAGCTGGCCACTGACTCCGCCGGGCGTGTTGCTGATTTCCGACGCACCGGTGAATTCGACGCCGTTGAGGAGAAACAGATTTTCCTGCGGGCGATGACCGGAGACCGCGAACATATTGCCGGGTTCGGAGTTGGAGGTGCCAATACCGCCGGCCCGCTGCGAAGTGTAATTGACCGCGCCGGGATTGAGCGTGAGCAGTTGGTCGTAGCTGCGGCCGTTCAAAGGCAGATCCTTCACCTGACGTTCGCCGACGAGGCCGGAAGAATCGTCGGTGGTGGCAGCGAGAAGGTCAGGATCGGCAGTGACTTCGATGGTTTGACGAACGTCGCCGAGGCGCAGGGTGAGTTCGAGTTCCAGGCGCTGATCGAGAACCAAGGTGATTCCGGTCCGGCGCTCAGGGCGGAAGCCAGGTTTGTCAGCCACGATTTCGTAGGGTCCGACGGCGAGAGAGGGAGCGTGGAAGCGCCCGGCTTCATCACTCTGCAGGTTGCGCTCTACGCCGGTTTCGAGATTTTTGATGGATACGTTGGCACCCGCGATCCCGGCACCTGAGGCGTCGCGCACATTTCCGGCGATGGAGGCGTCCGCCTGAGCGCGTGCGACCGGCGCAAAGCGCAAAGCCGAGAAAATCAAAAGCAGGGCGAACCAGAAAATCTGGCGGGATCGGGAAATGACATTTTCGCGAGTGTTCATTGGCTCTTGTCCTTTGGGGCGACAGCGTTGCCGTGTCGCCGGATTGGCGGTGATAAAAAGTGAAAAAACTTCGGGGTAGCGACGAACCTTGGAGAGTGGCTCAGCAACAACAGCGAGAGACGGGGAAGAACCGCGAGGAGAAAGCGGAGAGCGCGCGTTCCGCGATGTACAATCGGCGCGAAGCCACGAGCGACCTACGATCTGATTTCTTTACAGGACTTGACATCCGTGCAGCAACCCTTTCGCGAAGCCAGAAGAACATCGCAGAAACAAAAACCACCGGCGCTACAGCTCCGGCGGTGGATTTACTGCTTTTCGCTTGGTGAGTGACTATTTTCTAACTCACAAGCCTCCAGGCGCCGGAACGGACCGCGGGACAACAGAGACAGGCCGCGGAGGTGGAACAGTTCGGGCTGAAGATGCGTAACATGGAGAGTGACTATACCGTGCAAGGGCGGCGAGGACAATCACCCGAGCGAGTGATTTTTTGGATGGATTTCTGCGGCTTTTTGGTTCCATGGTGCGCGAGGTGCGAGTAGTTTCCTGGTTTTCTGGTGTTGTGGCGGCGTCCGTTTCGCGAAATGGGAAACCATGGCCCATGTGCGCGATACTGGTGGCGAGAGCGCGAAATGAAAATGTGGCAGACAATTCGTGGCGCCGCGCTGGGCTGGCATAAGCATCAGGAGAAGTATGCGGCACTGGTTCTGTCGGGCGCTTACGAGGAGGCCGGGGATCAGGGACGCTTTCGGGTAGGACCTGGCGATGTGGTGCTACACGACCGGTTCGAGGCACATGTGGATCGATTTCCCGTGACCGGTGCGCGAGTACTGAATCTACGGCTCGCAGAATCGAGTTCGTTTAAGGCAGGGGTAGCAAAGGTCTCGGATGTCGATCTGGTGGTGCGAACGGCGGAACTAGACGAGGTAGGAGCTGCCGAATTTTTGTTGGAGATGGCGCAGGAGCAGGACACCGTGCACGTGGACTGGCCTGATGAGCTGGCCACGATGCTGATCAAAGATCCGTCGGTCCGGCTAGGCGCGTGGGCTGAAAAACATGGGCTGGCGGCTTGGGATGTGTCGCGGGGATTCGCAAAGGTGTTTGGCATTTCGCCGGCGGCGTTCCGGGCACGGGCTCGTGCGCGGTTGGCATGGAAGGCGATCCGCGGCACGGAAGAACCGCTGGCGGTGATCGCGGCGGATTTGGGCTTCGCCGATCAATCGCATATGACGCGAAGCGTGAATGCAATGACGGGCGCGGCGCCGGGCGCATGGCGAAGCGCTGCAAATGGATTCAAGACGCGGAGCAGGACCAACGTATAGAAAAGTGGCCATGCGCCAGGTAATCCTATCGTTGTGCGTTCTGTTGTTCTGCTCCTCTGACACCATACTGGCGGCTCCGGCTCCGGAAAGCGCGGCCGCCTTTCACAAAAGCACTGATTGGGAATTGCAACCGTCGCTGAAATACGACGCGCTCTGTTTGTTGAATACGCTGAGTGGTGATCCGTATTACCTGGAATACTACCGCGCGGAGTATGAGCACTTCCATCCGCTGTTTACAGCGGAGGAAAACTCGGCGTTCGAACAGTTGAAACACGTGATCAAGGATCAAGGGAATGACATTATTTCGGCGAAACTGGCGCTGTATTACTCCGTAGTGGACGATAAAACGATCCCGGAAATGATTCGCACGGCGCACGACAGCAGCGCGATGAAAATGGAATTGCAAAAGACGGCGTACTGGAGCGACGAGGGCTGGAAGAACTATGAAGAGGCGCAACCCGCGCTGGAGGCGGCGCTGAAGGCGCTGGATCGCGTTGGTTTCGCCGGGTATTGGGCACAAACCGCAAAAGCAAAGATCGAGAAACGCATCGCGGAGCTTGCTCCCGAATTGCCAAAATACAATATTGTTCCGACGATCGAACACACTCTGGGATTTCCGTTGCCTTCCGATAAGGTGACCGTGTACTTGCTGGGGTATTCGGAACCGCATGGCATCCGGATCAGTGGTTTACGTTTTCTGACGCATGTTTCGTACCCGTTTGAGATCGTGCTGCACAATGCGATCCATGAATCCATGCACCCTCCCTATGATGCGGCTGATCCCGCAGTGCGAGAAGCGATCGAGTTGCTGGGCCATGATCCAGTGATTGTGGACAAGGTGAAGAATCACGATCCTTCGTTTGGCTACAACACCGCGTCGGGATATATCGAGGAAGATTCGGTGCAGGCGCTGGAGCAAATCGTGAGCGAGAAGTTTGGAGTGGGAAGAAATGCGCGGGAATACTGGAAAGAACAGGACGGAGGAATGCACGTGCTGGCCGAGGCGATTTATGTGGAGTACAAACAGGAGTTGGAAAGCACAGGCCAGCCCTACGCAAAGTGGTTCGTAACAGCGGTGCAGAGTGGCGATCTGCGAGGAACAAAACTGCAAGGCGCGATTGAGGGATTCCGTTCCGGGGCTGCCCCTAGATCGCAACCATCCCCAGAGCATTGATCATTCGTAGCGAAGCGCGACCATGGGATCGGAAGCGGAGTTCGCGGTCCAGGTCGCGTTCGGAGCGGGATTTGCGAAAGAGGCGGAGAAGACGGCGCATGGTTAATCTCCGGCAAACCCAAGATGCCGGCCTGAAGGCACGGCGCTACAGCGACAACCGGGTAGAGGAAACCGACAAAAGCTCAGAGGATGTCTGTGGCTAGACGAGGACGGGGGTGTCGGCTACGCCGGCGGTGCCGAAGACGCGGCGGTAACGGTCGATGTCGGCGGGAGAGCCGAGAGCTTTCTGGAAATTATCGGAGAGTTTGACGGCGGGGCGGCCATCGGCTTCGTTGAGTTTGCAGACGAGGCTGAGAGGATCGAAAGAGGTGTCGCCCCCGGGGTTGCAGTCGCGAAAATCGTTGGTGAGCAGGGTGCCCCAGCCGGCGCTGAAACGGATGCGGCGGCGCGGCAGCCAGCGGGAATCGTCGAGGAAATCGGCCGCGTTGCGGAAATCGGAAGGCTGGGCGCCATGGCGAAACGTGCCGCCGAAATAGGCATGCAAGCCGAGGATGGCATCCACGTCCAGGGCGTCGGAGGCGATGAAAAGTTTTTGCTGCGGGTCGCGGTGATGCTGTTCGAGCCAGGAGATGTACTCGTCGCCGGCAACGTAGGGATCTTTGCTGTCGGCGCGCTGGCCGGTCCAGGAAGCGACCCAGTCGGGAGCATCGCGGAGGAATTGCGTGGTGCCGAAGGTGTCGGGAAGAAGGATGAGCAATTCCCCGCGATAGGTTTGTTGCCACAGTTCGAGCAGGCGATATTGTGATTGCTTCAATTCCTCGTCGTCGTTGGCGATTGCGGCAAGCGCCATCGGCAGTTCATGCGCGTTGGTACCGATCGCTTCCAAGTCGTGCTTGTACGCCAGGTAGGTGTTGGAGGTGCCCTTGAACGAGCCGCCGAGAACATCGCTCATGGCTTTGACCACGAATTCCTGCCAGAGAAAACTGTGACGGCGGCGCGTGCCAAAATCGCTGACGCTTAGGCCGGGCACACCGCGGAGGCGCGCCATTTTATCCCAGAGGCGCGTTTTGGCGCGGGCGTAGAGGATGTCGAGTTCAAATTCGCTTAATTGCTTCAAGCTGGCGCGCGTTTTCAATTCACTGACGGTGGAGAGCGCATAGATCTCCCACATGGTGGTTTCGGTCCACAAGCCGTGGAAGGAGAGGGAAAACTGGCCGTCCTGCACGGAGAGCTCGTAATCGGAAAGACGAAAATCACGTTCGAGGTATTCGATGAAGTCGGGTTCGAAGATGCCCTGGTGGCCATAGAAGGTGTTGCCGGCGAGCCAGATCAATTCGGATTTATGGAAGCGGCGCTTGCGGGTTTGCTCGAGTTGTTCGCGAAGCTGGTCGACGTCGATGTGGTCTGCGAGGCGAAGATCGGTGGAGCGGTTGATCAGTGAAAAGGAGGCTTTGGTGCGCGAGAAACACTTCCAGATGAATTGCAGCATCAGGAGCTTGTAGAAATCCGTGTCGAGCAGAGAGCGCGTAATGGGATCGATTTCCCAGTTGTGGTCGTGCGCGCGACGGGGGAGGTTAATGATCATGCAGGAATTAGATTACCGCAGATTGGAGGAAGATGGGCGAGGGGTAAAAGCGGGGGCTGAGCCGCGGTACTCCGAATGCAAGATCGGCCGGTGGCTGCCGTCGATTGAGAGCGGAGGAACAGGCCGCAGGGCTCGGGGACTCGCTCTGCGCTACGGGGTTTGGGCGGGGCCGATGGTCTTGCGAATGAAGTTGGCTTCCGCCTGGTTGTAGGGTTGGCCATTGTTGCGGAAGATTTCGTGGAACCATAATTCGGGCTCGTGATCGGTGTAGGGATGCTGCCAGGAATCCCACGGGTACCAGGTTTGCGTTTTTCCTGCGACGAGACCCCAGTTGATGGCGCCAATTTTGTATTTCTTGGCGACAGGCAAAATGCTTTCAAACGTGCTGCCTTGCGGGCGCGCCATATATTCGGTGCAAATGATGGGGCGATGGTACTTCTGCAGCTCTTGCACATGCTTCAGGAAATCGTCAGGCTTGCTGTAATTGTGAAACGTGAGGATGTCTGATTGCTCGAGCTGGATTTGCTGAATGGGATCCAGTTTTTCGAAGGAAGCCCAATCGCCGTCCCACAAGCCACTGGTGAGCGGTTGCGTGGCGCCGGCTTCGCGAGCCCAGGCGAAAACCTTGGGAAGGATGGCGCGCACGAGATCGCGCTTGTTGGGGATTTCCTGCTTTTCGTAGCTGCCGTCGTTCATGCCGCCGGGTTCATTCCACACATCCCAACCGAGTATGCGTGAATCCTTGGCGAAGGCACCCATTACACCCTTGACGTAAGTTTCGAGGCGCGGGAGTTGCGCGGGATCGCTGAGGGCTGCGGAACCTGGGCTTTGTACCCAGCCGGAATTGTGCACTCCAGGACGCGGGGCGCGTTGTTTGCCGAGATGCGGGAAGGGATCCCAGCAGGAATCGAACAGCACGAAGAGGATGCGGATGTGATGTTTGTGCGCAATGGTGAGAAACGCGTTGATACGCTTCTGAAAACCGGCGGCGTCTTGTTGCCAGAGCAGATCGTGGAGAAAGACGCGCATGGTATTGAGGCCAATGGATTGCGCCCAGCCCAGTTCGAGGTCGATGCGCCGAGGGTCGAAGGTGTCGGCTTGCCACATTTCCAGTTCGTTGATGGCGGTGGCGGGAATGTAGTTGCTGCCGACGAGCCAGGGCTGCTGCGCGTACCAATCGTTGGCGCGCTGCTCGGACCAGCGGGAGGTTGGTACTTGTGCGGAACAAATGATCGCAAAGCCGAGGGAGAGACATGCGAGGACTGCGAAGCGGAACTTCGTCATGGTCAGGGCACCTGTTCGTTTTCAGCCTACAACATTTCGCGGCAATGCGCGGTGGCAAACGAACGGGGAAAGCAGTTGGTGCGGGTGGAATGAGGAGAGAAGGATGACCTAATGCAAGAAGCGCGACGAGAATCAAGATTCTGCCGGTGGGCGCGGCCTAGCGAATCGTTGTGCTGGCTCAGCTGGGTTTGGTAATGACGCCGCAGGCGATGCGGGGAGGAGCGCCGCTGCTGGTGGCGCTGGCAGTGGCGTGGATGACGATGGCGGTGCCGCCGTTGCTGAAGACGGAATGCTCGTCGGAGCCGAGGGTGACGTTGGGCGCAAGGGTGCTGACATGTGCGGTACCGTTGGCGGAAACGATCAGGGAGAAATCAGGGATATCGCCAGCGGGATGATCGCCGTGGGAATGGCCTGCGGCGTCAAAGTGAGAGCCCGCGGACTTGAAATCGGGCGGCTCACACTTTGCGTTCTGATGAATGTGGATGGAATGCTCGCCGGGGGGAAGATTTTTGACATCAAGAGTGATTTTGACGCCGGTAGCGGCCGGGGTGAGGATGGCGGTACCGACACTTTGCCCCTGGGAATTGATCAGATTGACCGTGACGGGTTTGCCGCTGGAATGGGCGTTATTGCTTTGCGAAAAGGCGGCGGGAACGGCGAGGAAAAACAGGGCGGCACAAACGAGAGTCTTCATGATGCGGATTCTCCTCTGGGATCGATCTGTCTCAGGATTCCGGGTCTCCGGGCCAAGTAGCTGATACAAATTTAGCAGAAGAAGAAAAACGAGTTGTCATAGGTTTGTAAAAAGGCGGCAACGGTCTCAAGGTCTGGCAGAAAAGGTGAAGTCCAGAGAAACGGATTCGCCGGGGCCGACGTTGATTTCCTTGCTTTGCGTACCGAAAGTTTCATGCCAGGCGGTGACGGTGTAATGGCCCGGGGGCAGGTCGGGGAGAGAGAAACTGCCATCGTCGCCCGTGACGGCGAAATGGCTGGTTTTGAGAACTACGAAATAGCCCTTCATCCAGGGATGGATGTTGCACTTGATGGGGATGAATTCCTCATGGTCGTAGGCATACGAAAATGGGGGCGTCCCCGGGGGCTGCATTTTGTTCCACTCGCGATTGATTTTAGCGAGCGGATGAATGTTGTGAGAGAAGGGGTCGCTATTGGAAATGCGGACTTCCTGGCCAACACGAAGAGCCAGGACGTGCGTGGAGTAATGACAGCCCTGCTGGTCGAACGTGACGGGAGCGGAAGGAGCGGGAGAATTATCGGTGGCGCCTGCGGAAATATAGACGACGACATTTTTCAAAGAATTGCCGGGGCCGGTAATAACGCTTTCCGGGAAGAGCGGCTCGGAGGCGCGCAACTTGACGCACTCTGGTTCTTTGGAAACATCGAGCGGCTTGAGTTTCTGGACCGGGCCGGAGAGCGTGACTTTACCGCGAACGGAAGCGTCTTGCGGCGGCCCAGCGGCGACGTACGCCGGCGCGCAGAATAAAAGAAATGCTACTGCTGCGATGCTTCGTGAATTCATGGCACATCCTCCCACTTACCATACGGAGGGGCATCGAACAGATTAGCGATGTTTTCGGACACGAATAGACGAAGGGACAGTCCGAGCGTCCCCGATTCCCCAAATACCTCTGAACCTACCCCACGGAAATTCTAAAAGTATCCAGAACCGGGGACACGGAAAATATCGGGCCCCAGCATTCAAAAGATAACCCTAGGTTCGACGGGTCAGAATCTGGCTAGATCTCTAGCGGCGGTGAAGACTTTTTGGGCGTTGGGAAGGAACGCTTCCTCGAGAGTGGGCGCGTAGGGGACGGGCGTGTCGAGAGAAGCGACGCGAACGAGAGGACCATCAAGATCGTGGAAGGCCTTTTCGAAGAGAATGGCAGAAATTTCACCCGCGATGCCACCGGTTTTGGTGTCTTCGTGAACGACCAGGCATTTGTTGGTTTTCTTGACAGAGTTGAGGATGGTTTCTTCGTCGAGAGGAAGGAGCGTGCGAAGATCGATGACTTCGGCCTCGATGCCTTCTTTCGCGAGGGCTTCGGCGGCTTCGAGCGAAGTGAGCATCATGGCGGCGTAAGAAAGAATGGTGAGATGCTTCCCTTCGCGACGGACGATGGCTTTGCCGAGAGGCACGGTGTAATCATCGGAAGGAATTTCCTCTTTGATGCGGCGATAGAGGAATTTGTGTTCGAAGAAGAGGACCGGATTGTTATCGCGAATCGCGGATTTGAGCAGTCCCTTGGCGTCGTAGGGCGTGGAAGGGTAAACAATCTTAAATCCGGGAGTGTGGAGAAAATACATTTCGGGATTGAGCGAATGGAATGGGCCACCGTGTACGCCGCCCCCGGAAGGGCCGCGAACGACGATGGGTGCAGGCGCGTTCCAGAGATAGTGGCCTTTGGCGACAAAATTGGTGAGCTGGTTGAAGCAACAGGCGATGAAATCGATAAATTGCATTTCGGCGATGGGACGTAAGCCCAGATAGCTCATGCCACAGGCGGCCCCAATGATGGCGCTTTCGCTGATAGGCGTGTCGATGACGCGCTCCCAGCCGAATTTTTCGAGCAGACCTTCGCTGGTTTTGAAAGCGCCGCCGTAAACGCCGACGTCTTCGCCGATAAGGACGACGCGGGGGTCGGCAGCCATTTCTTCGAACATGGCTTGGCGAATGGCTTCAAGAAAGGTGACGGGAGCCATGGCTAGCGGCCGCCTTTCTTCGCGGGTTTCCTGGACGCGGATTTTTTGACCGGCGGAGGCGCGGGCTTTTTCATGGGCTTGATGGGCGCAGCATCTTTTTCCGGGCTGACCGCTGCGGGAGGGACGTCGCCGAAATGGATAGGTGCGGCGGCGCCGCGGGAAGAAGACACGCCACGACCGAAACCTTCGACGATCCAGACGGGCTCAACGCTGGATTTGGGCGGAAGCAGTTCGTCGACCGGTCGTTCCCACTTAGGTTGAATGTTGTGACATTCGGGCCCGGTGCAATAGACGCCCTGCGCGGCGGTTTCCGGCGGAGGCATGGGGGAATTTTCGGCGAACTCACGTTCCTTTTCGAGCAGAGAGTGAATCTTGTGTTCGATTTCTTTTTTGCCCTCGGCGTCGAGCAGCTTTTCTTTGGTGAGAAATGCTTCGTAGAGGGTGATGGGATCACGCTTCTCCCAAAAAGAACGCTGATCTTTAGGAACATATTCGGCGGGATCGTGCTGAGCGTGGCCACGGCGGCGGAAGGTTTTGGCTTCGATGAGGATGGGTCCTTCGCCGGCGCGTGCGCGTTCGACCGCTGCCTTGGCGGTGGTGTAAACGGCGACAACATCGTTGCCATCGACGATGTAGCTGGATATGCCGTAAGCCTTCGCGCGATCAGCAAGATTTTCGAGGGGAACCTGTCGACGAACCGGAGTGGAGTACGCCCAAAGATTATTTTCGAGAATCAGCACGAGCGCGGCTTTTTGAGAAGCGGCGAGATTCAGACCTTCATGAAAGACGCCGGTGGAGCTGCCGCCATCGCCGATCCAGGTCATGGTGACGATTTTCTGGCCGAGGTAGCGGCCGGCCATGGCAACGCCAGTCATGACGGGGATGAGATCGCCGAGCATGGAGATGGGGGAAACGATGTGGAGATTATCGAGATCGCCGAAATGGCTGGTGCCGTCTTTGCCCTTGGTGGGAGAAGTGTACTTGGCCATGTGCTGCGTGAAAATATCGCGCGGGGGAACGCCCTTGACGAGGAGCGCACCGATGTTGCGGATCATCGGAGCCATCCAGTCGCGTTTCTCGAGAGCGTAGGCGGTGCCGACGGAAATGGCTTCCTGACCGAGAGACGCGTAGAGGCCACCAACGATTTTGTTTTGGCGGAAGAGATTGGTCATGGCGTCTTCGACCTCGCGATTGAGGCGCATGTAGTAGTAGAGGTCGAGATATTGTTGTCGCGCTAGTTTTTGCGGCTTTACGGGGGTTTCCGAAGCAGGCATGTAGTGGCTCTCCGAGTCGGCGGTTGCTGGTCGGGTTTCTATCTTAAGGCTAAGGCGGGGTTGTAGGCCAATATCCCTCCAAAGCGAGCGTGGTTACTTCTTGGCGGATAGAAAAGTCTACACTGTTGGCGTGGAAGGAGCACCCAATGCGACCAATTGCAATCCTTAGCCTGTTTGCTGGGTTCGTGCTCGGACCAGGAGCGACGGCGGGAGATAGTCCCAAAGAAGTCGATCAGGTTTTTATGGCCTACGCGAAATCCGGATCTCCCGGCTGCGCACTTGGCGTGGTTCAAGATGGAAATTTTGTTTATCGCAAGGGGTTTGGCCTGGCGAGCCTGGAACTGGGAGTTCCGCTATCGTCGCAATCTGTCTTTTACATGGGGTCGGTATCAAAGCAATTCACAGCAGCCAGCGTGGTGCTCGCGGCAGAGCAGGGATTCCTTTCTCTGGACGATAACGTCCGCAAATTCCTGCCGGAACTTCCGGACTACGGGCATCCGATAACCTTGAGGCAAATGCTGCACCATACCAGCGGGCTACGGGATTTTCTGACCCTGCTTGGACTTGCTGGTCGAGAGGCAGGCGAGATTCATTCCGAAGCAGAAATCATCGACCTGATTGCGCGCCAGAAAAATCTAAATAGCATTCCTGGAGAAGAATGGCTGTACAGCAATACGAATTATTTTTTGCTGGGGGTGGTGGTGAAGCGCGCCACAAAGAAGTCGTTGGCCGAATTCGCAGCCGAGAATATTTTCAAGCCTCTGGAAATGGCGCACACGCGCTTTTACGACGACCATACGGTAGTTTTGGCGGGTCGCGCCGCGGCTTACGATGCGGGAAAGAACGGCGATTTCCTGGTGGATTGGTCAACAGACTACGACATCGTCGGCGCCGGCGGATTAATGAGCACGGTGGATGACATGCTGCTGTGGGACAGAAATTTCTATGCCAACACGCTGGGAAAGGGCACGCTGCTGAAAGAACTGCAGACGCGTGGAGTACTGAATAACGGGAAACAGATCGGCTACGCACTTGGGTTACAACTGGATAGCTATCGAGGTTTGCCGGTCGTCGAACACGATGGAGCGCTTTACGGATATCGCACAGGGATACTGCGCTTTCCCGAGCAGAAGTTCAGTGTCATTTGCCTGTGCAATGTGTCTAGCGCAGGCGTAGCGAATCTGTCGCGCAGAGTAGCGGATATCTATCTGAGAGGTGTTTTGGGAGCCGAGGAAGATGCGCCGCAAACCGCAAGCACGGGTAATCTTCCTGACGTGCGCGAATTTGCGGGGAAATACCTAGATCCGCGTAAACATTTTGTTTACACGTTTACGGCTTCCGGCGGCAATTTGGCGGCATGGGGAGCTAGTTTGCGGCGTATCGGACCGAATCAGTTCAAGGATCTCGGCACGGGGACCATCACATTTGAGGGTTCAGGCTCAAATAAGAAGGCGACGCTGGAAATGGACGGCGAGGCGTTTTTCGCCGGTCGGCGCGTGGAGACCCCACATCGGAACGATCAGGAGTTGGCGGGTTACGCCGGACAATACAGGAGTGAGGAACTAGGCGCGAGCTATCGCTTCTCAGTCGAGGGCGGCGATCTTGTGCTTCGCCGGAATTGGGATCCACCGCTACCCTTGACTGCACTCACGCAAAATGAATTTGAATGCAGCGATCTTGGGGCAACCATCGTGTTCGAAAAAGACGCGAGTAACCGAGTCAGGGGACTACGTGTTTATGAGGTCAATGCCCGCGACATTAAATTCGTCAAAGTTAAATAAGAGATACGAGAGGCGGGCGACACATTCGTCAGGATGAAGGTGCGCGTGGGGTGACGCGCTGGATGAGGGACTGCGCGTCGAAGGGAGCACGAACTTTGGCATCGTTGTCAAAGTAGACGAAGACATCGCGCGGTTTGGATTTGGCGGGCTTTTTCTTGAGGATGTTGTCGGCGGCAGGTTGGCCGCCGCTGGCCCACTTGAGGACCCAGTCGGCCCAGCGATCGAGCGACTTCTTATCGTAGCCGCTGGCGTAGAGAACCTCGGAACCGTGCAAGCGGCAATAGACAAAATCGGAAGTGACATCAGTGATTCTGGGCCATTCGACGGTGTCGGCGCAGACGATCGCCACGTCGTACTTCTTGAGAAGCTCGAGAAATTCGGGAACGGCGAAACTGGGGTGACGGATTTCGATGGCGTGGCGGAGTTTGTGATGGTCGTCCACATCTTCAAAGGCCACACGCTTTTTCATCCACGCGTCGTGATTTGAGGCCAGGTACTTTGCGGCGGCGGTGTCGGGCGGCAGCATCTTCAGGAACTTTTCCATTTTTTCGGCATCGAGTTTGAAGTTGGGTGGAAACTGCCAGAGGAAGGGACCTAACTTTTCGCCGAGCAGCAAAACGCCGGAAGCCAGGAAATTTGCCAGCGGCGCTGCGACCTCGCGAAGGCGCTGAATGTGCGTAATGTAGCGCGGGCCTTTCACGGAAAATTTGAAATTCGTGGGCGTGGCGGAATACCAGGCTTGGAAGCTGGACGGCTTCTGCAACGAGTAAAAAGTGCCGTTGATTTCGAGAGAGGTGAGCTGATTCGAGGCGAATTCCAATTCCTGGCGCTGCGGCAATTTTTTCGGGTAGAAAACGCCACGCCAAGGCGGGTAGCGCCAGCCGGATATACCAATACGAATATCGCCGGTTTTAGGCATCAGGGGATAAAGGTTGCGGCATTCTGGGGAGAAAACGCAATACGAAAGAACCGTTAGAAGGGAGGGCCCGCAGTTCGGACCCGAGAGTTTCTTGAAACAGGCGTGGAGGTCCTTTAGCCGCATAGGGCGCGGCTTCAGGATGACACTGCGCGGTGCCGCACGGACTAGGGATTGGAGACTGCGGTCAGGTGAGACTCGAGTTCTTCGCGAGAAACTGGGCGGAGTGTGCGGGAGAGCAGATCGGCCAAGTGATGGGAGAGACGAGGTTTTACTTCTGTCGACGCAACACTGCGCTGGAGTAGTTTTTCGAGTGAAGTGGCTTTGCGGTCGGCGATGCCGCAGGGGACGATGAGATCGAAGTAGCGCAAGTCGGTAGAGACGTTGTAGGCAAAACCGTGGGAGGTGACCCAACGGCTGATGTGAACGCCAATGGCGGCGAGTTTTTCTTCGGCGGGTGCGTTCGCCTGAGGAATTGAATCCGCCTGGTCATTGGGAGCGTTTGGCACGACTGAAGTTGAAGTTGTGCGCTCCTGAAGAACGCTCGTAAGATCGTTGCTGGCGGACTGAACCCAGATGCCGGTTTTTCCGGGGACGCGATAGGCTATGACGCCGAAATCGGCCGCGGCGCGGATCATAGCCTCTTCAAGGGTGCGCACGTACCAGCCGACATCGCGTTTGATTTTGTCGAGATTGACGATGGGATAGCCCACGACCTGGCCCGGACCGTGATAGGTGATGTCGCCACCGCGATTCGTGGAGTGGAGTTCCACATTTTTCTGGCGCAGGACATGCTCGGAGGCGAGAAGATTGCTGCGATTGGCGTTGCGACCGAGGGTAATGACATGGGGATGCTCGCAAAGAAGGAGGACGTCATCGATGGCGTTGGCTTTGCGGGCGGCTACGAGGCGCTGTTGCAGGGCGTAGGCGTCGCTGTAGGAAATCAGGCCCAGGTCGGTGGTGAGAAGGTCGGGCATAAGAGAAGAAGCCAGTGTACGAGCTTAGTGATTTGACAGTGCAACAGTTCTCGGCTTCGCTAGCGCCGTTCTGCCAGGGTTCACAGTTGAGAACCTTCGAGCGAAACTGCAGCTCTCAGGATGACATGGCACGCGCGGTGGCGAAAGCGGTCTGACAATTTCGAAAAACAAACGCGCCCGGCCCGGAAGGCGGCCGCTATACGTTGATCTGGAGACCGCGGACGGAGGCGAAGGCGTCGCCCATCGCTTCCCAAACGGTCGGGTGGGCGTGGACCATATGCATCATATCGTCGATGGTGCCTTCGAGATTCAGCACCGCAGCGGCTTCCGCGAGAATTTCCGTCGCGAGCGGGCCGATGATGTGGATGCCAAGAACTTCGCCATACTTTTCATCCGATACCACTTTGATAAAACCGACATGATTGCCGAGAATCGTGGCTTTGCTATTGCCGACAAAGGGGAACTTGCCGATTTTCACGGCATAGCCCGCTTCTTTGGCCTGCTTTTCGGTGAGGCCGATGGAACCGATCTGCGGCTCGCAATAGGTGGCGTTGGGAATGCGGGTCTTCAACAACTTTTGCGTGGGCAGTCCCTTGATGTGGGTTACCGCGATAATGCCTTCCATCATGGCAGCGTGGGCAAGCTGGGGCATTCCAGCAACGATGTCGCCGATAGCGAACAGGCCGGGCTCGGCGGTTTGGAAGTGCTCGTCAACGTGGACGAAACCGCGCTCGAGCTTGGCTTTGGATTTCTCGAAGCCACAGTTTTCCGTCAGCGGCTTCCGGCCAACCGCGAGAAGCAACTTTTCGGCCTGAAGCGTCTGCGCTTTGCCGTCTTTATCCTTGAAGGAAACGGTGACGCCCTTGGCGTCTTTCTTGACGGCGTCGACGCTGCAACTGGTGAAGACATTGATGCCCTTTTTCTTGTAGGTCTTCTCGAGCTCGGCGGAAATTTCTTCATCTTCCACGGGCACGACGCGGGGCAGCGCTTCAAGAATGGTTACTTGCGTTCCGAAGGAATTGTAAATGGAAGCGAACTCGACGCCCACGGCTCCGGCACCGACAACGATAAGCGTCTTCGGAATACTGGGCAATTCGAGAATCGAGCGGTTAGTGAGAATCTGCTGGTGATCCGGCTCGATGCCCGGGAGCGACTTGGCTTCGGAGCCGCTGACGAGCAAGACATTGCTGGCCTCGATGGTGGATTTCTTGCCGTCTTTTTCGACGGAAATTTTCCCGGGACCTTCGTAGCGCCCCCAACCCTGGACCCATTCCACTTTATTTTTCTTGAAGAGAAATTCGATGCCCTTGGCATGCTTGGTGACGATCTTGTTTTTGCGGGCGAGGATATTGGCCCAATTGATCTTCAGGCCGGAAACTTCGAAGCCGAGTTCCGCAGCGTTCTTGAAGTGGTCGTACACGTCGGCGTGATGCAAAAGAACCTTGGTAGGAATGCAGCCAACGTGGAGACAAGTACCGCCGAGGAAGGGATCCTTCTCGACCACGATGGTTTTCAGGCCGAGTTCGCCGGCGCGGATGGCGGAAACATAGCCACCCGGGCCACTCCCGATAATCGCAACGTCATATTTCGCCACGCTGTATCTCCCTTCGCGATGACCG